>Ga0209253_10004715_pt1 | contig 11874 bp, 7 predicted proteins | sample FrelakmetBRP12BR_FD_187145 | JGI IMG/M metagenome (GOLD analysis project Ga0209253, IMG submission 187145) | Freshwater lake sediment microbial communities from the University of Notre Dame, USA, for methane emissions studies - BRP12 BR (SPAdes)... | ecosystem: Environmental > Aquatic >...
TCTTTAAGCATTTTGCTTCCCAGAAGGTGCCCATGGGAGTCGACCACATGCTTGAAGTTGTCCAGGTCCAGAAATACGAGGGAGACCACGTGGCCCTCGCCGAGGAGACTGTCCAGGTATTGATGCAGGAAACGGGTATTATAGAACCCGGTCACATCATCCGTGACGCTCAGGGCTTCGATATCCTGGTAGTTCCGCGCATTGGCGATGGCGATAGCCACGTAATCGGCAAGGATGGAGAGCACAGGCATGAGACTCTCGTCGAACAGGGTAGGGTCCTCAGGGTTCACCACCTCGAGGACGCCGATAACCGATTCCTGGATCTTCAGGGGCAGGCAGATGAGCGAGCGTGTGGTGAAGCCGGTGAGCTCATCCACCCGTTTGTTGAAGCGAGGGTCCTCGTGGACACGGTCCGGAACGAGGATTGGCTGGCCGGTTGACGCCGCCAGACCGGCAATCCCCTCGCCCAGCTTGATCCGCACGTCTCCGAGCGCCTGTTTCTCCAGGCCCACCACCACCTCGAAACGAAGCTCCCGGGTCTGCGGGTCCAAGACGTAGAGGGTCCAGTTCTTGGCCTTGATGAGTTCGCTCAGCCGCTTGAGGATGGTGACGAGGATCTCGTCCATGTTCAAGGTGGAAGTCACGGCCTTGCCGATTTCGACGCACGTAAGCAACTGACGGTCGTAGAAGTCCATGGATGATGTCCAGACAAGGAACGAACGGCGGGAGAAGAATCCTCCCCCCGCCGCATGGTTCTCCGTTTCTCTCATACCAGGCTCGGCGAAACTCCTGCTACGCTGAGCTGGTAAACCACTCAGGCAGTGCTTTTACCACGGCCTTTACAATTTCTCGGTCGTGTTCACTAAGGGCCTCTCTGGCAATGAGCGCTTCCACCGTCTTTTCCAGGATGACCATCTTACCGGCGGTATGGATGATGGCAGGGTAGTACTCGTTCACGAAGAAGTACTTGAGCCGGAACCGCTTCAGCGGGTCGTCGGCCATGGCCCTCACCTGTTCTCCCACCTTCTGGCGTTCCAGCCCCCGGAGTGCGGATTTGGGTGCTCTCATCCGGTTGGCCGTCACCTCGAACCCGTCTCTGGCCTTGAAGGTGAGCTGCCATTGCTCGACGTTCCCCAGGGAGTTGATCATGAGCGTGTTGGTAGTGAAGAGCCCCTTGTCCCGGTCGACCGTGACCCCCTCGAGCTGGGGCAGGAAGTAGTTGTCGGAGATGGCGCAAAAGGCGCTCACTCCCCCGGCAAAGGGCCGCTCCATGATGTCCTGGAGGGAGAAGAAGGGCTTCTGCTCGAAGCGGGCGTCCTGGAGAAGGATGAGCTCGTCCTCGGTGTAGTGGAAGCGCTCGTTCCAGAGCTCCTGTGGTGAAAGGTCCTTCCGGGTGAGGGAGCTCTGACTGGCGAGCATGCCCATACCCTGGCCGCCGCGCCATACGAGGGGGACGGTGCCCACGGCCCACTCGGCGCTGCCGCCGATCTCACCGATCATGCTGGAGAGACCGCGGCCGTCCGGGAACCGGAGACCCTCCAGCCCCATGACCACCGCCGGAAAGAGGTCGCCGTCCTGATCGTAAGGGGTGGCGACCCCGATTGAATTCAGCTCATCCATGGCCGGATGGTGTCGTGGGCGGTCGAGGAAGTAGGCGGTCATCTCGGAGAAATCTTTTATGCCGTAAGCATCGGCAATGATCCGGGCCTCCTCGTGGACATTGGTGTCTCTGGGGTTGAACTCCGGAAAGGGCACCCCCGCCATCCAGCGCTCCACGTAAATGTCGGGGAGGTGTCGCTTGAAGCCGGACTCGGTAACGAAGAGGGATGTGAGGGAGCTATGCACACCCTTCACCGATTTGCCGGTTCCCTCGATGACGTCCGAGCCCATGGAGAGCATGCTCACTTCCTTTCCCATACCGCGCCCGTATCGACTGCAGTGCTGCTCCTTGCCGTAGAGGGCGCCAACGGGAATAGTGGGATTGCCGCCCGCCTCCAGGCCGGGCTTCACCCGCACGCCTTCCGTCACTGCGCTTTCGATGACCACCTCTTCGCCCACCTCCAGGTTCTCTGTGGTGATTTGGAGCACCTCGCTCATCACCTGGGCCGCAGTCCGGTCGTTGTGACGCTTGAATCGATTGATGAGCGCCTTCGTCTGAACATCCTTGGGAACGGTGCCGAGAGCGCCGAAGCCGTCGATGGCCACCGCTATGGCCGGGAGGGCGGCGGCCAGAATAACCCCCTGCCGGAGCTGTTTGCTCCGAAACACACCAAGGTTCGAGAGGCCGTTCACCCGGTCCTCGATAACAAATACGTTACCCTTGGCGAGCTCGAGACCATAGAAATCCAAGACCTCCTTATGCCTCTGGTTGAAGGTGGACACCTTGTCCTTGCCGAGCCTGATCGGCTCGTGACGCCCGGTGTAGGTCAGTCTCGCTTTGGCAATGTCCTGGCGCAGGGGATTGCTCATGGGAACACCTCCATACACGGTAAGCCCAAGGAACGAATTAGGTCGGCCGACTACATCTGCTCTCTCGGACCTCACAATGCTCTGGGAAATTGGACGGTTGCGAATCGGAATAGCACGCTTTCGGAGAACTTTGGCATACCAGAGGGTACACTGTCAAGGAACGAGCGCATTCGCGCCGGATGCTTTTTCTTGGCCGGGCTTCTCAGGACTGCCGGCAAACCCTATTCATGCGCCCTTCCTAACACCCCCCGGCAAGGAGCGGTCTGAGAAGTTGGGGATAATCGGTGAAGATGCCGCTCGCCCCGACTCTGATGAGACTCCTCATCACTCCCGGGTCGTTCACCGTCCAGACGTTGACCTGGAACCCCTCCTTTCGGAGTCGAGTAATCTCCCTCCGTCGAATGGCGTTGACAGAGGGATGGTAGGCCTGGGCTCCGAGCTCGTGGAGCAGCGACTCGGGACCCGGATGGGACTTGCTGACCAACGCCCCTGTCACGATCCTGGGATTCCTTTCGCGAACATCCTTCAAGTACCGGTGGTTGAAGGAAGAGACTACCACCCGGTCCACCATGTGCAGCTCCTCGAGGAGGGCTACGACCTTGGGAACCACCTGGGAATCGCCGGGCGTGCCCCGGAGGTTCTTGATCTCCACATTGACACGCCAATTGTGGTCCCGGGTGAATCCGAGGGCCTGGCGCAAGGTAGGTGCCGTTTCTCCGCGGTACCTCTCGGCCTCTGCCGGGGAGACCGCACCGGCAACGATCTGACCGAAGGGATCCTCATCGATGAACCAGGTGCCGAAGTCCAACCTTCTGATCTCCTCCAGGGTGAACTCATGGAGCGACCAGGGCCGGCGTTTGGGAAAGACCTTCTTTACATTGGAGGTACGGGTGAGGGTGTTGTCGTGGATCACGAGAAGTTCGCCGTCGGCGGTCATCCCCACGTCGAGCTCCCACATGTCGGCGCCGAGCTCTAGGGCTCGGCGAGCCGCGGCGATGGTATTCTCCGGGGCGAGGGAGCGGGCGCCCCGATGAGCGATGATTAATGGCCGGCTAGCGGTTCCCGGAATCACAGATTTCTCGTCATGCCCTCGGGGTGAAAGGAACGGGACGCGGGCTTTTGGTCTCTATACCATACCGATTGGCATGATCGAAATAAGTACGGTGTCCAGGCCCTCATCTCTTTCATTTCCTGGAGATGGGCCCGGGACGGCCCGCGGCGAGGAATTTTGACTTGCCCTGAGGAGTGCATTAAAATTGCATGCCCCGAGATCGGATTGACTGATGCCAACAACTATGAGGTAAGCCTGGTGCGTACGGACACAACTCATCCACCGGAACATCCCCCTGCTGCTCCGCGCAAGAGCATCGGACGGCGCCTGCTTTTCTGGGGGCTCGTCCTGGTCCTCGCATTGCTTCTGGCCGGAGGTGGCGGGGTGTACCTGGTGACGAGGGAACTGCCCGAGATCTATTCGCTGAAAGACTACAAACCGGATATCGTCACCACCGTCTATGCCGACGACGGGAGCCTCGTGGCCGAGTTTTGCCGGGAGCGGCGAATCGTCGTTCCTATGGACCGGATTCCCAAGCTTCTCGTCCAGGCCTTTGTGGCTGCGGAGGACTCACGCTTCTACGAGCACGAGGGCTTGGATTATCTGGGTATCATGAGGGCCATGTACAAGAACATCATGGCAGCCGGGATACGCCAGGGCGGGAGCACGATCACCCAGCAGGTGACGAAGTCCCTGCTCCTCACCCCCGAGCGGAGTATCACCCGCAAGATCAGGGAGGCGATCCTCGCCTTTCGGATCGAGAGGTATCTCTCGAAGGATGAGATCCTCTACCTTTACCTGAACCAGATTTACCTGGGTCATAACGCCTACGGCGTGGAAGCGGCGGCGCAGACCTACTTCGGCAAGCATGTGGAGGAGCTTAATCTGGCAGAGTGTGCCATGCTTGCGGGCCTCCCCCAGGCGCCCAGCAGGTATTCACCCCACAAGCATCCGGACCGGGCCAGAGAGCGACAGACCTACGTCCTCAATCGCATGACGGACGACGGCTACATCACCGCGCAGCAGGCCAAGCAGGCACTGGCGACAGCGGTGAAAGTCAAGAGTCGGACGGAGAAGAACATCGGAAAGGCGCCCTACTTCGCCGAGCACATCAGACGATACCTGGAAGAGAAGTACGGTGAGGACCTGCTGTACCACCAGGGTCTCAAGGTGTATAGCACAGTGAACGTCGCCGCCCAGCAGGCGGCACAGAAGGCCCTCCGGAAGGGGCTCCAGGATCTGGACAAACGCCAGGGATACCGGGGTCCCCTTGCGCATCTCGAAGGCAAGCACATCGACACGTACTTCCTCGACCTCAAGGAGAGTGAGGACCTGGAGCCCTTGAGAGAGGGTGACATCGTCAAGGGTGTGATCAGCGCCGCCCCTAGCGGCGAAAAACGGTTCAGGGTCAACCTGAACGGGGGTTCCGGAGTCTTACCTTTCGAGACCATGGCCTGGATTCGCCGTGATCCCGCTGAGGCGCTCAAGGTGGGGGACCTGATTCTCGTTCGGCTCCTGGGGCATGACCAGAGATCGGGCGCCTGGAGACTCGCCCTGGAACAAGAACCGCAGGTGCAGGGTGCGATTTTCAGCCTGGAAAACGCCACGGGTTACGTGAAGGCCATGGTGGGCGGCTATGACTTCAGCACCAGTCAGTTCAATCGCGCTGTTCAGGCCCGGCGCCAGCCCGGCTCCGCTTTCAAACCGATCATCTATGCAGCTGCCCTGGACAAGGGCTACACGCCGACGACAATCATCATCGACTCGCCGGTGATCTTCGGTGACGAGCAGTCGGAACGAATCTGGAAGCCCAAGAACTACAAGGAGACCTTCTACGGGCCGACCCTGCTCCGCACCGCCCTTATCCTTTCCCGGAACGTGGTCACCGTCAAGATCGTGAACGACATCGGGCTAGACTACGTTATCGACTACGCCCGCCGCCTCGGGATCAACTCGCCCCTTACCCGGGACCTTTCCCTTGCCCTTGGCTCTTCAGCCCTATCACTCCTGGAGTTGACCAGAGCCCTCTCCGTATTCCCGAACCAGGGCGAGTTGGTGCAGCCGATCTTCATCACCAAGGTCATGGACCGCGACGGGAGACTCATCGAGGAGCACAAACCCCAGAGGGAGAAGGTCATGGAGCCGGATACCGCCTTCGTCATGAGCCATCTCCTCCAGGAGGTGGTGAAGTACGGCACCGGCTGGCGGGCCCGCACCCTCGGCCGTCCGGTTGGCGGCAAGACCGGAACCACTAACGACCAGAAGGACGCCTGGTTCGTCGGCTTCAGCCCCTTGATGGTTGCCGGGGTCTGGGTGGGATTTGACAACGAACGAGAGCTCGGCCCGGTGGAGACCGGAGCCCGGGCGGCCTCCCCCATCTGGGTGGACTTCGCCGCTGAGGTTCTCAAGAGTGAGCCGATGCAGGCCTTTGTGGTTCCGGAGAAGGTGGTTTTTGCCAAGATCAACGCCCGGACGGGGTTCCTTGCCAGGCCCGACGACGCCACGGCGGTCTTCGAGGCTTTCAAGGAGGGAACCGCACCCACCAAGACTGCTGACGAAGTCTCCCCCGGTCTTGACGACTTCTTCAAGGCCGACCTGGACGCCGAGGCGCTTTAGCCCGCGTTATCTGTGAGCTCATCGCGGATTCATCAGCGATCTGGGCGACGAAGCTTCCTCGCCGGGACTTCCTCTCTGTCCGTAAGCCCCCTCCGACAGGCCGGGGTGAGCACCCCCGGTTCTGACGAAAAGAGAGCAACCATGGATCGCATCTTTGGCCGCGACGGCCTGCTGAGCCGGGTACTCGAGGGGTTTGAGTATCGCCCCATGCAGGCGGATATGGCGAGGGAGGTGGAATCCGCCATCTCGCAAGACCGGCCGACCGTCGTTGAGGCCGGCACCGGAACGGGGAAGACCCTTGCCTACCTTGTCCCGGCCCTCCTGAGTCGCCGGAAGACTCTGATCTCCACGGGAACCAAGACACTTCAGGACCAACTACTCTACCACGATATTCCCGTGCTGCGGGAACACCTGTCGGCGAAGTTCCGGGCGGTATGCCTGAAGGGAAGGAGGAACTACCTCTGTCTCCACCGGCTCTACAGGTTTGTCCAACAGCCCGAGCTTCTCGCCAGTGAGGAAGGCAGGTTCTCCAAGGAACTCATTGGGTGGGCGCGGCAGACCAGGACGGGCGACCGGGCGGAGCTGGAATCGCTGCCTGATGACTTTGGCGGCTGGCAGGCAGTGACCGCCGGCGCCGAGCAGTGCCTAGGACAGAAATGCCCCCAGGTCCAGGAGTGTTTTCTTACCCGGGTGCGCCAGGACGCCGCTGCGGCGGAGATGGTTATCGTCAATCATCACCTGTTCTTCGCCGACCTTGCGGTCCGCTCCGGCGGCTACGGCCAGGTGATCCCCCGGTGGGAGGTTGCCGTCTTTGACGAGGCCCACCTCTTGGAGGAGGTGGCGCACCACTACTTCAGTGTGGAGGTGAGCAGCCATCGTCTCCAGGAGCTCTTGCGTGACGTTGCCTGGGAGTTGAAGCTCGCGGGCCGGCGGGATATGCCCCTCGACCGGTTGCTCGAAACCACCGGCGCCCTGGGTATCGAGCTCTTCGAGGCATTTCCCGCAACCGACAGGAGGCAGCGGTTCCGACCGGAGTCCGTCGCCGGGGGCCTGCGGCGGAGATGGGACGACCTGAGGGAGTCTCTGAATGAGCTCGGCGCACAGCTCGTGCGACGACAGGAGCTGAGTGACGGCCTGGCCCTTTGTCACCGTCGGACTCTGGACCTGATGGAGGCGCTCCAGCTCCTCTTGGACCAAGGGGATCCCAACAGGGTCTACTGGTATGAAAGGAAGGGAAAGGGGACCTTTCTCTGGGCCTCGCCGGTGGAGGTCGCTCCTCTTCTGGATGAGCTCCTCTTTGACCAGCCAAGGCCGTACGTCTTCACCTCCGCCACCTTGGCGGTCGGAAGCGATCTTTCGTTTTTCAAGACGAGGCTCGGGCTTTCTCTTGATACTCCGGGGCTGATCCTCGCGACACCTTTTGCCTACCGGGAACAGGCGCTTGTCTACCTTCCCCGGCATCTGCCCACGCCGGACAGCCCGGAGTTCATCCCGGCACTTGCCGACGAGGTGGCGGCCATCCTTGAGGAGACCGGCGGCCGCGCATTCGTCCTTTTCACCAGTCATCGCAATCTTCGGGAGGTCCACGCCCGGCTCGCCCAACGACAGAGGTTCACACTCCTGGTCCAGGGTGAGCAGCCCAAGCCCGTGCTCTTGGAACGGTTCCGGGAAGATGTCGCTTCCGTGCTTCTCGGCACCGCGTCCTTCTGGCAGGGGGTCGACATGCCGGGAGACACCCTGAGCTGCGTGATTATCGACAAGCTCCCCTTTGCTCCGCCTGACGACCCCATGGTGGCAGCGCGCCTGGAGCGCATTGCCGCCGAAGGAGGGAACCCTTTTTGGGACTACCAGGTACCGAGTGCCCTGCTTATGCTCAGGCAAGGACTCGGTCGCCTGATTCGGCGGGCCACCGATCGCGGGATCATGGCGATCATGGACAGCAGGCTCTTTGCCCGCTCCTACGGCAAGATCTTCCTCAACAGTCTGCCGGAGAGCCTTATCACCTCGCGACGGGAGGACATCGGCGCATTCCTTGACAGCCCACGGTAAGAGGGATTACCTTGGATGGCCGACCTGAGGACATCGTGCGGTTGTGAAGAGGGGCCTCCCAGGAGGTTCAGACTCCTGTGTGCTGCGACCCCTGGGAAGGAAGTGCCATGAACGTATGGTACTTCTTCTTGAATTCCGGGTAGATCTCTGCGAGAGGCCGGTAGTAGTGCTCAATGAATCTGAGCCTGCGGTAGACCCTCGCCAGCAGGTAATCGGTGCACTTACCGCAACTCCAGCGTTTCCACATCCGCCGTGCCGCATAGGTGAGGCACTCATCGTAGAGCGGACACTCAGTATGTCGTATCCCCTTGCGATTTAGCGGCCTATGAACCACAGTGCGATCCTCCTCATGCTTGCGAGTGAACCGGCGGTCAGATCGAGATGTAACTTCTGAATATCGTCTGAAACAGAGGCTGCGGCGACCTTGATCTCACCACCTCCCCATGCGTTCCCTTGAAGAGCGCTCTGTGAACGTGCGCCTGGGCTCGGTAGGTGATGAGCTGAGCATGCGAAGGGGCAGATAACCCTGCGCTATACCATTATGAGACAGGGTCAAGCACTTTCGCAATCAGGGTATTCCTTATTTTTTCCTTCGAAATTGCTGACTCGTTCAGGTGAACCAGGTGGGCATGGGGAGTGTTTTCAACAGCCTGCCGGGGATTTCTTCGACACCCTGTTTTCATTTGTCCATGCTTCCGCTACAGTGGCTGGCGATGTCGGTTGATCTCCCTACGTCAAGGAGGAGGCAGGAGCAATGAAGGCATTTCAGGGCGTTGATTACTATCGATGTGACCATCTCTTGACCCCTGAGGAGCGGAGTGTCCGGGACACGGTGCGACGGTGGGTGGAGAACCAGTACCTCCCCAAGGTGGAAGACTACTTTGATCACGGAACATTCGACCGCGACCTGATTCCCCAGTTGGCCGAACTCGGTTTGTTCGGGATCAAGATCGACGGATACGGCTGTTCCGGTCTGACCGATGTCATCTACGGACTGGTGTGCCAGGAGATCGAGCGGGGAGACAGCGGCCTGCGGTCCTTCGTCTCGGTCCAGAATTCTCTGGTCATGTACCCCATCGACGCCTTCGGCAGCGAGTCGCAGAAGGCCCGCTGGCTGCCGGCCATGGCCAGGGGCGAGAAGATCGGCTGCTTCGGCCTTACCGAGCCGGACGTGGGTTCGGACCCGGCGAGACTGCGTGCTCGAGCGACCCGGGAGGGCGGGGACTACGTGCTGAACGGCCACAAACTCTGGATCACCAACGGTGAGCTGGCCGACGTGGCGGTGATCTGGGCGCGCACCGAGGAGGGGATTCGGGCCTTCCTCGTGGAGAAAGGCACGCCCGGCTTCGAAGCGTACCCAATCCGGCGCAAGTACTCCATGCGGGCTTCGGTGACCTCAGGCCTGGTGTTGGATGCGGTTCGGGTGCCCGGCGAGAACCTTCTTCCCGGCACCGAGGGTCTGAAGTCGGCCCTCATGTGCCTGAACGAGGCCCGGTACGGCATCGCCTGGGGAGCCGTCGGGGCGGCCATGGCGTGCTACGACATTGCCCTGGACTATGCGAAAAGCCGGATTCAGTTCGGGGTGTCCATTGCCTCCTTCCAGCTCGTGCAACAGAAGCTGGTCAAGATGCTAACCGAGATCACCAAGGCGCAGCTTCTCTGCGTCCAGCTCGGCCGCCTCAAGGAGTCGGGCCAGACCCGGCATACCCTCGTGTCGCTGGCGAAGATGAACAACGTTTCGGAAGCCTTGAAGATCGCCCGCACGGCTCGGGACATCCTGGCGGCGAACGGGATCACGCTGGACTACCACGTGATTCGGCACATGCTCAACCTGGAATCGGTGTATACCTATGAGGGCACCCACGACATCCACACGCTGAGCATCGGCCGCGACATTACCGGCTGCGATGCCTTCGCCCCCAAAGAGCCGTGAGCTCAACCCACGGGGAGGGTTTCAGCTCGTCTGAGGAGTGAAAGGGTTGAATCGACGCTTTTGCCCCGCAGAGTGCGTGCCGCGGCAATTTTCAGCATCTCCCCCGTGACCGGATCTCCCCCCCTGGCGACCACCGCCAACGCCGCAAGAGCCCGCTCTCGCCTCTTGATGCTCCACGCCTGGAAGTCCACTTGGAATACAGTGGCAGGAGTCCAAGGGATCGCTACCCCTTTCGCCACCACGATCCGCCCCTCCGGCTTCACATGGGTGAAGACCTCCCGCCGTCGGCCCACGCCTTCCTCTGAGAGGGCGACCACCACGTCAGGCCGCTCCACTCCCGTGTAGGTTATCGGCTCTGGCGAAATGATGAGCTCGGCGACGGAGGGGCCGCGCATGACGGTAATGGCGTAGTCATTTTTCTGGGTCACGTGCATACCGGCGGAGACAGCGGCATGGGCGAGGAGCGTGCCCGCTGAGATGACGCGGTCGCCGGCGGTTCCCAGGAGCACGACCTCCCGGCGCTCGGCGATGGGCGGGTGAAACTGCGCCGGGATTTCCGGCACCTCCCAGGGAGCGCCTCCCGTATGCTCGCGGTAGTGGCTGGCGTATTCCCGGCGGAGGTTTTTCGCTATGGGCCCACGATAGGGAGGAAGCTCGGCAAGGGTGTTCTGGATTTCCTGGGGAGCTCTAGGGTTCTTACCGAGGTACCGCCCGGTGCAGAGGCCCCAGATCTCCACCAGCGAGAACCCCTCAAAGGAGATGGCCCTGGCCAGCAGGTCCGCCAGATCCTTCTCGTGGACCGATGACCTGGCCACGAAGGGGGCGCCGGCTGCGGCGGCAACGCTGCACACCTCCATGGGTCGTTCCAGGGCGTTCAGGAACCGGGACGCCACCGAAGCCTGGGCCGGTGTGGTGCAGGAGAACTGACCGCCGGTCATACCGAAATTGAAGTTGTTGAGCACGAGCAGGGTGAGATCGAGATTCCGGCGGCAGGCGGCGAGGAGGTGAGCGCCACCAATGCCGAGGCCACCGTCCCCCATGGTGACCACTACGGTGAGATGAGGCTGGGCCAGCTTGATGCCGGCAGCGTAGGTGAGGGCACGGCCGTGAAGGCCGTGGAGGGCATGAGTGGTGAAGAAGGTGTCGAAGAGCCCCGAGCAGCCGATGTCGCTCACCATGACCACCTGGTTGGCGGCAAGGCCCAGCTCTTGAAGGGCCTGATCGAGGGCATGGAGGGTTTGCTCGTGGGAGCAGCCGGGACAGAAGGCCGGGGGGCGATCCGGGTTGAGGAGGCTAGGCACGGAGCACCTCCCGGGCGATTTCGGTGGGGCTGATGAGCTGCCCACACATGGTCCCGTAGAAGTCAACCTGCTGGGGGCAGAGAACTCGCCGCACCTCGTGGACGTACTGCCCGAGGTTCATCTCCACCGTGAGAACTCGCTCCATCTCCTGAGCTGCGTCCCGGAGCACCTGTTCCGGAACCGGCCAGAGGGTCTTGAGGACGAGGAGGGAGACAGGGAGATTGTGCTCCTGTCGGAGCATCGCCACCGCGGCCCGCGCCGCTCGCGCCGTGACGCCATAGGTTACAACCAGGGTGCGGGCGCCCGGCATGGGGTCGAGGTCAAAGAAGGTGAACGATGGGAGCTGGGCTCCCACCTTTCGCTTCAGTCGCTCCACCCCCGCCTCGATCTCGGCAGGGTTGGTGGTGATGTACCCGTCCGGACCGTGGGTGGATGAGGTCTGGCGCACCGGGATC
>Ga0209253_10004716_pt1 | contig 11868 bp, 9 predicted proteins | sample FrelakmetBRP12BR_FD_187145 | JGI IMG/M metagenome (GOLD analysis project Ga0209253, IMG submission 187145) | Freshwater lake sediment microbial communities from the University of Notre Dame, USA, for methane emissions studies - BRP12 BR (SPAdes)... | ecosystem: Environmental > Aquatic >...
CGAGCACTTGGCAGGCGAGTATGATGCGGCTGAGATGGTTCGGCGATTCAAGCGGGATACGAGACATTTTTCCAAGCGGCAAATGACCTGGTTTCGAAAGGAGCCGGAGATTCAGTGGCTGACGATTGAGGAAGCGGAGTCGGTCTCGCATACGGCCGAGTTGGTAATCGGGCAGGTCGAACGATTTCTTATGACACTTGAGGGCCGGTCATGACACGACAGGGGAAGGTCGCGCGCGCAGACCTCGGGATTATTGGCGGTAGCGGGTTGTACGATATCGAAGGGCTTCGGAAGGTTAAGGAAATCGCAGTTAAAACCCCATTCGGGGCTCCCTCCGACAAGGTGGTGCTCGGTGAACTGGACGGGATTCGTATCGCGTTTCTCTCACGGCATGGACGCGGGCATCGGATGAATCCCTCGGAGATCAACTATCGCGCGAATATCTATGCCCTCAAGTCGCTCGGGGTGAGTCGGGTGATTTCCGTGAGTGCGGTTGGGAGTATGAAGGAGACGATCAAGCCGGGAGACGTGGTGTTACCCGATCAGTTTATCGACCTCACCAAGCGGCGGGTGTCGACCTTCTTTGAGGGAGGGATTGTCGCGCATGTGGCGTTTGGCGATCCGGTCTGTGCCTCGCTTGGTGCGGCATTGCTGGATGCGACCCGTGCGGTCGGCGCCACGGTGCATCAGGGGGGTGTGTATCTGTGCATCGAAGGGCCACAATTCTCGACGAAAGGGGAGTCCCGGCTGTATCGTCAGTGGGGTGCGAGCGTCATCGGCATGACGAATCTCCCTGAGGCCAAGCTGGCACGCGAGGCAGAGCTCTGTTATGCCACGGTGGCCTTGGCGACCGATTACGATTGTTGGCATGAGACGGAAGAGGCCGTCACCGTCGAGGGAATCCTGGCGACTCTCCGTCGGAATGTTACGTTGGCCAAGCGACTGTTGCGGACGGCGATGCCTGCGGTGGCCGCCGTCACATCGTGCAGCTGTCAGCGCGCGTTGCAGGATGCCATTATCACGGCGCCAGATCGGATGCCGGCATTGCTCCGGCGGAAGCTGGCCCTGTTGATAGATCGGGTTGTTCCAGTGAAGAAAGGAACTCGGTGAACTATGGGAAAGTTGCTCGTGGTCGGATCGGTCGCGCTCGATACGGTGAAAACACCGTTTGGAGAAGTCAGTGAGGTTCTCGGAGGATCGGCCACTTATTTTTCAACTGCGGCCAGCTATTTTACCAGCGTGGATCTCATCGCCGTCGTGGGAGAAGATTTCCCCCCGCAGCATCTGGCGTTCCTCAAGAGCCGTGGTATCGATGTGACCGGGTTAGAGCGGCGGCCTGGCGCGACTTTTCGCTGGAAGGGGGAGTACACACATCAGCTGAACGAAGCGCATACGCTCGACACGAAGCTCAACGTCTTTGAAACCTTTCGGCCCAAGATCCCCGAGGCCTACCGATCCCCGGATCTCTTGTTTTTGGGCAATATCGATCCGGAGCTCCAGTTGGATGTCTTGCAGAAGCTTCCGCGTCCCCCCTTGGTTGCGTGCGATACCATGAATTTTTGGATCAACGGCAAGCGAGACGCGTTGTGGCGGGTCTTGGAGCAGGTCGACATTCTCATCATTAACGATGGGGAGGCGCGGGCACTCGGCGAACATTCGAATCTTGTGAAGGTCGCACAGAAAATACTCGCGCGCGGGCCTAAGCATCTCATTATCAAGCGTGGGGAATATGGGGTCTTGATGTTCAACCAGAAGCAGGTGTTTGGGGCTCCGGCCTTTCCGCTTGAAGATGTACGCGATCCAACCGGTGCGGGGGATACCTTCGCAGGCGGCTTCTTGGGCTATCTCACAGCCACCGGCAATCGTTCAGTCGAGGCCTTCAAACAAGCGATTATCTTCGGGAGCGTCATGGCGTCATTTACCGTAGAAGCCTTTAGTCTTGACCGTTTGCGAATCCTGGACTACAAAGAGGTGCAAGACCGTTTTCGAGCCTTTAAGCAGTTGACCCATTTCGAGGACATTTCGTGACGCATACTGTTTCCGTCGATCCGATCGTTCAAGTACGGGTATGTTTGCTGGTCGCGGTGGTCCTGGTGATCGGATGGCTACCGGGCTGTGCGACATCGGAAGAGTCGGTACGGAAATCAAAGGGATATTATCAGGAAGGCGTCGCGAGCCTGGATTACGATCAGCAGAAGGCCTTTGTGGCGTTTCAGAAGGCTGTGAAGCTCGATCCGAGTAACAAGGAAGCACATTATGGGCTCGGCCATATTCTGGCGATGCAGGGTAAATTGACTCAAGCCGAGGAAGAGTTCAGGGCCGCGACAAAACTCGATGAAAATTACTCGGAAGCATACACCTATTTGGGTCAGGTCTTGGAGAAACAGGATCGGTGGCCGGAAGCGATCGCGGCATTCCGTCAGGCGCTGACGAATCCCGTCTATACGACGCCGGACCTGGCCCGATTCCATCTCGGTCGGTCGCTAGCTCACGAGGGTGACTATCAAGGAGCGATGGAAGCGTTCGAGGATGCGTTAGTGGTCAGTCCGCCGAACGTCCCCCCGGCCTTGTTACACTTAGAGCTTGGACGGGTGTATTACAAGTTGGGGTACGAGCGACGTGCAAGGGAATCGTTGACCAAAGTCACGACGCTCGATAAGGGCGGCGAGAATGCCGCAGCCGCGAATGAATTGCTGACACGGCTTAAGCCGTAGAGAGATATTTATGGAATCGATCGGCGAATTTTTCAAACAGGTACGAGAGACCAAGGGACTCACCATCGACGAGGTCGCGGCCAAAACGAGAATTCGAACTGATTTCGTGAAGGCGTTGGAAGATGGGAACTTTGCTAAATTGCCTGATCAGGTGTTTGCGCGTGGCTTTGTCCGGTCCTATGCCAGGTCTCTTGGCCTCGATGAGGACGATGCGATCCACCGATTCGTTCAATCGGCTGGTGCTTTTTACGACAAGCAAATCGAACGGGAGCGGTTGAAGCTTAGACAGGCAGAAGAAGAACGGAAGCGGCAATCCAATCGAAAGGCCGTTGCGGTTGCCATCGGCATCGCGATTTTCACGCTTATCTTCCTCTTGAGCCGGGAGCAGTCGTCGCTTCTGGTTCGTCGTTCAAGCCCAGACCTCTCGCCATCGGTGTCCAAGCGGATCGCTCCACAGACTCCGGAATCTCATGACGTGCCGCCGAGCCAACCGAGTGAGGCGGTCCTACCCGTGCCTAAGGCCAAACCGAGCGAGTCCACTCCCGTGCCAGCCAAGACAGGCGTGGGGAATATTGCTGGGCCAGTGGCTGGAGCCGTACCTCTGGCTTCGGCGATGCCAGAGTCGACTGCCCCTGCCCCTTCGTCGTTGGGGAGTGATGGGCCATTAGGAGGGATTTCGCTCGAAGGGACCGGGGTAATGGACGGACAGTTGGTCTTAGATCTTGAGGCGACAGAACTGAGCTGGGTCGTGGTCCAAATCGATGGTGGCAGTCCTCAAGAGGCCTTGCTCAGACCTGGCGAAAAAGGTCGATGGAAGGGACAGGATCAGTTTATCCTGACGTTGGGCAACGCCGGGGGAGTCAAGGCTGAGCTCAATGGCAAGCCACAAAAACCCTTCGGCCCGAGTGGTAAAGTCGCTCGCGATATCGTCGTCAAACGCTGACGGCTCTCTATTAACGGCCATCCGGTCGTTGCGTGCTGTAGTTAGTTCAATCCACGCATGCCTCGATTCCGTGAGAGACAGGCGTAGCCTGCGACAAGCTACGTGGTTTTGGCATATTTCGTCGATTGGTGGGGCATCGCAGTAGGGACTGAGGCGCAATGGTGCCACCCTTTTGAGGCTTCCGAGATCTCTGGGATCGTACATGCCTTAATTAGCTGGAATATCATGCCTCACAGAATGCACACTCTGGCACGAGCTTTGATTGGTATCTGGTAGAACCGAACGGTCGCCAGCGGAAACGAAGTGAGTATGAGGCCAGGAACAAGATCGTGAAGGAGTAGCGGAGTGGAGAGAGGGGCCGGTAGTCACATGGAATGCTTGACATGAACGGAAGGCCGTTGTTATATTCGCCGGCGTTTTATTGGTTTGACATGGATTGTATGGGACAGAGGCCGATTTCACGTGCGGTGGTTAAACACAAAGGAGGACGTCTGATGGGGTATTTTTCTAAGTTCCTGGGAATCAGCGCAGCGCTGATGATGCTATCCGTCTCAGTGGTCGGAGCCGAAGAGCGTGAGCCTCTGAAGCCCCGCGTTCCCGCGGATCAGATGAGCGATGCGAAGGCGATGAAGAATCCAGTTGCCTCGACCCCGGAGAGCATCGCCAAAGGGAAGGCGTTGTTCGAGGGCAAGGGCACTTGCTTCAATTGTCATGGTAAGGAAGGGAATGGCCAGGGCCCGGCCGGTGCGATTTTGAATCCGAGCCCACGCGATTTCACGAACTGCAAGTTCCACAAGAAGCGGAAAGATGGCGAGCTCTTCTGGGTGATCAAGAACGGCAGCGCAGGAACGGGGATGGTGTCTCTGATCCCGGCCGCGATCAACGAAGAGGAAGCCTGGATGATCATCAACTACGAGCGGAGCTTCTGCAAGGGCGAGTAATTTCGTCGTAGCCTATATTAAAGAGAGGGTGGAGGAGCGAATCCTCCACCCTCTCGTTTTGTCTGCTGATTGTGTCATGCTGTTTTGTTAAAGATCCATGGAAGGGATGAGTCGCGTCTCATGCTTCATGGTCACGCATAGGCTGTGAGCACGGCGCCCAGGGAAAGTATGTTGAGGTATGTCGGGGTCTGACAGGTGAGGAGAGCGGCTGCTTCTAGTGAGCGACAGTTCCCTGGATTGCGGCAGGTTTGGTTAATATCAAGGCAGCTGAAGGATCGGTTGAGCGGAGGGTTGGAGCAACCACAGGGCGTTGCTCCTGGTTCATGTGGGTCTTGGAGGCCCACTGCACTTTCTGGCTGAGATAGGCCACCGTTTCGCCGAGTGTCACATCACCATCCCGATTCGTATCGGCCTCGCCGCGCAGTGCCCGCAGCAGATAGTAGGTGAACAGCCCATGCCGATGCTCGTCGTCCTCTAACCCACGCCCGATGCCGCTGGTTCCGATGACATGAAGGGTCGAGCTCCCCGTGGGATTCCACTGGGGGAGGACAGGCTTGGTTCGGCTGTCCGATCCCATGCGCGAGATAATCCCATCGAACAAAAACACCGTCTGCTTCGCTTTGAGGCGAGAGAGCGCTGCTTCCAAATCCTTGAGCGGGTAAGCTCGTGAGGTGGTTGTGGCGGTTCCATCGTACGGCACCAGGAACGTTTCTCCCGTCGCAGAGACCGAGGCCAGGCCGGCGAAATAGACAATGACGACCGCGTCCTTGTTCATGTGAGGCGGCAGCCAATCCAGCAAGGCTTCGTCAATGTCCGGGCGTAACGCCTTCCAATCTTGTAGTAATCGAACATTGGAGGCAGGCAACCCGCCGAGGGACTGAAAATAATTCGCGACCATCTCGGCATCCAAAGAGGCAAATTTGCGGGATGGGACTTGCTGGTCTCGATAGGATCCGATCCCAATTGAGAGCAAGTAGGTGTGCGGCTGACGGAATCTGGTGGCCACAGCAGGGATCTGATCCACGTCGTCGGCTTTGATGCCAGTGGGTTGGATCGACAGGGTCAGGGTTTGGGGCGGCGGCTGAGTTCTTGTTCCTGAATCAGAAACTGCCATGTGGATCTCGGCCTTCTGCTGTTGGACGGCCTGCGGCAACGTCGCCACAAATTCGATCGAGCGGGATTGGCCTGGTTGCAGTCGTCCGATTACCAGCGTGGTGGTGGGAAATTGGGCGAGCAGCGAGGCGGTTCCCGTCAGGGTCGCCGTGACACCCTGAAGTTCCTGCTCGCCTCCGTTCACGAGGTCGATGCGCACGCGAACGCGCTCACCTCCCTCAAAGATCAAATTACCGTTCTCGTCCAGCACGGTGGCCTTAAACGAGAGTGCCGACGGAGTGCCTTTGGCAGGTAGCGTCGTTGTTGCTGCTGCTGGAACTGGTATCACTGGCGATGCCGCCACTGTGGCGGGAGCAGTTCCGCCCGGTCCTGCCAACTGGGCGCGGACGGCGAGAATGAATTGTACGGACATCTTGACGCCCGCGTCGTATACGAATTCATCGATATTGCCATAGTCACAACGTCTTGAGGTCGGTTCTATCATGAGCCGTTCGTTGTGCACGATGGAGATGGTCTGCTGGCCGAGTTCTTTCCCTGCCGCATCCTTAAAGGTGAGAAGCGTCTCAAGGGTCATGTCTGCAGGCACCCGATCATAAAGACCATCAGCCCAGAGTTTAAGTCCCGAGCGCTGCAACGTCACAAGGATTTCCGTGTCAGGCGGGATAGGTGCTGCGGTTCCGCCGGTAACCGTTACGGCCTGAAAGTTCTTGGCGGCTGCTTCGATCAGAACCGATTCGATCTCTTCCCCGACGAACAGGTCTCGCAGGTTGGCGCAGCCATTTTGGTACTGCATTTTCAGGTTGGTCAAGGCGGGATCGAAGGTGAGTTTGAGGGAATTGGGGAGACGGGGGCCCATATCCGGCAACGGGGTTCGCTTAAAGGCCTGACACCCTCCAAGTCCACCAGTGGCAAGGAGGAGGGATAGTACAATCGCCCACTGCATCGTGAGTCGTTGAATCAATGGGGGGCTGTGTTGTCTGATAACCATGGGTCGGGGAAGTTGTCTGTTGTGTCGGGTTTGGCTACTAGAATTCAAGATCTGCACCGTACCGAAATGTCAGGCTGAATGCAACAGGGCGCACGTGCGTCTTGCGAGCCTGTGAGCGCTCAGTTATTCTGCGCTCCTGATAGGGGGAAGGACTATGCATCGATGCTGATACTTGGTCTCTCGAACATGCGGGATGCGGCGGCGGCGCTGGTCGAGAATGGCCGAGTCGTTGCCGCGGCGGAAGAAGAACGGTTCGTCCGGGTGAAACATGTCACGGCGCTGCCGGTACAGGCGATTCGGTATTGTCTCCGTACAGCTGGTGTGCGGCTGTGCGATGTTGATGCGGTGGCAGTGCCTTGGAAGTATTGGCAGATCAGTCGGCGGGGAGCCTTGGCCCTTGGAGCGATGTTGCGGTCGCCGCAACTCTGTTGGGTGAAGGGCAAGAGAAGTGCAGAGCGAGTAGCTCAGGAGTGGAAGGAACTCATCTTTCTTCGGAGCGAGCTTACTCGACAAATTGACGGAACCGCCTGCCCGAAGCCCGTGTTCTTGGACCATCATCTCTGTCATGCGGCCAGTACGGTGCTGGTGTCGCCGTTTGACCGGGCGGCCGTGCTCATCGTGGATGGCGCGTCGGAAGCCCATACCACCATGCTGGCACGGGCCGACGGCCCAGACATTCAGGTGTTGCAACGGGTGCCCCTTCCCCACTCGGCTGGACAATTCTACGCGGCCATCACGGCCTATCTGGGATTCAAGCCGGATCACGATGAATACATTGTGATGGGTTTGGCGGCGTATGGTGAGCCACGGTTCGCACCGGCACTCCGTGAACGGGTCCTCCGTCTCCTCCCCGATGGTGGCTTCGAACTGAATGCGAAGATCTTCGATTTTCACTTGGCTCGGCATCGGATATTTTCTCCCGACATCCTTCGACTGTTAGGTCCCAATCGGCAGCCAGAGGAAGAGGTCACGCAGCGGCATCGAGATGTGGCGGCCAGTGCACAGATGGTCCTGGAAGAGACGGTGCTCCATCTCGCCCGCCATCTGCAGCGCCTGACCGGCCTCGATCGGCTCTGTCTTGCCGGAGGCGTGGCCTATAATTGTGTCGCCAACAGTCGCTTGTGGCGGGAGGCTGGATTCAGCGAGATCTATATCCCTTCGGCAGCGGGAGATTCCGGGGCGGCCATGGGGGCGGCACTGTGGCTGACCAGTCGGCGCGGATCATTGACCGAGCGCATGGTCATGCGATCCGCCTCCTGGGGACCGGAGTTCACCGAGCAGGAGTGCCTGGATGCGCTTGAGAGGGTCGGGTTGCCGGCCGAACGTCTTCCTGATGAGCAACTCTGCGAGAAGGTGGCGGGTGAGCTGGCGAATGGTCGGCTCGTCTGTTGGTTCCAAGGTCGCATGGAGTGGGGACCTCGCGGGTTAGGCAATCGCAGTCTGTTGGCCGATCCACGCCGCGAGGATATGCGGGAGTTGATCAATGCCAAGGTGAAGCTCCGGGAACCCTTTCGTCCCTTTGCTCCGTCGGTCCTTGAAGAACGGGCGTCGGAGTATTTCGACCTGCCGTCGCCCTCGCCCTTCATGTTGTTGACGGTTCCTGTCCGACCCTCGGCCAAGGGGCTGATCCCTGCCGTCGTTCATGTGGATGGCTCGGCACGGGTTCAAACTGTGGATGCGACGTCCAATCCGCGGTACCGCCTGCTCCTCGAAACGTTCGGTCGCCAGACCGGTGTGCCAGTGCTCCTGAACACCTCGTTTAATGTGAATGAGCCCATTGTTTGTACTCCGGACGAGGCGATCAGCTGTTTCCTTCGCACGGAGGTCGAGTGGTTGGTGCTGGGCAATCTGCTGGTGCCACAACCAACAGCCCTGGGACGTGACAGGTGAGGCGTGGAAACGTAGTCCAAGCCTTCGATGCCTTGCTCCTGCTTATCATCCTGAACTTGACGCTCCAGCCTCTGACAGAGCCGGATTTCGGTTGGCATCTGCGGACTGGACTCGATCTCCTACAACATGGCGGGAAATTGCCGGCCTTGGACCCCTATTCCCATACCATGCCGGATTGGGCCTGGGTGGAGCATGCCTGGTTGACTGACCTGATCATTGGAGCCTCCTATTCACTGTTCGGAGCCTTGGGGGTGATCCTCTTCTTTGCTGTGGTCACGGCAGGAGCCTGGCTGGTTGCGAGTCTCTCTGTTCCTTGTCATAGGACGTACCGGCTGCTTGCCTGTGCCTTGTCCTTGTGGGTGGCCTTGCCATTTCTCGGGGCTAGAACCCAGATGGTCACGTTGTTGGGCCTCGCTGTTGTGCTGGTGATTCTTCAGCGAAGCCGGAATGGGGGAAACCCTGCACTGTGGCTGATTCCTCCCTTGTTTCTGTTCTGGGCCAATCTGCACGGAGGGTTTACTGCCGGGCTCTTTCTCTTAGGGCTCGTGGTGGCCTGTTCAGCGATGGTGAAAGGGCTCCTGCTGTGGGCGCCCGGTCTTGCCGCTTTCCTCGATGAAGCACCCCTCTCCTGGCCCACGATCGGGCGGTTGCTGGTGGCCGCTGGCGTAGCGGCCTTGGTCACGTTGGTGAATCCCTATGGCTGGAGATTATACGGAGAGATCATTGATTCCCTGTCGAATCAATTCATGCTCGACAGCTTGCAGGAATGGCAGCCGGTATCCTTGAGTACGTTGGCTGGCCGCAGCTACGCGTTGTATCTGGCCGGACTGGGGTTGGCGATGGCGGCCTGGTATCGGCGTATTGAGCCAGTGCGATGGGTGGTGTGGATGGTGTTCCTGTTTCTCTCGCTTCGTCATCTGCGAAACATTCCTTTTTTTCTCCTGGTCAGTCTCCCTCTCTGTGCTGAGCTGTTGGCCGAAGGGTTGGGCAACCTCACAGGCTGGCTCAGTCTGGATGCCGTCCGTGCCAGGCGATGGATGCTGGCGGGGACGTTTGCCGGAGGGCTATTCATGATCTGGCTGGGGCCGGACCATCTCCAGCGGGTGGCGCAATCAGGCCTGGAGCCGGTCGAGTATTTCAAGGGCACGTCCTACCCGATTGAGGCGGTGCAGTGGGTTCGCGAGCATCGGGATCGAGTGGGCCGCCGCCTCTATAACGATTATGCCTATGGAGGATTTCTGCTCTGGTGGTTGCCGGAAGAGAAAATCTTCATCGATGGGCGGATGCCGGCCTGGCGAAGCGGGGATCGCCTGATTTTTCAAGATTACGTCGCCTTGAGTCTGACCGACCCGCCGCGACTTTCCGTCTTGAGTACCTACTCGGTTGATTGGGCGCTGGTGCGGAAAAAGAGCGTGCTGGATGAGGCGCTTGCGCGTGAGCAGACCTGGACGCGGGAATATGAAGACGGGAAAGTCTCAATCTATGTGCAATCGCCCAGGTAAGGCCTGGGGATACGCATCTTCTTATTGCGGAGGGTGCCCAAGTTGGCTGACTGTGGCTGGATGAACGCTCCGCACGTGCAACGGAGAGGCGTAATAGCCCTTGGCGCTATTCCGTTGGATGACGGCCAATTCGCGCAGCATGGCGAGCCCATCTCTGAGGACGCGGACTTTCGAGCCGGGCTGATCGGACCAGTTCACGGGTATTTCTGTCACTCGATAGCCACGCAGCTGGGCGACATACAGCAGCTCCAGGTCGAACCCATACCCGTTGATGGTGGAAACAGAGAAGAGATCGTAGGCAACGGCCCTTTCAAATAGCTTGAACCCGCATTGCGTATCGCGGATACCGCGGATTCCCCCCATCCGGACAATCGCGTTGAAGCATCCGCCCAGGATAGTCCGGTGCCAGCGGGCGTTCACGGTGAAATCGCGGTGCCGTGAGGCCAGGCTGCGTGAGCCGATGGCCACATCGGCTCCGGCTTGGATGGCCTGTTCGAGACGATCGAGTTCAGTAATGTCCGTTGCCCCGTCGGCATCCGTAAAGAGTTGTAGTCGTCCTGTTGCTGCGAGCATACCGTGACGAACCGCACCTCCCTTGCCGACACAGGTGGGAAGGCGGATCAGCCTGACGGAAGGCAGAAGCCGGGCAAATTCGCGAACAATCGTTGCGGTCTCGTCGAGGCTGCCATCGTCGACAACAATGATTTCGTACGATCTTCTCCGGGAAGACAAGTACTTGGTGATGGAGTGCAGATGGGGAAGAATGCGGGTCGCTTCGTTGTGTGCGGGAATGACGACCGATAAATCGATAGTCGGTGCAGGGCTGTGCTGCGGCACGGAACCCCTCCTATTTCCATTAATTCCCTTGATCGGCGAGGAGCGCCTGGTAGGGAATCCGAGAAGAGGCTGCCAACCTACTCCGACGGAGAATTCGATTGCAAGAGGGAGTCGCTGTGGGGAAGGCAGGGGATTGCGTGGACTCCGACCGACCGTGTCTTGACAGATTGGTCGTCGGGGGGAGAGCCTATTCCCATAGAGTTAATTGGAGCTGTTGCTAACCGCAAGCCGGGAGGTGGATTATGCATGGATCCAGCAAGAGTGCGTTATTACTTATCGGCGCGTTCGCACTCTCAGCTTGTGCGTCAACAGTGCCGCCCAGCCGAATAGGCGACTACCTCACTCATGATAGCAAGGTGCCTACGAATTCGATCGTCACGATGCCCGATCAGCGGCCAGTCCAGGCCGGTCTCCTTGTGATTGCCGACAAGGCCGATCCGGGGAGTGGGCCAGGTCTTCCCGATGAAGCGCTGGCCCGTTTTCACGATGAGCTGAGACAAGAACTCGGCCACGGCTTGCCCTTCGCGATCAAGCAGGTGATTCAAGCCGAAGGTATGACACCGAACCGGGCAGGAGTGGACCTGACCCAATTCAGGGAACTCGGGAGGAAGCATGACGTGGAGTACCTGGTCCTCGTGGTTGTCTCCAGTACTGAAGTGGAGTATCCGTGCAATCTCGATCTCGGGGGTGCTACTCAGGGGACGCCAGGACTACAGAGAGATAGCTGGGCACTCGCAGAGTTCGCGCTGGTAGATCTAAAAACGGGCCAGACGATGATGCAGGCTCAAGGACAGGGCTGGGCTACCCTGCTTCGTACCTATGGTCCCCTCATGAGTTCGCGGTATCCAGTGGTCTATGTCCGACCGGGCAGCCAACGTGTAGTCTGGCCTCCAACCTGGGAGGGGTCCCCGAACACTCTGCGGGTCGTATCGTTCGACCT
>Ga0209253_10004717_pt1 | contig 11868 bp, 6 predicted proteins | sample FrelakmetBRP12BR_FD_187145 | JGI IMG/M metagenome (GOLD analysis project Ga0209253, IMG submission 187145) | Freshwater lake sediment microbial communities from the University of Notre Dame, USA, for methane emissions studies - BRP12 BR (SPAdes)... | ecosystem: Environmental > Aquatic >...
TGGTATCGCGCTATTTGAAGCGGCAGAGGCGACACTTGTGCCCACCACATTAGTCGCCGTCATGGTGAAGGTGTAGGGCGTTCCGATGGTTAACCCGTTAACTGCGCAGGGCGATGACGTACAGGTACCGGTGAAGTTCCCGGGGCTGGAGGTCGCGGTGTAACCGGTGATCGCTGAGCCGCCATTGTATACAGGTACTGTGAAATACACCCAAACCAAAGCAGGACCAGCGTAGGCGTAGCCCATGGTAGGTGCGTCTGGCACAGACGGCGGGGCAGATGCTGAAGTCGTCACATTCACCGGACTCGAGACAGTAACAGCACCTAGGTCGTCAAAGGCTTTGGCAGTAACAGTGTAGCTGGCTGGCGCCAGCCCAGGCCATATGTACCTATACGGCGCTGTGGTATCAATACCCAACAATGTCGCACCATTATAGAACTCGACTTTGCTGATGGTACCGTCCGCATCCGCAGCATCCGCGCCAAGCATGATAGTTCTGCCGTCGATCACCGTGATTGTGTTATTGCCTTGACTCACCGCATACACCCGATTAGTGTTTGAGTTAACCGCAATGGCTTGTCTACTATCAAATCCCGTAAGCGCAGTAACAAAGTTAGTCACACCGTTGATAACTGAAGTAACGTTGTAAGGAAATTGCCCACTACTATTCCCAACGTATATCTTGTTAGTCGCGGTATTAACTCCAATAGACCCAGATTTGAGACCCGACCCAAGTAATATCGTGCTTGCGGCATTACTAATGCCGTCAATCACCGTCACAGCATTGTCACCCCAATCCGAAACATATATCTTAGCGGTGACTGAGTTGACCGCAATGGAATAAGGTTGTAACCCAGTCGCAACCGTGGTGGTCGCGTTAGTCGAACCATCAATCACTGTGACAGAATTGCTATTCAAGTTCGTTACATAGATCTTGTTGGTAGCCTCGTTGACAGCTACTGCGAACGGATAAGTTCCCGTTGCGACCGTAGTGGTCGCATTGGTCGCGCCATCAATTACTGTTACAAGATTGGTTTGGTAGTTCGAAACATATATCTTATTTGTGATCGAATTAATAGCGATGGCTTGTGGTTGAGTTTGAGAACCGCCATTGGTTGTGATTGTGGCAGTGACAATATTGGATGCCCCATCGATCACGCTAACGCTGTTAGAGTTTCTGATGTATATCTTGTTCGTAACTGGATTGACCGCAACGCCAACTGGATAGCTTCCTGCTGGGACTGCAACCGTAGTAGTCGCATTTGTGGCGCCGTTGATTACTGTGACGTTGTCGCTCATATAGTTCGCGACATAAATTTTGTTGGTTGTTGTATTTATTGCAACCGCAAAAGGATAGCTACCCGACGCTAATGTTGTGGTGGTGTTGGTGATGCCATCGAGCACGGTAATGTTATTGCTACTATAGTTCGCCGTGTAAGCTCTGTTAGTAACCGGATTGACCGCGATGGCTGTCGGATTAGTCACTGCGACCGTGGCAATTGCGTTATCGACTAATGGAATTGTGGTGTTGTTCGTAGGTGCGGTAATCGATACCGTCGGCAATACATTACCCCATGCATTCCCAACCCACCCCAAAATCACCGACAGCAACATGAGGTTGCGTATACTTTTCAATATGTTCCCCACCCTGGCACCCCTTAAATAAAGTGTGAAATTACCCCGGTTATCTGGTCATTCACGCTACAACCTGCTTCAATCACATGCATAGACCTGCTGTAACAAAAGCATACAGGCCACTCAATTATTATTGATAGGAAAGGCGTTGTGCGATGCGCATTCCGCCAAGGTAGATGTATTCCACTAATTTGCTCGGCGAGCCGGGAGTGTATTCCTCCAGGAGTTTTCCTTTGAAGTCGTAAAACTCGTAAGTGGTGATCCCGTTTTTGATGACCTTGGTGCGCTTGCCCAAGCCATCATAAGCATAGGTAATCGCAGTCCCCGTATTGGTATCATTGATCCCGGTGAGGTTGGGCATGCCATCGTAGGTGAAGGTCTTCCCAGCGCCATCGGTCTTGATGTCCCCGTAGCTATCGTAGGTATAGCTCGCATTGCGTAGCGCGCCGGATACAGAAGACAACAGGTTTGTGGTGGGGGAATACGTATAGGTGATTCCGGCAGTGTCAAAAGTCTGGCTGGTGATGTTGCCCTTGCCGTCATAGCCTATGATGCCATTTCCCCATGAACTGCTTGCGTTTATCGTAGTCAGACGGTTGATCGCGTCATACCCAAAGACTCGGTTGAATTCCGCAGTGATCGTATCGGTAATTGTGCTCAGGTTGCCAACCAGGTCGTAACCATAACTGCTATTAAGATAGTAAGTAGCAGCACTGTTGCGCGTATCGAAAGTACTCGGCCACAGACGCATGGGGTGCTGCCCGTAGGTGGAGATGGTTCCATTCTGATAGGTGATCTGGTTCACCTGCCCTGACGGGAAGTAGCTTGTGTTGCTGACATAACCTGAAATGGCCGTTGGTCTCCCCAGGGTATCTGGAGAGAACGAAACCGTTCGGTTGGATTGCGGGTAAGTGATCGAACTCAATTGGTCATTGAGGTTATACCCGTAGCCACTGCTAAAGGTATATCCATCAATCGAGAGCACATCGCTAGTCAGGTTATCAACCGAATCATAGCCCAAAGTACGTGTGGTTGTTCCCGAAGTAATGGTCGAAAGTTTGTGGGTCGGGTAATAGGTTTGGTGTATGGTTGCGGTACTGTCGGAGAACGTCACATATGACAGGCGATTCTGATTATCGTACGTGTATGTCGACAGCACGGAGCTGCCAACCTGGCGCGTAGTCATGTTCCCGGCCTGATCTCTGCCATAAGTGGTCGTGCCCGTTTCCGGGTCCGTGACACTGGATAGATAGGGATTCGTCGGGTTGGTGTAGGCATAATTTCTGGTCACCCATCCCAGCGCATCAGATCCCTGCGCAACAGAGGTGATCTGATCCCGAGTGTTGCGCCCTATCACTACATTCGCGGCAGCAACGGGAGCCGTGATGCTCATCAGATAAGTTTGATTCGGGTCGCCATAGGCTCGATAGGCATAGGTTGTAGGATTGTTGCGTTCGTCCGTTACTGTCTTGCTTGCAGCACCGTATGCAATGCCCATGAACGTGTTATCTGCATTTGTGATTTTAGTAATCCGGTCTAGTGCGTCATACAAATAGCTTGTTCCCGTCGCGGGGGTGTTCGGATTGGACTTGAAGTTCATCCTGCCCAAGGCGTCGTACCTATAAGTGGTCGAGATCCCACCCAGAGTAACATTTGTCGGTCTGCCAAAACCATCGTAGGTTGTGCTCTCCACAAGTAAGCCACGCGTCGCTGTTTTACTGGTGGCTGTATAGACAATTCCTACCGGATTGTGTCCGGCAGGATAGGTAATTGAGGTAGGGCGGTTCAGATCGTCATAGCCATAGGTGGTGGTAAAATTTCTGGCATTCGTCTCTGATGTAACGTTGCCCGCACTGCTCACCACTCGGATGATCGTGGTGCCACTTGGTTGTGATTCTGTTGCCGGTTGTGTTTCTGTTTGAGGTATGCCTCGGTAGTAATTGCTGTAATTGTGGATTAGCGACCTCGGGAAAGTTGTGGTTGCAATGCTTCCACCACCATTCGCATTACCCGGTGGGTAATAGGCATGACCGGTAGTCACTCCGTTTACAGTGATCGAGGTCAGGTTGTGGTTCGGATCAAACAGTCTGGTAATCGATGAGCCTGTGAAGCTCTCGTTTTGCACTTGATGAAGTATCCATATCGTAGGATCGCTGTTATTATAGGTGAGGGTGGTCGTTCTGTTGCCGCCATTTTGGCCCGCTTCTGTGATCGTCTGCGGATTGCCGTAACCGTCAAAATTGCTGTATGTGGTGCTATAGGTCGCTCCATTCCGAGCGATAGTTTTTGAAGATAGCAAAGCTTTTCTAAAGTAGTCATCGACTTCAGCTGTGTAAGAAAATGGTCTTTGATCATTCTGTGTGCTGAGATTAAGCGGTATCCAAGCATACGTTTCGGTTTGAATGTTTCCAGTCGTTTTTTGAGCAAGCAGTCCGACCTTCCACAACGCGGACATACCACCTGTTATCTTAACCGTTGTGTAACCGTAGTGGGAATAGACTATCGTTTGAAGACTGTTGGGTGCAGTTACTGTTGTCGTATCCAGCAAACCGTAACCAGAGCCAGGTGCATAGGTGTAACCCCAAGCGCCCACACCAGTTATAGTTCTTGAAGAAATAGTTTGACTTTGAATGGGGTTGCCCGCATTGAAAGTAGTGTACTGATAGTCATAAGTAATCAAACCGCCTTGCGGCGTTTTCACACTGTATATTTTGTAACTACCTGCAAGGGTTCCGCGGTTGCCGTAATAGGTATAAACCCAAGTCGTGTTATCAGGCAAAGTTACAGTATTTAGTAGGGATACACCAACACTAAGCCCGCTAAAGCCGGTAGTAGTGTAATCGATATAGCCATATCTCCAAGTCCTTGAGCCATCAGATATGGAGGTCACTCTGTAGAAACTCGTTGCGTAATTTGTGTAATAGTACGTTAAGGTACGTCCATCACTGGTGCTCACATTCCCAACAAGCGCGCCATTTCCATTGGGATTTGTATAGGTGATGTTTATCCAGTTTCCATTTCTATCAGTAATCTTTTGAACATACCATTTCCAATATGTCGTATCGCTTGCCTGATAGGTCATTTCATAAATCGTGCCCTCGGGAGAAGTTACGATCAAGCCATTTGCAAGTGGTGCACAAACAGCTTTCCAATATTGATTAGTGATATACAGGTAGGATGCAGGAGTGTCCGAGTCCGAAAGCACATGCCGACTTCCATCAGGCAGTACCAGAACAGGGTTATCGATATTTGAAATTTTTCCCTTGGTACACATTCCCATAGTCGCCGTTTGATATACATACCCAAAGGAGCCCATCGTCCATCCATCGCCGGAAGAATAAGATCTGCCCATCTCGAGATTAAGACCACCATTTCCCGGTATCAATATATCTGTGTGATGCAGCTGCAACATGCCGGTAAAAGGATCGACGTGATCAAAATCAGTTGGTTGGTAATATGATCTAGAAGGATTGAGACCGGGCTCTGCATAAAAGTCCGGCATGTTAGCCATGGCTACATTGCTAGCAACCAAACCTGCCGCTAGTACCGCCACACTCCACATCTCTTTGATTTTCATATGCCACACTCTCTAAAGTTGTTTATATTCGCACCCGCACGACGAGCCAGATTCAAGAATATCAATTTGCCAATTGCCTACTGCCACCTATTTCGACTCAAAATTTAGCGCTAAATAACAAAATTATAAACACCTACTCATTGCTGACCATGTTCATTTCGGCCTTTATATTTCGAGACTCTTCATGCATTCAATTTGTTGTCTCGCCAGACTTACTTGGAATCAAGTATCTGGGAGGGGATAGATTAATTTCCAGCTCAAGTTCTTTATTGAAGCGTAAGTGCCTCAGAGCGAAAATACTAAAGTGATGTGGTAGTATGCGCGTGACCGAAGAAAATATAGTCAGGCGACGTGTGCGATGGGCAACAGATGACTCGGTCGCCAATCTGGCAACCTGATAGCGCAGTAACATGTTCCCCCCTTTTGATGAACCTTTACTTTGGAGCGCAGACTCTCATAAATATCTTATAGGGTCAACAAGTATAATTTGTAAGAAAATTTGTAAGTTTGTGCTTTGCTAACAACATTGGGTATTTTAAGCATAACAATATTATGTTATCCGTTCGTAGTTTGTTGCTCACGCCCGTCCTACTTAGTAACAAGCATGGGCGGAATATAGACAAATTTCCAGTCCGAATATTTCGTCGCCCCTTCGAACTCCCGGTCTTGATAACTGAAATTGGCTAACTTCAAAGGCGGCGCATCAGAGAAGCTGTGCACGCCCATGATGCCGCCTTCCGGTGCAGTGATTATTCCCCACCGCTGCTGGTTCGTGACAGGATCACGATAGAGTTTGCGCAGACAGTGCTGTGGAGGGTTATAGCGGGTATCGGTAAGCAGGTCTTCCAGTGTGGCCGGGTAGCGTTTGACCGAGCCCGGAGTACGTTCATAGTAAAGGGCGATAGCTCGCCTATACTGATTGCCGACGAACAGCAGTTCTCGTTCTTTTTCTCGCTGGCCGGCCTGGCTCCAGTCGATGCCTGTCCTTGCCAGCATCACCCCCACCACCGCGATGGCGAAAAGTACGGTCAAATATGTGAAACCATTTTGCCCGTTGTGGGGCTTACCAGTCTGCATAGGCGCTTCCGTCCCTGGCATTTCCCGGCGCGCCGCTCTTGATATCGAAGATCGCGCCCTTCTCAGTGCCGGATGGCGGGATCAATATCCAGGTCGAACTGCTTTGCGTGATGGGATCGACAGGTAGTTTGCGCAAGTATTTCTTGCTGACGAGATCGTTCAGCACGTCCGGATACGCCCCCGTGTCGGCATGATATTTATCCAGGGCATCGCGCATCAAGGACAGGTCTTCCTTGAGCACAGCCTCTTCAGCCTTGGTGACGCTGTGAAAATACCTTGGGGTGACAATAGACAACAGCAGCGCGATGATGGTCATCGCAACCAGCAGCTCGATCAGCGTAAAGCCCTTTCTATGTGGCATACGGGCGACCCTCTCTACCATTCACGGTAAGGAACGCCATTCAGCCCGGTACGGTCGCTCAAGGAATAGATGTCGTAAACATCTTTCCCTGCACGCGGTGCATCCGGCGGACTATCGTAGCTTCGCTTGCCCCAGGATGTTTCGGCATCGGCATCGCTCTCGGCAAAAGGATCCTTGGGGATGCGCCGCAACAAGTATATTTTTTTTGAAACGGGACTTTTGATGTCAGTTGCACCTTCAACCAGCACTGCCAGCCTAGGCGGATAACCGCTTTGATCCAATGACCTGGCTATCCTGCCTTCATCGACAGCGTGTTTGTAGGCGTCTATCGCGGTGCGTAACTCGCGCAGGCACTGGCGAAGCTCCTGTTCCTTGACACGCTGTTGGGATAGCTCGGATATAGGTATGGCGATGGTTGCCAGAATGGCCACGATGACAACCGTGACCAGCATCTCGATCAACGTGAAGCCGTCTTCCGCGCAATGAAAGGAATATTGCCGCATCATGTACGGACTACTTGACGATCCCTATTGTAGCAGTCGGCAAACCTTTGATTGGAATCACGCGCCCAGCCGCATCCGAGAAATTCGCCGCCCCCACGCTCAGTTGGGTATTGCCTGAAGCCGAGGTCAACGGCTGAAATGTAACACTCGCGAGCACCCCGTCGCCTTGCACATTTCCCTTGCGTATCACGCCCAGGTTGATGCGTCCGGTCTTGACCTGGACCTGCTGCATGAATTGCGTTTTACCATCCGGCTTCTTGAGAAGTTCGCCTTCGATCACGCTTACGACCTCGAGCTTCGCGGGATCGTAAGACATATCCAGCAGCGCATTCTGCAATCCAACCGCAGACAGGTTGATATTGACGGTAAATGGCTTGCCGGCCGATACCTGGGGCGGACTATCCAATGATAATTGGGCGCTGCCTAATGGTGGGGGTACTGTCTGCACCTCCGTTTGCTTGACCGAGTCTTCAAGCGGGGCGGGTAACATCGCCCCGGCCGAGGCTAGCTTTTCCAGCGTGTCGGATTCGATCTGATTGATCTCCATTCTGTCCAGGCTAAGCAGGGAGGCTGTACCCGATGAAAACTCCTCGATCGGAGAATCGGGACGAACGATATTGCTGATCACACGCGGCGTGATCAGCAGCACGGCTTCAGTCTTGGAAGCAGTGTCGGAACGGCTGGAGAATAGTCTTCCAACTATGGGCAATTGCCCAAGGCCCGGTATGCCCTGGCCGGATTTCCGCTCTTCCCTGCTGATCAACCCGGCCAATATTTGTGTTTCGCCATCCTTGAGGCGCAAAACGGTGGAAGCGGTTCGGTTGCCAATCTGATATGTGAGCGAGCCATTGGTATTCTGGATCTGCTTCACGATGTTGCTGATCTCCAGGCCGACCTTGATGCCGACTTCGCTATTCAAATAGATCGTGGGTTCGACGTCCAGTTTCAATCCGACATCAAGATAGTTGACGCTCTCTGCAACCACACCGGTCGCAGTGGTCGTGTTGGTGATGACGGGCACTTTTTCACCGATGTGGATGTTGGCCTTCTCATGGTTTTTGACGCGTATCCTTGGATTGGCCAATATATTGGTGTCGCCGTCTTGATGCAGCAGATTGACGATCAATGCAGGATCAGAAATCGACACCCGAACCAATTCCGAGCTGCTGTTGAGCAGTTCGGGCAACATCGCTGTCCCTGGGACCCCTGCCGCACCGACCAGGCTGTAGCTGAGCTGGCTTGGGTACTGTATCCCGATGTCATCCAGCAGATTCGAACCGATTTCCAGCACCTCGACTTCCAGCATCACCTCTGGTTCGGCGATGTCCTGCGCCGCGATCATTCTTTCCGCAACGCGGATGACATCGGGCGTGTCTCGCATCACGATCAGGTTGAGCTTGTCGTCGACATAAATATCCTTGGGCTTCACCATACCCTTGAGCACAACCGCAACATCCTTCGCACTCGCACTGGTCAGATAGAAATTCCTGATCTGCAGCTCCTGAAAATCGCGCTGCTTATCAGGCGTGTTGGGATAAATGAACAACGTGTTGCCATTCAGCACGCGTTCGCCAAGCTGATTGGTGACCAATATGAAGCGTATAACATCTTCGATACGGGCATCGCGCACCAGCAAATTGGTTCGCAGATCGGAGCGTACATCTTTGTCGAACATGAAATTGACCCCGGCAACTTTTGCAATCGAGTCGAATACCGCACGGATCGAAGCATCTTTGAATTCGATGGTGATGGGCCGAGCGAGCTTCGATTTGAAGATTGCCCCAGCCTTGCCGGTTGATGCAAGCTTGGCTTCGATCTCTCGTTTCAGCTTTGTCGCCACCGGATGAGATGGCGAATCTGACAGCACAGATCGAACCCTTTTTGAAGCTTCGGCAATCTCACCTTTGTCAAATTGAACTCTTGCTTCGCCTAGCGATTGCATCTGCTTTTTTTCGATACTAAGCGAGCTCAAACCGGTTTTTGCGCGGGTATTGTCCGGATCTATCCGAAGTACGCTTTGGTAATATCCCTCTGCCTCTTCCCATGCCGCCTTGCTCTTTGCTGCCTCGGCCTTTGTCAGCCATTGGTAGGCAGTGGCCTCCCGTCGCTTGAAATATTGGATGCGATATCCGCTGTTGCCGGGATCGAGACGATGTGCATAGTCCATTTGCGCCAATCCCTCCTCAACCTTGCCTTCCTCGAACAGGGCCTGTCCTTTGTCAAAGGCTTGTTGCGCTGCGCACCCAGTCAACAATAATCCAACCAGTACCCCGATTAAAAGATTCTTCTTGAGCATCATGCCTCAGTTTGTTGGGGAAGACTGTTGAGTTGGAATATCGGGTCGCATCGCTGCTTTCAAGTCCGATGCACTGATCAGGGAGTTTGTTGACAAGGTTGAATGGAACGGCAAGGTCTGCTGAGTATTGGTCGGTATATAGGTCAACACCGCATCACTTTCACCGATCTTGTCGACCCGGTAGGTATCGTCCAATACATCGCTCTCCTTGACGGTGTATTGGCGGTCGTTTTTTGATAGGAACAACGTCACTACATTGCCATCGACCATGCGACCAATAAAAGTGAACGGAAGTGCGGGTGTTGTCGGCTGTGGTGGTGGAACATAAGCTGGAGCCGACTGGATTGGCCGCTTAAACCAGGACTTGGAATCGAACAACCCTGTGGACCGAATACGCTTGGGTATGGGGCGCTTGATCGCAGAAAGGTCAAAATGCATTTCGGCGACTTGCACATTGCCACCAGTCGAGCCGGGTGCACGGGTATCTTTGGTGACCGCGCCAACCACTTCACTTGAAGTATCTTCCCGCTCTGCAGCAGACATAGCCAAAGCAGTCCCTAGCGAGACAGTCAGAACAAGCAACAGACCTGTTTTGATGCGCACAGCCATCTCCTAACAGCCACCCGCTCCATTCCCCAATATGGAGAAAGAAACATGGACAAATATGTCTGGATAGAAACGATGCTTCAACATGGAGATCGTCATCGGTCTGACCATTCCTGGGATTATTGGTGAGAGAGTGTAGCAGTTTAACAGTGGCTGGCAAATCAAGATGCTTCAGTCTGTACCTGCTAGTTAAGGAGCAAGACAGTTAATGGGAAATGGGATACCCTTGAGTTGTTTGGATGATATAAACTTTTGCGAAGCTGGAACCTTGTTAAGCGGGCACACATCCGCCTTTAGTCTTCTGGATCATCCGCTTTACTTCTGCGTTTGCCTTCATTAGGAAGTAGCTGTATTTCCGTATAATTTTGAGCAAACACCCTGAGTATCTTATCAGCAATAGCTTATCCTATATTAAACTCTACACCTTCAACATTGAATATGACAGTTTTGAAGTGTTCGACTCTTGCAAGAACTCGCTTTGCTCGGAGGAGATATAAACTTGTTGTTTCCAATTTGGGCAAGTTTCAAGAATTGCATGTCTTTCATCCAGACGATTCAATTCGCTATGTATTTTCTTGAAAATTCCTAACCCGTTATCCATCAACAGCATCTCTGTGCTACCGCTCCATGCCATATTGAAAATTTAAAACAACGCGGGTCGCTTAAACAGCCTGCTGGTTATGAACTATTACTTTAAAATTTTCAGGCACTGTATCAACGCCCGATCCCAATCAACGCAGGCTATCAAACCACACTGGGCACAGGGGTTCCCAGCCTCACCACCTCGTCAACCTTCAGCGTGCCGGGTAGCTGGTGGGTGATGAACAATATGGTCACCTTGCCCTTCAACTGATTGACCGTGGCCGCAAAGTGTTCACCGGTGGCGCTGTCCAGGCTGCTTATCGCCTCGTCGAACAACAGTATCTTGGGACGTTTAAGCAAGGCCCGGGCGATCGCCAGCCGCTGTTTCTGTCCTCCGGACAGGCCCACGCCGCGTTCGCCGATCCTGGTCTGATAGCCTTCCGGCAACTTTTCGATGGTATCGTGAATCTCCGCAAGTTTGCAGGCATGCACCACTTGCTCAAAGGGGGCATGCGGACTGGCGAGGATCAGATTTTCATAGAGGGTGCCGGAGAACAGAATGGTTTCCTGAGGCACCACGCCGAAGTGATGGCGCAACTCGTTGGCCGAGAAGTGGCGGATATCGCGGTCGTCGATGTGGATGCCACCCTCGCTCGGCAGGTAGAAACCCTGCATCAGCTTTGCGAGCGTGCTTTTCCCGGAACCCGACGGTCCCATCAGCGCGATACATTGCCCCGGTGCGATGCTCATGTTGAAATTCTGGTACAGATACGGGAGATTATCCGCATAACGGAAACTGAGATTGCGGATTTCCAGCTTGCCGTGTCCGCCGCCTTCCCGTGCAGGCAGCAGAGAAAAAGGTTCGGATGGCGCATGCATGACATCACCCAAACGTTTGACCGCGATACTGGCCTGTTGAAATTCCTGCCACAGTCCCACCATGCGCAGCACCGGTTGCGACAAGCGGCCAGCGAACATCTGGAAGGCAACCAGCATGCCGATCGTGAAGTCCTGCGTGGTCATCACCAGCCAGGCACCCATGCACAGGATCACCAGCGTCATCAATTGTTCCAGCGTATTGGCGGCGACGTTATAGCTGTTGGATAGCTGCCGGGTATTGAATCCGGCCTCCAGGTAGTCAGCCAGATACTCGCCGTAGCGCGAAACCACCCGCGGTTCCATTTGCAGGGATTTGACCGTCTCCATGCCGGACACATATTCGGTGACAAAA
>Ga0209253_10004718_pt1 | contig 11865 bp, 11 predicted proteins | sample FrelakmetBRP12BR_FD_187145 | JGI IMG/M metagenome (GOLD analysis project Ga0209253, IMG submission 187145) | Freshwater lake sediment microbial communities from the University of Notre Dame, USA, for methane emissions studies - BRP12 BR (SPAdes)... | ecosystem: Environmental > Aquatic >...
ATAGAGACCATAACGCGGCTATTAACATTTTGGGATTGGGGCTACAATCCCTGGGCATTGCCCTAGAAGCCCCCGCCTTCAGGCGTGGGGAGTAGTCACCAGTGCTCCCAATGGACAATATCAGAGAAATTTTGGCGACCACCTTTTTGCGGCTGGCGCGTGAGCATTTCCGTGTCCTGCGGATAGCCGAAAGATAGAGCGATGTGTATTTGTAGATCATCCGGGAAACCTAATAGCAGGCGGGCTTTTTCGGGCTCATAAATCGTAGCCAGGCACGAGCCGATACCGAGCTCCCAGGCAGCCAGCTGCATGTAGGAGGCCGATTGACCGGCATCGAACATAATGCTGAAGCGCTGCTCGGGGGGTGGGGTCAGGATGGCTACTCCCAAGGCTGCCCCTGCCAGATGCCCGGCATAGGTGCCTAATGCAGAAAGCGCCTGCAAAGTGACACGGTCCCGAATGGCAATGAAATGCCATGGCTGGGTGTTCTTGGATGACTGCGCCCTTCGCCCTGCGTTCAGGATATTCTGAACCGCTTCATCAGGGATGGGGCTATCCAGGAACTGGCGTACGGCGCGTTTAGTGCGGATGGCTTCGAACACGTTCATGGTGCAAGCTCGCTTTCCGGGACAACTTTGAATCCCTGCTCGCGAAAATGGGGATCAAAGGTGAAAGTCGCATCCAGTCCAATCTGGCGCATCATTTCGAAACTAGTGCAGTCTACCAGCGAAAGATTGCGACGGTTCGCAACCAGTAATGCGCTCATCGACTGCTTGTGGATGGTTTCATTTACCCAGGCGATTTCTATGACTGGTAGAACCTCGCTTTCGAACAGCCGTAATGCTTCGAGTCCAAAGCGATACTGGAGCAGGGCAATCGTCTCAAGGATTACATAGTTGCTACTGACCAGGGAAGAGTCTTCGGATGAGAGAATTTCATCCCAGACATTCTTGGCTGCCCGGTGAAACTGGTCATTGGCGTTAAGGACTGCCAGGAAAGCTGCTGTGTCAATAAAAATATTCATAGTTCTAGCGCTTCCGCTAGAAACTCATCATGGTTTGCAGCCAGGTTTTCCGGGCCGTTCAATTTACCGGCGGCAGCGATTGCTCTGCGGCGCAAATCATCCTGATCTTTGATTCCGCCAGCCCTCAGCATTGAGTCCACGCTCATCCGGATCAGCTCAGCCACCGATTTTCCTTCCCTGGCGGCCAATCGTTTGAGGGCGCGCGCTTGTTCAGATGTAATTTGAATCTGGGTACGGATCATGATCAACTCGTAAAGCGATGTAATACCATCACTATAGATTTAATGATAACATGATTTACCGCTCTGGGGGAGTTGGTTTATACCTGGACCTTAGAATATGCACGTCCAATTTATCTGCCTGCTCCTATATCGACAAAAAGACTTAACATTTCAATTCGAGCGCCTGGCACAGGCGATCAAAATCTAAATGGTCGGAAGCCAGCTCTTCGAACATCTGCAGCTTGGAAGATTGACCTAACCGCGTCTTCCCGAAGATTCGCTCAATAGCTTCGACCGTCTCCATGGTATTTGTGGGCACGAGCAGCACTGCCACACCAAACTCCTGCGCCTGTTTCACTATCAGTGGGCTGGGGTGCAGGTTGCCGGTCAGGATCAGCGCTGTGGTTGATGTTTCCAGAGCGGCGAGCTGAATGTCGGTCCGGTCGCCTCCCGTGATAACCGCTTTGTGGGTCTGTTTTCGGAAGCGCGAAAGGGCAGCGTCGGCGGTCATTGCGCCGACGGTCAGGTTTTCCACCAGGGCTTCCATATTAGCGCTGCTTGTGAGCACCTGGGCTTCCAGCACATTTACCAGCTCGCCAACGGTCAGTGCTTCAAGGCCGCTCCGCTCGGGTAGAATCCCAAAGACCTGGATTCCGTGCTTTTCGAGGAAAGGCGCAGCCAATTCGCTGACGAAGGGCATGGCTTCTTCCGGCACCTGGTTAATGATCACCCCGTTCAATGCTTTGCCTAATCGCCCGATGGAAGCCAGGGCATCATCCAATACGCGCACGTCGTCCCGGTATTTGACCACCACCAGGATATGGCTGCCGAGCTCCGCAGCGACCGTCGGGGTTGGCAGACCGACGGCGTGCCCTTCTCTCAGGCTGCCGCCTCCTTCTAACAGCAAGACGTCCTTCCCGGCTCCGGCAGTTTGGGCTGCTATTTTTACCCGCACCAACAAGTTTTCCGTGCTTGCCGTTCGCAACCGCTCGCGGAGAAGCTCCGGGGTGATTACTACCGGCGAGAGCTCCCATGGTGGGGCATCCAGCTGGAGAATTTCTTTTACAAATGCGGCATCTTCATCGGCGATCCTGCCGCCAATCCGCCAGGGTTGCAGGCTGAGCGGTTTCAGGTAGCCTACTCGAAAGCCTTCTCGAATTAACCGTTTACCCAGCGCCAGACAAACGGCGGTCTTTCCGGAATAACGTTCTACGGAGGTGATATAGATCGATTTCATTCCTATTCGTCCGTCCATTCTTTATAAGCAGCTGTTTTCATTCGGCCAGAGCCAGGCGCATATCGATGGCGATGGCTCCCTGCCCGCGTTGGTATACCATCATCGGGTTGATATCCAATTCGGTGATCTCCGGGAAATCGATCACAAGCTGGCCCATGCGCAGCAAAGTATCAACGATCGCCTGTTTATCGGCTGCTGGTTTGCCACGTACACCGTCCAATAACGCATGGGCGCGGATTTCGGAGAGCATTTCTTCAGCTTCTTGTTGTGAGAAAGGAGCCACGCGGAAGGTAACGTCTTTTAGAGTTTCGACATAGATCCCGCCCAGCCCAAAAGTGACCAGCGGTCCAAACTGTGGATCGCGGTTCATTCCAACCAGTACTTCGATGCCGCCCGCCGGGACCATTTCCTGCACCAGGCAGCCAAGGATGCGCGCTTCTGGAATGTAGCGCTGCGCCCGGTAGACCATCAGCTCGAAGGCATCCCGTACTGCTTCGGAATTCTCCAGGCCGACCTTGACACCGCCCACATCGGTCTTGTGTAGGATGTCAGGCGAAGCAATTTTCAACACCACCGGATAGCCGATATTGGAGGCGATCTCCACTGCATGATCGGGATCCCTGGCGACTTCGGACCTGGGTATCTTCAGGCCGTAGGCTTCCATGATTGCGCGAGCTTCAAAGTCGCCGATCGTCACCCGGCCTTCAGAGCGGACCTGGGAGAATGCCTTTTCGACGGCGGCACGATCTACATCGTAGCGCACGTATTCCGGCAGGGCCTGGCCGCGTATGCGCCGGTATTCAGCCATTGCCTGAAAGGCCTGTGCCGCCCTCTCCGGGAAGGGATAATTAGGCACGCCATGCTGGTTTAATATCTCGATGCCGCTCTTCACGCGGGCTTCACCCATGAAACATGCCAGGACCGGTTTAACCGTATTGACTGTGAGCTCTCCAACGGCATGAGCGATGGCTTCAATTTCGGTCATTGCCTGGGGGGTGAGGACCACCAACAGACCATCGACGTTGGGATCTGCTGCCACAGTGCTGAGAGCATACTGGTAACGATCGGCGCGGGCATCACCCAGAACGTCGACCGGGTTGGCCGCGCTGGCTGCGTCAGGGAGATACATTTCTAACCCCTGAATGGTCTCATTTTGAAAGCGCGCCATGCTCAATCCGGCGCGTTCCAGAGCATCGGTCGCAAGGATTCCCGGCCCACCGGCGTTGGTGATAATGGCAATCCGGTCGCCGCTCAAGGCGGGTTGGTAGCCGATTGCCAGAGCTATGTCAAACAACGCTTCCATCGAATCAGCCCTTAAAATTCCTGCCTGTCGGAAGGCTGCCTGGTATGCCTGTTCCGACCCGGCCAGGGATCCGGTATGCGAGGAGACCGCCCGAGAGCCGGATTGGGTAACGCCGGATTTTATGGCGACTACCGGTTTTTGGCGGGTGATCTGCCTGGCTACCCGGATAAATTCCTGACCGTTCGGCAAACCTTCGCTGTAAATCATGATCACGCGCGTATGCTCGTCATCCACCCAGGCTTGCAGCAGGTCGGTCTCGCTTACATCGGCCTTGTTGCCCAAACTTGCGAATTTTGAGAGTCCCAGCCGCCCGGCCAGGGCGATATCCAGGACGGCAGTCCCCAGTGCGCCAGATTGGGACATAAAAGCCATGGGCCCACCTGGAGGGGTACCGGCAGCGAAGGAGGCGTTCAATGGGGTGAAGGTATCGATGACACCCAGGCAGTTCGGACCGATCAGCCGGATCTTGTATTGGCGGGCGATCTGGACCAGCTCCATCTCGCGTTCCAGGCCTTCCATTCCGGCCTCTCGAAACCCGGCACTGATAACGATGGCAGCAGGGATGCCTTTCTCTCCGCAAAGACGCAGCGCTTCCGGCACATGTTGGTAGGGGATAACAATGACCGCCAGGTCAATATTTCCAGGCACTTCTCCTACGCTTGCAAAGGTGGCCAATCCCAGGATTTCACCCCCACCAGGATTAATAGGATAGATCTTACCGCGTTGGGCATAACCACCCTCAACGAGATTCTTCAGGACGGCGTGACCCAGCTTCACCGGATTGGCAGAAGCGCCGATCACAGCCACCGATTCAGGTTCAAAAAACTCTTTCAGCATAGGGGTCATTTCGGGCTGATCGTGATGAGCACAGTGGCTTTATCCCCTCCCGAAGAGGTAGTCAGGACCACCGAAGCCTTACGGTCGGCTTTTTCGAACTGCAGGTTTGAGACAACCCCAGTCTCTACCCAGTCCTGCTCGACCTTGCTCCAACCGCTGGCGGGCATCTGGTTCTTGTAAAACTCTACTACCTGCGTGTAAGGCACAGCGATGACATACGATACAAGCTGCGACGATTGGAAGAACATCTCTTTCTGTCCATCGATGATGGGGATATCTTCCGGCGCATTGCCCGGCGAGGATTGGGTGATATAGGCCTGTGCGGTTTCTAAAATTGCCGGGCCTTCCTGTGTGGCAACTGCAAGCACCGTTTCGATCAGACCAGGTCCTTGTTCTGTAGCAAATGCCTGGGCGGTGGACAGCAAGCCACTTTCGTCGGCTTGAGTCGCCAGCGCTTGGGCAGTCTGGATCAGTCCCGGGCCTCCCACCTGTGTGGTGATGGCGCGGGCGGTCCCGACCAGATCGCGGCCTTGCTGGATGTCGGTAGCGACCGACTCTGCCGTTGATCTGGTTTTATCGACCCTTTCCTGTACGCCGCTGAATACCCGGCAGGCAAATACAAAGATGAGGATCACTGAAAGTAACCATAAATAACGCAATTTGCCCGTTTGCATAGGTCGCTTCTTTCTACACGGCGAACCGTGAGTTTACCGAAAGTGGGGCAGGACTCCCTCCGCCAACGCCTGCAAGCTTTCCAAATCATCCAGGTCCAACCATTGTAGCATAATTCGCTGGACACCTGCCTCAGAGAGGCGCTCCAACTGATCGATCATCTCAGCAGGTGTGCCGACGAGCAGGCCGCGCTCCCGCAGACCGCCTGCATCGATTTTTCCCTGAGTGCGCGCTTCTACTTCCCGGCGTACTTCACCCTGGTCACGTCCGAAGACGCAGCCGGTCATCAAGGAGCGCCTGACACTGCTCTCAGACCGGCCTTCTTCAGCCAGCATCTCATCCAACCGGCTGTTCAGTTGGGTGAACTTCTCCACAGGGATATACACCGCATTCCACTCATCAGCGTAGCGAGCGGTGAGTCTGAGAGTTTGTCGTGCGCCATTGCCACCCACAAGGATCCTGGGTCCTCCCAGTCTCTCAGGCCTTGGGAGCACGACAGCCTCTTCGAGATGGAAAAACCGTCCATCGAAATTGACGGGTCGATCGTCATTGAGCAGGCGTTTTATGACCTGCAAGCCTTCTTCAAAACGCTGGAAGCGCTCCTGTGGGTCGAGCAGCTGCCAGCCGTAGTTTTTATGTTCACGCTCCTGCCAGCCCGCGCCGATCCCCAAGACCAGTCGTCCTCCGGAGAGGTCATCCAGTGCAGCTGCCATGCGGGCAGTCATAGTGGGGTGGCGGAAGGATAGCGGGGTGACCAGCGGTCCGAATTCGATACGCCGGGTATGATCTGCCAGCCAGGTCAGCGACACCCACAGCTCCAACGAATCCAGGTCCGGTGGGTTGGCGTTGGTGTAATGGTCGGAGCGGAAAAGTCCGGCAAAGCCAAGGTTCTCAACGGCCTGGGCGATGCGCTGCCAGCGCGGCCAGTTCAGCCCATTTTGCCCTTCAACCATGATCGCAATTTCTGCCATATTCCGAACACCTTATCTAATTCGTAAAATCGAAATAGAAATACCCACCAATTTTCTGGTTCATCGCTCTTCTGCTCAGAGAGCTCACGATCACTTGACCCATTCGAGGTGGGCTTATCAGGTAGATCTTCCACCTCTGGCTCGCCATCGGCGGTTATTTCATTTTCTTTTTCGTACCCGTCATGTCGCCAGCTCTCGTCGGCTTTGGCAAATTCCTCCAGGCGGTCGATGACAGCGCGGAAGAAAGTATTCTCCGGGTAGTTGCCGTCTTCCTGGCGTTCCCCAGGCTCCATTCCGGTCATCAGGGTAATGCCTTCATCCACCGTGTCAATCGCCCAGATATGGAACTGCCCAGCCTCTACTGCCTGGACGACCTCTTCGTTCAACATCAGGTCGCTGATGTTGCGGGTCGGGATGATCACTCCCTGCTCCCCGGTCAGCCCTTTCAGCTTGCAAACAGCATAGAACCCTTCGATCTTCTCGTTGGCTCCACCGATGGGCTGCATCATTCCATGTTGGTTGAGAGCGCCGGTTATAGCGCGGTCTTGGCGGAGTGGGACATTTGCAATCGCCGACAGCATGGCATACAGCTCAGCAGTGGATGCGCTGTCGCCCTCGACGCTGTCATAGGATTGTTCGAAGGTGACGCTGGCGGATACACTCAACGGATTTTGACGACCAAATCGGTTGTGCATGTAGCCATTTAGTATCAGAACTCCTTTGGTATGAATGGGTCCACTCAGGTCGGCTAGCCGCTCGATATCGATCATGCCGCCCCGCCCTGGATAGGCGGTGGCAGTTACACGGCTGGGGTGTCCAAAAGAATAATCCCCCATAACGATCACAGTGAGAGCATTGATCTGCCCGACAGCCTCCCCGCTAACATCGATCATCAAAGCGTCGACACGGATTTCATCCCGGATGCGCTCCTCCAGCAGGCTGCTGCGGTAGATACCTTCCAGGATCGCCGTGCGTACTGCTTCTCCGGTGACCACCTCCGGGCCTTGGGGGTTACCTTTCTTCGCCCAATACGCGGATTCGCGCACCAGATCGGCTATCTTCCCGAACCGTGTCGACAGCTTGTATTGGTCCTCTGCGAGACGCGAGCTGTACTCAATGATGCGTGCCACCGCGGAGGCGTCGAAGGGAGGCAGGCGGTTATCCACCACGACAGATTTAACGAACACGCCGTACTCTTTTTCCGTCTCAGGCACGCGGTCCATGAGAGTGCCAAACTCCGCACGGACTTTGAAGAGCTTGGTGAAATCTTCATCATACTGGCGCAGTAAATAGTAAAGGAGAGGGGTTCCCACCAGAATGACTTTAATATTGAGAGGGATCGGCTCCGGCTCCAGTGTGACTGTGCTGACCAGCCCCAGCTGGTTGGCGAGCTCAACAATCCGCAACTCGCTATCACGCAAGGCGCGCTTCAATCCGTCCCAGGCATAGGGATTATTCATCAGGTCTCTTACCGGCAGGACCAGGTAACCGCCATTCGCTGTGTGAAGGGTGCCTGGCTGGATCATGGTGAAGTCGGTGTGCGAGATCCCCATGATAACTTCGTGCTCGATGCGCCCTAAAAGGTTGGTATAGGAGGGATAGTTTTCCACCACAACCGGCGCTCCGTGCTGCTCGCTGCGGTCGACCAGCACATTAACCTCATAGCGACGGGTGAACCCCTGTCCGCCAGCTTGGACGGCGCGCTCCGCCGGGTTTTCCTGCTGTTTGGCAAAGAACTGGCTGGCATTGTCGACGATATCCCTTTTTATTGCCTGCAAATAGGCTAGCACACCCTCTAAACCGGAATACTTTGATATTAAGGCTTCGATCAACGGTTCCAAACCAAATAAAATCGTGCGTTCATTCAGCTCTTTTAGCTGGTCGCTGGCAGTGCTTTCGATCTCCTTCAAGCGCGCCAGGGAAATTTCAACCTCCTCCTGCAGCTTGGATTGGAGCTGTGCCAGTTTGGTTTTTTGCTCCTCAGAGAGCATTTCAATCTCTTCCGGCTTGAGCGGCTTGCCCTGCACTGCCGGAACGAGGATAAAACCGAATGGATTCCGCACTAAAACGAAGTTGTATTTTTCTACGTGCTGCTGCAAGCGGATAAACTCGGTTTCCTGGTTCTTCTTCATCTCATTCACCAGGCGATCCCGCTCCTGAGTGTAGCCTTCGCTCTCAAAGGCGCGAGCTGCATCGGTCTCGCAGTTCCGGATTAATTCCTGGATATCTCTGGCGAATTCAACTCCCCGCCCCGGGGGCAGGCATAACGCCTTGGGGTGGCGGGGATTTTCAAAATTGTTTACATAGCACCATTCGTCAGGGACGGGCTCTTTCGCTGCCTTACGCTCTAAATACTCCCGGGTTAGCGTTGTGCGTCCTGACCCGGAGACGCCCATCACGAAGGTGTTATAGCCCGGTCCGGTGACTTCACTGCCCAGCTCCAGGGAGCGAATGGCGCGTGGCTGTCCGATCACGTTCTCCAGGTCCGGAAGGTCATCGGTCGTGTTAAACCCTAAAGATGCGGGGTCGCATCTCCGGCACAGCTGGGCAGGCGCCAGTTGATCCGGCAGTAAGGGGGGGTTAGAATCTTCCATTCAATAACTTAGCCATACCGGTTGATATATTCCTCGGCCTTTTCGACCAGCGCGCGGTTGCCGACAAACAAAGGCGTACGCTGGTGGAGTGAGCGAGGCTGGATATCGAGGATATTCTGGCTGCCATTGGATGCGTATCCGCCGGCTTGTTCGGCGATGAATGCCAGCGGAGCGGCTTCATAGAGCAGGCGGAGCTTCCCCTCCGTTTTTGCAGGGTCTCTGCGGTCGGCAGGATAATAAAAAATCCCGCCAGAGAGCAGCGTCCGGTGGAAATCTCCCACCAACGAGCCAATATAGCGAGAAGAGAGCGCCTTTCCCCCTCCCTCCAATCCTTGCAGATATCTCGTGTACCGGCTGATCCCCTCGCTCCAGTGCATCTCATACCCCTGGTTGACGCTGTAATATTTCGGTTCTTCCGGTATACGGATATCGTTATGAGTAAGTAAGAATTCGCCCACACTCGGATCCAATGTGAAGCCGTGCACACCGGTGCCGGAAGTATAGACCAGCATGGTGCTGACGCTGTAGATCAAATAGCCCGCCACCACCAGATTGCGTCCAGGCTGCAGGCAGTCTTCCATCGTGCCAGGACCTTCGGGAGTGATGCGCCGGAATACGGAGAAGATTGTTCCGATGGTGGTGTTGTAATCGATATTGGAGGACCCATCCAATGGATCGAATAACAGGATATATTTGCCGGTCGGGTATTTATCCGGGATTGGGATGATCCCGGCATGCTCTTCCGAAGCCATGGCTGCCAGGCGTCCCGTATGGTCATTGAAGCGATAGATGGTTTCATCTGCCAGCTGATCGAGCTTCATCACCTGCTCACCCTGAACATTGTATTCGTCAGTGCTTCCCAGGATCTCCACCAGCCCGGCGCGAGCGGTGTTGGCGGCGATGAATTTTCCAGCCAAAGCCAGATCATAAAGTAACGTGGTAAGGGTTCCGGTAGCTTCAGGATGGATTTTCTGCTCTTCCAGGATATGTCTCTCGATGGTTGTTACCCGCTTTAATTGCAGACCCGGTCCGTACATACATCCTCCAACCGTCTATTGATTTGCAGAAAGCTGCATGTATTTTACACGCTCCCCCTGTTCAAAACGAGTCGAATAATCCTGGCTCAGTATGCATTTCTCCGCAGGCGTGCCATAACTACGTTCACTAATGGAGCAGTAAGGCTGCTCCGACCAAGAAAGGCAATTGCCCGGTAAACAATGCTGGGAATACATACCACCTGGTTTCGATCGAGTGCTTTGAGGGATTCCTTGACCACATAATCGGCTGGCAGCCAGAGGAATTTCGGCAAAGGTACGCGTCGGATGCGAGACAGCTCCGTTGAATTGTGGAACTCGGTGCGGGTGAAACCGGGGCACAACGCCTGAACACGAACCCCTTTGCCTGCCAGCTCTCCTTGCAGGGATTGAGAGAAAGCTACCAGAAAAGCCTTCGTAGAATGATAGGTGATATTGCCCCATTGGACGAATGCTGCCACCGATGAGACGTTGATGATACCGCCTGACCTGCGAGCGATCATGGAAGGCAGGGCGGCGTGAGCCAGGCGTACGCTGGCGGTCACGTGCAGCTGGATCATGCGCAGGTGCTCTTCGAGTTCGATTTTAGCAAAAGAGCCGACCAACCCAAAGCCGGCATTATTCACCAATAGATCCAGAGATTCGACCTCACGAATATAATCTTCCACGCGCTTCAAGTCTTCTTCAACCGTCAGATCGGCTTCCAGAATTTGGGCAGGTGTGTGATAACGGCTCGATAATTCATCTGCGAGCTGCTGCAGCCGGTCGGCACGCCGGGCGACCAGTATCAACCGGTAACCACCGGCAGCCAGCTGGTGGGCGAATTCCTCACCAATCCCGCTGGAGGCCCCAGTGATCAGAGCGGTCTTTCTCATTTCGGTGCTCATGTGGATGATATCTTCTCTTGCGGGAGCGTGATCGATTGTCCGAAGATCCAGCCTTCTATTCTCCGCAGCGAGCGATCAACGGGCTCATTCTCCGGTTGCCATTGTTCCAATGTATTGATCATCCCGACCAGGCCGATCATAGCATCGAAGGCATCTTCCCCCCAGGCCTGCGAGCCGAATCCATCCTCCAACCTGATTTTGATAGAACTATCCATCGCGATCGAATATCTCTCACACCAGTCCAGAATGCGGCTCGCATTCTGTTTCCGGTCGCCCTGATGGCGTTTGCCGGATTTCAATCCTGTACGGTGTGGAGAGAACCGGATGCCCAATGGGCGATAGAACTCAGCCGGGTAGGTTTCCAAGACCACCACACGACCGGGTTTGAGTAAGGTGTTCAACTCTCCCGAGAAAGGCCAGATCGCCAATCTCGCTTGCGGGTCTTTCAGCGCAGGAGCCAGAACCTCGCTCCACCCATGGATGGCAGCCTTACCTACCTGCTGGCCTCCTAAGGTCCAGAAGAGAGGGCAGGCAGCGCGCCGGTTGGGTTGGGTTCGCTCGCATTGCCGGTATAGCTCGCTCCATTCCAGTTTCAAAGCTGTGGTTAATGCCTCGCGCTTCGCTCCTGTAGGAATATCCGGATAAAACGGGCGGTGCAAAGATACCTCATCCGAACAGCTGGCGACCTGGTAGAAATTTGCCCATTGGCCCTCCCCAAAGCCGGGCAGGGCATCCAGGAAGGAGTCGATGCCTGCCTGCCGGGCATAAGCTCTCGGCAGCCCGATAGGAAAATCGAAGCCAACCAGGGCGCTCCCAAAAGCTCCTGCCAGGGAGTCCAATCTCACCAGCAGATCCCCCACGTTTTCTGCTCTATCCAAAGAATGGAGGCAGTAGCCGCCACCTGGCTGGAGGGTGGCGATTGCCAGCCAGCATTTTGCCGGATTCTTGCTCCAATCAGCATGAGCGATCACTCGCAACTGCTGGAATAACATCACCCGTCCATCGGTTCGTTTTGCAGAAAAAATACGGAATGACCGGATTTCAGGCCCGTCATCAGGATCAGAAGAATTCCCTCAAACTTACCC
>Ga0209253_10004719_pt1 | contig 11865 bp, 8 predicted proteins | sample FrelakmetBRP12BR_FD_187145 | JGI IMG/M metagenome (GOLD analysis project Ga0209253, IMG submission 187145) | Freshwater lake sediment microbial communities from the University of Notre Dame, USA, for methane emissions studies - BRP12 BR (SPAdes)... | ecosystem: Environmental > Aquatic >...
CCGCCGCCGGTTGCTCTTCATCACCCAGAGCTTGATGACGCTATTCGCAGCGATTTTGGCATGGTTCACCATCCGCGGCAGCATCGATCTGTGGCATATTTACTTACTCACAGCGCTTCAAGCGACGGCGGTAGCTTTTGACACCCCTTCCCGGCAGGCGATGATACCCAGCCTGGTGCCAGCCGATGATCTGCCGAATGCATTCAGCCTGAATGCCATCGGCTTCCAGGTGGGTGCCATCATTGGTCCGGCGCTCAGCGGGCTGGTGATCGCTTACTGGGGGCAGTCTTCTGTCTACCTGCTCAATGCCGCCAGCTATGCCGGCGTGATCGCTGCCCTGGTATTGATGGGACCGGTGCCCCAGCAGAGAGACCCGAACAAGCGCCCCGAGGTCAGCTTGAGCGCTATCCGGGAAGGAGTGCGCTTCATCCTGAACCAGCCGATCATCCTGGCGACGATGATCCTGGACTTCTTCGCCACCTTTTTCTCCTCGGCGAACACGCTCATGCCTATATACGCTCGCGACGTCCTGAATGTGGGGGTGATCCAATACGGCTGGCTGTCCGCGGCCCAGGCGATCGGGGCCACGTTTGCGGCGTTGGTCGTCTCTCAACTGGATGTGATCCGGCGGCAGGGACGAGTGTTCCTGTGGGCGGTAGTGGCGTTCGGGCTGGCAACGATTGGCTTCGGCCTGGCGCGCAGCTTCACCCTGGCAATGGCGGCGCTGATCGCCATCGGCGCTGCCGACTCGGTCAGCACCATCATCCGCAATACGATCCGCCAGCTGCAGACGCCCGATCCCATACGCGGGCGCATGGTCGGCATCAACCAGATCTTCTTCATGGGGGGACCGCAATTGGGCGAAGTGGAGGCTGGTCTGGTCGCCCAGCTTTTCGGCGCGCCGTTCGCCATTGTCAGCGGTGGGGTGGGAGCGCTGCTGGCGGTGGCGTGGATTACCCGCCGCTGGCCTCAACTGCGCCGCTACAACGGTGACGAGCCGCTGCTGGCCCAACCGGTAGCTGCGGATTGAATCTCCCTTTGACCACGTCCAATTCTTCTGCGTATAGGTAGCCAGGATCGCCGATTCCGCTATTGACGCCGATTTGTTTAACGATTACAATCTAGACTGTCTAGATTGATAGCCGAGGAGTATCCAAAATGGCAGATCAGTGGCAATTGCAGGATGCAAAAAACAAGTTCAGCGAGGTGGTTGAGCGTGCCCTGAATCACGGGGCGCAGATCATCACGCGCCGGGGGAAAAAGGTTGTGGTGGTTGTCCCTTACCAGGATTATGAGCGGATGAACAGGCCATCTACGAACCTGGCGGAATTCTTGTTGCGATCCCCATTCGCAGAATCGGGGGTGTTCGTCGACCGCGATCAAAGCCAGCCTCGGGAGCTTGAGATCGAGCCATGAGCTATCTCCTGGATACCTGCGTGCTGTCGGAGTTCACCAGACGCCTACCAGACCGTAAAGTTGTCGAATGGGTGTCGAGTGCTGACGAGCTTTCCCTCTATATTTGCGTAATCTCAATTGGCGAGATCCAGAAAGGAATTGCGCGTTTACCCGACTCGTCCCGTAAGGAAGAACTGGCAAAATGGCTGCAATCCGAGCTGATGCCCCGCTTTGGCGAACGATTGCTGGTTTTGGATACCAACGTCCTGCTGGCCTGGGGTGATCTGCTCGCCCGTATCGAAGCCGCTGGCAAGAAAATGCCTGCCATTGATTCTTTGATTGCGGCGACTGCCCTCTGCCATGATTTGACACTGGTCACGCGCAACCGGGCGGATTTTGAGCCATCTCAGGTGAAAATCATCAATCCCTGGCTCTGAAACGAAAGCGTACCATGCCCAAGAAGAAAGCATCCTCCCCCAAAATGCCCGGCCTGCCGCGCCGCGTGGTGGAAGGCGTGTTCGAAGCCGACCAACTCCTGGAAGATAAACAGCCCGCCGAGGCCGTTAAGATCCTGGAAGAGCTGGATCGCCGCCATCCAGGGTCGCCGCCCGTACTCGAACTGCTGACGAACGCCTATTATGATCTGCATGATCTGCGCGGCTACGAGTGGGCCTGCTATCGATTGCTGCAGGTGGATACCAGCAACCCTGACGCCGCTCTGGCCTTGGGTGGCGCCTATATGTCCAATTTCCGCCCGGCGCTGGCCATCCGGGCGCTGGAGAGCTTTCTGCGTCGTTGGCCCACACACGAGCGCGCCGCTGAGGCCCGCCAGACGCTGAATAAGCTCTACACCGCCCTCAACAGTGAGCTGAATGAGCTGAATCTGCCGCCGGACGAGGCCATCGAGTTGGCCGTCCAACATGAGACGGTGCGCCTGTTCCTGGAGCATGGTAATTACCACCAGGGGAAGCAGGTCGCTGAGAAATTGCTGCGCCAACGCCCGGATTTCGTCCCGGTGATTAATAATTTGAGCCAGTTCCATGCTATTCAGGGCGAGGCCGGGCGCGCTATCGATCTTTGTCGCCAGGCGCTGCAGATTGAACCCGAGAACATCTACGCCCTCTCCAACCTGGCGCGCCTGCTCTTCCTTAATGCTCAGCCCGAAGAAGCCGCTGCAGTAGCAGAGCAGCTCAAAGCCTCACAAGCCCCTGCTGCGGATTTATGGTCTAAGAAAGCCGAAGCGCTCAGCTTCCTGGGTGACGATGAGGGCATTTTCCAGCTTTATCAGCGGGCCAAAGCCGCAGGCGCCCTCAAGCTTCCGGAGACTAATGCCCTCTTCTTGCATCTGGTTGCAGTAGCTTCCTGGCGCCTTGGCAAGGAAAAGGAAGCCCGCCGTATGTGGAAGGAGGCGCTCAAGCTCGAGCCAGGGTTCAGCCTGGCGCAAGACCAGCTCGACGACCTGGCCCAGACGCCCAGCCAGCGCAATGGCCCCTGGGCATTCCCGCTGCCCAATTGGGTAGCGGATAGCACACTTCGCGCCCTTGCGAAGGCGGTTTCGGCTGCCGCTCGCCGCAAGGACGATGTTGCTATACAAACCACCGCACGCAAGTTCCTGGAGCAGCACCCGGAGCTGGTCTTCCTGGCGCCGCATCTGCTTCAGCGCAGTAACTCGGCAGCCTGTGACTTTGTTCTCAGCCTGGGAGGAATGGCAGAAACGCCGGAGCTGATGGCTGCCCTTAAAGAGTTTGCCCTGGGCCAGCGCGGCAGCGATGAGCAGCGTCTGAAGGCTTCTCGATTAGCATCCGAGGTTGGCTTGTTCCCATCTGGGACGGTGCATATGTGGATGAATGGAGAATGGCACGATCTGCTCCTGCTGAATTTCGAGATCGGCGACGAGCCCAGCTCCCCATACGAGGATTCGCAGGTCCAGCTCCTGTCCGAAAACGCTTACTATGCTTTGCAAGATGGGGAGGGCGAGCGGGCGCAGGAGCTTCTGGAGCAAGCGATTGACCTTGAGCCGGATTCGCCCTCGCTGTGGAACAACCTGGCGATGGCCCTGGAAATGCAGGGCCAGTCCGAGAAAGCCCAGGCCATGTTACGTGAGATCCACGCCCGCTTCCCAGATTACTTCTTCGGCATCGCTGGCATAGCGCGCTTGGCGGTCAAAGAAGGCGATTACGTGAAGGCCCGCGCTTTGCTTAACAGCCTGATGCAGCGGAAGCAGATACACTATAGCGAGTACGATACCCTGTGCATGGCGCAGATCGAACTGTGCTTGGCGGAGAAAAACAAAGACGCTGCCCGCACCTGGTTCGAGATGTGGGAGCGTCCGGACCCTGAGAACCCTAAGCTGGAGATGTACCGCCTGCGCCTGGGGCTAATGGATCCCGGGTCGATATTGAAGCGCCTTTCCCGCCTCCGGAAGTGAGTGATTGGCACGCGTTTATTTGCGAAAACACCTCGCCTATCTGGCAAGCAAAATTCTTTCACCATCTTTTGCGCTCATTGGAAAGTTACTCCTTCGGCGCATATCTATCCCAATACTACCGGCATCCCAAGAAATGCACCATACCGGCTGGCTGCCACGGCGACGGCTTGCTCCTCGGGGTCTGTCACTGGAGTGAAGAAATTCATCTCCAAGACCACAGTATCTTTTCTGAGCGTGCGCTTCCAGGCACCCACAATCTGACCATCGACATTAATTGCATAATAAAGGGCGTTACCTATCGGGCTCAACTTTGCGGCGGTCTCGGGACTGCCTATGGCGCTGCGATCTTTATAACTGGAAATATATTCATCGTAAACGGACAGCAAATAAGCACTTGGGGATGCATCTATTGCGGTCGGCATGGACGGCGACAGCCAGTAAACCTTACCATCTATCACCTCCTGCCTCAGCTGGGTCTGGACCATCTCGAGGCCTCGCCTGGATTCGGCGGTCTTCAGCCCTGACCACTTCACAAAATCCTGCACTGTGGCGGGTCCACGGCTCATAAAGTAGCGCCGGGTGAGCTCAGATAAAGCCTCATCGCGCTCCAGAGTCCTGGCTTGCGGAGCGCGTTCATCCAGCAACATGTAGGTGAATTGCTTGCCGCGCCGCGGCCCGCTGCAGACAATCCCGTCCAATTCGGCGCGCATCATGAGATAGCTCATGCGCAGCTCGCCTTTTGCAGCGACGCCAGCCTGCTGGAGGGCGCCTTGCAAGGCTTTTACCAACGCATCGTTGCTGCGCGTGAAAAGCGCCTGGTCGAGCTCGAGCTTGCGATAGTAAGCGGCGTTGACCGCATGGACGCGGGGGGCAGTCAGGGCAAGCATCCAGCGGATATCGGTTGGGGTGACAAAATGCCAGGTGGGCCGCATCAGGTGCGTGCGGAGGATGGATCCTTCCGTGAAAGCTTGTTCGACATCACTGTCCGTCGCCGCGCGCATGCGCTGTCCAAGCGCCCATTTCGCGCCTGAAAAATCCTGGGCCTGGACGGCGACCAGCCAGCTCACTACATCTCCTGGCTTCTCAAATGAAGCTCGCTCCTTAACTGAAGCGCGGGCAATGCCCTGGTTGAGCAGTCGCTGGTGGGCGATATCGAAGCCTGTCATTGCCGGTTATCCAAAAGACTTGGGCGTCTTATCCCTGTACAGCCGCCGGGTGTCTCACCAGTGGGGACATTCGTGTATTCGGTGCCGATGCTCTTTGACGGCGCTATTCGAGGACAGTTTTCATGCGAGGATTTTTTCGGCTTGTGATGTACAATGATGACGCGGGTAAAAACACAGTGCCGACCGTACTTGAGGATGGCCCATATCTCTTCATCTTTTTCAGTTCTGATAAAGGTGAGCCTCCTCACATCCATGTAAAGCGAGAGCGCCGAATTACCAAATTTTGGCTTGACCCGTAGCATTGGCAAAAAACCGGGGCTTTCCAGGACATGAATTGAATGAAATTGCTCGTCTTGTCGAAAAGCATGAGTCGGCTCTTTTGGAGGCCTGGCATGAGTACTTTGGTGCTTGAAGTAGAACCAACTGCGGTAGAAGTGACTGTGACAGAAGATGACTTGATCTTGCATCTCGCTGATGGCCGTCGGATCAGCGTGCCTTTAGCCTGGTACCCGCGCCTGCTCAATGCTTCTGATGCCGAGCGGCAGCACTGGCAATTATTAGGGGGTGGATACGCGGTCGAATGGGTCGATCTGGATGAACACATTGGCGTTGAGGGTTTATTGGCAGGACGACCCAGTGGAGAGAGCCCACAATCGCTAAAACGTTGGTTAGATGCGCGTCAATCCAAGCCGGGGAAGAGTGAGCAACATAGGCAGTAGCGCGGCATTCAGGCCGCGACTGACGGGATTAAATCCGCGGTACAGTGTGTGGCGCGACATTAGGGGCACGGTGGGGCTTTACCAGATATTGTGAGAAGGCCGCTTCAACTGCGGAGTGCTTGGATCGGGCAATTGATTTGGCAAACAATGCCGCCGAAGCCATGTAAAATACTGCATAATAAGCCCGCTGACCGCCGCTCGATAAAATCCATGTTCGACGCTCTGGTGGGCAGTTGCTAGTTATTCACGAGCGCGTTCTAGTCGTATGCGGGCATAGGCTCGGATGGATTCTTCCAAAGGACGTTCCCCTCGCGCTCAATATTTTGAAATAGTGGAAATCGCTTCTCCTGCATCTCGCCGAGTTGGCTGACATTACGTATGATATCAGAGATGACTACATCATATTGAGAGAGGCTCTTTTTTTCATCGGAGTGATTGTCTGATGACTGCTATAGTCATAACATAATGGGTACTGGTTGCCTCATCTCACTGAAGGACTTCCCATTCACCCATCAAGGCTTCCATTTCCCCCTGCACGCGCACGTACTCCCCGCCCAAACGCTGCACTCGAGATGGGTCCGCCAGCGGGTTCTCGAGCTGCCTGGATAGGGCTGCCAGGAGGCCCTCCAGCTCGGCGATCCGCGCCTCAATCTCCTTGAGCCGCGCGGCGCGCCGCTTCTCTTCGGGAGAAGCGCGCTCAGGGCGCGCTTTCTGGGTCGGAGCCGGTCCATTCGAGCGCGCTTCTGCCACTGTCGCGCGCTCGGCTTCCTGCTGCATCCGGTACTGCGTGTAAGTGCCCTCGAATACCCGCATGGAAGCCTGCTGGGCACTCCTTCCACCGGCTTTTTCCGGCAGGATCTCCCAGATCTGCGTCCCCAATGCATCGATCAGGTAGCGGTCGTGGGAGACCAGCAGTATCGTCCCCTTGTAATCTTGAAGAACCTCCTGCAGGATTTCCTGGGAGGGGATGTCCAGGTGGTTGGTGGGCTCGTCGAGCAGCAGCAGGTTGGCGTTGCTCAGCGAGAGTTTGGCCAGCGCCAGCCGCCCGCGCTCGCCTCCAGACAGGGTTGAAACTTGCTGGAAGACCTCCTCGCCGGTGAACAGGAAGCGCGCCAGGTAGTCCCGTATCTCTGCCAGCAGCAATCCTGGAGCGACCGACTCGATCTCCTCCACCAGGGTGCGCTCGGGGTGTAGATCCTCGTGCGCCTGGGCGAAATAGGCGATATCCAGGCTGGCGCCCAGCAGGACCTCGCCTGCCAGCGGCGGCAGCATCTCCAGCAGAGTTTTCAAGAAAGTGGTCTTGCCGGCGCCGTTCGGCCCGATCAGGGCGGCACACTCGCCGCGTTTGAGCACCAGGTCGGGCACGTGAAACAGCGGGCGACCCTCGTCCGCATAGCCGATATCCACATTGTACGTTCGCAGTACCAGATCACCGGAGCGCTGACCCGACTTTAAATTAAGGTGGAGCCGCGGCGGGCGGTGGGATGGCGGGCGCAGAGCGCGGATGCGCCGGTCGACCTCTTCGACGCCCATGGTATGGGTCGAGATATCCGCCTCGGCGCTGATCTCTATCCAGCTCCGCCCTTGCATGGCTTCGATCCCCAGGCTCTCGATTGCCTCCACCTGGCGGCTCAGGCGGCGCAGCTTGCCTTTGGCTTGCTGGGTGCGCTGCCCGGCGATGTTGCGCTTGACGTAATCGATTTCCTTGAGCAGGCGCTCTTTTTCAGTGTCGAAGATCTGCCGGCGCAGCTCCCAGCGCTCCTGGCGCTGCTGCAGGTAAGCGGTATAGTTGCCGCGGTAGGTCTCCAGCCCATCGGATCTCATCTCCCAGATGTGGTCGACCACTTTATCCAGGAAATAGCGGTCATGGGAGACGAGCAAGGCAGCTCCCTCCCATTGGCTCATGTAACCTTCCAGCCATTCCACCGCGGCGATGTCCAGGTGGTTGGTAGGCTCGTCCAGGACGAGCAGCTCGGGCGAGGACAGCAGCAGGCGCGCCAGCACCGCCCGCGTGCGCTGCCCTCCGGATAGCTGGGTGATCGGGCGTTGAGTATCCCCGGCGGAAAAGCCCAGGCCGGTCAGCGTCTGGCGGATGCGCGTCTCGTATGTATAGCCGCCGCGGCGCTCGAACTCGTGCTGTGCCGGGCCGTAGCGCACCAGGGCGCTTTCAGCCTGGTCCGGGTCGCTCATGACAGCTTCCAGGCGGGACAGCTCCTCTTCCATGAGGCGCAGGTCAGATACCGCCTGCAAGCATTCTTCCCATAAGGTATGGGTTCCACTCAGACCGGCTTCCTGGGGCAGGTAGCCCAGGCGCAGCCCGCGCGCTCGCTGGACCGCGCCGCGGGTGGGCTCTTCCAGCCCGACCAGGATGCGCAGCAAGGTAGTCTTGCCGATGCCGTTGGGCCCAACGATGGCGATGCGTGCCCCCTTGGGGATGCTGAGAGAGATACCGCTGAATATGTCCACTGGCTCAAAGGATTTGGCCAGGCTCGAGGCGCTGATAAGAGACATCCGAGGCAGGATTATACCGTGTTATAATCGCGCCCGTTAACCTATGGAACAAAACGAGACACCAAAAACCGGATATTCCAAGACGACACGGCGCCTTACCGGGGCGCTCGTGGTCGCTTTCCTGATTGCGGCGCTGATCACGGGCTATTTTACGTTCATCGCCGTGCGCGATTTTGTGCTGAGCTGGGAGATGACCTCCCTGCCGGGCATCGCCCTGACCTCGAAGCCCACCTCGACCCCGGATGCTGCCGGGGTCATCCAGGATGTCCAGACTCCCCTGCAGGCCCCGGATACCGGACCGGCTCCGGAGGCGTGGGACGGCGCCAGCCGGGTCAGCCTGCTCATTATGGGGCTGGACTACCGCGACTGGTCTGTCAATGAAGGGGCACCCCGTACCGATACGATGATCTTGCTGACCATCGACCCGCTGGCGCGCACGGCCGGCATCCTCTCCATCCCGCGCGACCTGTGGGTCAACGTCCCCGGGGGTTTCAACTACAGCCGCATCAACGGGGCGTACCGCCTGGGGGAAACCTATAAATATCCAGACGGCGGCGGGCCCGGCCTGGCAATGGCTACCGTGGAAGAGCTGCTGGGAGTGCCCATCGATTACTATGCCCAGATCGATTTCGGTGCATTCGTGCGCTTTATCGATGAGATCGGCGGTATCACGGTCGACATTAAAGAGAAGATGAAGGTCGATCCGCTGGGGGACGACAATGTCAAGACTCTGCGCCCCGGCAGGCAGACCCTGGGTGGTGAGCTGGCCCTGGCTTATGCCCGCACACGCAAGTCGGAGGGTGGAGATTTTGACCGCGCCCAACGCCAGCAAGAAGTGATCATGGCGATCCGCGAGCGCATCCTGGAGTCTAAAAATCTTCCCAACCTGATCGCGAAAGCCCCGGTCCTGTACCAGGAGCTATCTGCGGGGGTAAAGACCAACCTCAACCTGGAGCAGGTGATCAAGCTGGCCTGGACGGCGTCGCAGATCCCGGCCGAGAGCATCCAGAAGGGCGTGATCGGCCCGCCGGACCAGGTGCTGCTGGCAAAATCTCCCGAAGGCGACGATGTGCTCAAGCCGATCGCTGACAAGATCCGCGACCTGCGCGACAGCATCTTCTTCACGAAAGGTCCTGCCAGCCCGGCTGCCGGCTGGCCGCCCGCCCAGGTGATCGAGGCAGAACAGGCCAAATTGAAGGTGCTGAATGGCACAGCCACAGCCGGCCTGGCAGCGCGCACCACCGATTACCTGGCAGGTCAGGGATTCAATATTACCGAGACCGGCAATGCCGATCAGATCTACTACAGCACTACCCTCTACGACTACACCGGCAAGCCGTACACCCTCAAATACCTGGTTGAAGCCATGAAGGTCGATCCAAGCCGCATCTACAGCCGTTACGATCCGACCAGCACGGTGGATGTGGCGGTAATCCTTGGGAACGACTGGGCTGCCTCCAATACGATCCCCTGAGACGTTCTGCAACACCCCGGCTTGATAGAGGTTATTGCCAGATGGCAGGTAGCTGCCCCGTGAATACCGGTTCGTGGAGTCACTAACAGGTTCCGTCGAGCGTGTTACGTATTACAACCCCGAGAACGGGTACAGTGTGCTGCGCCTGCGCCCGGACAGTCCGAGGAAAATGCCCGGCCTTAGCCGGGATGGCCTGGCGACGGTAGTGGGCAACCTGCCTGAGCTTGCCCCTGGAGAGCACCTGAAGCTGAGCGGGCATTGGGGGAACCATCCAAAACATGGCTTGCAATTCGAAGTGGAGGTTTGCGAACAAACCCTACCCGCTACCGTGACGGGGATACGCCGCTACCTGGGATCCGGCCTGGTCAAGGGCATCGGTCCGCGCCTGGCGGAGCGTATCGTCGACCATTTCGGCGTCCAAACCCTGGACGTCATCGAGAGCCAGCCGGGGCGCCTGCGGGAGGTGCCGGATATCGGTCCCAAACGCGCGGGACTGATCTCGCGCGCCTGGGAGGAGCAGAAGCAGGTCAAAGAGATCATGCTTTTCTTGCACGGTCACGGCGTATCCACCGGCCTGGCGATCAAGATTTACAAGCAGTACGGCGATGAAGCCCTCGGCATCGTGCGCAGCGATCCCTACCGCCTGGCGCGCGATATCTACGGGGTCGGCTTCAAGACCGCCGACCGCATCGCCCAGGCGCTGGGGCTGCCAACCGATCACCCTTCGCGCATCGAGGCTGGACTGGTGTATGCCTTGAACGAGATGACCGACGAAGGGCATGTCTACACCCCGCGCCAGAATCTGGAGCAGCGTGCGGTCGAGCTGCTCCAGGTGCCCGCTGAGCTGGTCCAGCCCGCGCTGGAGCGGCTTTCCCAGGATGACCGCATTCGGCAGGAGGCGCTACCGCTCTCGAAAGAGAGCTCATCCCGAACCCCGCCGGATCAGAAATCCGGCGCCGCAGCCATCGCCGAGGCGAGCGCTGCTTACGGCATCGCGGCGGTCTACCTGACACCCCTGTATCACAGCGAGGTGGGTGTGGCGGAGCGCCTGCGAAAGCTGGCGCTGACTCTCCCCTCCCGGTTGAGCGACCTGCCCCCCGCCTTCGTGGCGATTGACCCGCAGCTTTCTCCCGAGCAGGTGGCTGCCATCCGCACCGCTTTGAGCCACCCGGTCAGCGTGCTCACCGGAGGCCCGGGCACCGGCAAGACCACCGCTTTACGGGCTTTGATCGCCGTGATGGAATCAGCCGGCAAGCGTTATGCGCTGGCATCGCCCACCGGTCGGGCTGCCAAGCGCCTCTCAGAGGCTACCGGGCGATCCGCCAGCACCATCCACCGTCTGCTGGGCTTTTCGCCGGGTGAGGGGTTCAAGTTCAACGCCGATCATCCTCTGCCCATTGATCTTCTGGTGGTCGATGAAGCCTCCATGCTGGACCAGAACCTGGCATACAGCCTGCTCAAAGCTGTCCAGCCGGGGACGCACCTGCTGCTGGTGGGCGACGTGGACCAGCTCCCCTCCGTGGGCGCCGGTGACGTGCTGCGAGATGTGATTGCCAGCGGCATTGCCCCGGTCACGCGCCTGTCGGTGATCTTCCGCCAGGCTGCCAACTCGCTGATCATCACCAATGCCCACCGTATCAACCATGGACAGATGCCGCTTTTCCCCAGAAGCGTTAGCGGCAGCGAAAGCGGCAGCGTAAGCGGCAGCGTAAGCGGCGAGGCCCGGGATTTTTTCCTCTTCCCAGCCGAGACGCCGGAGGAGGCTGCCAGCTGGGTGCAGGACCTGGTCTGCCAGCGCGTCCCTGGAAAGTTCGGCCTGCACCCGCAGCGCGATATCCAGGTGCTGGCGCCCATGTACCGCGGGCCTGCCGGGGTGCACGCCCTGAACGAGCGCCTGCAGGCAGCCCTCAACCCCGCCTCCTCCTCCAGGCCGGAGAAACAGCTCTACGGGCAGCTTTTTCGCCTGGGCGATAAGGTCATGCAGGTGCAGAACAACTACGACAAGGACGTTTTCAACGGCGATATCGGCACGGTATCCGGGCTGGATTTGGTCGACCAGACCATCCGCGTAGATTTCGAAGGGCGCCGGGTAGACTTCGAGTGGAGTGAGGCCGACCAGCTCGCCCTGGCATACGCGGTCTCAGTACACAAAGGGCAGGGCTCCGAGTTCCC
>Ga0209253_10004720_pt1 | contig 11864 bp, 15 predicted proteins | sample FrelakmetBRP12BR_FD_187145 | JGI IMG/M metagenome (GOLD analysis project Ga0209253, IMG submission 187145) | Freshwater lake sediment microbial communities from the University of Notre Dame, USA, for methane emissions studies - BRP12 BR (SPAdes)... | ecosystem: Environmental > Aquatic >...
AAATTCCGGGGGAATATCCAGATATTCGAGCAGGGCGTCACCATGATTGAGGAGCGGGCGGGTATCCCGGTACTGGGGGTTGTCCCGTATTTTGACCTCCCGCTGCCAAGCGAGGATTCGCTCTCGATATCTGACAAGAAATCAGGTGAGAACGCAGTCAGGATCGCGATCATACGCCTCCCCCGGATCTCCAATTTCACGGATTTCGAGCTGTTGGAGCGGTATGCGGCAGTCGAGTATGTACCGCTCCATGCAACTCTTGACGGGTACGACTGCATCATCATTCCCGGGACAAAGAATACCGTCGGTGACATGCAGGAACTGAAAAAAGCTGGATTGGATGAAGAGATCACCAGGGCACGGGCACGTGGTGTGCCGATCATCGGTATCTGTGGCGGGTACCAGATGCTGGGAAAAGAGATCATTGACGCAGGTTTTGAGTCTGCCGAAGGGACCTATGAAGGGCTGGGGTTGCTCGATGGTACCACCCGGTTTGTGTCGTATAATAAACACACACGTCAGGTGAGGAGAATGGCAAATGACGTGCCTCCGATCCTTTCGTCGATGGGAGTGGTCGAGGGGTACGAGATCCATATGGGTGTGACAGAGCCGGGAAGCGATCAGGAAGCTCTTGTTGGTGACGGGAGGGCGAGTGCCGACGGGCTCGTTTTCGGTACCTATATGCACGGAATGTTCCAGAACCCGACGGCAGTCAATGCACTCCTGTCGTACCTTTATGCACAGAAAAAGGAGCGTTTCACACCGATAGATACCGGAAAAAAAGACCCCTATGATGAACTCTCGGAGATCTTCGAAACGCATGTCGATATGGATGCGGTCGTCGCCTTGGTGACCGGATGAAACTGCGGAATGTTCCGGGGAACGAACGGTGAAAAAACGGGTTACCCGATGATACTTGCGATGGAATGGAATCCTTCGCCCTGGCGGTCTGCGCACTTCACCCATTCGACTCTTTTGAGATCAACTTCCTCCGTTGCCCTGCTTTTCAGGCAGTATGCAAGAGAAGGGGACGCAACAAACCTGCCCTGCACAAAAAATTCCCGTGCATGGATGCATAACCGGCAGTAGTCGACCGGCTCCTCTTTATCAGGGAGGCACTGCACGGTGCCTTTCCTGACAGGAATAACACGGTACTGTTCGTCAGCCATGCATGGATACCTGCCCGGAATCTTGTGTATCAGTATAGTTAAAACGATCGAGCACAAAAACCTCTGTATGAAGGTGTGTATCATGTGCGGGGGGGAAGGCACGCGCCTTCGCCCCCTCACCTTCGAACGGCCGAAACCCTGCATCCCGATCGTCAACCGACCCTCCATCGAACACCTGGTGGCACACCTGTCAAATCTGGGATTTCGTGATATTGTCATCACCCTGGGGTATCTTGGGACTGCAATTGAAGAAGCGCTCGGTGACGGTTCGCTGTCCGGTACCACGATCACGTACGTGCGCGAAAAGACCAAGCTCGGCACCGCGGGAAGTGTAAAAAACGCACAGAAATATCTCGATGGCCAGGACTTCCTCGTTGTCGGCGGTGACCATGTCACGGACCTGAACCTGCTGGAATTTTACCGTACGCATAAAACGGAGAAGGCAGCGGTCTCCATAGGGTTGATCAGCATTGATGACCCGGGGGATTATGGAATCGCCGAGATGGACGTCAGTTACAACATCAGGCGGTTCAAGGAGAAACCGGCGCCCGGGGAAATTTTTTCCAATCTCGCGAGCACCGGCATGTATGTCTGCAGCCCGACAATCTTCGATTGTATTCCCGGGGGGAAAAAGTTTGATTTTGCACGCGACCTTTTTCCCCACATGATGGAGCAGGGGTATCCGCTCAAGGGGTGGCTTGCGCGGGGGAACTGGACCGATGTCGGAAGCCCCCATTCGCTGCGACAGGCGGAACGGTGGAAGCTTGCGGATATGGCATCCACGACGATCAATGGCGACCTCTCCATGCGGGGGGCGCATGTCCATGGCCCAGTTGAGCTTGGCGATGCCATCACCCTTGGCAGGAACTCGCGGCTTATCGGACCTGTGGCGATTGGTGCCGGTACAACGGTTGGTGACAGCGTACTGATCGGCCCGTACACAACGATCGGGGAAAAATGCATCATCAGGAATAACGTGAAGATATTCTCCTCGTCACTCTACAACAGGGTCATTGTGGGCACGGATACCACAATCTCCGGAAGCATTATTGACATCGATACCCATATCGGCGCCGATTGCAGCATCGAGAACGATACTGTTATCGGCCCCCGGGTTGTGCTGAGGGACAGGGTTGTCGTCCATTCGAAGACCCGGCTCTGGCCCGAAGTGGTCGTCCCGGAAGGGACTGTTGTCAAAGAGCACGTGCTCAATGAAAAATATGACCTGCGTTATGAAGGTTCCTAACTTTTCTTTGCAAAACGGTGAGTGAGCGCGACGAGCGGGTGGCTGGCATAGTCGAGCACCTGGATGTCGTCAAGTGTCCGCAGGTTCATTGCACTTGCTGTCCGCTCCATGCCGAGCTCGACTTCCTCTTTAATTTCGATGATATAGGCATCAAGCTCCGTGATCCCGAGGTTTTTTGCCGCTACGGCCCGGTGATGGCCATCCACGAGTATGATCCTGTTTGGCCGCCTGACAACGATGATAGGTTCTGCAAGCCCTTTTTTGATCTCGTAGATCCTCCCCTCAAGCTCGTCCTCGTAGATCTTGGACTGGGTCGGGAGGAGATCGGCGATCGGCACCGTCCCCCGGTTGAGCGTGGGATCGACGCCGTACAGTTTTTTTAATGTTGTCATGAAATTGAAGACTTTTTCGGGTGAGACGCGTTCAATCTGCGAGCGGATCACATCGGAGTTGGAGATGATGCCCAGCAGGTGGTTCTTTTCATCGACGACAGGAAGCTTCTGGATCCCGGAGCGGAAGATCACCCGTGCTGCATCCGTGATGCTCATGCCGGGGTCTGCCACGATGAGGTCGCCCGACATCACCTTTTCGACGGGCGTTGGGGGGGGGACAAATAAGAGGTCGCGTGCCGCGATGTAGCCGACAACAACATTTCCGGAAAGAACAGGGAAACCGTCATGATGCGTGGTCCGGATCTTTTCCATGACATCGTGGACCGTGCTGCCAAGACCAATACTCACGACGTCGTAGGTCATGTAGTCCCTGACCTTTTTTTTATCCATCAGTACAGCTTGTGGCGCAGATTACTTGAACTGATCGCCCATGAAAAAAGGGGTGGATTTATTCGATTTGTATGCGTGCCCTGGGCAGGATTTTTGTTTTTTTGAGCCTGACTTCCAGCACACCGTTCTTGAAGCTTGCGTTCGAGTCGGTCTCGGTTACATCGACCGGCAGCACAACGATCCGCCTCATCGTGCCGTATACGCGTTCCCGCACGTAGTAACCCTCGGATTTCTCTTCCTGCTCTCCTCCCCGTTCGCAGGATACCTCCAGCGCACGTGGGCTCAGGAGCTGGAGCGACACGTCCTCCTTCTCAACGCCCGGCAGGTCTGCTACAACGATGACTTCGTCATCGTGTTCACGGACGTCAACACGGAACTCGCCACGAATTGCCGGGAGCATCCGGTCACTGACTCCGCCAGGCGGGAGCAGCTTGCCACCAGAGTATGTCTGGTGGAACACGTGGTCCAGCTCAGCCCACATCTCATCCATTTCTCTCCATATCGATTCAAACGGATAGCGTCTCCATGCCATAATCCTCCCTCCTGTACCGTCTTCCCCCTGTTGTACCTGTCTGGGGTAACTTTTCGTTAGTTTTTATTATATTTAAGTATTTCCCATGCCGGTGCTGTTGCATTTAAGGGACTTGAAGGAAATGACTTCTCGGTTTTCAAACCTCAAAATTAGCATAAGTCCCGACAACGCAACAGAACCGAGTGATGGAAAAATGGTGAATGACCGATGGGATGAGTGGAATGCTAATCTGAATAAACAGATATAAGATAAAAGAGAGCATGATCCTTCTCAACATTTGAAGTATGACGCCCGTGAGAAATACCCAAAAGAAAAAAATATGTACGTTATGTTACGGCACGGGAACCATACTCCACCCAAACGGCGCAAAAATCCCCTGCCCGAAAGGGTGCCCGGGCTTTTACAATACACACAAATAATGCGTAGTGGTGCAGGTTTTTTTTAAACGTGAGCAGACACGCGATCTGACAATTTCGTTTTTTCGACCTGTCGAATCGGAATGGTTTATCACGATTGGGTGATGAACTTATAGGGAGGATCGCAAGCATGGGCGAAAAGAAGCAGAAACAAACGACAAAGACTTGGGTCAAGGCGGTCATTGCCATGGCGTGTGTTTTTTTCGCGCTCGTCATGGTGCTTTCAGCGATGGGCACCGGGTGGCTCTCCATTTTTACGGTTATCAGGCCGGGTGACACGGTAACGATCGATTATACAATCCGCGATGGAAACGGGGATCCACTGGTCACGACGGATCAGCAGGTCTACCGGACAGTTGCGGGCTCAGGGGCGGGGATCTTTTTCTCCAAACAACTGGTAATCCAGGCAAACCAGAGCTCAACAAAGGCTGTCATCCCGATCCAGGTCTATTCCGCGGAAGGCGGATGGTCCAAAACCTTTGCCCTTTTTGGCGGGGAATTTGATGCGATCGCCAGCAATATCGTCGGGATGAAGCAAAATGAACAGAAAAGCATCAGGATGCCGTTCCTGGATTCGATGACCCAGACCTGGTCTGCTGCCCAACTGAATAGCAACCGGGTAAATATTACCGATATTCAGATCGGGGATCAGATCGCAATGGGTGTCTCCGATACTTCCGAACTTGAAAAAAACACGACAGCCTCGTCATACTCCATCAGGATCGGTGAAGTGACAAAAAAGTCAGCGGATGGTGTGGTTATCTCTTTTGGGTACCCGACCATTGATGTGACGATTGTCTCAATCAACAACCGTTGATACATTCCACCACATCCTTTTTATTGCACGTCTGCAATTCCTTACCTATGGCAGTTTCCGTGACCTGTTTTTACCAGCCCGGCTGCATGGGCTGCATGGAGCAGAGCCCGATCAACCGCGAGGTGGCGGCGGCGCTTAACGTCAGCATTGAGGAGATCGATGCGGTGAAAAATCCCCGGTATATACAACAGTATACCCTCAGGGTGACACCGACGATCATCGTCGAAAAGGACGGTTCAGTAAAGGAACGGTTCGAAGGTGTCGTCCACCGGGAGCAGCTGGAAGGGGCGATCAGGAAATACTTATAACCGGTAGCCGTATACGCGTTTGATCCGGTGCGCCACGGTCTTCCATCCCTCTTTCCGCATCAGAGGGCCGTCCCGCAGCTTCAGTTGCGTGATTTTGAACCGCTTCCCCTGAACCACATAGACATCCCCGACGACAAAGGGGTCTTCCCCTTCACATTCCCGGTAGAGCGGGATCGTTTTCCTTCCGTCGTGAACGGAGATCTTGACGATGACCTGCTCAATGACCCGTGTCCAGAGGGAGGTGATCGCCTTTGCACGGGCACGCTGCACCCGCCGCTCCCCGCACTCGATCCCGGTCACCTCGACCCCGAACGCCTCTTCCCCGCATTCTGCGACGAGATGGTCATCGATGGCACACTCGTCATCCGGCATCAGTTCGATCCCGCAGACCATCGAACTGTCCTCACGGCTCACGATCGCCTTGACCATGACCGGCCCGGATGTTTTTTCTTTTTTTATCCTCTGGACATGACCACAGGTCATGCAGCGCACGACCCTGTCGCGGGTGTCTGATACAACCTCGTGCTCGCGTTCTTTTTCACAGCCAGAGCAGTACATCGGAATAAACATTGAATATCAATAGCGACCTTCACCTAATAAAGCATGGAGGCAACCGAGGTCATCCGCTGTCATGGCCACCCGCTCGTCTCGGCGAGCCACCCGACGACATTCGAAGTGACAGCGGAAGAGAACCTGACAGAAAGCGGGCACTGCATTGTCGGTATACAGGCGGACAAAGGTGCCCGTGGACTTTTGCCACAGTTCAAAAAAGTGCTCTGCCATGACGATGCAAAACTGGCAACCACCCTTGAATGCGGGGGAATTGAGGTTGTTGTTCACGCTTGTGGCAGTGCTGCGATGACCCTTGATCATCCCACCGATCTTGTCTGGAGAAAAAGCAGGTTTGTCTGCGGGCGGACGATCGGCATCTGTTCAGACCACGTGGCAGCAACACTGCCGGAAGAACTCGTTGCACTCCTTCGGGCGGGGCAGCCGCTGGTGGTGACCCTGGTCGCTAAGCGTCCCGGCTCAGGGTTGTGATCCGGACTTCCGCCTCGTTCAGCAGGGTTTCGCACTGTTTTACCAGCGCTGCGCCCTGTTCGTAGAGCCGCAGGCTCTCATCAAGGCTCGTGTTGCCGTCTTCAATCTTCTCGATAATCTGCCGTAATTTTTCAATCTTCTGTTCATACGTTTCTGTCATGCTCCACACGCTCCACGATCACATGGCACCTGCCATTAAAAAACCGGATCCTGAGCCGGTCATTCTCTGACAGCAAACCCACACCGGTTACCAGCCGGCCATCCTTTTCTGCGACACAGAACCCCCGTGCGAGTACGGCAAGCGGGTTTCTCCCCTCCAGCGCAGTTCTCACTTCTGACAGGAGGAGGTGTTCACGCCCGATCCGGGTACGAACCGCCCGCTCGAGCCGGTCTGCGGCATCGGCGGCTGCCTGTTTCCTGTCGTCAAGCCTTCTTATAAACCGCAGGGGACGGAGCCGGTCCCGGAGGTCGGCAACCGTCGCTTTTGCACGTTCAGTACGGTCCATGAGGACGGCAGCGATGTGCTGTTTTTGGTCACTGAGGTAGGCAAGCAGGATCTTCTTGTCCGGGACGACCAGCTCAGCGGCGGCGGATGGCGTTGCGGCCCGCACGTCGGCAGCAAGGTCGGCAAGGGTTACGTCAACTTCATGGCCGATCGCAGAAACGACGGGGACCGGGCAGGCAGCGATTGCCCGGACGACATCCGGGTGGTTGAAGCAAAAGAGATCCTCGAAACTCCCTCCGCCTCTCGCAATAATAATCACGTCGACCGAGTCCATGAGCCGGCGGATAGCCTGTGAAATCTCGCGGTGCGCCTCTTCCCCCTGGACCGCAGTCGGGGATATGATAATGTCGACAGGGTAGCGCCGCGAAATGACCGTCCGGATATCATGGATAACCGCACCGGTCTCGGAAGTGACGACGCCGACCCTTTGGGGATATGCGGGCAGCGGGCGTTTCCGCTCGCCGGCAAAACAGCCTTCGGCAGCAAGCTCCTTTTTCCATTGTTCGATGAGCAGGTATTTCTCACCGATCCCGGCCCGAAGGATGTCGTTCACCCTGAACTGGTACCTGCCCTGGGGTGCATACGCGGTTACCGATCCGGAGACGATCACTTCCATGCCATCGGACGGGGCAAAGGAGAGCCGTTCGGCATCGGACTTCCATATGACGCAGGAGATGACCGCAACGATATTTTGCCCTTTCCCCTCAGAAAGGGTAAAATAACAATGGCCCCGGGAACTGCGGGTAAACTTTGTCACTTCCCCCCTCACCCAGATGTCCTGAAGGCGCGAATCGTCCAGAAGTTCTTCGATGAGTGCCGAGACTTCCGATACCCGCAACGGCGCTGTCTTCCCCGCGACGGATATTTCAGGGCTGTAAAACCAGTCCATCAACAACTATTATGCGCAAAATGCATATTAATGAGTATTACCATGCCGGTTTTCGCCGTCTCCAGCATGTTCTTCCATGAATACCCGTGCCCGGAGATCTTCTCGTATGTCAGTGCCGCGGGATTAAACGGGATTGAGTTCTGGCTTGAGACCCCCCATTTCTGGCTCCGCGATTGTCCAGTTGACGAGGTTCTTGCATGCAGGAAGGATCATCCCGAGGTGCCGGCAATCACCGTGCACGCGCCGATCCTTGACCTGAACCCCTGCTCGATCAACCCACGGGTCGCGGCCGCTTCTGTTGAATATGCCGTGCAATCCCTCCGGCTCGCAGAAAAACTGGGTGCCGGGATACTGACGGTGCACCCGGGCAGGCGTACCGCAAAACGCCCGCCATCAGATGCAGATTTCGTGCGGTTCGACCGTTACGTTGCGGCACTGCGGGAAGCGGCAGCGGGGACGGATGTGAAGGTGAGCATGGAGAACATGGAACCGATCGTCAACTCGCTGCTCTGCACCCCAAAGAGAATGCGGGACCTGCTTGACGACGAACCCTGGCTCTTCTTCACGCTTGATGTTGCACATGCGCTGGCAGGGCCGGCAGACGACTTCCAGGGCTATATTGAGGATTGTTCAGACCGGCTCGCAAACGTTCATATCAGCAGGGTCGACGGGAGGCGCCTGCACCTCCCGCTTGACAACAGCCCCGCGATGGCACATGTTGTCAAAGCGTTGCGCGATCACGGGTATACCGGTCCCCTGACACTGGAGATTGAGGACCTGAACTTTGGCCGCCCGTTCACATCGCAGGAAAAGGTATCGCTCCTCGCGGCAGACCGGGCCTTTTTAGAGCGCTGTTATCATTAACCCGCTCATTTTATCTCGTTCCCCCTCCCTATGTGTAATGTTATTCGCTCTATGAACATATTTCCGTGCGGTTGCCGTCCTGCGGCGTGGATCCCATGACCGTCGATCCCCTCACCATCGCCCTCTTCCTCATCTGCATCCTCCTCTCGGCATTTTTCTCGGGTTCAGAGGTGGCGCTGATCTCGATGAGCCGGGCAAAGGCGAGAACGCTTGTCAATGAGAAACGGCCCGGGGCAGAGGCGCTGTTACGGCTCAAGGAATCACCCAACCACCTGCTCACCACGATCCTGATCGGCAACAACATCGTCAATATCGCTGCAGCAGCAATCGCAACTGCGATTGCGATTACGGCGTTTGGCAACGTCGGTGTCGGGATTGCTACCGGTGTTGTCGTGATCATCCTGCTCGTATTCGGAGAGATCGGGCCAAAGGTCTACGCAGCACGAGCCTCGGAAGGATTTGCTCTGGCAGCAGCCAGACCAATTCTCTGGCTCTCGTATCTCTTCTTTCCTGTGATCTGGGTTGTTGACCGGGTCACCCTGTCGCTCCGCCTGCACCGCAATCCCATGGAAGCCTCAGTGACCGAAGAGGAGATCAAGGAGTGGATCGATGTCGGAAAGGAGGAGGGCACCATCGAGCAGGAGGAGCAGGACATGCTCTATTCGGTGCTCGAGTTCGGGGATACAACAACCCGCGAGATCATGACCCCCCGCGTAGATGTGATCCTGATGGAGGATACCGCGACGTTTGAGGAGGCGATACGGATCTTCAATGAGACCGGGTTCTCGCGGATCCCTGTGTTCCATGACAGGATCGATAATATGACCGGTATCCTCAATGTGAAGGATGTTTTTTCTGCCATGGTCACCCGCCGCAAAGATGCTTCCATTAACGAGATCATGTACGACCCCACCTTCGTACCGGAGACAAAGAAGATTGATGACCTGTTAAAAGAGCTGCAGATGCGGCGGGTGCAGATCGCGATCGTGATCGATGAATACAGCAGTTTTGTCGGGATCGTAACGGTCGAGGACATCCTTGAAGAGATCGTCGGCGACATCCAGGACGAATTCGACAAGGAAGAACCCGATGTCCAGAAACTGAGCGAGGGAGTCTTTGTCGTGGACGCCCAGATGTGGATCGAGGACCTCAACGAACAGCTGGGGATCAGCCTGCCGGTTGACCAGTCATACGAGACGGTCGGCGGACTCCTGCTCGACCGGCTGGGGCACATCCCGCAGCATCCCGGGGAGAAGGCGGAGATCGACGCGGGGAGGCTGACACTCATGGTCATGCAGATGCGCGGGCGGCGGATCGTAAAGGTAAAGATTATTGCGCACCAGCAGCAGGGTGACAGTAACCCTGCCGGAGGGGCTGCATGAACAAAATGGACAACGATGGCATGAAGAAGCGGATCGCCGTGCTGGCGTCCGGGCGGGGGTCGAACTTCCAGGCAGTGATCGATGCGATCCGTGGCGGAAGGGTACCTGCTGCCTGCGTCCGGCTCTTCACCGACAACCCGCAGGCATACGCGATTGAGCGGGCACGTGCGGCAGGCATCCCGGTGACGGTTGTGGATTATGCGGCTTTCCCGTCACGCGAGGCGTACGAACGGGACCTGTTCGCTGCCATGCAGGACTGTAACGCGGATCTCTTTGTGCTTGCCGGGTACATGCGGATCGTCGGCAGGGAGATCGTGCAGGCATTTTCCGGCCGGATCATCAACATCCACCCCGCCCTGCTCCCGTCGTTCCCGGGGCTGCACGGCCAGCGGCAGGCGTTCCTCCACGGTGTGAAGGTTTCAGGCTGCACGGTTCATTTCGTTGATGAGAGCCTCGATGGGGGCCCGGTGATCGTCCAGCAGTGCGTCCCCGTGCTGGAAGGTGATGATGAGGATACGCTTGCTGCACGGATCCTTGAGCACGAGCACCGCTGCCTTCCGGAAGCAATCCGGCTCTTCTGCGAAGGCAGGCTTGTGATCGACGGGCGCCGGGTTCATATCCGCTGATCCGGGCATCCCCTCCCTTTTTTACATGGAACACTGATACGTATGCAGAAGCTGCGCAAGGCATTCCCATGAAAGAGCGTTCCCGCACCCCGCAGACAAAAAAAATAGCCCGCGAGCGGATCGCCATACTCTTTGTGCAGGCCAGGGCGGCATTTGCCACGCACCCCGAACTGTCCAACCGGTACGTGGAACTCGCCCGGAAGATTGCGATGCGCCAGCGGATCCGGATCGACCGCGAGTTCCGGCGCGAATTCTGCCGGCACTGCTCCGCATTCCTTGTGCCGGGGACTACCTCCCGGGTGCGGGTGCAGGGAGGAAATGTGGTGGTGACCTGCCTGTGCTGCAGGCAGCGGCGGCGTTACCCGGTGGGGAGGGACAGAAAAGATGGGTGATGACCATTCCATGCAGGCTTTGAGGCCAACAGTCTGGATCGGGAAGCAGGGCTGCACCGATACCATGATTGACGAGATCAAATCCCAGCTGCGGACGCGCACACTGGTCAAGGTGAAGTGGCTGCACAACACCGACATTGATCCGGAGGCAATCGCCTATCGCGCCGGTGCAGATCTTGTGGGCGTGCGGGGGAGGACACTGGTGCTCGCAAAGCGAAAGAGATCGCCTGGTTCCTGAAACCTCAGCCGACGGGACTCCTTCTTTTTTTCACTCGAAATATATATGAGGTCGCCTCACAAATAACGTAAGACTGTTATTTATTACAACAGTGAGGTCGAGATATGACAACCGTGTATGATGTACCGGCTGACCTTCTTATTCGCAAGGTCGCAGAGGCGCTCAAGTCCCGGCAGGAGATCAAACCGCCGGCATGGGCAGCGTTTGCAAAGACCGGTGTCCATAAAGAATTGCCGCCCGAGGATCCGGACTGGTGGTATGTCCGGTCGGCGGCAGTCATGAGGCGCGTCTACGTGGACGGCCCTCTGGGTGTCCAGCGGATGCGCAGCTTCTACGGCGGGAAAAAGGACCGGGGTTCCAAGCCCAATGCGTTCCGTAAAGGCAGCGGATCCGTGCTCCGGAAAGCGCTCCAGCAGCTGGAGGCGTGCAAATTTATTGTGCACGACAAGGCAGGGCGCAGGATATCGCCGGCAGGGCAGTCGTTTATGGACGCGATGGCACTGGATACGCTGAAAAATCCGCCGGCACCGGTGCCAAAGAAGGTTCAGCCGCACAAGGCAGAGCCAAAGAAATCCGAACCAGGAAAAGCAGAGAAGAAACCCCCGCACAAGAAAGGCGAGCCAAAGAAATCCGAGAAGCCTGAAGCACCGAAGGCTG
>Ga0209253_10004722_pt1 | contig 11864 bp, 11 predicted proteins | sample FrelakmetBRP12BR_FD_187145 | JGI IMG/M metagenome (GOLD analysis project Ga0209253, IMG submission 187145) | Freshwater lake sediment microbial communities from the University of Notre Dame, USA, for methane emissions studies - BRP12 BR (SPAdes)... | ecosystem: Environmental > Aquatic >...
AAGATCGTCGTGGAGGAGCTCGCGAAGATCGACGAATGGGGTAAGAGCAACCCGAAGGAAGTCGCCGCACTGCTCGCCCCGCAGATCGGTCTCGACGTCGCGACCACGGAAATCGCGGCGCAGCGCTACAGCTACGGCGTCAAGCCCGTTACCGAAGCGGTGCTCGCCGATCAGCAGAAGGTGGCCGACACCTTCTACGAGCTCAAGCTGATCCCGAAGAAGATCAACGTCCGCGACGCCGCGTGGGACCCCGCGCGTGCCAGGGTCGCGCAGGAGGCGCGCAAGTGACGGCGGCGAAGCGGCGCCGCTGGTTTGCCAACGTCATTGTCGGTGTCGCGACCGTTCTGATGGCGGCAGCGCCCGCCATCAGGGCGGAGACGCCCGGCAGGCTCAACATCGGCCTCCAGAAGAGCTCGCTCAGCCTGATCGTGCTCAAGTTCCGCAGCACGCTCGACCGCCGTCTGGAGCCCCTCGGGGTCAATGTGACGTGGACCGAGTTTCCGGCCGGACCGCAGCTCCTGGAAGCGCTGAGCGTGGGCAGTATCGATTTCGGTATGACGGGCGACACACCACCGATCTTCGCCCAGGCCGTCGGCACCAACCTCGTGTACGTCGGCAACGAGCCGCCGAAGCCGGAAGCCTCCGCGATCATCGTGAAAGAGGGCTCGCCGATCCAGTCGCTGGCGGGTCTGCGCGGCAAGAAGATCGCCTTGACGAAGGGATCGAACGCCCACTACCTGGTGGTGCGGGCACTGGCCACAGCCGATATCGATTACCGCGACATCACCCCCGTCTACCTCACGCCGGCGGAGGCGCGCGCCGCGTTCGAGACCGACCGCGTCGACGCCTGGGCAATCTGGGATCCATACCTCGCGTCTGCCGAAAAGTCGCTCTCGTTGCGTACCCTCAAGACCGGGAAGGGGCTCGTCAGCAATCACACCTTCTACCTGGCGAATAAGGCGTACGCCAACGCTCACGAGGACGTCATCGCGCTCCTGTTCGATGAGCTCTCGCGAAACGAGCGGTTCCTGCGCGAGAACCCGAAGGAGGTGGCGCGCATTCTCGCCAACTATACGGGCCTCGACGCGCCGACCTTCGAGCGCGTGTTGGAACGCCAGCCGAGCTTTCGCGTGAGCTACATCGAGCCGTGGGTTGCCGATGAACAGCAGGCTATCGCCGATCACTTCCAGCGTCTGAACCTGATCCCGAACACGATCGTGGTGAAGGACATCGTCTGGCAACCCGCGCAGGCCCACGCCCGCAACTAACCGCAATGGCTTCGTCATCGACGACCGTCCCGACACCAAGGCGGTCCGCTGCATGACCAATTGCAGATGAATAAGGGATCAGCGTTTATGGCAAGCGAAGCTGGCACTTCAACGGGGCGAACGTCGCATCCGGGGCGCTCTCCCATTCCTGGAGCCAGGGTGTCCCACCTCGGCTGGCAGCGCGTCGCGCCATGGGTGGTCCCGCTGCTGCTTCTCGCGGCGTGGCAGGCTGCGGCCCAGCTCGGGTGGCTCTCGACGCGGATCCTGCCCGCCCCCTGGGACGTGGCCAAAGCAGCGGTTGCCCTCTCGTTGTCCGGCGAGCTGTGGTCCCACGTCTGGACCAGCACCTGGCGCGCGCTCACCGGCTTCGCCATCGGCGGCGGCCTCGCGCTCACCCTGGGTCTGCTCACCGGGTCGTCCACCAAGGCAGAAACGCTGCTGGACAGCACGATCCAGATGATCCGCAACATTCCGCCGCTCGCGCTGATTCCGCTGGTGATCCTGTGGTTCGGCATCGAGGAGAAGGCAAAACTCTTCCTGGTCTCCCTGGGCGTCTTCTTCCCGATCTATATCAACACCTTTCACGGCATCCGCTCGGTCGACAAAGGGCGGATCACGCTGGATGAGGCGATCCGGCTGCGGCGACCGCGCGCGCGCGGCAGCGCCGCGTTCGCCGAGCTCGAGGACCGCGTGCTGCGCCGCGTGCTGCGCCATCCCGGCGCAGACAACGCACCGACGCGCGAACACGCGACGACTACTGCGTTTGAGCGATGTCGGTGGGCGATCTAGCTAGCGGCAAGTAGCAGTCGTGACCTCCCAACCAAACGCAAGGAGCAAGCAAACCATGTCGATCGAAGCTATCAACGTGCGCAATCAGTTCAAAGGCCGGATTAAGGAGATCGTGAATGGCGATGTCGTATCCGAGGTCGACGTCGAGACGCCCTATGGCATCGTAACCTCGGTCATCACGACGCGGTCCGTGAGAGATCTCGGTCTCGAGGTCGGGACCGAGGTGGTGGCCCTGGTGAAATCCACCGAGGTCTCCATCGCCAAAGTCAGCTGAAGCGTTTCCTGTCCACTGTTCTCGTAGGGGCGCCCACGCCTCCTTGTTGCCTCCTTCTCCTCGGGTGTGGGCGCTGACGGGTTGGCGCGCGGGCAACCGCGCGCCCTCTTTTCTCTTGACGCAAACGGTCCGGGCCAGGCAGCGCCCAGCGACCTTAGGAAGCGCAACACTAATAGAACGTGACAACAAGACATGAAAAAACAACGGTGTCCCATCCAGACACTGCCCGGCTGCTCACGCCAGCGGCGGTCTTCGCGACCGATAGCTACTTCAGCCAGCGCTATTTCATCAAGGCAAAGGGACGCGGAGGCGCGTCCATGGGGTTCGCCGACCACACCTCGAGCGACGCGAGCCGCAGACCCCGGCCGGACGCTGACGCCGCTGACCGCCTCGACGTGGCAAGATCACTCGGCTCCTGTACATCAGAGGAGCAAAGGCATGTGTCCGGAACCGAAGATCCTTCCCTGGTTAGCGAGGAAGTCCGGTGTGAGCTTGCCCGAAGCGCGCGGAATGTGGCGCGATATCGCGCGCGAGACGGCTGCGGAGTATGGCGATCAGTCACAGGGTGAGATCGCGAAGCGGCAGATTTGCGAACTCCGCCGGCGGTTGCAAGACGCGGGCGCACGCGCTCGACCAAGTCGGTGAACAACCCCGGTTCCCTCCTCGGGGTATGCGCCGGGGAAGATCTGTCAGCGTGCCTCGGCGCCGGCAGCGGCGCAGGTCTTGGATGGACAAGCGCCACGGTGGCGAAAGTCGGTGTGGAGTATCAGGCGACGGCCGCCCTGCGTCTTCGTGAGCGTGACCGGCAGGTAGCTCTTTACGGGCTTTGGTGCTCCGCCGATGACCGTCGGGACCATCAAGATATTCGCTGCTGCGTCGACGCTGACATCGGGGAGGCGTACCGGATCTTCGACCTCAGCAAGTATTCATCACGATCGTAGCTCGTCACTGGAGGGCTTACCTATGTCCACGCTTGAGAGTGCAGTCCCCGGCTACAAACACCTGGTGATCCAACCCTATACGCCGAACATCGGCGGGGCGCTGCAGGACTTCGACCTGGCGCGGATCGATGACGAACGCGTACGCACCGATCTGCGCAAAGCGCTCGCCGAGTTCCAGGTCCTCTTCTTCCGCAACCAGTTGCTTACGCCGGAACAGCTTATCGCAGTCGCCCGCGTGTTCGGTGACCCGGACAAGGCAAAGGCATTCTTTCCCCGCCACTCTGCTCATCGCGTCATCGAGGTGCTCGAATCGAACAAGGACAGCAACCGCTACGGCACCGATCAGTGGCATGCGGACATCACGTTCGTGCCCAATCCGCCGACCGGAACCGTCCTCTATGCCGACGTGGTACCGGTTTCCGGCGGTGACACTATCTGGTCCAGCGCGACGGCGGTCTACGACTCGCTGCCGCGCTCGCTGCAGCTTTACCTGGAAGAGCTCCAGGCCACGCACAGCTTCGAGCACAGCGGCTGGCCGCCCTACTTCTCCCGCCAGCCCGACGGCGAGGCGCAGTATCTCAAGGCACGCGCCGAGCACCAGCCGGTCGTGCATCCGGTCATTCGCACCCATCCGGTTACCGGCAAGAAGATCGTCTACGTGAGCCCGAACTTTACCGATCGCATCCAGGGCCTGCCGCGTCAGGAAAGCGATGCCCTGCTGAGTTTTCTGTTCGCGCGCCTGCAAAGGCCCGAGTTCCAGGCCCGACTGCGTTGGGAGAAGAACACCGTCGCCATCTGGGACAACCGCGCGACGCAGCACTACGGCGTGGCCGACTACGGCGCCCAGCACCGCCGGCTGCATCGGATTACCTTCGGTGAAGAAAGATCCTTCTGACTGACGCCGGCCGCGCTCCGCGCGGTGCGCGCCGAATACCGTGCTTCGGGACCGCTGGTTGCGCCCCCTCGTTCGCGGCGAGCAGGCGGGTGCCACCGGGCTCTCGAATGCGATGAAGTATCTCTCTCGCATAGAGTCGCTGCAGTTCCGGGCGGTCTGGCACGAGGGGTTGTGGCGGTTGGAGGGGCGCTTGCCGTGGGTGACGAACCTGCGCAAGCAGGGCTTCCTGGTAGCTGCTGCAGTCGAAGACCTCGACAGCGGCGTACCTGCAATCTTTGCCATGCCGCATGACGCTCCGGGTTTGTGGCGAAGCGATGATCTCAAGTTGCTGGCCCTGCAATCGAGCAACAGCGCGGCGCTGGACCTGGAAGCGGTGTTGCTGGACGAAGCGTGGCGGACTCACCCCGACGCCTGGGCGTTTTGCACCCGTGCTCGCCCGGCGTTCCTCGGCTTGCAGCTCCGAGAACGAAACCGTGAGGTCAGCCATATGACAGCAAGACTCGACACGATTCGCGCGGCCGCCAAAGGCCATTGCGAGGAAACGATCAGACCGGAAGTTGACACCTGGAACAGGGACGCCGCGTGGCCGCGCCACGCTTCCGACCAGGCGGCCGCGCTCGGCCTCACGGGACTCTATTGCCCGGAGGAGTGGGGCGGCCAGGGCCTATCGCTTGCTGAGGGCATCCAGGTTTACGAAGAGCTCGGCAAGGGCGACGGTGCCTATGCCTTCGCCCTCTCCATGCACAACATCTGCGCTTATGCCGTCTGCGGGTACGGCACCGAATCACTGAAGCGGCAATGGGCACACGACCTAACCGCCGGCCGGAAACTCGCCAACTTCGCGCTCACAGAACCGCAGTCGGGCTCTGACCCTTCGAACATGTTCTCCCGCGCGCGGATCAACAGTGACGGAACCTGGACGATCAATGGCAGCAAGGCGTGGGTATCGCTCGCCGATGAAGCCGATCTCTATCTCACGGTCGTCAAGACCGACGATGCACCGGGTTACCGCGACATGGCGATGATCGCCATTCCGGCAGGCGAAGAGGGACTCAGTTTTGGTCCGCGGTATGAAACGCCCTCCTACCGCTTCCTGCCGATGTCGGAGATGTATCTGAGAGATGTCACCGTCTCGGAGGCCAACATCGTCCTGCCTGTCGGCAAGGGACTTCAGGGTTCGCTGATGGCGATCGATATCGCGCGCGTTTCGATCGCCGCCGGCTGCTGCGGTCTGATGGAGACTGCGCTAGACACCGCCCTCGCCTACGCCAACCATCGCCGCATGTTTGGTGGTGTCACCCTCGATCTCGAGGGGATCCAGTGGATGCTGGGAGAAGTCGCGACCGATCTGGAAGTCTCTCGCCTTCTCTACCGCGCCGCAGCCGCTGCTCTCGGCACCCCGGAAGGACCCTTGCTCGCGGCCCACGCAAAGCGCTTTGTTCCCGACGCAGCCCTTCGTGCCACCCACACCTGCACCCAGGTACTGGGCGGCATGGGCCTGCTGACGTCCTACGGTCTCGACCGCCTCAGCCGCCTCGCCCAGATGCTTCGAATCGTCGATGGAACCACCGAGGTCTCCCGCGTGGTCATTGGCCGCGCGCTCAAGAAACGCGCCGGAACCCTCCCAGCGCTTCCCATCCCCAAGGGTTTCGGCGAAGACTGATCGCCGGCCTGCGGAGGGTGTCTGACCGATAGCTCCACAACCAGCAACGCCGGCAGCACCAGGCGCGCCGACAAGAAGGCTTGAAGCGAGAGAAAATGGATCCGAAGCAGGTTAGACCCGAAACCATCGCCGCCCAGGCGCTGGGGTGGGTGGACGACACCACGCGGGCGATCACGCCCCCGATCCATGTCAGCAGCACTTACGAGCGCGATCCGGACAACCAGTACCGCAGCGGCCGAGTCTACGCTCGCGCTGACAACCCGGCCTTCCACCAGGCCGAGGCGGTGCTATGCCAGCTCGAACGGGGCACGGGCGCGATGCTTTTTGCCAGTGGCATGGCGGCAGCCACCGCGGTGTTCCAGGCGCTGAGCCCGGGCGACCATGTATTGGCCCCCAAGGTGATGTATTGGGCACTGCGCAACTGGTTGACGGACTTCGCGCAGCACTGGGGCTTGAGGATCGAACTGATCGACATGGCCGACCCGGCCGCGGTGCGGTGCGCCATCCAGTCCGGCAAGACCCGGCTGGTTTGGGTGGAGACACCGGCCAACCCGCTCTGGACGATCACCGATATTGCGCGGACGGCCGATATTGCCCACGCTGCCGGCGCGAGGCTGGTGGTGGATTCGACAGTCGCGACGCCCGTCCTGACGCATCCGCTCGCACTCGGCGCCGATATCGTGATGCACGCTGCCTCCAAGTACCTGGGTGGCCATTGCGACCTGATCGCGGGCGTGCTGGTGACACGCGAGCTCGACGCGCACTGGCAGCGCATCCGCAATCTGCGCGCGCAGCTCGGCGGCACGCTGGGATCGTTCGAATCGTGGCTGTTGCTGCGCGGCATGCGAACCGTGTTTCTGCGCGTGCGCCAGGCCAGCGCCTCGGCTCAGCGCATCGCCGAACACTTTGCACGACACCCTCGCGTGGACCGAGTGCTCTACCCAGGCTTGCCCGAAGCACCTGACCACCCGATCGCCGCGCGGCAGATGGAAGGTGGCTTCGGCGGCATGTTGTCAATACGCGTCAAAGGGGGCGAGGCTGCTGCCGTCGCTACCGCGGCGAACGTGCAGGTGTGGAAGCGCGCGACTTCACTGGGCGGCACCGAAAGCCTGATCGAGCACCGGGCCAGTGTCGAAGGCGCTGGCACGCCGGTACCGACCGACCTGCTGCGATTGTCTGTCGGCATCGAGGACGCCGGCGACCTGATCGCCGACCTCGAGCAGGCACTCACGCCCGGGCATGTCAGCGGCTCCCGTGCAGTTTTCGCGGTCTGCACCGCACTGCCGTCGAACCCCTCGTGCACGTGAGAAATCCCCGCGCCGACCTTGTCAGGTACGAATTCGAGCAGCAGGCTGCAGGTGGCCGCGCCCTTGGGCGACGGTGCCAGCACGATGGCATTGCCGCACTTGAGCGCATTAATGAGCTTGTTGGCTGGCGTGGCGCGCGGGCGAGCAGACTGGCGACGAGGCTGGGACCTTCCGGCGTGGCGTTCGACATAACGCGTGCGCAGAGGAGGGCGGAGAGGCGGCAGCGGCAACCCTCCAGTCAGGCCGGGATTACACTCCGCGTCCACGCGGCAGCACGAACAATATGGAATGAGCATATAGCCATCAATCTGATTATGATTATCAATCGCCCAGATAAGCAATGATGGAAAACGTGGATCGCACGTATCGAAGCGCGCCGAAATCCGCCTCGCTAGGTGGATGCCCCGCTCTCAAGCACATGGAACCAACATGAATCGTCTCGCCGCCGAAAATCCGAAGCTGAAACTCACGTCCTCCGAAGCCTTTATCGAGACCCTGGTTGCCAATGGCGTCAAGGAGATCTTCGGCATCGTCGGTTCGGCCTACATGGACGCGCACGACCTGCTCCCGCTTGCCGGCATCCGCTTCATCTCCACCGCCCATGAGCAGAACGCCGCGCACATGGCGGACGGCTATGCACGCGTGACCGGTGAGACCGGCGTGTGCATTGCGCAGAACGGTCCCGGCATCACCAACTTCGTGACGGCGGTGGCCGCCGCATTCTGGAACCACAGCCCGATCGTCGTGGTGACCCCGGAGGCGGCCTCGATCACGTCCGGCCTAGGCGGCTTCCAGGAAACCGAGCAGCTGCCGATCTTCTCCAAGATCACCAAGTGGCAGGTACAGGTGAACGTGGCTGAGCGCATCGGCGAGCTCACCAACCGTGCCTTCCACTACGCCCAGCTCGAACGCGGACCGACCCAGGTGAACATTCCGCGCGACCTCTTCTACGGCGAGTTCGAGGCGGTCATCCCGCAGCCGCTGGAGATCGAGCGCAGCGCCGGCGGCCCCGAGTCGCTGCGCGAAGCGGCGCGCCTGCTGGCCGCGGCGAAGAACCCGGTAATTCTGGCCGGCGCTGGCGTCAACGCGGCGCGTGGACGTGCCGAACTGATCGCGCTGGCGGATTACCTCAGCGCGCCGGTGGTGAGCTCTTATCTGCACAACGACAGCTTCCCGGCGAGCCATGAGCTGGCGACCGGCCCTCTCGGCTACCAGGGTTCCAAGGCCGCGATGCGGCTAATCAGCCGGGCCGACGTGGTGCTCGCGCTGGGTACGCGCCTGGGTCCCTTCGGCACGCTGCCGCAGTACGACTTCGACTACTGGCCCAGGAATGCCCGCATCATCCAGGTCGATCTCGACGGCCGCGTGCTGGGCCTGGTGAAGCCGGTCGACCTGGGGATCCAGGGCGATGCCCGCCTGGCCGCCGCGGCAATCCTGGAGCACCTGCGCGCGCTGCAGCCAAACCGTACGCGCGACCCCGAGCGCATCGCCGAGATCGCGCGCGAGCGCGCGGCCTGGGCCGATGAGTTGGAACAGCGTGCCGGCCCCAGCGAACCGGGTCGCGTCGACCCGCGCCGCGCACTGGCGGCGCTGGCTCGCGCACGCCCGCGCAATGCCATCGTGACCACCGACATCGGCAACGTATCTTCGGTCTCCAACAGCTACCTGCATTTCGAGGAGCCGGACTCCTTCTTCGCCGCCGGACCCTTCGGCAACTGCGGCTACGCCTTCCCCACCGCCATCGGCGCCAAGGTCGGCGCACCACACCGGCCGGTGATCGCATACGTAGGGGACGGTGCCTGGGGCATGAGCCTCGCCGAGGTGCTGACCTGCGTGCGCGAGAACATCCAGGTGGTGGTCGTGGTGTTCAACAATGGGCAGTGGGGCGCCGAAAAGAAGAACCAGATCGACTACTTCAACAACCGCTTCCTCGCCACCGAGCTGAAGAACCCCGATTTCGCCGAGGTCGCCAAGGCGATGGGCGCCAACGGCATCACCGTTTGCCGCGAAGAGGACGTGGGCGATGCGTTGGAGGCCGCGCTCGCCTCCAACCGGCCGACCGTAATCGACCTTCATGTCACCCAGGCGCTGAGCGAACCCTTCCGCCGCGACGCATTTAGGCCGCCACGACGTTTGTTGGAGAAGTACAAACCCTTCAGCGTGGTCTGAGACACCTCCAACCTCACCCTTGATCGCCGTGTTCGCTCGTGTCCTGCTGGGAAGGACGACCGTCCCGGTCGGGGTTTAGAGAGCCTTTCGAAGATCTCGATGAAATTCGCCGTGAGCTTGCGCCGCTTCATATCGAGCTTCCGCACTGGCCGATCGAGAAGACCGCGAAAGTGGCAGCGCTGCTATCCGCGGATTGAACGACGCCGAAAAGGAGCATATGTTGCAGGAACTCGAGCGTCGCTTTCTCGAACAGCGCGCGAAGCACGGATATCAGACGGGTGACCTGGTGGTTCTCCATCCGCAAGTTCCCAAGCTGGACCAAATGCTGGCGATCTTTGCCAAGTGCCATCGACACGCCGATCCGCCGATGTGGCAATGAAGGCGGCATCGACCGAGATCGTCGGCCCTTCGAGGGAACGGACACCAGCGGAGTCCATGCAGGCCTACCTGCACTGGGAGTTCGGTCTGGTCGAGCGGCTGGCCCGTCACGCTACTCACGGGTCCTTCGTGCTCTGAAATCGCAGCCGGGCTTGCAAACGGTGGTGAATATCGATCGCAGAAAAAGTTAGTTTCGGGGTCAGCTGGCCCCGCTCCAAGGTCTCGATCCGGCTGTCGTCGAGCTAAGTATCCGCCGCTACAGCAACGATGTGCGGCCGATCAACGACAAGGTGCTGTCCGAGCAGCAGAAGCTGGCGGACACCTTCTACGAGCTGCGGCTGATCCCCAAGGAGATCAAGGTCAAGGATGCTTCGCTTGCCGCCAAGTGACGGCAGCGCGGATGTCGGACGGAGCGCCGGGGCATGCCACTGCCTTCTAGGTTGGCCGCATCGAACACAGGAGAATGCCATGAGCAAGTGACGGCCCCCGGGCACCAGCGCGGGACGCCGCGCCTACACAGTCTGCCTGGTCGTGTTCACAGGACGCGTGCCGCCCCATGGCAGCATCTCGATACCATTACCTGATCGTCGGCGCCGGTTCGGCCGGCTGCGTCCTGGCAAACCGCCTGAGTGAAGATGGGCGCCACTCAGTCCTGCTCCTGGAAGCCGGGCCGGAAGACCGGTCACCATGGATTCACCTGCCGATCGGTTACGGGAAGACCATGTTCCATCCGGTTCTCAACTGGGGCTTCGAGACAGCGCCGGAGCCGACCATGGCGAACCGCCGCATCTACTGGCCTCGTGGGCGCTGCCTGGGCGGCTCCAGCTCCATCAATGGGCTCATCTACATTCGCGGACAAGCCCGTGATTACGACGGATGGGCTGCCTTGGGGAACCCCGGCTGGGGTTGGAGCGACGTTCTGCGTTACTTCATCCGCTCCGAGAACAACAGTCGCGGCCGGTCGGATTATCATGGCGATGCAGGACCGATCTGCGTCTCGGACATCGGTTCCCGTCACGAGTTCATGGAAGCCGTCATCGCCGCCGGCGAGTCCCTTGGCGTTCCGAGGACCGACGATTTCAACGGTCCTTGCCAGGAAGGGGTCGGGTACTACCAGCTCACCACCCGCCACGGCCTGCGCAGTTCCAGCGCCACCGCCTTCCTTCGGCCTGCGCGCGCGCGACGGAATCTCCGGGTGCTGACCCATGCCCATGCCACCCGTATCGTGTTCACGGGAAATCGGGCAACCGGACTGCAGTTCGCTCGCCGGGGGAAGTTGGAAACGGGGCACGCGGCAAGGGAAGTGATCCTCGCCGCCGGGGCCTTGCAGAGCCCGCAGATACTGGAGCTTTCTGGAGTCGGCGATGCCTATCGCCTGAAGTCGCACGGCATCCCGGTCATCTGTCACTTGCCCGGAGTCGGCGAGAACCTTCAGGATCACCTGCAGCTGCGGCTGATCTATCGAGTAAGCAGGCCTATCACGACCAATGACGACCTGAGGAGCGTGTTCGGAAAGGTCCGAATCGGCCTCCAGTGGCTGTTCAAGCGGAGCGGGCCCCTGGCCATCGGGATCAATCAGGGAGGGATGTTCACCCGCGTCCTACCGGATTCCGTGACACCGGACATCCAGTTCCATTTGGGCACTTTGTCCGCAGAACAGGCGGGTGCGAAACCTCATCCGTGGTCGGGCTGCACGTTCTCCGTTTGCCAGTTGCGACCGGAGTCCCGGGGTGAGGTGCATATCGAGTCCCGCGACCCCTTGGCTCCGCCGACGATTCAACCCAGGTACCTCAGCGCCGAATTGGACCGCAAGGTCGCGCTTGCCGGGATCAGGTTCGCACGCAGGCTGGCTGGCGCCGATGCCCTCAAGCCCTACCTCGTCGAGGAATACCGGCCCGGCGCGTCGGTCCGCACGGACGAAGAGCTCCTCCAGTTCGCTCGTGAGTACGGGGCGACCATTTTCCATCCGGTCGGGACGTGCAGGATGGGAAGCGACGGCGGCGCGGTCGTCGATCATCGGCTGCGCGTGCGCGGCATCGACGGCCTTCGAGTGGTGGACGCCTCCATCATGCCCACGCTCGTCTCCGGGAACACCAATGCCCCGACGGTCATGATCGCCGAAAAGGCATCCGACATGATCCTCGAAGAGGCGATGTGAATTGCCCTGCCTCATGCGACGC
>Ga0209253_10004723_pt1 | contig 11862 bp, 11 predicted proteins | sample FrelakmetBRP12BR_FD_187145 | JGI IMG/M metagenome (GOLD analysis project Ga0209253, IMG submission 187145) | Freshwater lake sediment microbial communities from the University of Notre Dame, USA, for methane emissions studies - BRP12 BR (SPAdes)... | ecosystem: Environmental > Aquatic >...
TTCAGGAGATTGTACTTGGTGATGGCCTCAGGGATCCGGTAACCGTAGTCAAACCACGTGTACTTAATCCTTTTGCCGTTGACCCCTCCCTGATCATTGATGTACTTGATGGCTTCTTCCATCCCGATGGCGTAGTCTTTCCCGACATCCGATGTGGCTCCTGTCGTATCCATGATGCCCCCGATCGGGATATCGGCAGCCGCTGCGACGCCGGAAAAAGCAGTCACCAACGCCAAGGTTAGGATTGAAATGAATACCTGTCGATGCATCTTCTTCATGTGTTTTCTCCCTTCAAAAGTGATTAAACGATTGACTCCACTTTTGCCGCAATATGTACGGACGCCTCTTCACCTCCTTTCCGTAGCAAACGCATTTGAGTTTTTGTCATCCAGCCCCCTCACCCTTCCCCTCTCCCTCAGCTTGGGGGAGAGGGCGGGGTGAGGGGGAACGCATACATGTCAAAAGAACAACTGCGTTTGTATCAATAGGAAAACGGCCAGAGATTAAAATAGTTCTTGATCTGCCACCAGCGGTAAGAGAGACCGTTGGGCTCGTAAATCAAGAAGGCGCAGATCGCAAGACCAAAGGCCGAATCCTTTATGTAAGCAAAATCAAAGAGCAGTTTCGGGTAGTAGGCCGACAGGGGAATCACTGCCCACTGCAGGCCCTCCATGACCAGGACCATAAAAATCGATCCAAATAGGGCACCATGGATGGACCCTACCCCTCCGATGAGAATCACGCCGACCAGCCACAGGGACCAGAACCATGGAAAGTGCTCCGGGCTGAGAGCGGCGGTGTTGCTGACCCAGAAAGCTCCTGCGATTCCGGCGAAAAAACCTGCCACGAAGAAAGCAAGGAGTTTGTACCGGACGATGTTGATCCCCAGGGCTTCGGCTGCGATATCATTGTCTCGAATCGCGACCCAAGCCCGCCCTGGTTTGGACCGGAGAAGATTAGCAAAGACGATAACGATCAAGGTCGTGAGGAAGGCCATGAGATAGTAGACCTTGATCTCGTTATCAATAACCCAGGGCCCGATCTTGATCGTGCCGGGGGGCAGAGAGAAAGCCTGTCCTCTTCCTCCAATTTGGCTCACGTACTGGGTCAGGAAGAAATCCACGGTAATGAACTGGGCCGCCATGGTGGTGAGAATCAGGTAAAACCCTTTCACTCTGGCGGAGGGCAGTCCGAACAGAACACTCCAAAGACCGGCCGCGATGCCTGCGACAAGGATGCTGAGGGGGTAAGCGAGACCCCACTCGGTGAAAAACCAGGGCCATGGAAACTGCAAGACCAGGAGAGTGCTTGTATAGGCACCGACAGCAATGAAGGCCGCATGGCCCAGGGTCACCAGGCCGGTATATCCGATAAGGAGTTGCACCCCGAGAGCTCCCATCGCTGTGTACCCGACCATGGTGGCGACACTTAAGTAGTAGCCGGGCAGGAGCAGGGGGATGCCCACAAAAACGATCAGGAGGAGCAGAATCATCTTCATTTTGATGAATGTGCTTTGCCACCACCCCTGGTCTTCCTTGTAGTACTGATGATAGTCACCGCACGGCAGCCAAACGCTGGACATGAGAAAACCTCCCCCTATACTCTTTCAATCCGCTCCCAGCCCCACAAGCCATAAGGCTTGAAGAGCAGGAACACGGCCATAAACGCAAAGGGAACAATCTCTTTGACTCCACCCGGGAAAAACTGGTCCAGATAGGCCCCGGAGAGGTTCTGAAGGACCCCGATGATGATTCCACCCACAATCGCGCCGGGAACGGAATTCAGGCCTCCCAGCACCACGGCCGGAAGAACGAGGAGACCCAGGTAACCGATGGATATATTGATCCCGTTGATATTCCCGAGAAGAGCACCGCCCACGCCGGCGCTCATGAAAGCAATGGCCCATGCGGCTGCATAGACAAAACGGGCACTCACTCCTAGGGAGAGAGCCGCGGTTTCATCATCGGCGGTGGCCTGCATGGATAACCCCCAACGGGTGTATTTGAAAAAGCAGACAAAAATGATCAGCAGGACAATGGCCAGCACAAAAGACCAGAGATAGACAGGAGAGAGCCTGAGGAAACCGAGCTCGATCGGTTTGAGGTGAAAAATAGGAGGGTCAAATACCTTCGTGTCCGTGCTCCATATAAACTCGACGATTCCTTTAAAAAAGAAGGAAAGCCCGACCGTGACCATGATGACGGCGAGGATGGGCTCTCCAATCAGCTTGTCCAGGAAAATTCTCTCGGTCAGGAAGCCCAGCACAATGCCGATGAGGAGAGTGCAGACCACGGCAGGAATGAAGGGGACCCCCGCCTGGTAAAAGGTCAGAGTCACGTAGGCGCCGATGAGGGTCAGTTCACCCATGGCCAGATTCAGAACCCCGGAACACTTGTAGATGAGAACCCAGCCAAGGGCGACCAAGGCGTAAATGCCGCCAACGAGAATCCCTGTAATCAACGACATCAAAAAGAGCTCCATGGGGGCTCACCTCCTAAAGATGGACGTTCCTGATGCGGAGATCCATTTTAATGCGCTGCTCACGGCCATCCTCGTAAGTGATGGTCGTGTCCATGTGAACCACGTCCCCTTCCGAGTACAGCCCGCTCACAATGTCCTTGTACCTGTTCTCTACGAAGGCTCTCCGTAGCTTGCTGGTCCGTGTGAGTTCTTCATCGTCGGCGTCAAAGATCTTGTAGAGATTGACAAAGCGTTGAATCCTGGCGGGTTCCGGGAGATCCTTGTTCGACTCCTCAATCTGCTTCTGGACCAGGTCATAGACCTCGGGTTTCTGGGACAGTTCCTGATAACTGGTGTAATTGATTTTGCGTTCATCCGCCCACTTGCCCACGACCGCATAATCGATACACATAACGGCAGCGATATAAGGCCTCTTGTCGCCGATCACCCAGACCTCCTGGATAAAGGGGCTGAACTTGAGTCGGGTTTCGAGATACTGGGGAGAGAAGGGCCTTCCATCCCGCAGGGTCATGACGTCTTTGGACCGGTCAAAGACGACGAGGTGCCCGTCTTCGTCAATGAAACCCCGGTCGCCGGAATAGAGCCACCCATCGACCAGGGTTTTCTTTGTGGCCTCCTCGTTCTTGTAGTAGCCCTGAAAAACCGAAGGACTCTTGGAGAGGATCTCGCCCTCCTCGGTGATTCGAATTTCGGTTTCGGGAATCGGCGTTCCAACGGTGTCGAACTTGACGTCGCCGTCCCGGTGGACAATCGAGATTCCGGCAATTTCCGTCTGGCCATAGATTTGCTTCAGATTCACGCCAAGGGCATGAAAAAAGCGAAAATGGTCCGGCCCCATCGCTGCCCCGCCCGTGTACGCGTGCCTGAGGCGCGACATACCGAGATGGTCCTTAAGCTTTTTCTGCATGAGGAGGTACGCGAGCCAGTGGAGGATCCGCCACGTCAGCGGAACAGGTTTTTTCTTGAACTTGAGATCGGCGACCTTGTAACCCGCCTTTGTGCTAAACTCGTAAATCTTGCGTTTGATCCAGGAGGAGTCGATGTATTTCACCTGGACCTGCCGGGTCATGCCTTCGTAGAGCCTGGGGGGAGCAAACATCACATGAGGGCCGATCTGGCGGATGTCTTCCTTGGCGGTAGTCGGTTCTTCAGGAAAATTCAAAGTGTATCCCACCTGAAGACCGCAGGAGATGGACATCATCTGCTCCCCGATCCAGGCAAAAGGGAGGTAGGAAACGAAATCGTCGGTATCGTAGCATGGGTCCACGGCCATCAGGTTCCGGCCCATGGTCAGCATATTCCAGTGACTCAGCAGAGCGCCCTTGGGCAGAGCGGTTGTTCCGGAGGTGTAGAAGAGGAGGCAGATGTCGTCTCCGTGTCCCTGGTTGACGAGATTCTCGAAGAGGCCGGGCTCCTTTTTGTCCATCCACTGCCCGACTTCCTGGACCTTCTTGAGACTGATCAGGAAATCGTGCTGGTAGTTCCTCATCCCCTTGGGATCATCCCAGATGATTTTTTCAAGTTTCGGGCAATCGCTCCTGATGGCAAGGGCCTTATCCACTTCTTCCTGAGTTTCACCGACGAAGAATTTTGCATCCGAGTGATCAATGATGTATTTCACCTCATCCATCATGCAGTCCTGGAAGAGCCAAACCCCGATGCCGCCCGCGCAGAGGGCGGCCATCTCGGCCCAGAGTCCTTCAGGCCGGTTGTCCCCGATCATGGCGACCTTGTCCCCTTTCTTCAGACCCAGGGCGACCATGCCAAGACAGAGGAATTTCACGTTGTCGTAATAGTCCTGCCATGTGTAGGGACGCCATATGCCGAACTCTTTTTCCCTCATGGCCACCTTCGTAGTTCCGTATCGCTTGCACTGGGAAAGGAACAGCTTTGGGATCGTGAGGTCTTTGGTCATCTCAATGGGAGATCCACTCATTGTCGCCCCTACCTCCTTGTCGCGTAGAGATCCTCTTCGCCTAAATAGGCTTTGATCACCTCAGGATTGGTCTGAACCTCATTCGGAGTGCCGTCCATAATCTTGTTGCCGAAATTCAAGACAAAGACCCGGTGGGAAATATCCATGACCACGCCCATGTCGTGCTCGACCAGAATGCAGGTGACCTTCCACCTTTCCTCTTCATTGATGTCCAGGATGAAGCGAGCCATATCTTCAACCTCTTCCAGGTTGAGGCCGGCCAGGGGTTCGTCAAGAAGAAGCAGATCAGGGTTGAGCGCAAGCGCCCTGCCCAGTTCCACGCGTTTCTGAAGCCCGTAAGGGAGCATGTGAACGGTGTGGTCCCGGATGCTCTCGATCTCCAGGAGATCGATGATTTCTTCTTCGATAAACTTCCGGCTCTCCAACTCCTCCTTCTTTGTTTTCCCCACATAGATGGAGCTGCTCAGGATGCCGGATTTCAGGTGGATGTGTCGCCCCAGACGGATGTTGTCAAGAACCGTCATGCCCCCGAACAACTCAATCTTCTGGAAGGTCCGGGATATCCCGAGACATGCGCGCTCATGCGGTCTCCGGGCGGTGATGTCTTGACCCTTGTAAGTGATCCGGCCTCTCTGGGGTTTGTAGAGACCGTTGATGCAGTTCATCATGACGGTCTTGCCGGCGCCATTCGGGCCGATGATGGAGTGGATCTCTCCCTTCTTGACTTCCAGGTCAACGCCGGCGAGGGCTGCAACTCTGCCAAAGTACATGTGAATATTCTCAAGCTTGAGTACAGTCTCACCCCCGCGTAGGTCTTTGGCGTTAGCCATAGTGAAGCCTCCGTCTACGATCAACACTGTTTTGAGTGATAGGGAATAATCAGGAAGGAATATCCGTGTTAAAAAAGTGAGTATACGCTTTACTTTTTCAGGCTTGGCTTGTCAAGCTAAATATAAAGACATTGATGTAAATCGATGTAGCTATAGGATAGTTACATTGCAGTCATGGGCTAAAATCCGGTGGAGATCCACTGGGGAATAAGATGCCTGTGGCACTGGGTGAGGAAATATTCATCCGTCATCCCGGCGATGAAGTCCCTCACCATGGCAGCTTTGCTGGTGTGGTCCCGGTAGTCCGAGGACATGCCTGCCAGGAATTCCTTGTCAATGTCGGAGTCGAGGTTCCCCGTTTCCAGATCGCGGAGGTATTTCTCAAACAGGAGCTGAAACATGAGTTTGATCTTTGGCGTCTGTTTCTTGACTCTCTCGTTCATATAAATCCGCTCGCGGTTGAAAGCCTTGAGTTGCGTCAGGGCCCGGCTCACCTCTTCACTGAAGGAGACGTGATCCTTTCCAAGGCTGCAGGACACCAGGTCCTCCACGAGGGTGTACACGATCTTTCCATTGGTGTCTCCCAGCACCTGCCGGCAGTGATCCGGAATATCCTTTCGGGTGATGAGTCCCAGCCTGATCGCGTCTTCAATGTCGCGGCCCACATAGCTGATCGTGTCCGCCATACGGACCACACACCCTTCCAAGGTCATCGGGGGGATATCCCTTGCGGGGTCGTTTTCCCGCCCATTCATTTCGCGATCCACGTCTTCAAAAGTTTTTCCCCGCTTGGGGGAAAGGACCCGGGTGTGGATCTCCCCATTGTGACACAGAATGCCGTCCAGGACCTGAAGGGTGAGGTTCCAGCCTCTGCCCTTTCGCTCGATGTGTTCCAGAAAACGCACTCCCTGAATATTGTGGAAAAAATGCCCAAGACCTGTTGCCTGGCAAAGCTCGGAGAGGAAACGTTCTCCATCGTGACCAAAAGGCGTGTGCCCGATGTCATGCCCCAGAGCGATGGCCTCGGTGAGGTCCTCGTTCAAGGCGAGGAGACGGCCGATGGTTCTGGAGACTTTTGAGACCAGTTGCACATGAAGCACTCGGTGGGTAATATGGTCATTCTTGATCAGGTAAAAAACCTGAGTTTTGTCAATGTATCGGGAGTAGGCCAGGGAGTGAAGGATCCGATCCGCATCGAGCGAGAAATTCTGCCTGTGGCCGGCGAGAATCATTTCCTCCTCCGTCTTTCGCAGGGCGTGCCGGCTCAAACAGGCAAAGGGGGACAATCTTTCTTCCTCTCTGGTGTCGAGCTCCGTCTTCAAGTCTTTCAGGCGAACCGTTTTATCCAAAGATTCTATTTCTCCCCTCGTTAGAATACGACGATCTCGTGAAAAGTCGTCACCCCGTTGAAAAACGGGGTCCAGGGATTTTGTAAGCCTAAAGAAATACTGGATTCCGGCTTTCGCCGGAATGACGAAAAACACGCGTTTCGGACTTTTTATGAGTCCATCAAATGCTATTGCCCCCATAGGTGCGGGAGAAGCCTGTAAAAGTGATTATACTATATCTGTGGATGCGGCAGAAGGTCAATGGCCAAGGTCAAACTTTTTTGTTGAAAAATGAAAAAACACCTGCTAAAAAGTTTTGTTTACTGTTTTGCCGCATAAAGGGTTAGATTTTAGACTGTATGGGGCGCTGGGTTTCTGTTTTGATTCGGATTTTGTTGTGGCTAAAGGTTTGCCTCAAGAAGTCTTTTGAGGAGTATGACCAATTCGCACGTTCAGGAAAGCCCCGGTGCCTGAGACGGGATAGACAGGTGGAGGTCCTGAACGGAGGATAAACCGCGGGCGGGATCGAAAAAGGTCTGCCCAAACAGAGGAGAATGGAATGGCAGCAAGCATCAGCATGAAGGAACTCTTGGAAGCCGGCGTTCATTTCGGTCATCAGACAAGACGCTGGCACCCGAAGATGAAACCCTACATCTTCGGATCACGGAACGGAATTCACATCATTGATCTTCAAAAAACAGTCTCTCTTTTTGCCACCGCCTATGACTTCGTCGTGCGCACCGTCGCGGACGGGTATCCGGTTCTTTTTGTGGGGACCAAGAAGCAGGCCCACGACGCGGTCACAGAGGAGAGCGAGCGCTGCGGGATGTTCTTTGCGGTCAATCGGTGGCTGGGCGGAACCCTGACGAATTTCCAGACGATTCGAAAGAGTGTGGCCCGGTTAAAGGAGTTGGACAGCATGAAAGCCGACGGCTCTTTGAACCGGTACACCAAGAAAGAGGCCATGAAGCTGGAAAAGGAACTCATTAAGCTGGAAAAGAACCTGGGCGGCATCAAGAACATGGACGAATTGCCGGGGGCCGTGTTCATTGTGGATCCCAAGAAGGAATACATCGCCGTGCAGGAGACCCGGAAGCTGAAGATTCCCCTGGTGGCTATTGCGGATACCAATTGTGATCCCGACGATATTGATTACATCATTCCGGGCAACGATGATGCGATCCGGGCCATCCGGTTGATCACTTCCAAGATCGCGGATGCCTGCATCGAAGGGCACAACCTGGCTGAAGAGCGATTGAGGGCGGAGGCGGATGTGGAGAAGGAAAAAGAGGGTGCCAAGGTGGAACCCGTCTCTGCGGCGGAGGGGGAAAAGAAAGGACCTGAAATTATCGTGCTCCCCAAAAGAGAAGAGGACGAAGACAACGATAGCCTGATGGAGGATGAATAAATTGGATATCAATGCCACATTAGTCAAGGAACTGAGAGAGAAGACCGGCGTCGGCATGATGGACTGCAAGAAGGCGCTCCAGGAAAGCGGGGGAGACCTCGATCTGGCCGTTGAGTACCTGAGGAAAAAGGGGATTGCCACGGCAAAGAAGAGGGGAGGAAGAGCAACCTCCGAAGGTCAGGTCGCCGCCTACATCCACCCGGGAGCCAAGATCGGAGTCCTGGTGGAAGTGAATTGTGAAACAGATTTTTCCGGAAAAACAGAGGACTTTTCTGCCTTTGTGAAGAATATCGCCATGCAAATTGCAGCAGCGAATCCTCTGTCCGTGGATCGGGAGGGCATCCCTGCTTCCGTGCTGGAGAAGGAAAGAGAGATTTATGCGACTCAGGCCAAGGAGTCGGGCAAGCCGGACAAGGTGATCGAGAAGATTGTGGAAGGAAAGATATCCAAGTTCTACTCCGAAGCCTGTTTGCTCGAACAGCCTTACGTGAAAAACCCGGATATCACGATTCATGACCTCCTGAACGAGCTCATGGCCAAGACGGGGGAGAACATCGTGATCCGCCGTTTTGCCCGCTACCAGCTGGGAGAGGCAGATGAGCGCTAGAAAGCCCCGTTTCAAGCGCATCCTGCTCAAGTTGAGCGGGGAGGCGTTGATGGGGGATAAACCGTACGGTGTTGATCCGTCGGTTCTGAAGACCGTGGCGGAGGAGGTCCAGTCCGTTCATGAACTGGGCGTGGAAATCGGCATCGTGATCGGCGGCGGAAATATCTTCCGGGGACTGCACGCCTCGGATTACGGCATGGGACGGGTGGCGGCCGACCACATGGGCATGCTGGCGACGGTGATGAATGCGATTGCCCTCGGGGAGGTGCTTTCTCAAAGAGGCTCTGAAGCGAGGATCATGTCCGCCATCGAGATGAACAAGGTTGCAGAGCCTTACATCCGTCAGAAGGCGGTGAACCATCTGAGACGGGGGAGAATCGTGCTCTTCGGGGCAGGCACGGGAAATCCCTATTTCAGCACGGACACCGCAGCGGCTCTCAGAGCCATGGAGATCAATGCCGAGGTCCTTTTGAAGGCCACGAAGGTGGACGGTGTTTATAGCGCTGATCCTGAAAAAGTCTCCTCTCCTCAATTCTTCCCCCAGTTGACCTATCAGGAGTTTTTGAAAAGGGATCTCAAAGTTCTGGATATGACGGCGGTTGCTCTGGCCATGGGGCAGAACCTGCCCATTGTCGTGTTCAATCTCCGGAAAAAAGGGAATATCAAACGGGTGACTCTTGGACAGAAGGTGGGGACCATCATTTCAGGGAGATCGCGATGAAAGAGGAAATCCTTTCCGAATGTCGACAGAACATGCAGAAGACCATCGATGCTCTCAAGAAGGAGTTCATGCGAATCCGGACCGGCCGGGCCTCAACGGCCTTGTTGGACGGCATCAAGGTACACTGCTATGAAACGCAGATGCCTCTGGACCAAGTCGCTTCCTTGTCCGTGCCTGAGAGCCGGCTCATCACGGTCAAGCCCTGGGACCCGTCCATCATCGCAGAAATAGAGAAGAGCATTCTCAAGTCCGAACTCGGGCTCACGCCGATCAACGACGGAAAAATCATACGGATTCCCGTGCCCCCTCTGAGCGAGACCCGAAGGAAGGAGTTGGCCAAGGTTGCAAAGAAGATGGCGGAAGAGGGCAAGATCGCAGTGCGAAACCATCGCCGGGAAGCGAATGAGCTGTTGAAAGAGCTGAAAAACGAAAAGGAGATCTCAGAGGACGAGTTGTTTCGCGCTCAGGAGGAGGTCCAGAAGGTCACGGACGATTTCATCAAGAGGACTGATGAAGTCACTGCTGAAAAAGAAAAAGAGATTCTGGAATTCTGATGTCCGCCCCTTCTTTCTTACAGCCCTCGGTCTAGTGCCTTAACATGGAAACCTTGGACCTGCAAAAACTGCCTAAACACGTTGCGATCATCATGGACGGGAATGGTCGATGGGCCAAACAACGGGCCATGAACCGCATCCGGGGCCACGAGGAGGGAGCGGAGTCGGTGAGGGCCATTGTTCGGGCGACCCGTGAAATCGGTATTCCCTGTCTCACCTTGTACGCCTTTTCAGAGGAGAACTGGGGGCGGCCGAGGTACGAAGTCGAGGCTCTCATGGTGCTCTTGAAGCGATTTCTGCAGTCCGAGCTGCGGGAAATGCTCGACAATGGAATTCGGTTTCAGGCGATCGGCAGGCTCCACAAGCTCCCGAACGATGTTCAGGGGACAGTCCGTGAGATTGCGGAGAGGACGGCTTCAAACCAGAATATGGTACTGACCCTTGCCCTGAGTTACGGGGGCAGGCAAGAGATAACGGACGCGGTCCGGAAGATCATTCAGAGAGTTGAAGCAGGAGGGATTCGGTCCTCCGACATCAGCGAGGCCCTGATTTCCGAAAATCTCTACTCAGCGAACATGCCTGATCCCGATCTGCTCATCAGGACCAGCGGGGAGTGCCGTGTCAGCAATTTTCTGCTCTGGCAGATCGCGTACGCCGAGATCTACATGACCCAGACCTACTGGCCTGATTTCAGGAAAGAAGAATACGTCCAAGCCCTGATCGAGTACCAGAAAAGAGAGCGGCGCTTCGGTGCCACAGGAGACCAGGTGGCTCTTTCCAGGGAAGAGCGCGATCAATAACCAAGCGGAGGGAGCGGGAATTTCCTAGATGACGCATTTGAAGAGATGGCTCACCGCAATGATCGCCATCCCCATTCTGATTTACATCATTGGGTTCGGCCCTCGCTGGCTGTTCCAGTTCCTGTTGCTTTTCGCCTCCTGCATTTCTGTTCACGAGTTTTTCAGCCTCACCTCTCCAAAACTGCCCCGGGGGCTCAGGGCACTTGCCTTCGTCCTTTGCTTTTGCTTCCTGGCCCTCTTTTCCGGAGGGTTGAGCTTGCCCGCCTTCGCGGTTCTGTGCTTCACCGTGATGATCGCGCTGACCTTCTATCTGCTCTCTGCCCCGGGGCGGAGAAAGGATGTGGTCGAAGACACGGCAAAGCTGGCTCTGGGGTTTCTCTACATAGGGCTTCCCCTTTCCCTGCTTGTTCTCATCGACCGGGCTCCCAGAGGAAATGTATGGATTTTCTTTCTCCTCACGGTTATATTTTTGGGTGACACCGGGGCCTTTTACTGCGGACGGCTCCTGGGAAAGCACAAGCTCTATGAGTCCGTGAGCCCGGGGAAGACCTGGGAAGGGGCTGTCGGAGGGTTTCTGAGCAGTGTGCTCGGAGGAATCTTTTTTTCCCAAACCTTCGGCCTCCACGATTCTGTATGGATCATCGGGATCGTTTCCGGAGTGCTCTCCATTGCCGGTCAGTTCGGAGACCTTGCAGAGTCCATGATCAAAAGGAACTGCGGGGTGAAAGATTCAGGGAAGAGCCTTCCGGGACATGGGGGTTTTCTCGATCGCGTGGACTCTCTTTTGTTTGCCATCCCGGTGTTCTATGTGTTTGTAATATGGTGAAGCAAGGAATGATGGAGAACTTGAGGTCGTTTGTGAGCATGTGGAAAATCCGAAATCCGAAGCACGAAATCCCTGGCCCAGACCCTGCGAACACGGACCCTGTGCTGAGATCAGGAATCCTTGCCCTGACTTAATACGAATGTGAAGAGAGAATGTCGCGCCAGGGCGGGCCGAAACAATCTCCAATGACCCAAATTCAAATGACCAAAACCTTGGGCGTGGGGTTTCTGTTTTGAACATTGGAGCATTTGTGTTTTGAATTTGTTTCGAATTTCGAATTTCGTGCTTCGAATTTGGTTGTGTCCAAAGTCCCGCATTGGGAAGTGCCTATTCGCTGAACTGAGAAAGGGAATGCTTAGTTATGGGGCCTA
>Ga0209253_10004724_pt1 | contig 11861 bp, 6 predicted proteins | sample FrelakmetBRP12BR_FD_187145 | JGI IMG/M metagenome (GOLD analysis project Ga0209253, IMG submission 187145) | Freshwater lake sediment microbial communities from the University of Notre Dame, USA, for methane emissions studies - BRP12 BR (SPAdes)... | ecosystem: Environmental > Aquatic >...
ACCAGGAGCTCAAACGGCGCGGGGCACGTTGCGAATGCGTGCGCTGTAGAGAGGTGCGAGGGCAAAGCATCGACTTAAACGCTGTCAGCGCCCAGGACCTTGTCTACCGTGTTGGACCTACCGAGGAGCATTTCATCTCCTATGTGACGCCAGACGATCAGCTGGTGGGCTTTTTACGGCTCTCGCTGCCCGGTACCCAAGCGATCAGTACGGGCATCGCTGACCTGCAGGGCGCTGCCATCATTCGGGAGGTGCACGTCTACGGTCAATCGCTTGAAGTGGGTGCTGAACAGAGTGGAGCGGCCCAGCATGCCGGGCTGGGAACTCGCCTGATCGATCAAGCGGAGCAGGTTGCTCGCCGGGCGGGATTCGAACGATTAGCGGTGATCTCAGCAGTCGGTACTCGGCAGTATTACCTGAGCAGGGGTTTTGGGCGTGGGGAGCTGTACCTGATTAAGCCAACCAGAAAATCTATCCCATCTATGCCATAAAGTTATTTTTCCCCTGAAATCCAAATAGGATTTGTGACACTTTGCACATCCTTTGATGATAAGCGTCCCTTGATTCTGGATAAAAAATCTGTCACAATAGGAATGTTAATCAAGCCTGAGCTAACTGTGAAAGGAAACCCCTATGTGTGCAACAACAACTTTTCCTGGACTTCGTAAATTCACTCCAACCAAGATCAATATTCGCTTCCCTGTACCCTCAGATATTGAGATCGCTCAAGAATGCAACCTCAAGCCAATCACCCAGATTGCAGAGGAGGTAGGCCTGCTCCCCGAGGAGATCGAGCTGCATGGCAGCTACGAAGCCAAAATCAAGCTGGGGGTTCTGGAACGCCTGAAGGATGTCCCGGATGGGGTCTACGTGGATGTTACTGCCATCACACCGACCCCCCTCGGAGAGGGTAAGAGCACGACGATGGTTGGTTTGAGCCAGGCTCTGGGTGCACACCTCGGCAAGAGGGTGTTCACGTGCATCCGGCAGCCCAGCCAGGGACCTACATTTGGAATCAAAGGAGGCGCTGCCGGTGGTGGTTACAGCCAGGTCGTTCCGATGGAGGATTTCAACCTGCATCTGACTGGCGATATCCATGCGATCACAGCTGCCAATAATCTCCTGGCAGCCGCGATCGATGCCCGTATTTTCCATGAGGCCAGCCAGCCGGATGATCTGAAGCTCTTCAATGCTCTCTGCCCCCCCAATAAAGAGGGCAAGCGCAGATTCTCCCCCTCGATGCTGCGTCGCCTCAAGAGATTGGGCATTAACAAAACGGATCCCGCTGAGCTGACCGACGATGAAAAGCGCCGCTTCGCGCGCCTGGATATTGATCCAGCCGGCATCACCTGGCGGCGGGTGGTGGACACCAACGATCGCTTCCTGCGCGAGATTGAGATCGGCCTGGGGCCTGAAGAGAAGGGGATGACCCGCCGTACGGGCTTTGACATCACCGTAGCCAGCGAGATCATGGCTATCCTGGCCCTGACCACCGACCTGGCGGATATGCGCGAGCGCTTCAGCCGCATCGTCATCGGCACCAATAAAGCCGGCGAGGCGGTTACCGCAGAGGACCTGGGTGTGGCAGGTGCGATGACAGTTTTAATGAAAGATGCCATCAAACCTACCCTGATGCAGACTCTCGAAGGCACGCCGGTCTTCGTCCATGCCGGGCCGTTTGCCAATATCGCTCACGGGAACAGCTCGATCATCGCCGACCGCATTGCCCTCAAGTTGGCCGACTACGTCGTCACCGAATCCGGCTTTGGAGCCGATTGCGGCATGGAGAAATTCTTTAACATCAAGTGCCGCGCCTCGGGGCTGGTGCCGCAGGTTGTGGTCATTGTTGCAACGGTGCGCGCCCTCAAGATGCACGGCGGCGGGCCGAAAGTGGTGGCTGGCAAGCCGCTCGACTCAGCCTACACCGATGAAAACCTGGACCTGCTGCGCGCCGGTTTAGGTAATATGCAGCACCACATCAAAAATGCGCTGCGCTTTGGCGTCAATGTTGTAGTGGCGATCAACTCTTTCAAGGACGATACCCCCGCCGAAGTCGAGCTGGTGCGCCAGGCTGCTATTGATGCCGGCGCCGAGGATGCGGTGGTCGCTCGCCATTGGATGGAGGGCGGGGCTGGCGCCATCAAGCTCGCCGAGGCAGTAATCAAAGCGGCTGAGAAACCAACCAACTTCAAGTTCCTCTACCCGCTAAATCTTTCAATCAAAGAGAAGATCGAAATCGTCTGCAAGCAGATCTACGGCGCAGATGGCGTCGATTACCTGCCGGAGGCGGAGGCCAAAATCGAGCTTTATACACGCCTGGGATTTGACAAACTGCCCCTCAACATGGCTAAGACACACCTGAGCCTGAGCCATGATCCCAACTTGAAGGGTGTGCCGAAGGGATTCCGTGTGCCGATCCGCGATATTCGCGCTTCGGTAGGAGCAGGCTTCCTGTATCCACTGCTAGGCGAGATGCGCACGATGCCCGGTTTGCCAACCCGCCCGGTATTTTACGATGTAGACCTGGACCTTGAAACCGGTCGGGTTGTCGGTCTGTTCTAAGCCCATCGCTCAGAATATCAGACTCCACCACACACCCCCGCAAGCAATCGGCCTGCGGGGGTGTGTCTTGTTGAAGATCTGATATCCCCTCCGAGTTTTCGGAAAGGCTCAGAGTTAAGAAATTTGTAAAGGCCGGTTAACGAAAAGAACTCTATAATTGTTGTTTACCAATCATTGATATCAAACCATAACTGGTGAATATCAATCAGCTGAAGCTTGATTCACGCGTATTGCAGGTTATCAATGACTTCCACATCTCACAAAGAATCTGGTGATGGGCAAAAGATGAGTTTGCTGTTTGCGCTGAATAAGGCCGCGGCGCAAATACAGCGCTCGGCTCGCTCTGAAACGGATGTGTACCGTGCTTTCCACGCGCAGATTGTGAAACTTGGATTGAGTGGCAGCGTCAATATTCTCTCAGAAGATGGGCAGAGCTTAAGATTGGTCATCGCGGCGATCCCGTGGGAGCAGGTTGCACGGTTGGAAGAGCTGGAGGGTACCTCGTACCAATCGCTATTGGACGCAGATGTAACAAGCTATCAGTTCAACATTCCTGTGGCGTCGGTTAACCTCTACCAGCAAGTGTTAGATACCGGTAGGTCGTATTTTGAGTCCGATAACAGTGAATATATATCTCAAATTATCCCAGATGAATTTCGATTCTTGGTCAAAGCCGTGGTCGCTACCTTCGGGGGACAGCCGTCCATCTGTGCCCCGCTGGTGATCGAGGGAAAAATCCAGGGGTTAATGACCGTCAATGGGATTAGCCTCTCTGCCGAAGATATCCCCACGGTGGAAGCATTTGCGAATCACACCGCGGTTGCCCTGGAAAACGCCCGCTTATTCGCAGTCATGCAAGCCAGAGAAGCAGAGCAGAAGAGGGTTGATGAGGCGTTGCGTGAGAGTGAGCAGAAATACCGGGAGATGATCCGGCAATCTACGGATGGCATCTTCCTGGTTAACGAGCAGGGTATGATCATCGAATGGAATGCCGGAATGGAGCGCATTACAGGTATTGACCCGTCTCAGGCATTGGATCATTATGTTTGGGATATCCAGCTCCAGTTGCATCCACAGCCAGAATCCGCCAGGAAAATCAGGCGTTCGGTCATTTCTCAGGCGAGAAGTGTGCTCAAAACGGGTTACACACCAATGATGGATAAGCCGCATGAATACGATATCATGCGACCCGATGGAGCGACTCGGCATATCCAGGTGGTGCTGTACTCTCTCAAGACCGTTATTGGCTATCGCATTTGCAGTATCGTGCGCGATATTACCGAGCGGAAAGAGCTGGAGATAGATCGGTCGCACAGGGCTGAAGAGCTGGCGGTGCTGCAATCCCTTTCCCTGGATCTGACATCGGTACATGACCTCCCGGTTTTATTGACAAGCATTGTAGAGAGGGCTGTCCAACTATTAGGCGCACGAGGAGGCGGTCTGTACTTGTGTACGCCGGAGCTGGATCAGGTCCGGCTGTATGTTGAAATACGCGGGGCGCCCGATGAACTGATCGGCATGGCGCTTAAATATGGGGAAGGCGCAGCGGGGCTTGTAGCATCTACCGGGAAGCCCTTGATTATCGATGACTACCGCGTGTGGCCTGGACGATCACCAATATTCGAAAGCGCACAGCCTTATACCGCTGTGCTGTCTGTACCGATGATCTGGCAGGGGCAGGTCACCGGCGTTTTGCAAGTGTTGGATAATTTAGAGGTCCGGCAGTTCAATGACGCCGATACTGAGCTGCTGATGCTCTTCGCCAATCATGCAGCCGTTGCCCTGGAAACGACCCGGCTTTTGGAAGCTGAACGACGCCAGCGCCGCGAGGCAGAGACGCTTGTCAAAGCTTCGTCAGCTTTGACCTCTACTTTAGAGCTCGAACAGCTTCTCGACACAATCCTCACCTATCTGGAAAAAGTCGTCCCTTATGATAGCGCTTCGGTGTTTCTTCTCAAAGGGGATCAGCTGCATATTGTTGCCGGGCGTGGATTTTTAAATGGGAATTCTGCCATCGGGGCTGTCTATCCAGCGCAGCAAGATGGATTATTTACACAGATCCAGTCCAGTGCACACTCATTAATCTTGCACGATGCACAACAAGATCTCCGTTTTCATGGATATGGGAATGTCAGCCATGTTCACGGCTGGCTGGGTGTACCTTTGATGGTCCGTTCTCAGGTGATCGGCTGCCTGACTCTGGATAGCCAGCAACCTGGCATCTACACAGCTGCACACATCCCCCTCGCGGAAGCGTTTGCCAACCAGGCCGCCGCGGCGATCGAGCACGCGCGCTTATTTGAGGTCGAGCGGCTCGCGCGCAGGCGTGCCGATGCTATCCGAGAAGCTGCCGCCGTAGTTAGCTCGAGCCTATCATTGAACCAGGTATTGGATGCGGTATTGGAGCAGCTTGCACGTGTGCTCTTCTTTGACAGTGGAAACATCATGTTCATCGAAGGCGATCGCGCGGTGATCAAGGTATGGCGTGGTTATTCGCAAGAGGACGTTGACCAGCTGCTCGAATCGATAAGCTTCGATCTATCGCCAGATAAAGCTGTAGGCATGGTGGTCAGCACGGGCGAGTCAATGTCGATGGCGAATGTCAAGGATGACCCTCGATGGCAAATCACCGAGTTAGGCGAGAGTATCCAATCCTGGTTGGGCGTTCCGCTGATCATCCGGGGGCAGGTGATCGGCCTGTTCAACCTAGACCGGACTTCCGCGGATGGATTCAGTGAGGATGAAGTCGCTCTGGCGCAGACATTTGCAGCCCATGCAGTGGCTGCTATCGAAAACGCCAGGCTGTTTGAGCAGGCTGCCATGGAAAGGCGCTATCTCAGCCTGCTCTATGATGTCGGTCGCAGCCTGGCGAGCAGTGTGGATTTCAATGAAATTCTCAATCGGGCTGTATCCCTGACTTGCATGGCTTTAGGAGGTCTGGTCGGTCAGGCTTTCTTGTTAATACCTGAGACCGATCAACTGCGGTTATGCGCCTTGTACGGTAAAGATCATATTGACCTGCAAAGTGTCAACGAACAAATGGACATCCGCTTAGGGATCGGCCTCGCCGGTTGTGTCGCGCAGAACCGGCAGGCTGTGTATGTGATCGATGTGACCGAAGATGAGCGTTGGAAACACGTCGACTCCCTAGATAGAGATGTTCACTCTGCCATCACTGCCCCCATCCTTTATGGGGATCGTGTGTTCGGTGTAATCAGCGTGCTTCATCACGAGCGTGATGCATTCTCCGAAGACCACCTGGACCTGCTGCAGGCAATCTGCCGGGAGGTGGCCTTGTCCTTGAGCAACGCAGATCGATACCAGCAGGTGAATCGCCGCCTATCCGAGACCACTCTAATCCAGAATCTTGCCCAAATTTTTACCCAGCGGCTTGATCTGCGCGTTCTATTAGATGAAGTCGTTGAACAGCTTTATCAAAGATTCCATTACCCGCTGGTCGAGATATTCTTGCTGTCCGGAAATAAGCTGACTCTACAGGCATTCCGAGGGCAATCACCGAAGGTGCTCGATCAGAAGATATCTCAGGGAATAGTCGGGCGAGTGGCTCGGACCGGTGAGGTGAATTTTGTCCCGGACGTCAGCCTGGATCCAGAGTATTACTGTTGCAGCTCAGATACTGTAGCAGAGCTGGCGGTGCCGATCTGCCGCGACGAAAAAGTAATCGGTGTGATCAATATCGAGAGCCATCTGCACGACCAGCTTACAGAACACGATCGCGATCTTCTCCAAATGCTCGCCGGGCAGATTTCTATTGCTCTGGAGAATGCTGTCCTGTATGAGCGGGTGCGCAGTCATGCGGAGGAGCTGGAGCGCACGGTCGAACAACGCACCGGTGAGCTGACCAGTGTCTACGAGCTCAGCCAGAAGATTGGCTATACTCTATCCTACGATGACCTGATGCGCCTGGTGCTTACTTCTCTGAGGAATGCCGTCGGATGTGAGATCACCGCGGGTTGTCTGGTGATCAATGGATACCGCCTTTTCCTGATCGAATCCGAACGAAATATCTCCACCCGAGCCGTCGAGCAGATCCGCAGTGTGTGCATCGACCATATGGACAATCCCCGCGATGGAGCACTCGGGATCGATACCGCTCCGGTGGAGGTGATCTGCGCACAAGAGTTCCAATCCTTTTATCCGGAGATAGAACAGGTAGATTCGACATTTGCCACCTTGATCCTGGTGGGGCGAAAGGTGGTAGGCGTTCTCATCGCGGGCAGTGAGAAAGACCGAGTATTTGCCAGGTCACAGATGCGCTTATTGGAAACTTTTGCGCACCAGACAGCGACCGCCATAGAACGCATCACCGCAATTTTGGCAGCTGAGCAAAAGCGGCTTGAGGGGCTGGTGGAGCACTTACCTGTGGGGGTGCTACTGTTGGACTCGGATTACCGCCTGTTGGTATCCAACCCATTGGGCAGGCAGGTTTTGGACGGATTAGAAGTTGGTATTAAGGATGGGTTCCTGACCAGTCTGGCAGGTAAATCAATGGATTACTTGATCCAACGCTATCGGGAACCGTTGCCGTTTGAATTTGTCCAGGAGGGTCCCCCGCGGCGCTTCTTTGAAGCCCAGGTACGTCCGATGGGGCAGGATACACGCCAATGGGTGGTAACATTGCGTGAGGTGACGCAGGAGCGAGAAAACCAGGCGCGCATTCAAATGCAGGAACGCCTTGCGACTGTGGGACAGCTTGCCGCCGGCATCGCCCATGATTTTAACAATATTATGGCGGCTATTCTGGTATACGCTGACCTTCTGATGAGTGATCCCGGCCTGCCTACCTCCAGCCGGGACCGGCTGGCAATCATCGAGCAGCAGGTCCAGCGAGCTGCCAGCTTGATCCGGCAGATCCTTGATTTCAGCCGGCGGGCTGTGATGGAACAGAGCGCCCTGGATTTGCTACCGTTTATGAAAGAATTAGAGCGGATGCTAGGGCGGGTGATGCCCGAGACTATTCGCCTGGAGCTGGCGTATACGCCAGGCTCCTACACAGTGAAAGCGGATCCTACCCGCCTGCAGCAGGTTTTTATCAACCTGGCAGTTAATGCTCGGGATGCCATGCCGCAGGACGGCGTGCTGCATTTTTCCCTGGAACGCTACAGGCTGCTAGCCGGGGAAAATCCTCCGGTACCCGACCAGCCGGTAGGAGAATGGATCAAGATCACCATTAAGGATACTGGGGTGGGCATCTCACCGGAAATGCTGCCTCACATCTTCGAACCTTTTTACACTACCAAGCCGGTCGGTCAGGGTACTGGTTTAGGCCTGGCCCAGGTCTACGGCATCATCAAACAGCATGATGGATTTATTGACGTGCACAGCCAGCCAGGGAAGGGCACCGAGTTCACCATTTATCTACCTGCTATTCTAGAGCCGAAAATCGACCGCAAACAGACGGAGCCCCTGACAAGCCTGGACGGGGCAGGGAAGGCTGTGCTGGTAGTAGAGGATGACCAGGCGACCCTGGCGGCTTTGAGAGCCCTGTTGGAAGCCAAGAATTACGATGTAATCACCGCCAGTAATGGATCTGAGGCTTTGCGGCAGTTCGAACGGTCGGGTGACATGATATCCCTGATCGTCAGCGATGTCGTCATGCCGCAAATGGACGGATTGGCGCTCTACAAAGCCCTGCAGGATCTTGCCCCAGAGATGAAGATCTTGTTTATCACCGGTCATCCCCTGGAGGGAGAGAACCAGGCACTTTTGGAGCGCGGCGATGTACACTGGCTCCAAAAGCCGTTCTCAGCGCGTGAATTTACTCGGGTGATACAGAATCTATTGGAAGTATAATTTCCAGCTGAGTCCCAGCAGGCGCTTTGGATTACTTCCTAACGGATTACCGCACGGCGCTGACGATCATGACGATAACAATCATTATGGCAATCGCAGCAAAGATGATTTGCTGGGTGCGCATTTTCCTGCGCTCGCTCGTCGATGAAGATTTCTTTTTCTGAGCCATAAACCACTTCCTGATGTTTTGATAGGTTCAACCCATCTAAATTAATTTTCGAATAGATCCTTAATCCAGATAAGCCATGATCGATTGGGCGATTTTTTCAGTAACGCCTGGTACGGCCATCAGCTCCTCAAGGGAGGCTTGTTGGATGTCCTCGATGGAGCCAAACCGGATGAGGAGCTGCTTGCGCCGTGCCGGGCCGATCCCCGGCACCACATCCAGGCGTGAAGCCAGCCCCTCTTTGGTGCGCCGATTACGGTGTGATGTGATCGCAAAACGATGGGCCTCATCGCGGATACGCTGGACCAGGTACAAGCCCTGGGATTGGCGCGGCAGAAGAATGGAAGCCGCACGTTTTGGGACGAACAGCTCTTCGTTTTGCTTCGCCAGGCTGGCAACCGGCACCTTACCCTGAAGTCCGAAATGCTCCAACACACCCACAGCCCGTCCCAGCTGTCCTTTGCCGCCGTCGACCAGCAGCAGGTCCGGCAGCAGAGCGAAAGCAGGATCGGGTTTCTTACCCGGCGCCTGGGAGGCCTCGTCGGCTGCTTGCCAGCGGTTGAAGCGGCGTGTGAGCACTTCCTCCATGCTGGCAAAATCATCCGGTCCGGTCACGGTGCGGATATTGAAGCGGCGGTAGAAGCTTTTCTTGGGCACGCCGCGCTCGAAGACGACCATGCTGCCAACTGCAGCAGTCCCCTGGGTGTTTGAGATATCATAGCATTCGATGCGGTTGGGAGGCTCGGGCAGCGCGAGCGCTTGCTGCAGTTCTGTCAGGGCAAGCTCCTGGCGGTGGGTGTCTGCCTCCCATTGGGCTTGCAAGGCAGCCAGAGTCTCCGCGGCATTCTCGGCTGCCATCTGGATGAGATCGCGCTGCTGGCCATCATGCGGAACGACGATCTCCACCTTTTCACCACCGCTTTTCTGCCTGAGCCACTGGCGGATGATCTGCGCTTCTTCCACCTCGTGAGGCAGCAGCACCTGGTCTGGGACGCTCGGCGCCTGGTCGTAGAACTGCTTGATGAATTCAGCCATCACCCCAGGGTCGGGCGTGGCTTCAGTGCCTTCCAGCAGGAAATATTCCCTCCCAATGAGCTTTCCGCCTCGGATGAAGAAGACCTGCACGCAGGCATCTCCGTTGGCGCGCGCCATGGCGATCACATCTGAATCGATGTAATCGGTAGAGATCACTTTTTGGCGCTCGACCACATTTTCGATAGCTCGAATCTGGTCCCGCAAGGCTGCGGCGCGCTCGAAGCGTAGCTGCTCGGCGGCTTGCTCCATCTCTCCTTGAAGGCGTGAGACGATCGGCTCTGTGCGCCCTTGCAGGAACTGGCACAGGTCGTCGATCATCTGGCGGTAGCTTTCGTAGGTGGCTGCCCCAATACAGGGCGCCACGCACAGCTTGATGTCGTAATACAGGCAGGCGCGCTCATCCTCTCCGGTAATGGTGCGGTCGCAGGTGAGGTATGGAAAGATGCGCCGCAAGACATCCAGGGTCTGATGAACTGCCCACACGCTGGTATAGGGACCGAAGTAGCGCGAGCCATCCTGCACCATCAGGCGGGTGACCGTCACTTTGGGGAATGGATCCGCCCAGTGAACCTTTATGTAGGGGTAGCGTTTATCATCCTTCAAACGCACGTTGTAGTGCGGGCGGTGCTTCTTGATCAGGTTCATTTCCAGGATCAAGGCTTCCAGCTCGGAATCCACCACGATCCATTCGATATCGGCAATCTTACGCACCAGCTGTTGGGTGCGCGGGTGGTTGTTTGCAGCGCCGTGAAAGTAGGAACGTACCCGATGGCGCAGATTGATCGCTTTGCCTACATAGATCACCTTGCCGGCCGCGTCTTTCATCAAGTAGCAGCCAGGTTTCATCGGAAGGGTATTCAGTACTGCCTGGACTTTATCAGTCGTTTCCATAAGCAACCGTGATTGTATCATGGGTGAAAACTGCGCTGCGCAGAATTGCAGCTTCACCAGGGCAATTGCGTCTGCGTTTCCGGGAATCTTCAACCCGAACAACAAGGGATTTTGGGGAGTATATTGGTGAAATGAGATCCCCCGCCCACAATCACGGGTCAACCGCAGCGTTTGTACTTTATAATGGAATGATGGCAGATGAGACCCTTGAGATCACTATTCGGGAGCTGATGCACCGGACCGGCTTAACCCTGGCGGTTGCTGAATCGTGCACCGGTGGGTTGGTGAGCCACCGCATCACGAACGTGCCGGGTTCATCCGAATATTTCCTGGGCGGCATCGTCGCCTATGGGAATGAAGTCAAGACCGATTTTCTGGGCGTGCGAACGGAGACGCTTGCGGTCCACGGGGCGGTGAGCGAGCAGACCGTGCTGGAGATGGCGCTTGGCGTGCGCCAGGTTTTGTCCGCAGACATTGGAGCGGCGGTGAGCGGTATCGCTGGGCCGGGCGGCGCCATGCCGGGGAAGCCAATCGGGCTGGTCTGGATCGGGCTGAGCGCACCGGGTGTCGAGCATGCCTGGCAGTACATCTGGCAGGGCGACCGTCTGGCAGTCAAGGAGCAGTCCGCCGGTGCAGTCTTGCGCCATATTGTCGAATACCTCCGCCAGGTGCGGGGTTTCGACAGTGCTCACAACCAAATAATGGAAGCATGATCGCATGGAAGAGATCGATGTAGTTGCCCGCTTCGAGCGGTCTGGACGAATCTCGCCGCAGAGCTTCACCTGGCGGCAAGTCGATTATCCGGTGACATCCGTAGGGCGCGCCTGGCAAGACGACGCCGGGCAGCATATCCTGGTGATGGTGCCCGGCGATCGTGTCTTTGAGCTGGTCTTCGCGCCTTCTCAGGGGCGCTGGTGGCTGCGCCAGCCTGGTAATATGCTGGCTGCCTAGCCTTGCGGGATGCCCAGCCTGGCTCTCTCCTCCTCGACCAGGCTATCGTCCAGCTTGCGGAAGAGCGGCTCGGGCTGTCCAAGTGCCTGCCCGGCAAGCAGCTGGCTGGGCTGCCAGGTACCGCTCCCGTGACCCGGCAGGTAGCGCAGCACCTCGTGCTCGCCCAGGCTGTCCAACCGTCCCTCTGTTGTCAGGGTGCCGAACAAAGGCTCAGAGTAGCCTAGATAGCGGTGCAGCGTCTCGCTGGTGAAGGGCAGGAAGGGCGCCAGCAGGGTCTTCAGTGAGTCGATTGCACGCAGAGCGGTAAAAACCGTCGTGGCTGCAGCGTCCTTGTCGCTCTTGATCTCGAACCAGGGGGCTGCTTTATCGAGGTATTTGTTTACCTCGGTCGCCAGCCGGATCGCCTCGAACAGGGCAAAGCGCAGGCGCACGCCGTCGATAT
>Ga0209253_10004726_pt1 | contig 11852 bp, 10 predicted proteins | sample FrelakmetBRP12BR_FD_187145 | JGI IMG/M metagenome (GOLD analysis project Ga0209253, IMG submission 187145) | Freshwater lake sediment microbial communities from the University of Notre Dame, USA, for methane emissions studies - BRP12 BR (SPAdes)... | ecosystem: Environmental > Aquatic >...
CGGACGAAGAATCCGCGGAAAAAATCGTCGAACGGATCGTAACGAGAAATATTTGCCATGACTTTTCTCCTTGCTGTGGCTCGGGGGGATCCCGTCTAGCTGCTTGCAATATGAGGCTTTCAGACACCGTTTCAAGGGTGCGCCCCGTCGTCGAGCATTCGCTGATCATCGCGGCGGCGTTTTTCCGGGAGCAGGAGGATGGCGTCGCGGTTGGACCAGGAGAACACCTTTCTCGCCGCCTCCTGCCAGGGCAGCCACAGATAGGCCGAGTGTTCCTCGGGTGCGATGCTCACGCCTATGCGGTCGGGAACGGTCAGACCGAAGACGTGCTCCGTGTTGTGGGTGACACCGGGCGCATAACGGTGGCGCCATTGCTTGAAGATTTCGTACCGGTTCGTGATGGCCCAGTCAGTAAGGGTGAACTGGAGCGCGTCGATGCCCGTTTCTTCGCGAACCTCGCGAATCGCTGTATCGCGAAGTTCCTCATCGGCTTCGCGGCTTCCCGTCACCGATTGCCAGTAACCCGGATAGGCCGCCCGCTCCATGAGCAGGACCTCGAGCTCTGGTGTGTGGATCAGGACCAACACCGATACCGGCTGTTTGTACATCGTGGCGTCCGTTGGCCAGGTCGGCGGGATGGGCGCGACGTACTCCGCGTTTGTGAATTTTTCTCCGCGGGACTACGTTCGGCTGCGATAACGACTTGAGTTGCTTGGAATTTCGCGGCTGATCCCGCTTCCGCATCAGATTGTTTTCACCGGCTCTCGGGAAATGTCTTGAGTATTGCTCGGCGCTGCATTGCGTCAAGTCGCGGATCGGGTCGTTTCCGCCTGGCGCACCCTGATGTGCAACTCCCGCAGTTGTCCCTGGTCCACCGAACCCGGGGCGTCAGTGAGCAGGCACTGACCGCGCTGCGTTTTCGGGAAAGCAATCACGTCGCGGATCGAGTCCGCGCCGGCCATCATCGTCACGATGCGGTCGAGCCCGAACGCCATGCCGCCGTGCGGTGGCGCCCCATAGCGCAGCGCTTCCAACAGGAATCCGAATTTCGCCTGGGCGTCTTCGTCGCCGATCGCCAGCGCCCGGAACACCTTCGCCTGCACGTCCTCGCGATGAATGCGAACCGAACCGCCGCCGATCTCCCAACCGTTGAGCGCCAGGTCGTAAGCCTTCGCCAGGCATCGGCCGGGGTCGGTGGCGAGCCATTCCTCATGGCCGTCCTCGGGCGAAGTGAAGGGGTGGTGACAGGCAACCCAGCGCTTTTCATCCTCGGCGTATTCGAACATCGGAAACCCGGTCACCCACACCGGGCGCCAGCCGGGTTCCAGCAGCCCCCTGTCGTGCCCGACCCTGGCGCGTAACGCCCCCATTGCGTCATTGACGATCTTCGCCTTGTCCGCCCCGAAGAACACCAGGTCGCCGTCCTGCGCGGCGCAGCGATCGAGTATCGTCCGGACGACGTCACCGGGAAGGAATTTCACGATGGGCGATTGCAACCCCTCGGCCCCCTTTGCCCGGTCGTTGACCTTGATGTAGGCCAATCCTCTCGCACCATAGATGGCGACGAAGGCGGTGTAGTCATCGATTTCCTTACGCGTGAGCGCGCCGCCGCCGGGTATGCGGAGGCAGGCCACCCTGCCGTCTGGTCGTTCGGCGGCCGAGCGAAACACCTTGAATTCGACCGACTTCATCAGGTCGGTCAGATCCGTCAGTTCAAGCTGCACACGAAGGTCGGGTTTATCCGATCCGTAGCGCCGTAATGCTTCAACGTGAGTGAGCCGTGGAAACGGATCGGGCAGTTCAATATCCGCCGCTTCGCGGAACACAGCCCGGATCATTTCTTCCATCAGCGCGGTGATTTCGCCTTCGTCCATGAAGGACGTCTCGATGTCCACCTGAGTGAACTCGGGCTGCCGATCGGCCCGTAGGTCCTCGTCGCGAAAGCATTTGGTGATCTGATAGTAGCGATCGAAGCCGGCGATCATCAGCAGCTGCTTGAACAGTTGCGGCGACTGTGGCAACGCATAGAAACACCCTGCATGCAATCGGGAGGGTACGAGGAAATCGCGGGCGCCCTCCGGCGTCGACTTGGTGAGCATCGGTGTTTCAATGTCGATGAAGCCCTTGCTGTCGAGGAATCGGCGGAACGTCATCGCGACGCGGTACCTCAGCATGAGGTTGCGCTGCATCTCGGGTCGGCGCAGGTCCAGCACACGGTGGGTGAGCCGGACGGTTTCCGACAGGTTTTCGTCGTCGAGCTGGAAGGGCGGTGTCGCCGATGCGTTCAGGATGACCAGATCATGGGCGAGAATCTCGATTTCACCGCTCGCGAGGTTAGGATTGACCGTACCTTCCGGACGCCGGCGGACCACTCCCGTGATCTGCAGGACGTACTCGTTGCGAACGCGCTCGGCATTCCGAAACGTCTCGGCCCGGTCAGGGTCGCATACGATCTGGACCAGGCCGGCGCGGTCGCGCAGATCGACGAATATAACTCCGCCATGGTCACGGCGGCGCTGCACCCAACCGCAAAGGGTCACGGACTGTTCGACGTGATCAGCGTTGACGAGGCCACAGTAATGAGTTCGCATCGATGATTTCCGGCAACGCGGGCGCGCGCGCCTGCTCAATTGTTCTGGACGGCTGGGATGCCCGCGCTCTTCGCGGGCCGCGGTGAAGGTGCGACCACGCCCATGGAAATAATGTATTTCAGCGCTTCATCCACGCTCATGTCGAGTTCCACCACGTCGGCGCGCGGCAGCATGAGAAAAAATCCCGACGTCGGGTTCGGTGTTGTCGGAATATACACGCTGACGTAATCGCCGCGCAGGTAGCGCGTGACGTCACCGCCGGGCTGTCCGGTGAGGAATGCGATGGTCCAGGCTCCTGGACGAGGGTACTGGATCAGGAGGGCCTTGCGAAACGCCTCTCCACTGCTGGAGAAAAGCGTGTCGGAAACCTGCTTCACCGAGTAGTACACCGATTTGACGATGGGAATGCGCGATAGCACACCCTCCCAGAACCTCAACAGGCGCTGGCCGATGATGTTGGCGGTGACGAGGCCGGTAAGAAACACGACGACCAGTGTCAGGATCACGCCCATTCCCGGAATACTGAATCCGAACAGGTTTTCCGGATGGACAAACGCGGGCAGCAGGTGCAGCGTCTGATCCATGGTGCTGACGATCAGGTAAAAAACCCATGCCGTGATCGCCAGCGGAATCCAGATAAGCAGGCCGGTGATGAAATACTTCTTCATGTAGAGGAGCAGGCCGGGCACGCCCCGGCGCCGCAGGGTGGCGCCGAATCGGACGGCTTGCTCTCGGTCTCGGTCTTGGTCTCGGATTTCGCCTTGTTTTTGAAGTCGGTGGCGTACCAACCGCTTCCCTTCAACTGGAAGCCGGCGGCGGATAGCAGCTTGTTGAACGTGGGTTGCCCACACTCCGGGCACACCGACAATGGCGTGTCGCTTGTTTTTTGCAGGAACTCCTTCTGGTGACCGCAGGCGTTGCAGCGATATTCATAAATTGGCATGGCACTCTCCAATGGGTTTCAAATTACTTGATCAGGAATGAACCTCAGCCGATTACAGGCGCGAGGGTTGTGGAAGCGGCTTTGGCCGCGAATAGGGCCGTCTTCGCGCCTGCAGGCGCTCCTACAGGAGTTTTCCCGAGGTTCATTGTTAGTGAGGTCGAATTATAGCTTAACCCTTTGCGGGATAAGCAGTTCTGGACGAGGCGCGCCGCCCGACAAGATCGCGTCAGATGAGTCGAAGCCACGCTTCGATGAGCGGACGGCCCCAGAACAGCGATAGCGCGCCAGCGGCGGCCAGATAGGGCCCGAAGGGAATCGGCACATTGCGGCCGCGCCGGGCGAGCACGATGAGGCCGATGCCTACGGCGGCGCCCACGACGGAAGACAGCAGGACGACCACGGGCAGAACCTGCCAACCGAGCCAGGCGCCGATCGCTCCGAGGAGTTTGAAATCCCCGTACCCCATGCCTTCCTTCCCGGTCGCGAGCTTGAACAGCCAATACACCGCCCATAAGGCCAGATAACCGGCAATGGCGCCGATCACGGCGCTTCGCAAATCGGTAAAAACTCCCCAGAGATTGAGCAGCAGCCCACACCACAGCAGCGGCATGGTGATTGCATCCGGGAGCAGCTGGGTGTCGAGGTCTATGATCGCGAGCGCGAGAACGGCCCATATGAACAGACAGGCGCCCGCGAGCTGGAGGCTGAGTCCGAAGCGCCAGGCGGCAAAAACCGTCAAAACGCCTGTAAGCGCCTCGACCACGGGATAGCGCAAGCTGATCATCGCGCCGCACGCCCGGCAGCGGCCACGCAGCCATGCGTAGCTCAATAACGGGATGTTGTCGATCGGCCGGATCGGGGCGTTGCAGCGGGGGCAATGGGAGCCGGGAAAGGCCAATCCCAATGGCTCGGATGCGGGCGCCGCTTCCCCCCGCAACTCGGCGCACTGGGCTTGCCAGTCTCGTTCAAGGATGATCGGCAGCCGATGAATGACGACGTTCAGAAAGCTGCCAATCGACAATCCGACCACGATCGCCATGGGAATGAACACGCGTGGATCGGAAATGCTTTCGATCATAAGGCGCGATTCAGTAAACCCATCGCGTGGCGGTGTGAAATGCCGATGTGCCGATGCCGACGATAGCGGCGTCCGACAGGGTCAGCACAGGACATCAGTCGCCGCGGTCATATCGGCCCGGCTGTCTCGAGTCGGGCCGTACATCACGAGCCCCCGCTCAGAGCTTGTGAATTTTTTGTTGTGGGAGCAGCCTTGGCCGCGATAAGTACATGATTGCGTTGAAATGTCGCGGGCAAGCCCGCTCCCACAAAGGGTTTTTTTCACAGGCTCTCAGACCACCGCGCCCAACTTGAAGATCGGCAGGTACATGGCGACAACGAGGCCACCGATGACGACGCCGAGGAACACCATGATGATCGGTTCGAGCAGGCTGGAGAGGGCTTCGACCGCGTCGTCCACCTCGCGCTCGAAAAAGTCGGCGATTTTGCTCAGCATCGAGTCAAGCTGGCCGGACTCCTCGCCGATGGTGACCATCTGTATCACCATGGGCGGAAACACACCGGAGTTCTGCATCGCAACCGTCAGACTGGTACCCGTGCTGACTTCGCTCTGGATACGCTTGGTGGCCACCTTGTAGACGTGGTTACCCGATGCGCCGCCGACGGAGTCCAGCGCCTCCACCAGCGGAACTCCCGCGGCGAACATCGTGGACAGGGTTCGAGTCCATCGCGCTATCGTGGCCTTGCGCACGACTTCTCCAAACACCGGCACCCTGAGCAGCAGCCGGTCCATCACGATCTGGACCTTTTCCGATCTCTTCCAGGCCGTCAGCAGACCGTAGATGCCGCCGGCAGCGATTCCGAACATGATGTACCAGTTCGAGACGAAAAAATCCGAAATGGCGATGACCATCAGCGTTGGGGCCGGAAGATCGGCGCCGAAGTTCTTGAAAACATCCTTGAAGGCCGGGACGACGAAAATCATGATCACTGCCGTCACCACGATCGCCACCACGATTACCGCGACGGGATAGAACATCGCCGACTTGATCTTGCTCTTGATGGCGAGGATCTTTTCCTGGTAGGTGGCGAGTCGGTCCAGGAGGGTATCCAGAATGCCAGCCTGCTCGCCCGCGGCGACCAAATTGCAATACAAGGCGTCGAACTGTCCCGGATGCGCGCGGAACGCTTGGCTCAGGCTGCTGCCGGTCTCGACGTCGGTTCGGATCTGCATCAGCATGCGGCCGACGGCCGGGTTGCTGGCGCCCTTGGCCACGATGTCGAATGCCTGTAGCAAGGGAACCCCCGATTTCATCATCGTGGCGAGCTGGCGCGTGAACAAGACGATGTCCTTTTCCTTGACCACGCCGCCGCGCCGGAAGGTCTGCTTCTTGACCTTGGTGACCAGGACGCCCTGACGGCGCAGCGTCGTTTGCACCAAAGCCTCGCCCTGCGCGCGCATCTCGCCGCGGACAAGTTTTCCGGTCTTGTCCTTGCCTTCCCAAACGAAGAGGGATTCCCTTTCAAACGCCGCGCGTTTCGCGGCTCTCGTTGTCGCTGCGGTAGCCATGCGTACCTCGGATCAGTCGTTCGTGGTGGCCAGGACTTCCTCAAGGGAGGTGACGCCGCTCTTGACCTTGATCAGCCCGGACTGGCGCAGGTCGCGTACACCCTCGCGACGCGCTTGGTCTGCAATGTCAATGGCATTGCCATTCGTCATGATAATGCGGGCGATTTCCTCCGATACCGGCATCACCTGGTAAATGCCGACGCGTCCCTTGTACCCGGAATTCTTGCACAGCTCGCATCCGTTCGGTCCGTACAGCTGCCAGCTGCCGTCCAGCTCCTCCTCGGTGAAGCCGGCCTGCAACAGCGCCTCGGTGGGGACCGATATCGATTTCTTGCACCTGCACAGCCTCCTCGCGAGGCGTTGAGCGGTGATGAGCATGACGCTGGAAGCGATGTTGAACGCCGCGATGCCCATGTTGGCCAAGCGCGTCAGCGTGGTCGGTGCGTCGTTGGTATGCAAGGTGGACAGCACCAAGTGCCCGGTCTGTGCTGCCTTGATGGCGATCTCCGCGGTTTCGAGGTCGCGGATCTCGCCGACCATGATGATGTCCGGGTCCTGCCGCAGGAATGAGCGCAGGGCCGCCGAAAACGTCAGACCGGCCTTTTCATGCACGTTGACCTGGTTGATTCCGGCGAGGTTGATTTCGGCGGGGTCTTCCGCCGTCGAGATATTGACGCCCGGCTTGTTGAGTATGTTGAGGCAGGTATAGAGAGACACCGTTTTCCCGCTGCCCGTCGGTCCGGTCACCAGGACCATGCCATAGGGCCGCGCGATCGCGTTAAGCAACGATTCCTGCTGGTCGGGCTCGTAGCCGAGGGCCTCTATGCCGAGCATGGCGCTCGATGCATCCAAAATACGCATGACGATCTTTTCGCCATGCAGCGTCGGCAGCGTGCTGACGCGGAAATCGATGGCTTTGTTCTTGGACAACACGAGCTTGAGCCGGCCGTCCTGCGGCACGCGCTTCTCCGAGATATCCAGGCGGGAAACGACCTTGATGCGGGAAGCGATTTTCTCTTTCAGAACGAGCGGGGGCTGGGCGATCTCGCGCAAAGTACCGTCGGTGCGGAAGCGGATGCGGTAGTATTTTTCGTAGGGTTCGAAGTGGACGTCCGATGCCCCCTCGTTGATGGCGTCCAGCAGGACCTTGTGTATGAACCGCACCACCGGGGCATCGTCGACTTCGACGGCGGCGGCGTCGGCTTGGCTGGTGTCCACCTCTTCGGTGGAGAGATCGATGTCGCCGAGGTCCTCGCCGGTCAGCTCCCTCAGCGCTGTCTCGGCCGTTTCCGACACCTTGTTGACCAGCACGACGAGCTTATCGGCTTCCACCACGACGGGGTCTACCGCCATGCCTGTTTGGAAGCGGATCTCGTCCAGCGCGCGCAGATTGGTGGGATCGGCCAAGGCCACGGCGATCCGGTTGCCGCGCTTCATCAGCGGAATCACCAGGTGGTTGCGCATCAGTTTCCTGTCGATGACGTCGCGCGGGATATAGACATCATCGAAGGAGGCCAGGTCCACCAACGGATAGCCGAAGGTCTCCGAGGCGAAACTGGCGACGTCCTTGCCTTTCATCAGGCCGGATGCGACGACCTGGGCGACAAAGCCATTCCCGTGCGCGGCGGCCTCGGCCGCGATCGATTCGGCCTGCGCTTCCTTCAGTCGGCCCTGTTGCACCAGCGCGCGCGCCAATCCACTTAAAGCTACTTGAAAATTTGCCGCCATAGAGTATTGATTTAGCTCAATATACTTCTGTCTGCGCGGACATGATGCACGCCCCGCGTGCTTTTGTAAAGACGGCATCCTGCGCCGGTTCTTGAGATCGGCGCTTCATTGAGTCGCCCGCGGACGGTACAGCCGCGCCATCTTCACCATCCGATCCTGGGTCTGCACGATCTCCATCGCGATATCCGCGATCTTAATACTGGTTCCGGATTCGGGGATGTCCTCGAAATGCTCCAGGATCAATCCATTCAGTGTCTTCGGCCCGTCAAGGGGCAAATCAAGCCCCAGTTTGCGATTGAGTTCCCGCAGGCTGCGTCCACCTTCGACGAGTACGCTACCGCGCGCGTCCCATCCGAGCCGGACGGTTCCACTCGGGACGCCGGTGGTGAACTTCCCGATTATCTCCTCGATCAGGTCTTCCAGCGTGACCAAACCTTCGATTTCTCCATATTCGTCGACCACCAGCGCCACGCGCTGCTGGTTTTCCTGGAAGAACTGAAGCTGGGAATAGACCTGCGTATTGGCTGGAACGAAGTACGGTTGCGCCAGCCGCTGACGCAGCGCCTCCTTGTCCAGTTCGCCCGCGACCAGCGGTCCGAGCACCCGGCGCTGGTGGAGGATGCCGACCACATTGTTCGGATCGGTATCGAACACCGGCAGCCGCGTGTGATAGCTGGTGGCGAGCTGGTGCGTGATTTCGTCGATCGAGGCGTGGATGTCGATCGCCTCGATCTGTCCGCGCGGCGTCATGACGTCTTCAACGGTGATGTCTTCGAGCTCGAACAGATTGAGCAGGATACTCTTGTGTTTCTGGGGGACGAACTGTCCCGATTCCAGAACAATCGTGCGCAACTCTTGCGGCGAAAGGCGCACGGTATCCACTTCTGGCTCGGGCTTCATGCGCAGCAGCGCAAGCAGTCCCGAGACGAAGACGTTGACGAAGGCGACCGCCCATTTGAAAGCATTTAGCAAGGGGACGAGCAGGAAGCTTACCTTGGGCGCGATGCGATCCGCCCGGCTGGCGCCGATTACCTTGGGGGTCACCTCCGAGAACACGAGGATCAGGAATGTCACCAACACCGTTCCAGCGCCCAGCGCCCATTCCTCTTCGCCAAATAATTCGATGGCGATGACGCTGACGAGCGTGGCGGCCGCGGCGTTGATCAGGTTGTTGAAAAGCAGGATCACACCCAACAGCTTGTCCGTCTTGGCCAACAGATTCAGCGCCAGCTGCGGCCCGCGCTCCCCTGCCTCGGCGCGGGTTCTCAGCCGATAGCGGTTGGCCGCCATCATGGCAGTCTCGGCGAGCGAGAAAAAACCGGACAGGACCAACAACAGGGCGAGCGCCATGGCGAGCGCCGATAGTGGGTATTCGTCCAATTCGGATCAGGGTAAGAGGGCGACCGGCCCAGTATTCCGGCGGTTTATCGCGCTGTCAACCGCGGCCGATGATGACTTCCAGCACGAAACGGCTTCCGACGTAGGCCAGCAGCAGGGTGATGAATCCTGCCAGGGTCCAGCGCAGAGCAGTCCGGCCCCTCCAGCCATAGGCGTAACGCCCGACGAGCAGCGCCGCGAAAATCGCCCAGGAGATCAGGGCGAAAACCGTCTTGTGGTTGAAGGAAAGCGGTTTTCCGAACAGCGCTTCCGAGAACAGGATGCCCGATACCAACGTCATGGTCAGCAGGACGAACCCTCCGAGGATCAGGCGAAACAGCAGCGCTTCCATGGTCAGCAGGGGCGGCAGACTGGCGAGCGCGCGCGACAACCGTCCTTTGTGCAGCCGCCTCTCGGCGGCGGCCATCAACAGGGCGTGCAGCGCCGCCAGGGTAATGAGGCTGTAAGCAAGCATCGCCACCAGGAAATGAGCACGGAATGCCGGCGAAGCTGCATTGACCGGTTCGTGCTGAGCGGGGAACGCCACGGGCAACAAGGCGCAAACCGCCGCCACGGGAAGCACCACGGCGTGCAGTCCCTCCAGGCGCGCGGACCAGCTCTCCACCCAGTAGAAAAGAAGTGCGATCCACAAAGTCAGTGCGAGAGCGGAACTGAACCCGAATCGCATCTGCGAATCGGGGAACACGTCCTGATAGAGCCCCGCGCCTTGGATGATCAACCCGGCCAGGAGAAGCGCTCGCTCCCAGGGCCGCAGCCCGCGCGAGGGCGCAAGCGCCATGGGCCAGCGCGTGCGCCAGAAGTGCACGCACAGCACCGCGTAAAGGGAGGCCGGCACCAGATGCAGTAGAATCGACGGCATCGCAATAGTTTACCGTAGCCGTTCTCCCATGCTGGACAACCTGACACAGAGGCTCGCCCGGGTCGTCAAGACGCTGCGCGGAACTGCCCGCCTCACCGACGAGAATATCGCCGAAGCATTGCGCGAGGTACGTCTGGCGCTGCTGGAGGCCGACGTGGCCTTACCGGTAGTCAAGGAGTTCATCGCTCGCGTCAAGGACAAGGCGGTCGGGCAGGACGTGATCGGTAGCCTTACACCCGGCCAGGCGCTTGTCGGGTTGGTGCATCGTGAGCTCACCCAGCTGATGGGCGGGCAGCACGCCGGACTCAACCTGGCCGTCCAGCCACCCGCGGTCCTGCTCATGGCCGGCTTGCAGGGTGCGGGCAAGACGACTACCGTCGGCAAGCTCGCCAAACTGCTGCACGAGCGTGACAAGAAGAAGGTACTGGCGGTCAGCACTGACGTCTACCGACCCGCCGCCATCGAGCAGCTACGCGCTGTCGCCCACCAGGCTGGTGTCGGGTTTTTCCCATCCGAAGCGGGGCAGCAGCCGGTGGAAATCGCCAAGGGCGCGCTCGATTACGCGCGGAAGCATTATTTCGACGTGCTGATCGTCGACTCGGCGGGGCGCCTGCACATCGATCAGGAAATGATGCTGGAAATCACGGCCTTGCACGCGGCACTCGAACCCGTCGAGACGCTCTTCGTGGTTGACGCCATGCAGGGTCAGGACGCCGTCAATACCGCGCGCGCCTTCAACGACGCGCTGCCGTTAACGGGCGTGATACTCACCAAGCTCGACGGCGACGCCCGCGGCGGCGCCGCGTTGTCGGTGCGCCACGTCACGGGTAAACCGCTCAAGTACGCCGGTGTAGGTGAAAAGCTCGCCGGGCTCGAGGAATTTCATCCCGAACGCATGGCTGCGCGGATCCTCGGAATGGGGGACATCCTCGGGCTCGTGGAGGAAGCGCAAAAATCAGTCGATCAGGAAAAGGCCAGGGAGTTCGCCCGCAAGCTCAAGACAGGCAAGGGATTCGACCTCAGCGACTTCAAGGAGCAGATTGCGCAGATGCGCAAAATGGGCGGACTGTCCGCGCTGATGGACAAACTGCCGGCGCAGTTCGCACAGGCGGCGCAAACAGCCGGCGGCGCCGTGGAGGAAAGAGCGATCCGGCGTATCGAAGGCATCATCAGTTCCATGACGCCGGGCGAACGGGCGAAGCCGGAGATCATCAAGGCTTCGCGCAAGCGGCGCATCGCCGCCGGCGCCGGTGTCCCAGTCCAGGAGGTCAATCGCCTGCTCAACCAGTTCGAGCAAACCCAGAAGGTCATGAAGCAGTTCTCCAAGGGCGGGATCCAGAAGCTGATGCGGGGCATGAAAGGAATGCTGCCCGGCATGATGCGATGACAGCTTCTCAGCGCTGGGCCAAACGCACCTTCAAGCTCCAGTCTCGTTCCCAGGCGATGCGGACCGCGCTGGGGTACTCCGGTCGCCCGAGACTGCCGTTGTAGCGGCCGAGTGCGCGGAACAGGTCGCCACGCTCCATGTCGAGATAATGGCGCAGGATGGTGCAGCCGTAGCGCAGGTTGGTCCGCAGGTGGAACAGGTTGTCATCGGGGCGTCCGACAAGCGAAATCCAGAACGGCATGACCTGCATGTACCCCCGCGCGCCCGCGGACGAAACGGCGTACTTGCGGAAATTGCTTTCAACCTGGATGAGCCCCATCACGAGCTGGGGGTCGAGCCCTGCTCGAGTCGATTCGTAA
>Ga0209253_10004727_pt1 | contig 11851 bp, 11 predicted proteins | sample FrelakmetBRP12BR_FD_187145 | JGI IMG/M metagenome (GOLD analysis project Ga0209253, IMG submission 187145) | Freshwater lake sediment microbial communities from the University of Notre Dame, USA, for methane emissions studies - BRP12 BR (SPAdes)... | ecosystem: Environmental > Aquatic >...
AGGATATCGAATGAAGTGTTTGACCATCCAGTAGACACAATATGGGTCAAGCAATGCATCGCCATCAATGCAGACAAGATAGTCGTATTTTGCCAGTAATGCGCCTGCTTGCAGGCCAAGGGCTTTGCCTTGGTTTTCGGCAAGGTTGACCACTTTGAGTTTCGGATTGGTGCGGGCTAATTCAAGCAAAACTTCCAGGGTGTTGTCCGTACTTCCATCATTGATTGCAATCACTTCGAAATCAGGATACGCGACATTCAGGGCATAAGTAATCGTTTCAATCGCATTTTTACCCTCATTGAAACAAGGGATTAAGATGCTGACGCCTTCCCATGTCTCTCCTTCTCTGAGCTTGGGGATCAAATGAGATTGCACTGCTTTTTCATTTTTAAAATAAAAGTAGATTGCCCCGACAATCCACAGGCTTGACATGAAGAGTGGGTAGTAAAAGATGTAGCCGATGACGAAGTGCCAAATGGAATGCCAAAAAATATGCGGGCTCATCTTTATCTCAATCCTCTATAACTACAAGTAACGGCTACACACAACAGAAAAACACATCGAAAATTCATACTCACCTAAATGCAAAAATGATGGTCGAGGCCTTATTTCCTGGGAGAAACCCCGACGGGGTTAAATGGGTACATACGGATAGGCTTTTTTGAAAAAACCCGTTTCATCAAATCGGCATCGGGGTTGTTGTTGAATAAATCATCGGGATAATACGCAATGTGATTAACCCCCAAATCATATAGGTGCTGGATGGTCAGACTTAGTTCCTGGGGAGAAGTTGGCTCGTTGTTTTTTCGCCAATTGACCGCTTGTAGTTCAAAAACCGTCCGTTCCAAACCACACGCTTGCTGTTTGACATTGGTAAGAATTTGATTGTAAAACGCTCCGGCATCATCGGCTTGCTCCATGTAAGGCATTGCCATGATCGCCGTGTAGTCATATTTCTCAATCGAATCAGACAAGCTTTGGGCGTACCACTCTTGAGCGTCTCTATGTAGAGCTACTTGCGCGTAGAGATTGCGTGCAGTTTTGAGGCCCGGGCGATAATTACGAACGATTTGCGCTAACTCCAACGCAAAATCATCCAAATACTCGGTTTTAAGTTTCGTCCATCGCAAAAACTCCGAATGGTTGGATCGAATTTCCTCAACACTCGATTTCAAGCCCCATTTTTTGTATTGAGCATGGGCCATCACGCTATCGTCTTCATAATCCGACAGGGTCACATCGTCATGAAAGAGGATGCCGTCTATTACGGCCGATTTCGCCAGGTCTTCGTAGATTTCCCGGATAACCTCTCGCGCCTTCGATGAAAAAGGTGATAGTCGTGGGTAACCCATATTCAGATGCTTCTGGTCGACCTGCAAGGTCACCACTTTTTCGTTCGCCGCAGGATTGTTGGGAGGCAACTCCCAGGCAATCATCGGCATCCAGGCATAAATCCGTTTCACTTGCGTGCGGGTGCCAATCTGCCATGCCACCCGATTAAACAAGTCGCTACGCACTGGGATATGGCGGTTTGGAAAATAGACAAAATTAGCTGCACCGTTCGCGTCAGGGTCAGCAAACGCCTGGAGGTAGACGGTATTAGCATTGACCTTCTTGATTCGCTCAAGCAGTTCGCCGAGATTTTTGTTAAGTTGCTCTGGGTTAGGATCATAGATGTAATCAAGGTCAATATGCATTGCCTTGGTGGTCATTGCACCATCGGTGAAGTTGTTATTGCGATCCCACATGTTAAGTTCCATGTCGGTGTGCGACATTTTTTGGTCAACCAGAATTCGTCGCAACCCCCATAATGGCGTAATCGTGGTATTGCTTCCATCGTCCAGTGTGAGTCCGATGGGCATCTCAAGACTCTCGGCGATTTTGCGTACTTCCATGTTGTACTCACCGTAAGGCCAAATCATGACACGTGGTTTTTGACCGGTGTACTTCTTGAGAAAGTCGTTATTGGTCTTCAGGTCTGCATAAATGCGTTGCTGGTAGCTTTTGTCGTCTTCATAAACCTTTTTATCGGGCAGCCATTGGCGGGTAATTGCAGCGGGTTCCATATTTCCTTGTGTATTGCCCAAAACGCCTCGATGCAGGAAGTAACTATGGCTGCCAACCTCAATCAGCCCACTTGCAACCATTTCCTTGATTTCTTTCTGACTCAGGAACTTGCTTCTATCGATCAGGTGACCATCAAAATCAACTTTATCCGTGGCTTGCAACCAGCTTCCAACCAGAGCAATTACCGTGGGAATTTGATATTTTTTTATGATAGGAAACGCGTTGGCATAAACTGACTGATAACCATCATCAAAGGTAATCAAAACGGCTTTGCTGGGTAATGGTTTATTGTGTTTCCTGGCGTTGATGATGTCGTCGATTTTTATGAAGTGATATCCGTCATCAATTAGCCATCTCATCTGCGCTTCAAAACTTGCAGTCGAGACCGCATATGTCGAATCGAGCGTCTCACTTTTTTCGGCTATTTCGTGATAACTGAAAATAGTGAAATCATTCGGATTACGATCGCGACTACACGGATTTGGCAGCTCGTTTGCCATCAAACTCCCGCAAAAAAAACATGCCATCATCAGTATTGATTTTGCTATTAAAGAACGCACCATGCACTTTCCAAAAGGCTTAATTAGTCTCGAACGGGTATTGGCCAACAATCATAGGGGCAGGGTTCCCCTTGAAATTTCACGCGTAGAATAATCCCAGTTTAGCGAGTTTCGCCCATATTATCTAGTCTTTCTGGACACGAAGGCAGATACTGCTTTCTGCATACAACAGGACGAAACCGATCAGCCCCACAATTCTCTCAATTTAGGCCAATATCCCACCAAAATCCTTCCCATATGCCCGTGCTATTGGACAAGATCGTCATGAATGACGACAAGACAATTATCATGGGGTAAAACCAGGTGCTGACCGCCACCATGGCTGCAGAAAAGAAAAAAGTGGGTCACTCATAACAAGTGCCCACTTTTTCCAAGGCTGGCGCGCCCGGCGGGATTCGAACCCACTACCCTCGGCTTCGGAAACCGATACTCTATCCAAATGAGCTACGGGCGCATATTGAGTGTCGCATTATAGCAAACAGATGAAGCTATTGCCGTTTTAGTTAGCGTGTTGCCCAGTGAGTTTCATCGTGCTTTTTACCTTGACTTAAAGTATGGGTATAATGGCGGTTTTATTTACCATTCTCTGGGAACAAACTGTAATGAGCAATATAGACAATGAAGCTGGCTATTCATTTGGACAAATCATCCTGGCAACCGTTGCAGGCGTTGTTGGTTTTGTCATCTTTCTTTTCGTAGTCGCCAAGATTTTCGGCGTAACCGATAAAGTTGAAGTGGCAGCCCCTGTTGCGGCTGAAGCAAAGGTGGAAGAGGCGATTAAACCGGTGGCTGCGGTTGAGGTTGCGGCAGCGGGCGCCGCTGCAGGTGCCGAGAAAAGCGGTGAAGAGGTCGTGAAGGCAGTTTGCTCTATGTGCCATGCTGCAGGCTTGATGAATGCGCCTAAAATTGGCGATAAAGGTCAGTGGGGTCCTCGCATTGCACAAGGTTACGATACTTTGGTTAAGCATGCGATTGACGGTATTCGTACCATGCCGGCACGTGGCGGCAACCCTGCGTTGACCGATGGGGAGGTTGCGAGCGCTGTAGCGCACATGGCAAATGCTTCAGGTGCGAGCTTCACTGCGCCAGCGCCTAAGGCGGCAGAGCCAGCCGCTGCACCGGCAGCAGCTACCGAGGCTGCTCCTAAAGCAGCAGAGCCAGCAGCAAATGTAGCCGCTCCGGCTGCCGCACCTGTAGCAGCGGCAGCTCCAGCTGCAGGTAAAAGCGGTGAAGAGGTTTACAAAGCCGTTTGTCAAATGTGTCACGCCACCGGTTTGATGAATGCGCCGAAATTTGGCGATAAAGCACAGTGGGAGCCGCGCATCAAACAAGGCTACGATACATTGGTCACTAACGCGACAAAAGGCATTCGTACCATGCCAGCTAAAGGCGGCAATCCTTCTCTGAGCGATGCTGAAGTGGCTGGCGCGGTGAAATATATGGCAAATGCTGCCGGTGCCGGTTTTTAATTAAAACCTTGGGGTTAATTCAACACTGAATTCCGCAGGTTGTTGTACTATGAAAGCCACTTAATCAAGATTAAGTGGCTTTTTTATTGATGATTATTTTGATGGTGAGTGTTAAGTGGCTACATATGCGATAGGGGATATACAGGGTTGTTATCACGCCTTGCAGGCTTTGCTTGCCAGAATTGAATTCAATCCGAAAACGGATCAATTATGGCTGGTGGGCGATCTGATCAATCGCGGTAGCGGTTCTTTGGACGTGCTGCGCTGGTGTTATTCGCATCAGGAAAACTTGCGGGTAGTGCTTGGTAACCATGATTTGCATGCTTTGGTGGTTGCCAATGGCATTGTCAGCGCGCATAAAGGCGATACGCTGGATGCATTGCTAGCGGCGGAGGATCGGGATGTTTTGCTTGACTGGTTACGTCACCAGCATCTTGCCTATCATCAGGACGACTATTTAATGGTGCATGCAGGGTTGTTGCCGCAATGGACAGCAGAGCAGGCAGTCAGTTATGCGGCTGAAGTCGAGGCCGCTTTGCAGCATGATGACTATCTGAGTTTTTTCAGGCATATGTATGGTAACCTGCCTGATCATTGGGATGATTCTCTTCAGGGTGCAGATCGCCTGCGGGTCATCACAAATGCAATGACACGGCTCAGGGTGTGTACTGTACAGGGTGAAATGGAGTTCAAGTTCAAGGGTGAGCTTCAGGATGTGCCGAGCGGTTATATGCCATGGTTTGATGTGCCTAATCGTGCCACGCAAGATGTGCAGGTAATCTTTGGGCATTGGTCGGCATTGGGGCTGCAGCAACGCAGGAATGTCTACGCCCTGGATACTGGCTGTTTGTGGGGAGGTAAGCTGACGGCGATGGAGATTCATACCAGGAAAATTACGCAGGTGGATTCGCATCCGCTTGATGTCCCGGTTAAGTTAAATCCTCTGAATTACAAAAAGTAAATCACAGCCCCAACTTGTTGCGAATGAGGCCTTCGATATGGAGTGTAAGCTCGCGTCTATCCAGACTGGCGTAAATTTCAGGCTTAATCGGCTCAAGAAAATGTAACTCGATCACCGGCCTTTTCTGCAGAAGTATCTGCTGCATGGACTCAATTAAAGTCGTTTCCCCCGCATAAGCCACTGCTGTATTTACACTGCCATCTTTATTCGGGTAGCGAATGGCGACAGGAAAAATCGTTGCGTTTGCCAGAATCGCAGCCTGAATCAGGCTGCTTTTAAATGGTTTGATCTCGGTGCCATCTGTGGTGGTGCCTTCCGGAAAGAAGCACAGGTTATCACCACTTTCCAGGCTCTTATGGGCGATCTCAATGGTGCGTTTCGCATCTTTTTTATTGCTGCGATCGATAAAGAGCGTATTCGCTTTACTGACCAGATAGCCGAAGATTGGCCAGTTTTTGATTTCTGATTTGGCGATAAATCTCAGTGGAATCATGCCGTTGAGTGCATGGATGTCTGACCATGAAATATGATTGGCCACAAACATGGATTTTGTGAGCAATGCATGATGCTCCGGAGTGAGGCCAAAGCTGACGACCTGCATATTGAATGCCGCAAGTAGTCGACGGCACCACCATCTGATTAGCCGGTTTTTAAAATGATGGCCGGCAAACGGGAGCAGCGCTGCAGAGATGATCAGTCCCAGCAAGGTGTGCCCGACCACACGTGCTATTCTGTAGTAGCGTATAACAATGTGGGTTGGGTCAATCGGGTTATCCGTGATAGGCAAGGTATCAGCATCGCTTTGTAAGTCAGCCTGCATTTTACATGAGAACCCAATTTCAATGGTTGAGTGGCATTCATTCCCCATGATGCTTTATTTATAGCTATCCCACTAAACTATCCGTCATTCCCGCGCAGGCGGGAATCCAGTCAAGGTGGTGGTTACGAATAGTGGTTTATTGTAAAAAAGCTATCATTCACACGACCTAGATTCCCGCCTGCGCGGGAATGACGAGGGTGAGGATTGAAAATTGGGATATAAATACTCGGATTATTTAAAAGAAAAGCTATAATTCTGCAGAACTTATTTCATAAAGTGTGCAGCGTATCTTGGATTGATTCTGGACAATGGCAACATCACCAGCATATCGGCTGTGTTGAAATAAGGATCCCACGCAGGTTCACCGCAAATATAGGCACCAAGGCGCAGGTAGCCTTTAATCAGCGGCGGGCAAGCCACCTGCAAATCGCTGTTTAAAGACTGGATTGGCAGAGGGTTGCGTGCAAAAACCCGGTATTCGATCGGGGATAGATATTCGTCTTGCAGTTTCTGGTACAAGCTGGCTGCCGCGTGGCCGCCATCTGACATGCTGATACTGCCACAGCCAATCATGTACTCATAGTTGTGAATCTGCATGTATTTGGCAAGGCCAGCCCATAGCATGGTAATGGTGCCGCCGTTACGGTAATTTTGGTGTACACAGGCACGACCGACCTCTACCGTGCGGTCAAACAAATGGGCTAGTCGGCTAAGGTCAAATTCTCCGGCAGAGTAGTAACCGCCGGCTTCATTGGCTTTTTCCGGGCTTAGTATACGGTAGGTGCCAATTACTTGATTGGTGCCGCTATCACGTACAATCAAGTGGTCGCAGAACTGGTCAAAGCCATCAATATCCAGGCCGCCTGTGCCGGACAGTTGTGCGCCCATTTCCTCCGCAAAAACTTTATAACGCAGGCGTTGCGCTTCTTCTATTTCGGCCCGGGTGCGTGCAAGGCTTACATATAGGCGTCTTTGGGCGGCGAGTTCACGGCCACGTGTCCTGGTGTTTTCGATTAAGCTGATGTCTTTGCGAACCATGAAGTCTCTCCTTTTTTTGTTGGTGAAACTTTAATCAGCAAAGATTAAAAATTCATGACAGTCAGGTGACTTTTTGGTGACAGTGAATGTTTAAGATAAGCCCGGAGGGTAGATGGCGTGGTCGGATATGTATGGGGTTGAAGCGAAAAGGCCCAAGATAAACTCGGGCCTTGGAAATAATCCTATAAAAAGCAGTTAGTCCACAAAGAACACCAAAATCACGAAATAAAGCAAAAGGTTAAATCAATGATTAGACTCACCCTTTGGGTTTCAATTTTATCTACTAAAAGTCTTTGAATTTGTTCGTGTCTTTTGTGTTTTTTGTGGATGAAAAGCCGTTTTTAGGATAATAGAACGTTAGTGAGAGACCCGGGTTGTACCGCCTTGTTCAATCAAGCGTACTTTTTCGCCTGCTTTAAACGCTTCGTCGGCTTCCTGCACGATGGCAACCAAGCCGCCGCCATCCAGTTTGACGGTGATTTCTAGGCCATCTTTTCGTGTGAGACCTTCTTCCGCTGCCGCACCTGCAATGCCGCCAACGACCGCGCCAATGACTGCAGCAACTGCGCTACCTCTGCCATCACCTACAGAACTGCCTGCAATGCCGCCCACTGCACCACCGGCAACTGTGCCGATCTGCGATTTGGTACCTTCCAGCTGCACTTGGCGTACACTTTCTACAATGCCGGTTTTCACCGTCTGTACTTTACGCGCCTCATCGCGGCTATACACGCTGCCGGAGTTTGAGCTGGCGCATGCCGCCAAAAACAGGCTTAGAAAAACGGCCCCTATCATTTGTATTTTACGCATATTAAGCTTCCCCATTGATTCAAAAAAGGATTGTTACTAAATTTGATTTTAATTGACCTTACTTAAACGCTAAGACTGATTCTGCTGATTTAGGTTTCGTCAGAGTTTCATTCATCTTTTGCCAATGCTTCACTTGTCCAGGTTTAACTTGCAGAGGCTTCGCTGGTTAACGCTTCGTTTACCAATGCCTGAGTGTAAATGGCTTCAATGTCGGCACGTGTCGGTGTATGGTTTTGTCCGCCACGGCTGGCAATTTTAATTGCACCCATTGTCGCAGCAAGCCTGCCGCAGGTTGGCCAGTCCCAGCCTTTTGCGATGCCATACAGCAAGCCGGCACGATAGGCATCGCCACAACCGGTCGGGTCAACCACCTGTTCGGCTTTAACGCATGGAATGTCATAACGCATACCGTCTGCGTAGATATGTGAACCATTGCCCCCAAGTGTAACGATGAGCGCTTTTACTTTTTGTGCCAATTGTTCTAGTGACAAGCCGGTTTTGTCCTGAATGATTTGTGATTCGTAGTCATTCACCGCCAGATAGTCTGCCATTTCAATGAAATACAAAAGCTCCTCGCCATTGAACATAGGCAAGCCTTGGCCCGGGTCAAACAGGAACGGGATGCCGGCCTCATAACATTCGCGCGCATGCTGGAACATGCCGTCACGCCCGTCAGGTGCGATGACAGCCAGATTCACGTTGATCGCTTCATTTACGCTGTTCTGGTGTGACTCTGTCATGGCGCCAGGGTGGAAAGCAGTAATCTGATTATCATCGGTATCGGTCGTGATGAAAGCTTGTGCAGTGAAACTGTTGGGAATGATTCTGATATGCGAGGTGTTCAGCTGGTTTTTGTTCAGCCATTGCGCGTAGGTGGAGAAGTCTTCACCTGCGGTTGCCATGATAAGCGGGTTGCCATCAAGTAGCTGTAAATTGTAAGCGATATTGCCGGCGGTGCCGCCGAATTCACGACGCATCTCCGGTACATAAAATGCAACGCTTAATGCGTGAATCTTATCCGGCAGAATGTGGTTTTTGAATTGATCCTGGAACACCATGATGGTGTCGAAAGCAAGTGAGCCGCAGATGAGAGTGTGCATAAGAAATAATAGCTTACATTAAAGTGTCTATTATCTTAGGTAATGCTTGCTTGAAGCAAGCTTAATCATTTGGAGTTTATTTGCGTTTAATGTGTCGGCGCACCGTCAATGAGGATTTTTGCCGCCATCTTGGCATATTTCATTGCACCGGAACCGCGTTTCATTTGTTCGGCCTGCACGGCGCCCTCAAAAATCAATGAAAGTTGCAGCGCCAACCCATCGGCATCTTTGATGTTCGCTTCTGTTGCCAGTTGGCTGATGTACCGCCTGAATTGCAGCGATTGTTCGGAAGACAACTGGTGCACCGGGTTTTCTTCTTTAGGGAACTCGGCAGAAGCTTTAATAAAACCGATGCCGTGAAAATCGGGGGATGTTACCCATTCTTCAATATAATCAAAGAGTTTTTGTATTTTTTCAGCGGGTTTTTTGCTGTTTGTGTTGAGTTTGTCATTCAGCCAGCTTTGAAAATCCTGATGGCCTTGTTTTAAAACTTCAAGAATCAATATTTCTTTGCTGCTGAAGTATTTGTACATGGTCATCTTGGTAGTGCCTGCTGCGGCCACGATGGTGTCCACCCCTGTTGAGTTGATGCCCTGCGTTTGGAACAGGTCGCTCGCAGTGGTGAGTATTTTTTCACGTAGTCCAGACATAAGGTGATTATACTAACCTGTATACATGATTTGCAACAACTATTATTCCCTTGATTATTTGAGTTATTTTGATGCGGCCATCAGCATGGGGGTAAAGTTGCAACGTACTTTTTCCAGATATGAATTGGCTATCGCCAGGTCTGCCAGGTTGGCCGGTAGTTTTCCGCCTACTACGTTATCCAAATAGATTGCTTTATGTTTATCTGGGATTAGCAGTGCCTCGGGAAGTTGGCAAGTGCCTTGTCGCATTTGCTCGTATTTGGCATACATGAGTGTTGCATCGTGCGCACTCAGGCTTTTTTCATTGCTGGGCATCAATTGAACGGCAGGTATGGGCATAAGCTTGGATTTAGCCTGTACCTGCAGTGGCTGGTTTTGTATTGAATCGGGCAGCCATAATGCTGCAATGCCAAAAGCGAGCAATAGACTTGCCGCGATGCCGTATCTGGTGGTTTTTGATGCAAATGCAAGTTCAGGCTTTTGCGTTTGCGCCTGTATCAGCGCATGGGCCGCTTTTTTTGCGTGGCTCAGGCTGGTGCTGTCGGTATTGTGTGTGGCCAAGGTTTGCTGGGCAGCACTGTGGGCGATCAACACAATATGCTCTGCCAGTATGGCTGGATTTTCCGCTCCGAGCGCCCGAGCCTGTTCTGTGCAGTAGCCGATTAAAAGAGCATGTCGCGTTGCTGCAAGGTGAAGGCTGGTTTGAACATGAGGGGCCTTTAACCAGTCGTCCAGGATGTCAAACAGGCTGAGCAGGCGACCTTGCGGCGTTGTATCCGATTTGGCCAGCATGTTAATTAGCCAGGGAGAGTCAAAAATTTCCACGAAGATACTCTGAGTGCTTTAAAAGGGTTTTACAACAGCCAGAATCACTACGGCCGAGAGCACAAGTACTGGCAGTTCATTGAACCAGCGATACCAGATGTGGTTGTGTCTGTTTTTATCGTGCTGGAAGTCGTTGACCAGTTTGCCGCAGTAAAAATGGTAGGCGACAAGTATTGCAACCAGTGTCAGTTTTGCGTGCATCCATCCGCCGGAAAAGCCGTAACCAAGCCATAGCCAGGTACCAAACCCCAGCGCCAGCAAGGCTAGCGGCAGCATGAAGCGATATAGTTTTCGCTCCATGAGTTTTAGTCGTTCAGAAGTAGCTGCGTCGGGAGTTTGTGCATCCAGCACCATGGCATGGTTTACAAATAGCCTTGGTAAGTAAAATAGTCCAGCAAACCAGCTGGTGACAAAAATGATGTGTAACGATTTAATCCAAAGCATTTAGGCGCCCAGTTCTTTGTTGAGTAGTTGTTGCAATGCGGCAAAGTCCAGTTCGCCCATGGTGCGTTGCAATAAATAACCTTGTTTGTCGTAAATAAAGGCCGTGGGTGTCAGGCTGACTTTGCCGAATCTGTTGGAAACTTCGGCCGAAGTGTCGTGCATGACCGGGAACGGTAATGCCTGGTCTTTGCTGTAATTCAATACCTGACTTGCCTGGTCGTAGTGCATGGCTACGGCAATCACTTCCAGCCCCTTAAGTTTGTATTGATGATAGGTTTTGATCAGGTCTGGCATTTCTTTGATACAGCCGGGGCAGTCGGTCGCCCAGAAGTTTACCAATACCACTTTGCCCTTCAGTTCCGTCATTGAGATGCTTTTGCCATCGATGGTGGTGAACGTTACGTCCGGCGCGGTCGGCTTGTTGCTCAACTGCCATGCCAGCAATCCGAGCAGTGCAATAATGATGACAGGTAACAGTGATTTTTTTAATAAATGATTCATGATGCTAGTGTAACGTTTTCAAATGATTCGTCTAGAGAGATTGATAAAAAAGTAAATCTAAGCAAAGTCACAGGCTGGCGATTGTCTGCAGCGATCAACATCTATAACCATAAAGTGGTTACGCTTATTTGCAGCTGCGCACCATGTTATAATGGCATTTTAATAGCAAAGCTATTTATCAAAATTTAAATGAACGCACCAATACCTAGCAGTATCCTGAACGCAGAACATCAACCTGCCACGCGCTTGCGCGAAATTCCCTACAACTACACCTCGTTCTCTGACCGTGAAATCGTCATTCGGTTTCTTGGCGAAGAAATCTGGGCTATTTTAAATGAATTGCGTGGCGAACGTAAAACCGGTCGCTCTGCACGCATGCTGTTTGAAGTGCTTGGTGATTTGTGGGTGGTGACACGCAACCCATACTTGCAGGATGATTTGCTGGACAATCCGAAACGCCGCCAGGCGCTTGTGGATGCTCTGCATCATCGTATTGCTGCGATTGATGAGCGTAGCGCAGGTAATGCGAAGGTCGTCAAGCTGGTTGTCGCTGCCCGTAAGGCAGTGACCCAGTTTGAGAATGATTTTAAAAAAACGGCTAACCTG
>Ga0209253_10004728_pt1 | contig 11850 bp, 9 predicted proteins | sample FrelakmetBRP12BR_FD_187145 | JGI IMG/M metagenome (GOLD analysis project Ga0209253, IMG submission 187145) | Freshwater lake sediment microbial communities from the University of Notre Dame, USA, for methane emissions studies - BRP12 BR (SPAdes)... | ecosystem: Environmental > Aquatic >...
GCCGCGCTCCTCATCGCCGCTGCCGGTCCCGTCTTCACGCAGGCCCAGCAGGCCTCGCCTGCGCAGCAGCCGGCGGCCGCGCCGGCTCCGCGGCAGAGCCCGCGTGTGCAGGTCCCGATGGACCCCGATCGCGCCCGGCAGCTCTACGTGTCGAAAGACCCGGCGCACCAGTCGATCGGCACGGATTTCCAGCGGGACATCGACGCCCGCGTGGCCGCCGAAGCGCGCTATCCCGATCTCTGCAAGGGGATCATCGACTTCCAGAAAGTGTCGTACCGCAGCAGCGTCGGCGACCTCGACATCCCGGCCTATCTCTTCCAGCCCCTCGTGAAGAAAGGCCCGAGGGAGCATGCCGCCCTGGTGTGGGTGCACGGCGGCGTGCACGGCAACTGGGGCCTCACGATGTTCCCCTTCGTGAAGGAAGCCGTCGAGCGCGGCTACGTCGTGATCGCGCCCGACTACCGGGGCAGCATCGGTTACGGCGAGGCGTATCACAAGGAGATCGACTACGGCGGGTACGAAGTCGACGATGTGATGTCGGCGGCAGGGTACCTGGCCACGCTCCCGCACGTGGATCCCGCGAGGCTCGGCATCATGGGCTGGAGCCACGGCGGGTACATCACGCTGCTCTCGATTTTCCGGGAGAAGCACCCGTTCGCGGCGGGCGCGGCGATTGTGCCCGTGACGAACCTCATCTTCCGGCTTTCGCTCAAGGGGCCGTCCTACCAGTGGGACTTCGCCACGCAGAAGCGCATCCAGGGCCTGCCGTTCGAGAAGCCCGACATCTACATCGCGCGCTCGCCCCTGTATCACGTGGACAAGCTGCAGGTGCCGGTGCTCGTGCACGTGGCGACCAACGACACTGACGTGAACTACGTCGAGGATCAGCAGATCGTCGACGCGCTGCGATCACGCAAGCCCGACCTGGCCGAAACGAAGACGTACGTCGATCCGGCCCCCTGGGGCCAGAGCGTCGGCCACTCCTTCAGCCGGCGCGTCGACCCGAAGACGCTGCAGCGCGTGGATTCGCCCGAGCAGATCGATTCCTGGAACCGGACCTGGACGTTCTTCGAGTGGAACCTGCGGAAGCGGTGATCAGCCCGGGCGCCGGTGCCGCAGACTACAGGCCGCGGCCGCCGGCGCGTCGGCGGCCCTATTCGAAGCGGGCGACGATGGCGCGGTTGTGGGCGTTGAGGATCGAGCGTCCCTCGGGCGTGTACAGGTAGTCGATGCGGGGGCGGTAGAACTCGACGATCTTCCCTCTCACCATCTTCATCGTCGAGTTGAGCATGTGGTTCTGCTCGGTGAACGCCTCGCCGAGGACGGCGACGGCCGACGGCAGCCAGCGTCCGGGGAAGGCCCCGCCCAGCTCGCCGCCTTCGCGGTGCTTCGCCAGTTCGGACTCGAGGAGCCGCAGCACGGCCTCCTGGCCTTCAGGCGTCTTCACGGAGAGCCCCGCATCCCGGAGCCAGTCCCGCAGGGCGTCTTTTGCGGGCACCACGAGCGCCGACGTGTACGGCGACTGGTTGTTATAGAGCATCACCTGCTCGACGTAGGGCGAATTGCCGGCGATGGCCTCCTCAATCTGCTCCGGGCTGTACTTCTCGCCGTCGTCGGCGATGAGGAGGCTCTTCGCGCGCCCGAGGACGTAGAGGAACCCGTCCTCGTCCAGGTAGCCGAGGTCGCCCGTGTAGAGCCAGGCGTCGCGCAGCACCTCGGCCGTGGCGCTCCCGTTCTTCCAGTAGCCCGCCATCACGTTCTCGCCGCGGACGACGATTTCGCCCCGCGTGCCGTTTGGCAGCGCGCGGCCGTCCGCGTCGCAGATGCGCACCTCCAGGCCCGGCATGATCCGCCCCGACGACCCGAGCTTGTGTTGCGCGAGGGTGTTGGCCGAGATGACCGGCGCCGCCTCGGTCAGCCCGTACCCCTGCAGCATCGGGATGCCGATGGCGTAGAAGAACCGCTGCAACTCCATGTCGAGCAGGGCCCCGCCGCCGATGATGAACTGCAGGCGGCCGCCGAAGTTCGCGCGGATCTTGCGGAAGATGAACGCGTCGTAGAAGGCCAGCAGGGGGCGCTTCAGGAGGTGCCTGGCCGCCCCGCGGTTCCAGCCTTCCGCGTGGTACTCGTACGCGGTCGCGAGAGCCCGCGAGAACAGGGCCTCGGCTCGCCTCCCCTTCTCTCTCACGCCCTTCTCGATGTTCTTGCGGAAGTTCTTCGCGAGGGCCGGGACGCTCAGCAGGATCGTCGGCCGGGTTTCCAGGATGTTCCCCGGGATGTTCTTGAGCGTCTCCATGGGCGTGCGGCCCGCCTGGACCGACGCGAGCGCCGCCCCGCTCATCATCATCATGTAGATGCCGCAGGTGTGGCCGAACGCGTGGTCCCACGGCAGGATGTTCAACAGCACCCAGCCCGGGCGCGGCTTGATCACGGCGACGCCCTGCTCGACGTTGGCGGTGTAGTTCCGGTGCGTCAGGATGATGCCCTTCGGGTCGGCCGTCGTGCCCGACGTGTAGCAGATGTTGGCGTTGTCGCCCTCCGCGACCGACTGCCAGCGCTCCCTGAACGTCTCGCCGTGATCGCGGAGGAACGCGTCGCCGCGCCGCAGCACCTCGGCCGCCGGTATTTCGTCCGCCTCGAAGGCGTCGAGCGCGTCGATCACGATGGTCAGCGCCAGTTCGGGCAGGTCGTTCCTGATAGCCCGGATCTTGCCGACCTGGCTCTGCGAGACGATGACCATCCTGCAGCCGGCGTGCAGGAGCCGGAACTTGAGGTCGGCCAGTTCGTCGATCTTGACCGAGATCGGCACGTTGACCGCGCCGCAGAAGAGGATGCCCAGCTCGGCCATCACCCAGTCGTTGCGGCCCTCCGAGATGAGCGCCACGCGGTCGCCCTTGTCCAGCCCGAGGCTCAGCAGGCCGGCCGCAAACCGGTGGACGAGGACGCGCATCTCCGCGTACGTCGTGCCTTCGTAGCGCTCGCCGCGCTTCTCCAGCATCATGACGGTTCCGGCGTAGCGCTCGACGCTGTGCTCGAACAGCCAGGGAAGAGTGCGAGGTTCGGGCATGGGCATCCTATCGGTCGCGCTCTTGGCCCAGGAGGAGCGCGAGGGCATCGGCCGGCGTCAGCACGTGGAGGTTGCGCACCCGGCGCCCGAGCAGGTGCCCGAAATGGGCGCGATCTCCCGTGACCAGAACGTCGGCCCGGCAGGCGACTGCGGCAGCCAGCACCGGGGCGTCCTTCAGCGGCAGCCGCTTTTCGAGCGCCCATGCCACGTCAGACGGGCCGGCCTCTCCTTCCGTCGTGATAAGCCGCAGCAGCTCGCTGAATCGTCCCATGGCTTCGGGGTACTTCAACCGCAGATTCCGCTCCGCCTCGGCGGAAGCGTGCGGCGAGGTCGCCAGCCGGCACCGTCCGTGACTCGCCAGCTCGAAGAGCGCCGACGAGCGTCCGCCGGGATTGTGCGCCGCCGTGAAGATCACGTTCGCATCGAGAAAGAGCCGCACGCGCTCAGGCCTTCCGCTTCAGCGCACGCTTCAGCTTCGCCGTCTCGCCGGCCGTCAGGCGGTCGTCGTCGTCGAATCCCCTGACCCGTTCATCGCTATAGATCTCGATCGGGTAGACGCCCGCCTGCTTCAAGACGATGGCGCCGTCGGGAGTGGTGTCGACGAGAAAGGCCTGTTCGCCGGAGATGCCGAGGCGGCGCAGGATCGCGCGGGGGATCGACACCTGGCCGCTCTTTCCGAGTTTCACAAGTTCCATGAATCTATAATAACATGAACTCTTACGCCGGCGGATCCGGGTGCCTATCGCACGGTTGTCACGTCGTACCGCGCTCCGGGTGTGGTCGTGAACTCGACCACTCCGGGCTCCGGCCGTGCCACGGTCACCGGGCGCCCGCCCGAGGCCACGCGGGCTTCGGCCGCGGTTCTGATGCGGCAGATCGACCCGAGCGTTGACGTAATCGTCGAACGCGACAGCTGCCCGCCGTTCCACTCCAGATCGACCTCGAACCCGCCCCGCGCCCGCAGGCCGGCCACGGCGCCGGCGGGCCACTCCCGCGGCAGGGCCGGCAGCAGCGCGAGTTCGCCTTCCTGCGACTGCAGCAGCATCTCGGCCAGGGCCGCCGTCATCCCCAACGAGCCGTCCACCTGCATCGCTTTCGAACAGATGGAGAACAGGCTGTCGGTCGTGTAGGTCTTCACCGCGTAGACGACGTTCTCGAGGGCACGGCCGCTATCATGGAGACGGGCCCATGCCGCGGCTTTCCAGGCGGACGCCCATCCGTTGCCGGAAAGACCGCGTTGGTCGAGGACGACGCGGCTTGCGGCGGCCAGCGCTGGCGTCCGGCGGAGCGAGATCTGTGCGCCGGGGAACAGACCGTAGAGATTCGAGATGTGGCGGTGGCTCTTCTCGCGCTGCCCCCAGTCTTCGATCCATTCCTGGAGGTCGCCGTTCTTCCCGATGCGCATCGGCGCCAGCCGCGCCTTCGCGGCCGCGATGCGGTCGCGCAGGTCCGCGTCGACGCCGAAGATCCCGGCGGCCTCCGACACCGCCGAGAAGAGGTCGGCCGTGATTTGCGTGTCGATCGCCGATCCCGCCACCAGCGCGGTGCCGGCGCTCATCGAGCCGGTCACCTCGTCGAAGAACCGGTCGTTCCCCGGGGCGAGCGGGAAGTTCTCGGGGGAGGTGGACGGGTTCGTGACAAGCCACCCGTACTTCGGATGAGGCACCAGGAAATCCAGCAGGAACTCGGCCGCTCCCTTCATCACGGGGTAGTACTCCGCGAGGAACGCCTTGTCGCCCGTGAACCGGTAGTGCTCCCAGAGGTGGGTGGTCAGCCACGCGCCGCCTGTGGCGAACCCGCCCCAGTTCGGACCGTCCATCGGGGCGGCCACGCGCCAGATGTCGGTGTTCTGGTGGAACACCCACCCGCGCGCGCCGTAGTGCTCCCGCGCGACGGCCGAGCCCTGATCCGTCAGCTCCCGGATCATCCGGAAGAGCGGATCCGCACACTCGGCGAGGTTGGCGACCTCGGCCGGCCAATAGTTCATCTCCGTGTTGATGTTGGTCGTGTACTTCGAATCCCACATGGGATTCATGTCCTTGTTCCAGATTCCCTGCAGGTTGGCCGGCTGCGTGCCTGCACGCGACGAGCTGATCAGCACATAGCGCCCGAACTGGAACAGCAGCGCCGCGAGGGCCGGGTCGTTGGCGCCGTCGAATTTCTTCAGCCGTTCGTCGGTGGGAAGCGCGGAGTCGGGCGAGGCGCCGAGGTCGATGCGCACGCGCCTGAAGAGGCGCTGGTGTTCCGAGACGTGCGCGGCCTTGAGGTCCTGGTAGGACTTCGGCTGCGCGGCGCGAAGCACGGCGTTCACGCGGGCATCCGGATCGGCGCTGACGTCCTTGTAGTTCACGAAGCTGGTCGCCGCGGCGACGTGGAGCGTGACGCTGCTGGCCTCGCGGACGACGAGGCGGTCATCCTCGACGCCCATGCGGCCCCCGTCGGCGAGGGCGCGAAGCCGAACCGTGTACCGGAGCCGCCCGGCGACGCCGAGGTAGTCGGCCGACCTGCCCCGGAGCACGAGGCCGTCAGCGCCGTCGGCGTCCATCCTGAAGTAGTCCGTCGCGTAGTTGGAATGCGCCTGGTTCCGATCGCCGCGCAACTGCGCCGTGAACGACAGACGCCCGGGGGGCTCGGCGGTCAGTCTCACCACGATCACCTGGTCGACGGGCGAGCTGAACACCTCGCGGCGGTATCGCGTGCCGTCGCGCTCATACGTCGTCGTCGCCACCGCCGTGTCGAGATCGAGCTCGTGGCGGTAGCCGGTCTGGGCGCCGCCCGCGGGGAACGTCAGCACGAGGTTTCCCAGCGACTGGTATTTCTGCTGCTCGACCGGGTATCCCATCAGGTGGCGCCCGAAGAGGCGGTGGGCCTGCACGAGCTGTCCGTCAAAGAGCAGGCGGCGGATCTCCGGAAGGGCCGCGTACCCGCCGGCGACCGTCGTCGAGTACGGGCCGCCTGACCAGTACGTGTCTTCGTTCAGCTGGATGATCTCCTCATCCGCGCGGCCGAACACCATCGCGCCCAGGCGGCCGTTGCCTACGGGCAGCGCGTTCTCCCACTTTTCGGCCGGGTGCGTGTACCAGAGCACCGTCGCTGCTGCCGGGGGCGGCGGCCCGGCCAGCGAGGCGGCCGGGGCCGCTGTCAACCATACCAGCACAAGAACAACCGCCCGCAGCGCGCGGATTCGCATTCCAGATTCCTCCCGAGACGGGCATGATACTGGAAAGCGGTGGCCCGCGGCCGACCGGACGCCCCTCTTTCGTCGTCTAACACAGCAGCACTTGGCGAAGGGAGTGCCCGTGCACCGTGTCGGCCGGACCGCGCAAGTCGTCTTCGTACTCGTGGCGCTGCTGGCTTGCAGCGCGGCTGCAACGGGGCTCGGGGGAGGAGTGCTGCCGGCGCTCCGGGCCGCCAGCTGGAACCTCGACATCGAGCGGGCGATGGATGCCGTCGGTGTCGCGCCGGGCATGGTGGTCGGCGAAGCGGGCGCAGGCGATGGCTACTTCACGCTGCCGATGGCGCGCCGGGTCGGGGCTGCGGGCGCCGTCTACGCCAACGACATCAGCCGGCGCGCGCTCGACCAGCTGACGTCGAACGCGAGGCGCGAGCGGCTCGACAACGTGCACATCGTCGAAGGGGACACGGACGATCCGCGGTTCCCGCGGCGCGACCTCGAGCTGGTCGTCATCGTCCACGCGTTCCATGACTTCAGTCAGCCGGTCGAATGGCTCCGCAACGTGACGAAGTACCTGCGGCCCGGAGCGACCGTGGCGATCATCGACCGCGATCCCAGCCAGGGCGCGGAAGCCCACTTCTGGCCGCGCGATCGCATCCTGGGTTATGCCGAGAAGGCCGGGTTCGAGCCAGTGAAGGTGGTTGACGGCATCTCGCGGCACCTGATCATCGTGATCAGGCCTGTTGAACCCGGGGTCTGACGTTCCAGGGATTCGTTTCCGGCGCAGCTACCCCGGCATCAGCACGTTCAACCCGACCGCGTGCGCGGCGTCGGCCAGACGCTCGTCATAAGTCACGAACGCCTCGGGGTAGTCGCCAATCGAGAGCGCGGACGCGAGGTGGATGGCGTCCAGCGAGCGCAGGCGCGGCGGGCCAATCGCGCCTGCCAGCGTCTGGACAGCCTCCTCGAGGCGGATGAGCGTGACACCGCTGAGTTCCTTTTCGAGCCTGTCAACGACTTCAGGCGGATTCCCGGCCCGCAGGACGATTCGCCGGCATTCGATGGGCAAAAGCACTGAGGAAATGCGGTCGGGCCAACGCGACAACGCCTGTTCAAGTGCTGGGCGTTCGGGTTCTGAGAGCACCAGTTTGAGGAGCGCAGAAGAGTCCACGTAGACCGGGAGGAAGCTCACAGCCGGTCCTCGCGCGACTCTTCGAACGCCTCCCAAATGCGGCGACGCACCTCTTCCGAAATCTCGACAGGCGGCAATGCCGCCAGCGTTCTTGGGTCCCGCGTTGCGGGTATCGCCCGCCCTTCGGCCACCAACCGCTCCACGAGCGTGGCGCCAGGCCGGATCGGGATCAGCATGGCCACCGGGTTGCCCCGGTCGGTCACCTCGAGCCGTTCACCCGCGATGACGCGTTCGAGATAGACGCTGAGGTTCTGGCGCAGTTCGCGCACGCCGACGCGCGGCGGGCGCAGTGGCCGGACGGTCTGATTTCTTTGCCTGCCCTCCATGTAGCACATTGTAGCACATTCCAGCTCGGTCCTGACGGCGGTATGATGGCGCCGGTCCATCATGAGCCTCGACCGGCGCGAATTCCTCCTCGCCCTCGCGGCCGCTTCGGCGCTCCCCGCCGCGGCGAAGGCCGCACCGTGGCGCGCCGGTTTCGCCACCGTCGACATCACGCCGCCGCTCGGCGTCTGGATGGGCGGGTACGCCGCGCGCAAGGAGCCGGCGCAGGGCATCGCCCAGCCGCTCCACGCGAAAGCGCTGGCCGTGGCGGATTCGGCCGGGCGCCGTGCGGTGGTCGTGAGCCTCGACGTGCTGGGCCTGACCGAGCCGGCTGTCGATCGGATTGCGGACGCGGTCCGGCGCCAGTACGGCCTCTCGCGCCAGCAGTTGCTGCTCTGCAGCAGTCACACGCACAGCGGGCCGATCATCAGAGACCAGCTGGCGGTCGCGTACGACCTGAGTCCGGTTCAGTGGGACCAGGTCCGCGCGTCCACGCGGCGCATCGAGGGGCAGGTCATCGAGGCGGCCGGACGGGCGCTCGGTTCGATGCAGCCCGCGCGCCTGCGATGGGCGCAGGGAGAGGCCGGCTTCGCCGCGAACCGGCGGACGGCGATCAATCCGGACGGCCCGGTTGATCACGCCGTGCCCGTGCTGGCTGTCGAGCGCCCGGACGGCAGGCTGGCGGGCGTGGTGTTCGGCTACGCGTGTCACAACACCACGCTGCCGGCGTCCTTCGTGCGCTATCACGGCGACTATGCAGGCGTGGCGAAGGCGGACCTGGAGCGGCGTCACCCCGGCGTCACGGCGCTCTTCATCCAGGGCTGCGGCGCCGACGCCAATCCCCAGCCGCGCGGCACGCTCGAGCTGGCCGAACAGCACGGACGCGAGCTGGCCGACGCGGTCGATCGCGCGCTCGCCGGGGCCGCCGAGGTCACGGGCCCGCTTCGGACGGCGTTCACCACGGTGTCGCTGGGCTACGCCCCGGCGCCCGGCGCGGAGGCCTGGCGGCGCAAGCTCGACGACGAGAACGTCTACGTGCGGCGCCATGCGCAGATGATGCTCGACGTCATCGCGCGCGACGGGCGCACGGTCGCGGCCGAATCCGCGCCCCTGCACGTCCTGCGCCTCGGCTCGCTCTGCATGGTGGCGCTCAGCGGCGAAGTGGTCGCCGACTACGCGCTGGCGATCAAGCGGAAGTACGGCAGCGGCACCTGGGTGGCCGGCTATACCGACAGCGTGTTCGGGTACGTGCCGTCGGCGCGCGTCCTGCGGGAGGGCGGCTACGAAGGCGGCGAGGCGATGCTGTACTTCGGGCGCCCGGGTCCGTTCGCGGACACGGTGGAAGCGACGGTGCTGAACGGCGTCGACGCGTTGATGGCTGCCGCCGGCGTCACACCAGCGGAGGGATCATGACCCGCCTGACGCGGCGAAGCTCGCGGCGTAAACTGGTGTGACAGCCCCGGGAACTGCCGGGCGGATCGGACAGGCGGCATGAACGCCGGAGCCCCCATGACTCTCATCGAATCCTTCGTACGCGTCGCGAAACAACGAGGCGACAAGCTCGCGATCGTCGACCGCGCCACCGGCCAGCGCGTCACCTACAAGGCGGCCCTCCTGCGCGCCCTGATTCTCGCGCGCAAGCTCGAATCGTACGGGCCTGGCTTTGTCGGCGTGATGATCCCGAACTCCGCCGGCGCCACCCTGACCGTCATCGCCGCCCTCATGACCGGCCGCGTGCCGGTCATGATCAACTATTCCACCGGCGCGGCCCAGAACTGCGAGCTCGCTCAGCGCCGGCTGGACTTTCGGACCATCATCACGTCGCGCAAGCTCCTCGAGAAGATCAAATGCCCGGAGGTGGACGGCATGGTCTTCATCGAGGACATCGCCGCCTCGATCTCGGCCGTGACCAAGTTCGCGGGCGCGCTGCGCGCGGGCCAGTCGGCCGACCGCATCTGCCGCTCGCTCCACGCCGCGGGCGCCGACGACCCCGCGGTGATTCTCTTCACGAGCGGCAGCGAGCGCACGCCGAAGGTGGTGCCCCTCACCCACGCCAATCTCATCGCCAACCTCGAAGGGCTGCACGGCGTCCTCGACTTCGGTCCGGACGACGTCATCCTGGGCAACCTCCCGTTCTTCCACGTCTTCGGCATCAACACGGGCCTCTGGCTGCCGCTCATCACCGGCGCGACCGTGGTCACCGTCCCGAGCCCCCTTGAGTTCCGCGCCGTCTGCGCCGCCATCCGCGAGGAGCGCATGACGATGGTGATCGGCACGCCGGTGTTTCTCGCGGGCTACCTCCAGAAGTCCGAGCCGGGCGACTTCGACTCGGTCCGGCTGCTCATCACCGGGGCCGACAAGTGCCCCGAGTCGCTGCGCCATCTGTACTGGGAGAAGCACCGGATCGCGCTCCTCGAGGGCTACGGCACGACCGAGACCAGCCCGGTCATCTCCGTCAATTCGCCGCCGCACAACCGGCCCGGCAGCGTCGGCCGCGTCCTGCCGAATCTGGACGTGCGCCTCGAACACTGGGACACCGGCGAGCCCTGCGCAGTCGGCGCGATCGGCAAGATCCTCGTGAAGGGGCCGAGCGTGATGAACGGCTACTTCGACGACTTCGAGGCGACGTCGATGCGGCTGCATCGCGGGTGGTACGACACGCAGGACATGGGGTACATGGACGCCGACGGCTACCTCTGGCATGTCGGCCGGCTGGCCCGCTTCCTCAAGGTCGGCGGCGAGATGGTGTCGCTCCCCCTCGTCGAGGACGTCCTCCAGCGCGCCCTGCCGCCCGGCGTGGACGGCGTGGTGGTGGAGGCGCCAGACGCCGCGCGCGGCTCCCGCGTGGTCGCGGTGATCACCGAGGGGGTTGACGAACGGGAAGTGCTGCGGCAGATGGGCGGCGACCTGCCGAACATCGCCCTCCCGAAGCAGTTTGTCGTGGTCCCCGAGTTGCCGAAAATGCCGAGCGGCAAGATCGACTATCGCCAGCTCACAGAAATCGTGCGCCAGCTGGTTCATCGCGCATAAGGCACTGGAGATGATCAGACGCTGCATGCGCTTCGCCGCTGTGCTTCTGTTGTGCTCCCTGTTGGCTCCCGCCGCCGCGGGACCGGCCCTGCCGGCCGGACCGAACGCCGGTCCATCGGCGGGCCAGGGCGCGGCCCGTGCCGCCCTGCTTCGTGAGGCCGAGCGGGCGCTCGCCGCCGGCCCGTTCAGCGTGATGGACAAGCAGCGGATCCCGCCCAGCGGCGACAAGCACGACTTCCTCTCTCTCGCGCCGTACTGGTGGCCCGACCCTGCGAAGCCGAATGGCCTGCCCTACATCCGCCGCGATGGGGAGGTGAACCCGGAGTCGAAACGCGATACCGACGATGTCCCGTTCGGGCAGATGACGGACGCCGTGGGGACGCTGGCCGCCGCGTTCCGCGACACGCGGGACGAACGCTTCGCCGCCCGCGCGGCGTTGCTCCTGCGGGTGTGGTTTCTCGATCCCTCCACGCGGATGAACCCGAACCTCGACTACGGCCAGGGCGTTCCCGGGCGAAGTACCGGCCGCGGAGCCGGTATCATTGCGACGCGCAAGCTCGTCGGCGTTGTCGAGGCGGCTCAGAGGCTGGAGGTCTCGCCGTCCTGGACCGAGCGCGATCGGCAGGGGCTCCGTGCCTGGTGCGCGGCGTACGCGGCGTGGCTGCAGACGAGCAGGAACGGGCGCGAGGAAGCCGCCGCGCTCAACAACCACGGCACGTGGTACGAGGCGCAGTTGACAGCCCTCTTGCTGTATACCGGCCGGCGCGGCGAAGCGAAGGTGCGTGTCGAAGACGCCAGGCGCCGCCTGGCCTCGCAGATCGAGCCGGACGGCCGCCAGCCCCGTGAGCTCGAGCGCACGCGATCGTGGAGCTACAGCGTCATGAACCTCGACGGCTGGTTCACGGTGGCGAAGTTGGCAGAGCAGTCGGATGTCGATCTGTGGAACTTCCGCACCGCCGATGGGCGTTCACTGCGAGCGGCGCTGGATTATCTCGTGGCGTTCGCCGGCGCGGGCGCCAAGTGGCCGCACACGCAGATTGCGCCGATCGAGTGGGACGGCCT
>Ga0209253_10004729_pt1 | contig 11849 bp, 12 predicted proteins | sample FrelakmetBRP12BR_FD_187145 | JGI IMG/M metagenome (GOLD analysis project Ga0209253, IMG submission 187145) | Freshwater lake sediment microbial communities from the University of Notre Dame, USA, for methane emissions studies - BRP12 BR (SPAdes)... | ecosystem: Environmental > Aquatic >...
TGGCCGCCACCGTCACCCCCGGCTGGCAGCCCGGCGAGGCGCACTTCACCGGCAAGCGGTCGGAGGAAGGGGCCGAGGAGTCGAAGGAGCCGGCCGCCAGGAACGCCGAGCTCGACGTCCTGCAGAAGGAGATCGACTCGAAGCGCCAGAAGTAGCTGGTCGCAGTCGCGGTCAGGGTTGGAAGCGGACGTGCTGGCGGAACTCGCAGGACGGCAGCAGCAGTAGACCCGAAGCAGATGTGGAGGCGGTCATGGCGCGCTACCAAGGCGGAACGAAGGCTCCCGGCGGCTACTACTGGAACGCCCGGCACTGGGCCATCACGCTGGTCCCCGAGGAGGGCGGAACCCTCCCCGGTCGCGCCAACGAGCACTTCCGGAGCATCTCCTGGGTGGCGGCGCTCCTCCTCGCGCCCATCCTCGGCGGGCTCTTCGTGGTGTTCCTGCCGTTCATCGGCTTCGCGATGCTGGGCGGCTACGCATGGCGCCGCATCGTCGGCGGCGCCCGGGAGGGCGCCCGGGATCTGGCCGCCACCGTCACGCCGGGATGGCGCCCGGGCGAGGCGCACCTCACCGGTCGCCCCGGCGAGCCACCCCAGGAGGGCGAGGTGGCCGCCGGTGGCGCCGGGGAGGAAGCGCTCCGAGACGTCGCCGAGGAGATCGCCGCCCGACGCGGCGAGCAGAACGGCGGGAAGTTCGACTAGCCGCGCCCGCCCGCGGAAGCCGCGAGCACCGACGTCGTCTCTCTTCAGGGCCGGCGGTCCCCACGGGGCCGCCGGCTCGCTTCATCGGGGCGCGGCGCGCGCGCAGCCCTCGGCGCCGCACCTCCGTCCGCCTCGGTTCCGGAACAGCTGGGCGCCCTCCCGCGAATCCCGCCCGCCCCCCACGCCACCCACTGCCGGAAGGACGCCCATTCCCTGCCGCCGCCGGCCTACAGCCCGGCGGCCCGCGCCGTCGCGAGGAGGAGGCTCATGTTTCGCGCGCCATCCTCGCCCAGGTACCGGCGGAACCTCCCGGCATCGAGGCGCATCGAGCGAACGGTCTCCTCCACCACGGCGTCATAGCTCCGTGCGCCCGGCTTTCGAAGCTCCAGCGCGATCTTGAGGATGGCCCGGTGGAAGGCTGGATCGACCGCGCCGCCCTTGCGAGCACGGCGGGGCGCCGCCTCGACCGTTCCGCTCCCCCGCCGGCCGACCCCCATCCCGCCTCCGCGCTCGAGTGCCGTGACGCGAAACCGCATGACCATACATGGCAGGTGGTGCAGGGTCAAGGAGCGCCCGAAGCCGCCGTGGACAGTGCAGCGCGCGGCGTGGCAATCTCCCGCACCCGAATGGAAAAGGCCCGGTACGTCGCCGTGGAGGGACCCATCGGCGTCGGCAAGACGACGCTGGCGACGGCGCTCGCCGAGCGGACGGGCGGTCGGCTGGTGCTGGAGGTGGTGGAGGAGAACCCCTTCCTGGCGGGCTTCTACCAGGACCGCAAGAAGCACGCCTTCCAGACCCAGCTCTTCTTCCTCCTCTCCCGGTTCCAGCAGCAGCAGGAGCTGTTCCAGCAGGACCTCTTCAGCCAGGTGACCGTCTCCGACTACCTGTTCGCGAAGGACCGCATCTTCGCCTCCCTGACCCTCGACCCGAACGAGCTGGCGCTCTACGAGCGGGTCTGGCAGGTCATGGGCCCGCGGGTGGTGAAGCCGGACCTGGTGGTCTACCTGCAGGCGCGCCCCGAGGTGCTGCAGGCACGCATCCGCAAGCGCGGGCGCGACTTCGAGCGGCACCTCGACGGCGACTACCTCGACGCGCTCTCCCGGGCCTACGGCGACTTCTTCTTCCACTACGACGAGACGCCGCTCCTGGTGGTGAACACCAGCGACCTGGACCTCGGCGACGAGGCCGACCTCGAGTCGCTCCTCACCCAGATCCGCCGCCACCGCAAGGGGCGGCTCCACTACAACCCCGAGGGGCACAAGGCCTGACCGGGGCCGTCTCCGCGGAGCCGCGGCCGGCGCCGATGCGTGATCCGTGGCGCAAGACGGCTGGACCGCGCTAGACTGCTCATTCGGACCGAAGGGCAGGACCCCCCACGGGGCCTACACCGGAGGCGATCGCCATGTCGAGCCAGTCCGCTCCCCAGAAGCGGGTCACGATCCACGAGCTCAGGCGCATGAAGGCGGCCGGCGAGAAGATCGCCATGGTCACCGCCTACGACGCCACCAGCGCCCGCCTGGTCGATCGCGGCGGCGTCGACGTGGTGCTGGTCGGGGACTCGGTGGGGATGGTGATGCAGGGGCACGACTCGACCCTGCCCGTCACCCTCGAGCAGATGATCTACCACTGCGCCTCGGTGCGTCGGGGGCTGGCGCGCACGGGGAGCCGCGCCCACGTGGTCGGCGACATGCCCTTCGGGAGCTACCAGGCGAGCCCGGACGAGGCGGTCAAGCACGCCATGAGGATGGTGGCCGAGGGCGGCGTCGAGGCCGTGAAGCTCGAGGGCGGCGCCGAGTTCGTCGAGGTCATCGCGCGCATCGTCCGTGCCGGCATCCCGGTGATGGGCCACGTCGGCCTCACCCCCCAGTCGGTTCACAAGATGGGCGGGTACGTCGTCCAGGGAAAGGACGGCGAGCGTGCCCAGCAGCTCGTCCGGGACGCGCAGGCGCTCGAGAAGGCGGGCTGCTACGCCCTGGTGCTGGAGTGCATCCCGGCCGAGCTGGCGCGCCTCATCACGGGCCAGCTGGAGATGCCGACCATCGGCATCGGCGCCGGGGTGCACTGCGATGGGCAGGTGCTCGTGTTCCACGACCTCCTCGGCCTGGAGACCGAGTTCAAGCCGAGGTTCGTGAAGCGCTTCGCCGACCTCGGCCCCCTGGCCTCGGCGGCCGTGGCGAGCTACGTCGCCGAGGTGAAGCAGGGCACCTTCCCGGCCGAGGAGCACAGCTTCCACGCGCCGTCCCTGCGCCTGCTGCAGGTGGTGCCTCCCGAGCCCCAGGGGGACGACGACCACGCCGGTGTCGTCGGCGCCCCGGTCTAGGCGCCCCCGCCGATCCCGATGTCCAGGCCGAGCCCGACGTCCCTCCCTGCGCTCTTTCGCGATCCGGCCGAGTGGCAGCGCCGCTGCACCGCGGCCCGCGACGGCGGGACCCGCATCGCCGTGGTCCCGACCATGGGCTACCTCCACGAGGGGCATCTGTCCCTCATGCGCCAGGCGCGACGCCTCGCCGATGCCGACGGGCGCCGCGGCCTCTCGCTCGCCACCGTCTTCGTCAACCCGTCCCAGTTCGGGCCGAACGAGGACCTCTCGCGCTATCCGCGGGACCTCGAGGGCGACCTCTCCAAGTGCGCCGCGGCCGGTGTGGACTGGGTCCTCTCCCCGGAGGCGCCCGACGCCATGTATCCGTCCGGCTTCCAGACATGGGTGGAGGTGGCGGACGTCTCGCGCGGCCTGTGCGGTGAGCGCCGTCCCGGCCACTTCCGCGGCGTCGCCACCGTGGTGGCGAAGCTCCTCCACCTGTCGCGTCCCCACGCCGCGCTCTTCGGCGAGAAGGACTGGCAGCAGCTCCAGGTCATCCGCGCCATGGCGCGCGACCTGGCCTTCGGCGTCGAGGTCGTGGGCATGCCGATCGTCCGCGAGCCGGACGGGCTGGCCCTCTCGTCTCGCAACGCCTACCTCTCGCCCGAAGAGCGACGGCGAGCGGTGGCGCTGTCGCGCGGGCTCTTCGAGGCCCAGGCCGAGGCGGCGCGCGGGCAGCGCGACCCGGCGGCGCTCGCGGCCGGGGTCGCGGCGCGGCTCTCCGAGGCCGGCGCGCGCACCGAGTACGTCGAGGTGGTGGAGCCCGAGACCCTGCGGCCGGTGGCGCGGGCCGAGCCGGGCTCGCGGGTGCTCGCCGCCGCCTTCCTGGGGAAGACCCGCCTCATCGACAACGTGGCCCTGCCATGAAGAAGCGGAAAGCCGAGGGTCCGGGCGACGACGTGAAGATCGTCGCCCAGAACAAGCGCGCCCGCTTCGACTTCTCCCTCGAGGACCGCTTCGAGGCCGGCCTCGTGCTCACTGGAAGTGAAGTGAAGTCGCTGCGCGAGGGGAACGTGAGCCTCTCCGACGCCTACGGCCTCTTCCGCGGCGACGAGATCTTCCTGGTGAACTGCCACATCGGCGAGTACCGGGCGGCGTCGGTCTTCGGCCACGGCCCGCTGAGGGACCGGAAGCTCCTGCTCAACCGCCGCGAGATCGAGAAGCTCCGCGGCAAGGTCGAGCAGCGTGGCTACACCCTCGTCCCCCTCTCCATCTACTTCAAGGAGGGGTGGGCCAAGGTCGAGATGGCGCTGGCCCGCGGCAAGACGCACGAGGACCGGCGCGACACCATCGCCGAGCGCGAGTCGAAGCGGGAGATGGACCGCGCCCTCTCGCGCCGCCGCCGCTGACGGCGACCTGCCAGCGCTCGCGTCGCCGCGCCGCGGCAAGGTCGCCGCACACACTCGACCACCGTGGCGCACCGTCCGCCAGGCGCCCCGCTCGGGGCCGCGACTGGTCGCCGGCGCGCGGTCTGCTACGCTGGCTCGAGAGGTACCGATGTTCGACCGCATCACGCTCCGGCGCGACCTTCTGGACTGCAACGGCCAGGTGCTGGCGCGGCGGGGCTTCGTCATCTCCCCGGAGAGCATCGCCGAGGCGGCCGGCTCGGCTCGCCCCGAGGCGGCGGTCTCCCTCGCCGAGACCTTCGTCGCCGACGACCTCGAGTTCCCGCTCGGAGGGCACGCCCACCGCCACCTCCTCCGCACGCCGGAGACCAGGTCCGCCCTCGGACAGGTGCTGCTCTCGGTCCGGCTCCCGCCGGCCGCCTGGGACGAGGTCCACGCGGTCAAGATCCTCGATCCGGGTCGCTACCAGCACGCGCTCGCGACCGCGGTGGTGACGGCCCGGCTTCTCGGGGTGGCCGCCGGGGAGTCCCGCGTCCTGCCGGAGGTCGTGGCGGCGGCGCTCCTGCACGACCTGGGGATGCGCCACGTCGCCGCTCGCGTGCATCGCGGCGCCGGGGCGCTCCGGGCCGAGGAGGCCCGGGAGGTCGCGCAGCACCCCTTCCTGGGGGCCTGGCACCTGGCGCGCCTGCTGGGAAGCCACCCGGCCGTCGAGGCGGCGCTCGCCCACCACTGGTGCAAGGGGCAGGGGTACCCGGACCTGGCGCGCCCGCCGTCCCGAGCGGTGGAGGTGATCACGGTGGCGAGCGCCTTCGCGGCGCTCACGCAAGCGCGCGCCTACCGCTCCGACGCCTTCGACTCGCGCAGCGCGGTGGACGTGCTGGTGGCCGAGGCGGGGGTGGCGCGCTACGACCCGAGCACCGTGAAGCTGCTCGTCCACGCGCTGCGCGGCGGCCACGGCGAGGCGCGGCTGGTTCGCTTCGGGCGGGCTCGAAGCGCGCAGGCGCCGCTCGTGAACCACCACACGCCCATCACGGCGCCGGCGCGCAGCTGGATCTGAGGCGAGGTCAGAGCCCGGAGACCCGCGCCAGCTGGTCCCAGGTGTAGATCCCCGAGTCGTGGCCGTCCGACCAGTGGATCTGGACGGCGTAGTTGCCCACCGACTCGATCCGCTCGGGGCGGATCTCGGCGGGGATGGTGGCGGGGTCGAGGATCTTCTTCCCGGTGCCCTCCTCGATGCAGCCGGCGCAGGGACAGGCGTTGCGAAGCTCGAACGCCGGCACCGCCACCTGCCGGTCGCCGGACCAGGTGATCTCGATCTCCCCACGCTCGTTCACGTGGATGGCCTCGGGAGGCTCGGCGGGGCGCGGCCGGGAGGGGATGCGGTCCAGGAGTCCCATGCCGGAATAGATGGCGGGGCGCGGGGCCGGCGTCAAGCCGCCCGGGCCAGCTCCGCGAGCAGGCCGGACCGGTCCTCGAGCGGCGCCACGCAGGGTGCGCCGCCGGTGGCGTAGAGCTCGGAGTGGGCGAGCGACGGGGCGAGGCGCAGGATGGCGGCCGATCGCGTGCCGTAGTGGGGGTCCATGTGGATGCAGGTGGCGGGTGCCGGCGGCGCGTGCGTGGAGAGGAGGTGGTGGAGCCGTTCCGGGGTGGGCTCGACCGGCCAGCGGCCGCGCACCGACTCGCCGCGCGGACAGCGCCCCCACGGCGAGCTCTCGGTCACCACGTGAAGCCCCGGCCCCAGCGCCGTGAAGGCGTCCGCGGCGCCGTCGTACCACCAGAGGAAGGCCCGCTCCCGGTCGGCGACGAGCAGGTGGAACGGGTTGAACGCCGCCGCGGCCAGCGCCGAGAGGACCCGGCGGGCGGCGCCGGCCGAGGGCTGCTCGAGCGCGAGCGCGACCAGATCCCCCCGCGAGCGCCGTGACGGGTCGGGACCGCCGGCGCCGGAGTGGAAGTTGGTGAGGGCCGCGAAGAGGCCACCGGTGCCCACCCCGATCCACGTGCCGCCGGCGACCGCGTCCCGCGGGGCGGCGAAGCGCACCCGGCCGGCACCCGCGCGCAGCGCCCAGTCCTCCGCCGGGCGGCCGAGCCGCTCGTCGCGGTTGGCGGCCACGACGACGGGCCAGCGCGCATCGGGCTGGAGGGCGACGGCGAGCGTGCACATGGGCGAGGAGATAGGGCGGCGACGGCCCGTCCGCCACCCGCGGGGCCGGGGCCCGGGCCTCGCGACGGCGCGCGCCGCCGGGTGCCGCGCGCGCCCGCCCCCGAGCCCGGCTACTTCTTGCCGGCGGTCACCTGCCGCGCGTTCTTCACGGATGCGAGCAGCATCCTGCGCTGCAGGTCGAGCTGCACCGGGAGCGTCGATCCGAGCTTGTCGAACCACTCCTGCTGGCTCTCCAGCTCGTATTCCCACTCGCCGAGGTCGATGCGGGTCGCCTGCTCGATGCTGGCGCGCGGGACGTCGAGCCCGCCGAGGTCCAGGTCGCCCGCGTAGGGAACCCAGCCGAGCAGCGTCTCCTGGGCGTTGGTCCGGCCGTGGCAGCGGTCGAGCACCCACTTCAGGACCCGCATGTTGTCGCCGTAGCCCGGCCAGAGGAACTTGCCGTCCGAGCCCTTCCGGAACCAGTTCACCATGAAGATCTTGGGGGGGTTGGGAATGCGATCCTGCATGTCGAGCCAGTGCTGCAGGTAGCTGCCGGCGTCGTACCCGAGGAAGGGCAGCATGGCCATGGGATCGCGGCGGACCAGGCCCACCTGGCCGGTGGCGGCGGCGGTCGTCTCCGAGCCCATGGTCGATCCCAGGTAGACGCCGTGGGTCCAGTTGAAGGACTGGAGGACGAGCGGCACGGTGTTGGAGCGGCGCCCGCCGAAGATGAGGGCGCTGATGGGGACGCCCCGCGGGTCGTGGGAGAAGCGTGAGAGCGCCGGGTTGTTCGCCATCGGCGCGGTGAAGCGGCTGTTGGGATGGGCCGCCTTCTCCTCCGATCCCTTCTTCCAGGGCTGGTTCTTCCAGTCGATGAGCTCGTCCGGCGCAGGCTCGTCCTTGCCCTCCCACCAGACGTCCCCGTCCCTGGTGCGGGCCACGTTGGTGAAGAGCGTGTCCCGGGTGATGCTCTTCATCGCGTTGGCGTTCGTCTTGTAGTTCGTGCCGGGGACGACGCCGAAGTAGCCATACTCGGGGTTCACGGCCCAGAGCCGGCCGTCCGAGCCGACTCGCATCCAGGCGATGTCGTCGCCCACGGTGCGGATCTTCCAGCCCTCGAACTCCTTGGGCGGGATGAGCATGGCGAAGTTGGTCTTGCCGCAGGCCGACGGGAACGCCGCGGCGACGTAGCTGATCTCGCCCTCCGGGCTCTCGGCCTCGAGGATGAGCATGTGCTCGGCGAGCCAGCCCTCGCGCTTGGCGAGGTAGGAGCCGATGCGGAGCGCCAGGCACTTCTTGCCGAGCAGCGCGTTGCCGCCGTAGCCCGAGCCGACCGACCAGATGGTGTTGTCCTGCGGAAAGTGGGCGATGTAGCGCCGCTCCGGGTGGCAGTCGCGGACCGAGTGCAGCCCCCTGTTGAAGTCGCCCTTCTCGCCGAGCCGGTCGAGCGCCACCTTGCCCATGCGCGTCATGATCCCCATGTTGAGGGCCACGTAGACGGAGTCGGTCAGCTCGATGCCGACCTTGGCGGCCGGCGAGTCGGCCGGCCCCATGACGTAGGGCACCACGTACATCGTGCGCCCCTTCATCGCGCCCTCGAACAGGCCGCCGAGCTTCTGGTAGGCCTCCTTGGGCTCCATCCAGTTGTTGGTGGGCCCGGCCTCCGCCTTGGTGGGCGTGCAGATGATGGTGAGGTGCTCGACGCGGGCGACGTCGCTGGGGTTGGAGTGGTGGTAGTAGCTGTTCGGCCACCGCTTCGGGTCGAGCGGGATGAGGACTCCGTCCTTCACCGCCTGCTCGGTGAGTCGCTTCTTCTCCGCCTCCGACCCGTCCAGCCAGACGACCTGGTTGGGCTGCGTGAGCCGGGCCATGTCCTCGACCCAGGCGAGGAGCTGAGGGTTCTTCGTCGGAGCGGCGGTCGTGGGCGACATGCGCGTATCTCCCGGGCAGGACGGACGGAAAGGGGCTTGCGGGGCGAAAAACCTAGCACAGCCGGGCCGGCGCCAAAAGGGGCGCCGACCGGCCGGCCCGCCCAACGGTGCCCCTGGCCTACTTCTCGAGCTTCTTCTTCAGCAGATCGCCGAGCGTGCCGAAGCCCTTGCCGCCGCCCCGAGGGGCGCGAGACAAGTACTCCTGGGCCTCGCGCCGCTCCTCCGCGGCCTCGGCCTGCGTGCGGGAGAGGCGGATGCGCCCGCGCTCGTCGATCTCCACGATCAGGCAGGTGATCTCCTGGCCGGCCGGGAAGGCCTTGCGCAGGTCCTGCCCGCGGGCCGTCCCCGTCTCCGGTGCCGGCACGAGCCCGCGGCCCCCGGCGAAGCGCACGAAGACGCCGTAGGGCTCGATCCGGTCCACCGTGCCCTTCACCACGTCGCCGACCCTGGGCGTCGGGGGCGGGGCCTTCACCTCGCGCGGGGGTGCCTCGGGCTTCTCCGGACGGGGGACGAGCGCCCTCACCGACAGGCCGATGCGGGTTCCCTTGCGTGCGTCCTCGTCGATGCGGAGCACCTGGACCTGGACCTTGTCGCCGCTCTTGAGCAGATCGGCCGGCTTGGACACGCGATCCCAGGCGAGCTCGGACACGTGGACCAGGCCCTCGACGCCGCCGAGGTCCACGAACGCGCCGTAGTCCTGCACGCTCGTCACCGTCCCATCGAATACCGCCCCGGGGGCGAGCTTCTCGCGGGTGCGCTGCGCCAGCTCGGCCCGCTCCTCCTCGAGGAGCGCGCGGCGCGAGACGACGACGTCGCGCTCGTCGACCTTCTGGACGCGGAAGCGCAGCTTCTGCCCGACGAAGGTCGCCGGGTCGCCGACGAAGCGGACGTCGATGTGGGAGACCGGGCAGAAGGCGCGCTGGCCGAGCACCTCGACCTCCAGGCCGCCCTTGTTGACGCCGGTGACCACGCCCTCCACCGGGAGCCCGGCGCGAGCCGCCTCCACGAGCGCGTGCCGGTCGGGGTGTACGCGGGCCCGGCCGCGCGAGACCATGGCGCCGCGCTCGCCGCCCTTGACGACCACGCCGTCGATGATGTCGCCGACGCGGAACTCGAGCTGCCCGGCGTCGTCCTGGAGCTCGACGACGTCGATCATCCCCTCGGCGACGCCCGAGCCGAGCTCGAGGAAGGCGACGTCCTGGCCAATCTGGAGGATCTTGCCCGCCACCTTCTCACCGGGCGCGAAGCGGCGCCGCGGAGCGGCCCCGGCGCCGGCGAGGAGCTCGGAGAAGCTGCCCTCGTCGGGCGCCTCCTGCTGCGGGGCCGGGGGCGGCTCACCGGCCGGGAGCGACGGACCCCGGGCCTCGGCGGGCGGGCGATCGCCCACGCCGGCGTCGCGCCGGTCCCGCGGCCGCCGGTCGCGGTCGCCGCCGGGTCCGCGCATGGGGCGGCCGCCTCGCCCCGGAGGGCCACCGCGCCCGGGCGCGCCCGGAGCGTCGGGGCGTGGGGGTCCGCCGGGCCGTCCCGGTCCGCGCGGACGCGGAACGCCGGGCGCCGCAGCGGAGGCGCCGCCGGCCGCGGCCACTCCAGGCGGGGGCACCCCGGGTGCTGCCGCGGCGGCGGCCTTCTCCTCGGCGAGCCGCTGCCAGAGCGGGCGGGCGTCGGCCCTCCGCTCCGCCGGTGCGGTGGCGGGCGGCAGCGTCTCCACCACCGGTTCCTCGATGGGCGTGCCGGGAGGCGGGGGCTTCACATGGCCCTTGCGGACGACGATCGGGCCGGACTCGGGCTTCTTCTGCTCGTCGGACATCGCGCGCGTTATATGACACGCTCGCAGCCGTGCCAACCGATCAGCGCATCGCCGTCTTCCTGTCCCACCCGGACGACACCGCGGTCCGGCTGGCCGGCTCCTGTGCGCTCGCCGCCGCGGCCATGGGCCATCGCGTGGACGTGTTCCTCCTGGGCGGAGCCGTACGGGCCGTGGTCGAGGCGGCGGGCGACCCCGACGGCGCGGCCCGGGCGCTCCTCGAGGCCCGGGGCGCGGGCGCCTGTCGCCTCTTCGCCTGCTCGCAGAGCCTCGTCGAGGCCCGGGTCGACCGGGCCGCGGCGGAGGGCGCGCTGGACGCGGTGGTGGGCTGGCCCACGATGCTGGAGTGGACCCGCGGCGTGGTGGACCGCCACTTCTTCTGAGCGCGCCGGGCGACCCGAAAGCAGAGGGGCCGCCCCTCGCGGAGCGGCCCCGGGCTCATCCGGCGGAGGAGCTCGTCAATCCTCGGCGCCCTTGCGGCCACCCTCGGCGGCCCACTTCTCCAGCATGTCGGTGGTGACCGACTTCGGCCGCTCGATGGCGTAGCCGAGGCCCCGGTCCCAGGTGATGTTGGCGAGCACGCCGAGCGCGCGCCCGACGCCGAACAGCACCGTGTAGAAGTCCCACTCGCGGACGCCGTAGAACCACTGGATGACGCCCGAGTGCGCGTCCACGTTCGGCCAGGGGTTCTTGGTCTTGCCGTGCTTGGTCAGAACGCCCGGCGCCACCTCGTAGATCATGTTCACCAGCTGGAAGAGCGGGTCGTTGGGCAGGTGCTTCTTCGAGTACTCGTTCTGCGCGACGTAGCGCGGGTCGGTCTTGCGGAGCACGGCGTGGCCGTAGCCCGGGATCACCTGACCGGAGTTGAGCGTGTCCCAGAGGAACTTCTCGAGCTCCTCCTTGGTCGGGACCTTGTTGTCGAGCTTCTTCATGACGGCCTGGATCCAGCCCAGCACCTCCTGGTTGGCGAGTCCGTGGAGCGGGCCGGCCAGGCCGTTCAGCCCGGCGGAGAAGGAGTAGTAGGCGTCGGACAGCGCCGAGGCCACCAGGTGCGTGGTGTGGGCCGAGACGTTGCCCGACTCGTGATCGGAGTGGAGGCAGAAGTACATGCGCGCCACCTCGTCGTACGGCGGCGCCACGCCCATCATCTGGGCGAAGTTGCCGCCCCAGTCCAGCTTGGGGTCGGCCGGGATGAAGGTGTCTCCCTTGTACTTCATCCGGTAGATGTACGCGGCGATGGCCGGCAGCTTCGCCAGCAGGTTCATCGAGTCCTCGTACATCGGGTCCCACATGTCGGTCTTCTTGAGCCCGCCCTCGCCGTAGCGCTTGGCGAAGATCGAGTCACGCTGCATCGCCAGCACCGCCGTCGAGAGCATGGTCATCGGGTGCGAGTCGCGGGGCAGCGCGCGCAGCACGTCGATGACGTACTTCGGGACCTGGGCGCGGGCCTTCCAGTCCTCGACCACCTCCTGGGTCTGCGCCGCCGTCGGCACGTCGCCCGTGAGCAGGAAGTAGAAGAAGCCCTCGACGTACGGCTGCTCCTTGCCGGCGGCGCAGACCCAGGAGGTG
>Ga0209253_10004730_pt1 | contig 11845 bp, 6 predicted proteins | sample FrelakmetBRP12BR_FD_187145 | JGI IMG/M metagenome (GOLD analysis project Ga0209253, IMG submission 187145) | Freshwater lake sediment microbial communities from the University of Notre Dame, USA, for methane emissions studies - BRP12 BR (SPAdes)... | ecosystem: Environmental > Aquatic >...
TCGGCAAGGAAAAGCATACCGACTGGTTCACCAATTTATGCAAGAAGCAGTAAAAGTATTATACGCTGGTTTCTCATTCTTCCGACTTGAAATTTCGGAGGATGAGCTTACTCCACCAGTTACCCGCCCGCGGACTCGCGAGATTTGATTGGCGAGCTGCCTTCGAGCAAGATAACATCATACGCCTGGATGGTGTGGAATTCAATAGAGGGTGACTACAATCGGCTGTTCAGCCCTATTTGCCATTTGGGCAGGATGTTTCGCCTGTATCCTGCTGAGACTCTTCGCTTTCTGCAGTCGCTCAGGCTCCAGTTCGCTAATCTTAACCCCCTGACTGACTGCCGGTCGAAGCAAAACCTGCCACGCTGTGGAGAGTGTTATCATCCAGACCCAGGTTTGGCAGCAAAATACACTATCATCCTAGCATTCTATATCCACGCTTGAGTCTAAAGATCCTGGATAATCCCACAATATCCTGACTACTCCGGAGGAACTGACCTACGGGATCATTTACCTGCTGTTAGACATCCCGGGCTTGCGTCATCTTCAATCTTTCGATAACCGTGCGCCAAAGCTTGTCTTCTGCGCTCAAGCAACCGTTAGAATCAGTCAAACATTTCTGGTTATCTTTGCACCGACTGGCTCTCATGCTCGGTCGCGCCATCGAACGCCTCCGGGGTATCGCTGAGGTGCTCCAACATCAACCTTGTATCACGCTTTCGTGAACCACTAATAATACTCCATCCAGAGGGTTTCAAGATGAAATAATGAAATGCTAACTCTAAATTGATGTTTCTCGTAGGATAAACGTACATTCCTGTGCTGGTTGATCTCATCCGTTGAGTTTCCACTCTTGCTAGACTCTTCTAAATTACAAACCGCTGGCCTTGCCGGTTTTTAATGGCCCGGCGGTCTTTAGTATGCTTTTCGTTGCGGTGGCTGGACACGAACCAAGGACCCAGGGGATATGAGTCTCAGTCCTAAATTCGCATGATTTTTAAGCAAGAAGCGCCCAAAAAGGGCGCTTCAAAGTTGCGGGGGGTGGACTCGAACCACCGACCTCCAGGTTATGAGCCTGACGAGCTGCCACTGCTCTACCCCGCGCCGCCTGTAGCGAGCCGCAATTGTACACCCGCCATCCAGTCGCGTCAAGGATGAGGAACAGTTCCCATGGAGGTCTTTATCCAAGGCACAGAGAATGGGGTGAAAAAAATGGGTGCAGTGCAGCCTTTTTTTTGCAACCCTCTTTTATAAATTATATATCTCCCCGAATTTCTTTGTCAGGTAGCGGACATAAGCACCCGGGTCGATCCGGGAGCCAGTTACTCTCTGGACCAATTCCTGCGGTTCGAACTTGGCCCCGTGACGGTGGATCTTCTCTCGCAGCCAGCTCAACAGGGCTCCGAACTTGCCAGCCTCGATCTGCCCTTCCAGATCTGGGATATCCTGGTTGATCTTTTCCCACAACTGGACCGAGATCAGGTTGCCAAGCGCATACGTGGCGAAGTAGCCAATCGAACCCTGCGACCAGTGGATATCCTGCAGCACACCCTGGGCATCATTAGGAGGCGTGATCCCCAGGGTTTCCTGCATTTTGGCGTTCCAGAGCGCCGGCAGGTCTTTGACATCCACCTTTCCTTCCAGCATCGCAATTTCTATTTCAAGACGCAGCATGATATGCAGGTTGTAGGTGGCCTCATCGGCTTCAACCCGGATGAAGCTCGGGGTTACCTTGTTGATGCCCTTGTAGAACTTCTCCAACGGGACAGTGCTGATCTGCGGAAAGGTTTCCTGCATGCGTGCATAAAAATGCTTCCAGAACGGCCGGGAACGCCCAACCAGGTTCTCCCACAGCCGGCTTTGCGACTCATCCAGGGCCAGCGAAGCGCTCCCCTGCAGGTTGGTATGATCCAATTCAGGCGCCAAACCCAGGATGTAAAAGGCATGCCCGCATTCGTGCATCGTGCCAAACAGCATTGAATTAAGGAAATTTGCATCCACCCGTGTGGTGATGCGCACATCATTGAGACCGATTTCAACTGTGAAAGGGTGGGCGGATTTATCCTGCCGACCACGCTTCCAATCGAAACCGAATTTGGAAATGACCTGCTCGCCAAACCCCCACTGCCTGTTCACGTCGAAGGGCTGGTGCAGGAAGGCATCCTCCACCTGCGGTTTCGCTGTGATGGCTTTGATCAATTCCACCTGTTTCGGGAGTAAACCTTCGAAAATGGCTTTCACGTCCGCCGTTTTCATGCCCGGCTCGAAATCATCCAGCAGGGCGTCGTAAGGATGGTCAAATCCCGGGAAGAATGAGGCATACTCCTGCCGCAGGGCGACGGTTCTCTCCAAGTACGGCTGGAAAATGGAAAAGTCCGATTTCTGGCGGGCTTCCATCCAGGCCTGCTCCGCCCGCGCGGTCAGCCGGGCCGATTCCTCGATGTGCCGCGCAGGGATGCGCAGGGCCTTATCGTAGTTGCGTCCGGTGACTTTGACCAGCCGGGACTCATCCGAATCCGGTTCAAGTGTGGCCGCATACGGTTTGAGTTCATCCAGTAATATTCCCATTTCAGGCGATGTAACCCGTTCATGCGCCAGGCGTTCAAGTAACGCTAACTGGTTGCCGCACCCTTCCGCGCCTCCTGGCGGCATATAAGTTTGCATGTCCCAGGCAAGCAAGGCAGTGGCATGATTGAGATCCGAAATCTCTGCAAGAATGGCCTTGAGTCGGTTGATCTTTTCTTCCATGAAATTCTCTCGTGTTCCTATAAGAATTGATTATTGGTTAAATCCAGGTACCAGTTCAACATCACTTCGTGAGCTACCGCTGGAGTGGCGGCATAGCCGTGCCGGTGAATTTCTCCCAGGCGTGCGCCCATGCGTTGGTAGAACCGGCAGGCTGGCACGTTGACGTTCTGGGTCTCGATCTTCATCTGGCTGCAGCCACGTCTCTTCGACCATCCGGCCGCGTGGTTGAAAAGCAGGATGCCCGCCCCGCGCGCCTCCGGAAGAACCCGGATATCCCACAGCACCGCCAGGTCACGGCGGGCTTCGAGCATGAAGACACCGGTCGTATCAAAGGCTACCGCCGCCGCGCCGACCGGTTCACCGACCATTTTCGCCAGGAAGAACCCCCATTTCGTCACATCGTAGCGTTTAGGCCAATCAGTTGGCAGTTCACCACCCGCATCATAATCCTTGATATATGGTTTTACTGGAACTTCGTACAAGCGCATACCGCCCAAACCGCCCTCCACCAGCTCGACCTCCAGGATGGTTTTCACTTCGAACGCGCTGGGGATCCTTTCATACTCCCCCAACCGCTCCGGCGTTATTTCAGCGATGTTGATCCTCATACACTTATTATAAATGGATCAAAAAAAGGGTGCCAGCCAGCGCAATACACCGCCCGTCCCCTTTTCTTTGGACAACTTACAGAGTACTGCGTAAATAATTGAACCAAAATCGTCAGCTTTTCTCTGCATTTTGGCTGTTTCAATTCAGTTGTTATTGCAGGAAGCAGTAGAACTATTCGTACCTCAGCGCTTCTACCGGCTCCAGCCTGGCCGCCCGGGTGGCCGGGTAAATTCCAAAGAACAGCCCCACTGCCGCCGAGAAAATTGTTGCCAGCAGGATCGAACTCAGGTTTACGGTTGGATTGAACGGGTTGCCGCTTGCGCTGGCAATCCGCCCTACCAGCAGCGCCAGCAGCCAACCCAGGCCGATCCCGATCACGCCGCCAAAAAGGCTTAGCAGGGAGGATTCGGTTAGGAACTGTACCAGGATGTCGCGCTTGCGCGCTCCCAGTGCCTTGCGCAGGCCGATCTCGCGCGTCCTTTCTGTCACCGAGACCAGCATGATGTTCATGATGCCGATCCCACCCACCAGCAGGGAAATCCCTGCGATTCCACCGATGAAAATGGTGAACACGCCCGTAACGGTCGTGGCAATGGAGAGGATGTCTTTCTGCGAGAAGATGGTGAAATCGTCAATGCCGATCGGTGTGTGATGACGCTGCCGAAGTACCTGGGAGATTTCGTCGGTGGCCTGCGTCACCGTCTCGGCACTGGTAGCCTGGACGTAGATCAGGTCAACCTCATTGACTGCCGTGCGGTGGATCAGGCGCGCCTGGGCAGTACTGATCGGGACGAAGATGTCATTGTCCTGACTGCCGAAGGAACTTCCGCCTTTCGAGGCTGTCACGCCTATCACCCTGAAGGGCTGCCCGTTCAGCCGCACCGTCTCGCCCACCAGGCCCTCGTGCCGGTCAAACAGTTTGTCTGCGATCCCGGGACCGATTACCACCACGGAAGCCTGGCCGAGTACCTGTTCCACTGAAATGAAAGCGCCTTCCGTCAGGGCATAGTTCTGCATTGGAAAGAATTCTGGTGTGACGCCGGTGATCTGGTTGTTTGTCTGCTTCCCATTTGCCACGCTCACTTCCGCACTGCCCATAATGTTTGGAGCGACGGCTGCCACGTGCGGCGAAACCAGCGGGTCGGAGATCGCTTGGGCATCTTCCATCGTGATTGGACGCGGGTTGCGCACTTCCTGGGTGCGATTTCCGGAAGTTACAAACAGCAGGTTGGTGCCGATCCCGCTGATCGCGCCGGTGATGGTCGATTGTGCACCCTGCCCGACAGACAGCATCGCAATGACCGCCCCCACTCCGATGATGATGCCCAACATGGTCAATCCGGAACGCAGTCGGTTCGAATTCAGGCTTTCCAAGGCTTCCAGGATGGACTGTCCGATGTTCATACTTCCTCCACCAGTCCATCGCGCAGGTGAATGATGCGGTGTGTCTGGGCTGCAACGGAAGAGTCGTGGGTGATGATGATTAGCGTGGTGCCTTTCTGCCGGTTTAATTCGAGCAGCAACGCTATGATTTCCTTGCCCACCTTGGAGTCCAGGTTGCCGGTCGGCTCGTCTGCCATGATAATGGCCGGGGTATTGACCAGGGCACGCGCAATCGCCACGCGCTGCTGCTGGCCTCCGGAGAGTTCCGCTGGTCGGTGCATCACCCGGTCCTTCAGCCCGACTGCTTCAAGCGCCTCTAGCGCCAGGCTGCGACGGCCGGAAATTATCCCGGCATAGCGCAGGGGCAGCTCCACGTTCCCAAGCGCTGTCGTTCGATTGAGCAGGTTAAAACTTTGGAAGACGAACCCGACCTTCCGATTGCGGATGTCTGCCAGTTGATCATCCTTCAGCAGCGATACCTCCTCGCCATCCAGGCTGTATTCGCCGGAAGTGGGCAGGTCCAGGCAGCCCAGGATGTTCATCAGAGTGGATTTGCCCGATCCGGATGGGCCCATGATGGCGACCACTTCGCCGCGTTCGATCGTCAAAGAGACACCGCATAATGCGCACACATCCTGCGCACCCATCTTATATACCTTGGTCAGTTCTTTGGCAATGATAACCGGCTCTGCCATTAAAAGCCTCCGCCAAAGGGTCCGCCGCCGTCACTTGGGTGGGTGAACAACGTGGAAGGTGGATTCAAGATGATCAGGTCACCAGATTTTAAATTGGTCGAGACCACTTCACTCTGTGTATCCGAGGAGGCGCCCAGGGTGATATCCACTGCCTGAGCCTGCCCGTTACGCAGGACGTATACCACGCGTTGATTGTCGACCAGCCGCACGGCCCGATTGGGGACCAGCAGCACGTTATGGACCTGTTTTACCGTGATGGTGACGGCAGCCGTCATGCCCGGTTTGACATTCGCATCTGGCTTGGTGAGCTCCACGGTGACCGTAAAGTTAACAGCCCCCTGGACGGAATCGCCGGCCTGGGCCACTTCAACCACCTTTCCCTCGTACACCTTGCCCGAGATAGCGTCAAAAGATAATGTCACCGCTTGCCCGACCTGGACACTATTAATGTCAACTTCTGAAACCTGCACATCCACCTGCATATGGGACAGGTCGTCCACCCGGAATGCCTTCGTGCCCGGAGACACCTGGTCGCCAACCATTCCATATCCTTCGGTAATGGTTCCGGCAAAAGGAGTGGCAATTCTCGCCAGGTTGAGGGTGGCCTGGGCAGAATCCAGGCGCGCCTGGGCTGAAGCCAAATCCCCCGCATCCGGCCCGTTCTTCAGGCGGTCCCATTCCCGTTGCGCATCCGCCAGCTGGGCGGTCGCCAGGTCGAACTTGGCCTGCGCCGAGGCAACGTCGCGACCGCTGGGCACCAGCAGGAAATAATTCAGATTATTCTGGGCGGTCTTCAGCGCCTGTTGCGCGTTGTACAAGCTGGTGTATGCCCGGGCATAATTCGGATCGTCTTTTCCCAGGTATTGAAAGTATCCAAAATAAGTCTCTGCCGATTTTAGGTTATTCTGAGCAATTACAACCTGCGCCCGAGCGTTCTCGATATCTCCCGCCGTACCACCCTGGTTCTTGGAACGTAAACCGTCCCAGGTCGCCTTGGCACTGTCGAGGGCTTTTTGCGCATTGACCAGGTTGAGCTCCGCCTGCATTTTCTGGGTTTCGGATGTCTTTAAATTGTCCAGGGTACGTTGGGCGGTCACCAGGTCCGCCTGAGCCAGGATCATGTTCTGCGGCAGGGATGTCTGTGATAAAGTCGCCAGTACATCCCCGGCCTGCACTTGGTCTCCGGGTTGTACCTGGATTTCACCGACCGTGCCGGTGGTTTGCCATGCCAGGATGGCCGTCTGGTTGGAACGAACCGTCCCGGTCGCGCCGATTGTGGCGGTCAGGGTGCCTTTTTCGGCTTTGACAGTCTCATATTGTGCGGTGGTTGAGCTGCTATTGCGTTTATTTATGAAAAACGCGCCGATCGCCACGGCCACTGCCGCCAGCAGAATCAGGATGATCCAGTTTCTCAGGCGGGCATTTTTCTTTCCGGTATTTTGTTTTTTCATGAGATTTCCTCCAGCGTGGAGGGATGTTCCACGCTTCCCCGATCGTAGGTGAGATTTGATAGAAATATGATTTTACTCCAGCCTAGGGATTGCGGTAAGCCTTAAATCCATTATTCTTATGATATTTTTACATAACCTTTATTGTGATAATCGTCGCAACCAATAATGACATAGTAACCTGTGTATCCCGCTTTAGATTGAGTATGATGTATATCGGAATAGTATGAGTTTGTCGGTATTGACCGGAGGCACCTATGCAAACGATCCCGAGCGAGTATTTGGAAATTGACCGCAAAGCGCGCGTCTACATGCCCTACCAGGACCTGTCGCTACGCCCGCCCACGGAACGCGTCTGCGATTTTGGCGACGTAACCATCCCGCTCGACTCTGACCGGGCCATGCTGGAGGCCTCCCGCTGCATCCACTGCCCCGACCCGGCTCCCTGCATGTTGGCCTGCCCCTGCCATAACGACATCCCCTCCGCCATGTGGCTGATCGAACAGGGCCATTACGTTGAAGCTGCCGATCTTTACCGACAGACTTCCTCCCTGCCGGAAATATGCAGCCGCGTCTGCCCGCATGAACAGCTCTGTCAGGGTTCCTGCGTCCTCAACAAGACCGAGGAACCGGTCTTGTGCGGTCCATTGGAAACCTTTGTAACCTGTTACGAGCGCAAGACCGTTGGCGTAGCCATCCCGGTCGGAAAACCGACCGGCAGGAAAGTCGCCATCGTCGGTGCAGGACCGGCCGGCCTGGGATGCGCTGAGCAGCTTTTCCAAAAGGGCCACTCGGTCATGTTCTTTGACTCCAAGCCAGCTCCCGGTGGTCTGCTGGTCTATGGCATCCCTAATTTCAAACTGGCCAAGGAAGTGTTCTTCTGCCGTTGGGGTGATTTCGAAAAGGCCGGGGCAAGGTTCGCGGGCAATACCTATATTGGTGAAAGTAAAACCATCGACCAGTTGTTCGAGGAAGGTTATGATGCCGTATTTGTCGGTACAGGCGTTGGCATCGACGCCCGCATGGAGATCCCGGGCGAGGACCTGCCGGGTGCGTACGAAGCCACCGACTTCCTGATGCGTGCCAATACCGAGCTGAATCTCCTGCCCGAGAAAATGCGCGAGCGGCCCACTATCGGAAAGCATTTGGTGGTCATCGGTGGCGGCGACACGGCCTCTGATTGTCTGCGTTCAGCCTTGCGCCTGGGTGCGGAAGAAGTAACCTGCCTGTATCGTCGTACTGAGAAGGAAATGCCGGGCGGCAAGAAGGATCGTCAGATGGCCAAAGAAGAAGGCGCCAGGTATCGGTTCCTGACACAGCCGGTCAAATTCATTGCCGGCGAGGATGGCAAGCTGGCCGCGGTCGAATGCATCGAAATGAGGCTGGGCGAACCGGATGCCAAAGGCCGTCGCAAGCCGATCCCGGTGGAAGGCTCCAACTTCTCAATCGCGGTGGATACGGCCATCAAGGCGCTCGGCTACTGGCCGGATCCAGTCATCGGCAAGACCACCCCGGGCCTCGAAACGCACGATTATGGCCTCGTCAGCGTGCTGGATAAGGAGACCGGCGTCACCACCCGCCCGGGCGTATTCTCCGCCGGTGATGTCGTCACCGGCCCGGACATGGTGGTGACCGCCATGGTTGGCGGCAGGAAAGCCGCCGCAGCCATCGACGAATACTTGAAAACGAAATAAAATTCTTTCCGAAAATTAAAAAAGGAGCGAGTGTTGCAAAGCACCATTCGCTTCTTTTTTTGCCTATGGCAGTCTCTCAACCCTCTCCACCCGTAGCAGTGGCTCTCCGCGTGCCGTGTCCATTTCCATCACCCCGCTCACCAGCAGCGGGACGGATGAATGGATGAACGGGCGTGCCTGCCGGTAGACATCCGGAAACACGACCGCATCCAGCATCCCGGTGAGATCCTCCAACGTCAAAAACATCATCGATTCGCCCTTGGCCGTCCGGCTGTGGTGACCGCTCTGCCGCAATCCGGCCACGCTGACGCGTTGCCCGATCCGCCCGGCGGCCTCGCTGGTGCTGATCGCCCCGGCTTTCCGGATCTTTTCCGCCACCATTTCCAGCGGATGGGCCTCCAGGCTGACCCCAAGCAGCTCCTCCTGGGCAGCCACTTTCTGTTCAAGAGTCCATTCATCCTCGTTTGAATCTCCCCAATCAAACAAGCTTGGTTGCCCGATGCGCCAGCCCCCTCCGATCCGGCGCAGGATGCCCGGGATCGTTCCAAACCCCGCCATTGCCCCGGCGCGTGCCAGATTTTCCGCCTCCTGCGGCCGCGGGTCGGCGCGTGTCAGGAAATCCTCCAGTGTGTGGAAGGATCTGGCTTGCAGGATCCGTTTGATGGTAAGCCGGGTCAGGTCGCGCACCTGGTCAAGTCCCATGAAGAGTGCTTTTTGGCCTCCCTCTCCCGGGATAAAAGCAAAATTGCGGCCCGAGAAATTGACATGCGGGGGCCTGACTGCCAGACCGAGCCGGCGAGCCTCGCTCAGGTAGACTCTCTGACTGTAGTACCCTCCCCAATTGGCCAGCACCGCCGCCATGAACTCACCCGGGAAGTGTGTCTTGCACCAGGCAGAGCGCCAACTCACCTGGGCGTAGGAAGCCGCGTGCGCCTTCGGAAAGCCGTATCCGGCGAAGGCTGCCATCATCTCCCAGATCCGCTCACCGGTCTCAGGCGGGATTCCATTCCGGGCTTCCACCTCGGTCACAAACTTTCGCTGCAGCAATTGCATCTGCCGGCCTGGATCAAAATGACTCATTGCCCGGCGCAGCAGGTCAGCCTCGGCCAGGCTGAAGCCCGCCAGCTCGTGCGCGATGCGCAATACCTGCTCCTGGTACAGGATCACCCCAAAGGTCTCATCCAACAGGGGTGCCAGGGCCGGGTGGATGTGGACGACCGGTTCCTGCCCTTTGAAGCGCCGCACGAAGGCATCCTTCTGCCCTCCGGTCAGGGGACCCGGGCGGTAGAGTGCCAAGGCGGCCATGATATCATCCTGGCTGCGGGCATGGATTTCCCGCAAGGTCGCCCGCATTCCGGGACTTTCTATCTGGAAACAGCCGATCGTCCCCCCACTTTCGACTCGAGCCGCAGTCTCCGCGTCTTCCGCCGGAGTTGAATCCAGCACGGCGAGGGAGCTGGCATATTGAGCCGGCTGGCTGGCTTGGATGAACTCGGCCACGTCTCCGAGTACTGTCAGGCCGCGGATCCCGAGCAGGTCGATCTTGACCAATCCCAATGCTTCGACCGCCTCCAGATCGAACTGGGTGATCGTGACGCCTTTGCTGCCGGAACGCATTACTGGCACAAGCTCCGTCAGCGTCCCTGGCGCAACCACCACTCCGCCGGCATGAACAGAGAGATGGCGCGGCAGCTTGAGCAGTGCCTCCGCCTCGTCGAATATCCGCTGCATTGGTGCGGAAGGGTGCAACCGGCGTAGCTCTGCAAAAGGCGAGGGCGGTTCTTCACCTTCCTCCCTTGTCTGCATGCGTGCCCAAAATCCATACGGCAGTTCATTGACCATCTTGCGCAATATTCCCGCCTCCATGCCATGTGCCTTGGCTACCTCGCCCAGGGCGGAGCGCGGCCGGAAGCGGTTGATCGTCCCAACCATCGCAACCCGCTCTGCGCCGTAGGTATCGAAGACATGCTGGATGACCGTATCGCGCCGGCGCGAGCACAGATCGGTGTCAATATCCGGCGGCGTGGTGCGGGCCGGGTTCAGGAAGCGCTCGAAGAACAGGTCCAGGCGAAGCGGGTCAGGGCTGGTGATACCCAGGCAATGCGCCACCAGGCTGGATGCGGCGGAACCGCGTGAAGAATACGGCACCCCGCTCCGGCGGGCAAATTCCAGGATTTCCTCCACGATCAGGAAGATCGGCTCGTAACCCATCGCAGCGATCACGTTCAATTCATGATCCAACCGGGTCTGCGCCGCCGGACTGATCTCGCCATATAGTCGCTGTGCTCCCGCAAAGGCTTTCTGGCGCAGGTGCTCGGAGGCGCTCAGGCTCCCCGGCAGTGGGACGGTTGGCATATGCGCCACCCCCAGCGGCAGCTCGAATTTACAGCGCCCGGCGATCTCGCTGGTGGCAGCCAGAGCCGCCGGGAAATGATCATAGAGCGCCTCGATTTCTTTCACCGGGGCAAAATGGGACCCGGCTGGTGCCACGGCTCCCTGCGGGAGTCGTTCAAGCGGCTGGTTCAGCCGAATGGCGGCCAGGGTCCGCTGCAAGGTGGCCTGCTCAGACCGCAGATAGTAAACCGGAGCCGCAATAACGGTGTGCAGCCCCAGACGATGGGCTAGCATCGCGTCCTGCAGAGCGCTGGATGGATCCCTCAGCGCCACGTACAACCGTCCAGGAAAAATATCCTTGAGAGTTCCAAGTATTCCTGCTGTGGCCTCTCCCTGCCCCCCACACAGGGCGATCAGATCCTCAGAGCACGCCGCCAACAGTTCGATCGAACAGGCTGATTCAGGCGCCTCCCGCAGCGCCAGGCTGCTCGAGAGGCGGCAGAGGTTTGACCAGCCAGTCATGCTCATTGCCAGCAGTGACAGCAGGCCACTCTCCAAGTCCACCTCCAGACCTACCACCGGCTGTATGCCTGCCGCCTTGCAGGCTGTCACGAATTCCACCGTTCCGGTAAGCAGGCGGTGGTCGGTCAGACCCAGCGCCGGCATGCCTTCTGACGTTGCGGCCTGGGCCAGTTCGGCCGGCAAGGGCAAACCTTCCTGCAGCGAGTAGGCCGAATGCGTGGTGAGGGGAATGTACATCAGGCTGATTCTACCGGGTTTATGGGGAAACCGCCGACCTTCTTGGATCGGCGGTAATAATGGTCGGGGCGGGCGGATTTGCGATAGTCCCCTGATGGGGAAACCGCCGACCTTCTTGGATCGGCGGTAATAATAGTCGGGGCGGGCGGATTTGCGATAGTCCCCTGATGGGGAA
>Ga0209253_10004731_pt1 | contig 11840 bp, 8 predicted proteins | sample FrelakmetBRP12BR_FD_187145 | JGI IMG/M metagenome (GOLD analysis project Ga0209253, IMG submission 187145) | Freshwater lake sediment microbial communities from the University of Notre Dame, USA, for methane emissions studies - BRP12 BR (SPAdes)... | ecosystem: Environmental > Aquatic >...
CAGGACCGCCACCAGGAGCCAGCCCCACCGGAAAAAGGCCTCCTGAACCGTATCACGCAAGGTGGTAATTCGCATTGATCCAACCCAGCCGCGCTAGTGTCGCAAGGACGGAAGAGACAGAAATCGCCGCCATACCGGATTCGCCGGAAGGCGGCAGGAGCGGATGGATGGTACGGGAATGCCACAGGGGCTGAGAGCCGCCGAACAAGCCGATCGCCGGTACGCCCAGGGCAGCAGCCATGTTCAGCACCCCAGTATCGTTGCCGATGTAGCCACGACAGCGGGCCAGCAGCGCCGCGGTCTGTTCCAGCGGCAAGGCCACCGCATCCGCTGCCTTGCCGCCTTCGGCCTGTATCCGCAGGAACATATCATCGGCCAGCGGCCGTTCCACCGGTCCGCCGACGATGAAGATCGAACCGACCCGCTGCCGGTCCAACGTCAGCGCCAACTCCGCGAAGCGGGCCGCGCCCCATTGTTTCCAAGGCTCGCTGCTACCGATGCCGAAGGCGATCCATGGCGCTGGCCAAGCGGCAAAACGCTCCACTATCACCTGATCGGCCTCGGCGGCGACCGCCAGCCGGGGTTCCGGCTCGTTCCGGGGCAGGTCCAGCAGTTCCAACAAGGCATCCGCCCGAAGGATCGGATGAGCGTGGCGGCGGTCGGGAGGCAATCGTACCGGGACGGTCAACGCCAATGACTGCAAGCCCACTCCGTAACCGATTCGTTCCGGGATACCGGCCAGCCGGGACGCCAGGGCATAGCGGGCGCTGCCGTGCAGGATCCACACCCGTTGATACGCGCCCTGGCGTAGCAGCGCCGCCAGCCGCCACAGTCCTCGCAACCCGGCATGGTGGCCAGTTTCACGCTCCAACCACAGCACCTGTTCGACGAAGGGGTCAGCGCGCAACAGCCGGTCAGCCTGGGAGCGTGGCTTAGTCAGAATATCCACCCGGCCTGGAACGGTCGTCGCCGCGATGGCGTGAATGTGCGGCAGATGCCAGACCATGTCGCCGATGCCGGGCAGTGGCTGCACGATCAGCGTTCGGCCGGACGGGACCAGCTTCACGCGCCGCTCCTCGAAGTCTCACTCAGCGCCTGGTATAACGCCAGCGTCTCATCCAGCATCCGTTGCAAGGGAAAAACCGGTTCCGGCGGCACCGGCGGCGCGGCGGCCAGCAGTTCCGCAGCTTTTGCCGTCAGCGCTTCCAGATCGCCGAGCGGCGTCAAACCGACCGGATACATCCGGGCCAGAATCTCGCCGACACCGCCGTGATCATAGCCAGCCACCGGCGTACCGAGGCTCAACGCCTCCAATACCGTGCGCCCGAACGATTCCGGCTTGGCCGACAGCGACAGCACCAGGGTGGAGACTGCGTAAATCTCGCGCATGTCGTGGCGATGGCCGGCAAACGTCAGGCTATCGTTCAATCCCTTCCCACGAACCAGGCGCTGAAGCTGTTCGGCATAGCGTTGGCGACGCGGCTCGACTCCACCGACGATCAGGCCATGCACCGGCAGGCCGCGCGCCCGCAGCCGGACGATAACTTCGATGAAATCCTCATGACCCTTGAGCCGGCTCAACCGTCCCGGCAGGTTCAAGACCATCGCGTCCCGCAGTTGCGGATATTGCCGATACCACTCGGCCAGCCATTCCGACGATGGTCGGTAGCGGTAGGGAAACGCCGCCGGATCAACGCCGCGCGGGATAACCTGAATGCGTTCCGCTGGCAGTTCGGGATAGTAGCGCTGCAGGTACCGGCGCACCGTTTCCGACACGGCGATCACCCGCTCGCCGCGGGTCATGATGGCGCTGTAGCGGGAAGCCGAATATAGTCCGTGAACCGTGGTGACGAAGTGTGGCCGGGTGGTCGGGTCCATCCCATGCCAGGCCAGCCAACCGATCCAGGCCGGCAACCGCGAGCGGGCATGCAGGATGTCGATACGCTGTGCGGCCAGCCAGTGGCGCAGGGGTCGGACCCAGCGCAGGGTCAGCGGCGATTTGGCACCCAGCGGCCAGGCCAGATGCTCGCTCCCTTCACGCAACAGTTCCGGCACCAGCCGCCCTCCGGCGGAAATCACCACCGAGCGATGCCCGCGCCTGACCAGTTCCCGCGCGACTTCCAGCGTGCCGCGTTCCACGCCTCCACCGTCCAGAGCCGGCAGTAACTGCGCCACGCTCAGGCCAACCATTGCTCGACGATCCACCGGGCGCAGCGTTCCGCCTCGTTGAAGGGTCGATCGGGCCGGCGCAGTGGCCGATCTCCTCGCCAGTCGGCGAAAGGCGTCACCCAACCCTCGGCTGCCAGTCGTTCCAGTCCCCGGCTCACCCGGCTGGACCGCTTCCGCGGCACCTCCAGTACTCCCACGGCGGCGCCCGCAGTCAGCGCCTCGTAGACCATGGACACGCTGTCGGCAGTAACCCATAGCCGGCCTGCCCTCGCCAGTTGCGCCGGCAGCCAGTCGGGCCCGGTTTCCGAAACGGGAACCGCCGTCAGGCGGCCGCCAGGCATCCCCCGCAAACCGTCCAGGAAACCCGGCGGGGTACGGCGCGAGGTGGTCAGGGTCCAGCGCACCGCCAGATCGGCGGAGAGAATGGTGGCGATCTGCCGGTGCAGCCCGGCATCGTCCCAGCCGAAATGGGCGGAGGGACCGCCGATCAGCAGCAACCCTTGATTGGGTTCCAGCGCGGCGGACGGCTGGATGCGGTTGAGGGCGCCGCAGGTGACAAGCACGTTCGGTCGGACCGGCGGCGCGTCATGCTCCGGAATCAGGCACAGATCGAACAGGCCCAGCGGCAGGCTCGGCCGCATCAGCACGACCGCCCTGCCGCCCCGCATCCGGCGGGCCGCCAGCAGCGCAAGATGGGTGCGGTGGCCCGCACCCAGCAATAAATCCGGCGCCGGCGGTTCGCGCCAGCCCGCCAGGGATCCGCGAATCAAGCCGGCCAGCACTGTCGCTGCCGGCGGCGGGTCCAGGGTAATGGCTTCGACCGGGCGCAACCGGGCCAGGGCATCGGCCAACCCCCGACTTTGGTTGTCATGCCCGGCCTTGCCGTCGCTGAACCGCCAGACGACGAGGGGCTTCACCGGCGGTTCCGCCCGCGCCCGGACAGCGGGTCAGTCCACCAGCACGAAATCCGCGCCGCAATACGGGCACTTGGCCTTGCCGGTGGCTTCGATCGGCAGGTAGACCTTGGGATGGGAGTTCCACACCATCATGTCGGGCATCGGACAGGACACCGGCAGATCGTCGCGGCTGACTTCATAGGTTTTCTGGGCGTTCGGCATGGCCTTGGCGGAAACAGCGGCGGCTGCCATGGCGTCATTCTCCTGGTTGTGATTGTTGGGCGGCGGGGTAAAGGCTTCCCCCAACCCTTCTCCCGCAAGCGGGCGAGGGGAGTCAATGTGAGTTCAGACCAGCGTCAGCCATTCGGGATATTCATCGCGGCGGCCATGCACCTGATTGAAGTACATCTCCTGCAGGTGCTGGGTGATCGGTCCACGCCGGCCGGTGCCGATAATGCGGCCGTCGACTTCGCGGATCGGGGTCACCTCGGCGGCGGTGCCAGTGAAAAAGGCCTCATCGGCGATGTACACCTCGTCGCGGGTGATGCGTTTTTCCTTAACCGGAATGCCGAGATCGGCGGCAAAGCGGATGATGGTGTCGCGGGTGATGCCTTCCAGGGCCGAGGTCAGGTCCGGGGTATAGATCACGCCGTCGCGGATGATAAAGATGTTCTCACCGCTGCCCTCGGCGACATAGCCCTCGGTATCCAGCAACATCGCTTCGTCGTAGCCGTCGCGCAGAGCATCGGCCAGCGCCAGCATCGAGTTCATGTAATTGCCGTTGGCCTTGGCCTTGCACATGGTGATGTTGACGTGGTGCCGGCTGAACGAGGAAGTGCGAATGCGAATGCCGCGCTCCAGGTTCTCCGCACCGAGATAGGCGCCCCATTCCCAGGCAGCGACGATGATGTGGACCTTGAGGTTGTCGGCGCGCAGCCCCATGCCTTCGGAGCCGTAGAAACACATCGGGCGGATGTAGGCACTGGCCAGGTTGTTGGCGCCCACGGCCTGCCGGCAAGCCGCGTTGATCTCATCCTTGCCGTAGGGCATCGGCATACCCACTATGTGGGCCGAGCGAAACAGCCGGTCGGTATGGGCCTGAAGCCGGAAAATCGCGGCGCCCCGGTCGGTGGCGTAGGCGCGGACTCCCTCGAAGACGCCCATGCCATAGTGCAGGGTGTGAGTCAGGACATGGGTGTTGGCCTCGCGCCAAGGCACCAGTTCACCGTCGTACCAGATCAGACCGTCACGATCAGACATTGACATTTTGTTCGTTTCAACCCTTGTTCTGTTGGATAGCGTCGCATCAAATCAGACCGTTGCGGTCGATAGTTCGATTCTTGTGTTATGTTGGACAGGCCATCAACTTTCCATCAGCCGTCGCCAGATGCGAATAACGCTTTCGCGGACCTCCAATGCGTCGTCTGCCGGAACGCGGGCGGGCTGTTCCCGCAGCTTGAGCAGGTGAATGCGCCGGCGCAGTCCGCGATAGGCATTGCGCAACCGGGCGGCATCGGCGATGGACAGGATGCCGAACCGTTCCAGGCCGTCGAGCTGCCGGATATTATCGGTGTAGGTCAGCAAATCCGGGTAGCGGTGAGCGTTCGCCAAGATTTCATATTGCACCACAAATTCGATATCGGCGATACCACCCCGGCCCTGCTTGAGATCGAAGACCTCGGCGGTGCTGACGTCCAGTTCGGCCCGCATCCGCTCGCGCATGTCGCGGACTTCCTGGCGCAGCAGGCCCGAGTCGCGCTCGCGCTGCAAAATCTTGCGGCGGATGGCCTGAAATCGTTCCGCCAGCACCGCCGGACCCGCCACCACCCGGGTCCGCACCAGCGCCTGGTGCTCCCAGGTCCAAGCCTGATGGTGCTGGTATTCCACGAATGCCTCGAACGAGCTGACCAACAGGCCGGCGCGGCCGCTGGGCCGCAAGCGGGTATCCACCTCGTACAGGTCCCCGGCGCCGGTGCGGGTGGTCAGCAGGGAAATAATGCGCTGAACCAGCTTGGCAAAGAAGCTGGCGTTGTCAATCCGGCGCGGGCCGGCGGTGATCTGCCGGTCGCCAGCGCTGTCATGCAGGAATACCAGATCCAGGTCGGAACCATAGTTCAGTTCGATGCCACCCAGCTTGCCGTAGGCGACGATGATAAAGCGGGCGTCGCGCTCCTCCCCTTCCACCACGCAGCGGGGCTGGCCGAACTTGGTCAGCAGATCGGCCCAGGCCAAATCCAGCACCTTCCGCAGCAGGACTTCGGCGATTTCGGTCAGATGGTCGCTGACGATCATCAACGGCATGGCGCCGCTGACATCAGCGGCGGCGACCCGCAGCACGTTGGCCTGCTTGAAATAGCGCAGGGCGTTTAACACTTCCTCGGGATCGTCCGCCGGCGTCCGCGCCAGTTGCTGGTCCAGCTCCAGCGCCAGTTGGAGACGGTCCAAAGGGGCGTACAGGGTGGTTGGATTCAGCAGGTCGTCCAGCAGCAGTGGATAGCGGACCAGATGCTGGGCGATCCAGCCGCTGGCGGCGAACAGCTTGACCAGTTGCGCCAAGACCTGTGGATGATCGGCCAGTAGCGCCAGGTACACCGAGCGGCGGGCCACGGCTTCCAACAGGTTGAGCACGCGCTCCAAGGTCGCCGCCGGTTGCGGGGTGGCGGCGACGGCTTCCAACACCCGCGGCACCAGCGCGTCCAGCCGCCCGCGCCCGCGCGGGCTCATCGCCCGGTAACTGAAGCCGTTCCTGAACGCCCGCAGGCGGTTCCAGGCCAGCGCCGGGTCCTCGAAGCCATGCCCGGCCAGGAGTTGCAGCGCGCTCTCCTCGCCGGGATCGCCCCGCCATAGCACCGCCAGATCTGCCTTGGCGGCGTCCGGTTCCGGCTCGGCCACGCCGCCGAATACCTGGGCGAACTGCTGGGTCACCGCTTCCACATGCCGGGCCAGTTCCAGGGTGAAGGCGCCCCAGCCGGCGTAGCCCATGGCGAAGGCCAGCCGCAGTTTCGCCAGTTCGTCCTCCGGCAGGTTGTGGGTTTGCTGGTCGGCCCAGGCTTGCAGGCGATTTTCGACCCGGCGCAGGAAATCGTAGGCCTGTTTGAGGCTGGCGACCGCCGGTTCCGGCAAGCGGCCGCCCGCGGCCAGATGATCCAACACTGGCAGGATACCGCGCTCGCGCAGCGCCGGCTCGCGGCCGCCGTAGATGAGTTGGAACGCCTGGCCGATGAATTCGATCTCGCGGATGCCGCCCGGCCCCAACTTGATGTTGCGCCGCATGCCCTTGCGCTCCACCTCCTGGGCGATCAGGGCCTTCATGCCGCGCAGTGACTCAAAGGCGCCATAATCCAGATAACGGCGGTACACAAACGGACGCAACCCGGTCAGCAGGCGCTCGCCGGCTTCCCGGTCGCCGGCGATCACCCGGGCCTTGATCATGGCGTAGCGTTCCCAGTCCCGGCCGTGGTTCTGGTAATAATCCTCGAAGGCAGCGAAGGACATCGCCAGCGGTCCGGAATCGCCGAACGGCCGCAGCCGCAAGTCCACCCGGAACACGAAGCCGTCGGCGGTCGGCTCGGCCAGGATCTTGCTCAGGCGCTGGCCCAGCCGGCGAAAGAATTCCTCGTTGCTGATGGCGCGGGCGCCGTCGGTCTGGCCTTGGCGCGGGTAGGTCAAGATCAGGTCGATATCGGAGGAGAAATTGAGCTCGCGCCCGCCGAGCTTGCCCATGCCCAGCACCACCAGCCGCTGCGGCTGGCCATCGGCGTCGCGCGGGACGCCGTAGCGCTGGCATTGCCAGAGGTGCAGCCGATCCAGCGCCGCGCCGACCGCGGCTTCCGCCAGATCGGTCAAATCGCCGAGCGTTTCCGTCAATCCGGCCAGCCCGGCCAGATCCCGCCAGGCGATGCGGACCATTTCCCGGCGGCGGAACCGGCGCAGCGCGATGGCCAGCCGGCTTTCGTCCGCCGCATCCGCCAGCAACCGGTCGAGCCGCGCTGTGCAGTCTCCCGGCGCATAGTTCGTCGCCAGATCGCCGTCGGCCGCCAGATCGGCCAGCAGCGCCGGTTCGCGGATGCAGGCGCGGGCGACGAATTCGCTGCCCGCCCAGACCCGAACCAATTGTTCCAGCAGTGCGTCCGCCGGCGGTTGGACGCCCGTCGCCCGGGCCGCCGTACCGAACGCTTCCCAGTGCCGGGCGATCCCGTCCCGCAGGGCTTGCGGCAAGCGGTCCAGTTCCTGTTCAAACTCAGCCATGCGTCGTCGTTCCACGCGCCACGCTGGCTACTACTATTCCGTCGGTTCCTCGGCGCCGCCGTCCGGCTCCAGCGGCATGTCGTCCTCCATCACGCCGCTGTCGTCTTCACCCGCCGCCGGCAGCAGGGGAATTTCCTGGCCATTCACGAACAGCTTGCCGCCCTCGAAGCGCGCGCTGGACTTGTACTGATCGCCTTCGAGTCGGATGAAGCCAGCGGCTGTCAGGCCCTGGAGTTGCTCCGCAACCTGCTGCGCCGCCAGGGTCTGAAGAGCCTGCTCGCTGGCCTGCTGGCCCTGCTCCTCGGCCTGAGCCTGGAGCTGGTCCTTGATCGTACCGGCAAACAAGGTTTCGACCAGAGTCCTGGACGCCGCCACATCCGCCATACCCTTTTCCAGCGCGCCCAGCAGGCCGGATGGATCCAGCAACAGGTTAGCCTCGCCGAAATCCTGAAAATTCAGCACCAACTTGCCCTGCCACTGACCCTGGCTCATTTGCGCCTGAGTGTCGAGCGTGAATTCCGGCTTGCCGCGCAGTAGGGTTTTTACCAGGTTCAGCAGTTCGTCGATCACTTGCGCATCATCGGACTCCCCGGCCGCCTTCTGCTGCCACTGCTGCAGTTGTGCCACGGTGGCGCCGTCCAGATTGCGGAGTGCCAGCTTCAGACTGCCGGTACCGCTCTGCTGGTCCACCGTAATCCGGTCGGCTTGGACCACGACTTCGCCGGCCACCTGTTGCGGGCCCTGCGGGCTCAGCGAGCCGGTCATGCTCAGGTTGGTCGCAACGAACGGGGCACCGGTAGTCTGATCTCGGGCATGCAGCTCGCCGATCCTGATGCTGGAATCGCCGAACAACAGATCGAAAGCGCCCTTGTGCTGATTTACCTTGAGGCTGAGGTCACCCAGCTTCACCTGATCGCCACTGCTAGCCGGTTGGCCTTCGCTGGCGGGAACCGGTTTGCCGGCGACTTCCAGGCTGGCGACGGTCAGACCACCCTGCACGGCGGCACCCCGCGCGGCGACCTGGAACTGGCCTTGCAAACCGGAGAACGTGAGGTTTTGCAGATCCTCGACGTCGTTCAAGGTCAGTGGCGGCATGGTGATCCGGGTGTCGCTGGCGCCGTCGAACCCGAATTGCGAGATCGCCACCACCGGTTCCTGACCGCCGTACCATTTGACCAGCTCGCGGGTCCAGGTGCTGCTGTCCGGCGCCAGCGTGGCGCGAACCACCGCCCCGCCCCATTGCATCGGCACGCCCGGCACGCCCCAGCCGGCCAGCGGCAACGGGCCGTGGTAGATGTCCTGCCGGATCGTGAAGGACGGATCGGTTTCGTTCGTCTCACCACCCTCGGGCATCGCGAACTGAACGCGGGTGACCGATTGCGATGAAAACAAGCCACGATCATAGCGCACCGTGGTGAACTGGACGTTGGGATTCTTTGAACCTTCCGCCAAGGCCTCTTGATACCAGCGTTCCGCCTGCGTTCCCGACCAGTACATCGTGCCGACGAAGCCCGCCGCCACAACCAGAATGATCACCACCGCACCGACCAGCTTGTTCATGCTTGTTGTCCTCCAGGATTCCGATGGGCGACATTATTCCATATTCCGCAAACCCGCCACAAAAAAGCCCCGCGCTGCCGGCGAGGCTTGGTTGTGGCCTCAACCCGGTTGTGTTGATCCAGCCGGGACGTTGCGCCCCGGCTGGTCTTGGGATCACCCGCCGTTCATCTAATGAACTTGGCGGCGACGGTCCTGGATTGGTTCATCGATACGATGCATTGCTGGGAAAAACCCGGCTTGGCCGTGCAACGGCGCCATCTGCCAGACTTGGGCCTGCCGAACACCGGACTGATTGCCTGCAGGGAAATGGTGGATCGGGACCGCGCTACCGTAGCGCTGTTTCTATCCCGATCATCGGCGACGGCGATACCGGCTTCGCCGACGGTGGCGCCAATAACCGGCTCGGTGATTATCATCGGCGCGGAGGATACCGTGTCACGATTGGTCGCGGAGAGGATCGCCAGAACACAAGCAGTGTCGTAACTGGTTGAATAATAATGGCGCGCCCGGCGAGACTCGAACTCACGACCTTTGGCTCCGGAGGCCAACGCTCTATCCAACTGAGCTACGGGCGCCTGATACAGGGTTAGATAAAATACCCGGAATATGGTCTCCCGTCTAGTGCCCGCCCATGCGTTTCATGTGCTCGTGGTCTTGGGAAGAGCTGGGACAATAGTTTTCAGGCAAACACAAATAACGTTATAATCAATATGTTTAAATTTTTCCCAAACCAAAAGATAACAAGCCCAAACCAAAACCTTCCCACCAACGGTGCTCCCGCGAAGATTCATGCTCGGCCGACGGGAGATCGAACGAGCCGAGTCTGCCGCAATGCATCCGGGGATGTGCAGGTTTAAGAATGCGTTCAGTGAGGTTAAGAGTGTGAGCTCGCAAGCAGAAAAATCCGTCATCACCACGGCAGTCACCCTGTTATCGGCGCTGGTGCTGCTGGCCACCGTGCTGTTCATGGTCGCCATCCTCATTGGCGCCATCAACCGCGTCGCCCCCGACGATGGCTCGCGCAAGCAGGCCGCCGTGCTCGACCGCATCAAGCCGGTTGCCCGGGTGGCGCTCGCCCAGCCCAAGGTCCCCGGCGCCGAAGTGAAGCTGTCCGGTCAGGAGGTTTACAACAAGGTCTGCGCGGCCTGCCACGCCGCCGGGGTCTTGGGCGCGCCCAAGGTCGGCGCCAAGGACCAATGGGAACCCCGCTTCGCCCAGGGGTTGGACACCCTGGTAACCCACGCCGTCACCGGCCTCCGCGCCATGCCCGCCAAGGGCGGCGATCCGTCGCTGACTGAAGCCAACATCAAGGACTCCATCGTCTACATGCTGGGGGAGACTGGCATAAAGACCGATACCGCACCGGCCGCCGCTGCCCCAGCTCCAGCCGCGCCTGCCGCCGCTGCTGCTCCTGCAGTCCAAGCCCCGCAGGCCACCTTCGACAGCTACGCGGAAAAAGTCCGCCAGGAAGCGGCTCCGGCCACCGCGCCGGCTGCCACGCAATAATCTGCTGTTTTATTCATTAAAACTGCGACTTGAGGCCATCCCCCGGGATGGCCTTTCGTTTTTCAGGCGAACTGCCATGCGTCCCGATCTCCGCTATACCGAGTTTCCTCATCAGCAGCGCCACGACTGGGTCAATCTCCGGGCTCTGCTGCCCTATCTCTGGGAATATCGCGGCCGGGTGTTGCTGGCGCTCGGTTGCCTGGTGCTGGCCAAGATCGCCAACATCGGCGTCCCGCTGGTGCTCAAGGCGATTGTGGACAGCCTCGACGCCCAGCGGCTGGCCGTTATCGCTCTGCCGGCCACGCTGCTGCTGGCCTATGGCGCGCTGAAACTGGGCAACGCCCTGTTCAGTGAGCTGCGCGACGTATTGTTTGCCCGGGTGCGCTACCGGGCCATGCGCCGGCTGACGGTTCGCACTCTGGCGCACCTGCACGCGTTGTCGCTGCGCTTTCACCTGGAACGCAAGACCGGGGCCATAAGCCGCGATCTGGAGCGGGGGGCGCGCAGCCTGAGCACCTTGTTGAACTATCTGGCGTTCAGCATTCTGCCGGTACTGGTGGAATTTCTGCTGGCTGCAGTGCTGCTGCTGGGCCGCTACCCGCCCGTTTTTACCTTGATAGTTTTTGGCAGCGTCGCCGCCTACGTCGCGTTCACCCTGGCGATCACCAACTGGCGGATGGAACATCGCCATTTGATGAACCGACTCGAATCGCAGGCCAACAACGAGGCCATCGACAGCCTGATCAACTATGAAACGGTCAAATACTTCGGCAATGAAGACTGGGAGTTGCGGCGCTGCGACGCAACCTTGGCGAGCTGGGAGAGCAGCGCGGTACTCAGTCAGACCTCAATGTCGGCGCTGAACTTTGGCCAGGGCGCGATCATCGCCGTCGGGGTCACGCTAATCCTGTTCGCCGCCGCCGGCCAGGTCGCCGCCGGCCAGTTGACGCTGGGCGATCTGGTGCTGGTCAACGCCCTGCTGCTGCAACTGTTCATCCCGCTGAATTTTCTCGGCATCGTCTACCGGCAGATCAAGTACGCGCTAGCGGACATGGACGATCTGGTGCGACTGCTGGAGCGGACGCCGGAAATCCGCGACGCGTCAGCCGCTATCGAGTTACAGGTGGCGCAGGGCGAACTGCGCTTTGAGGGAGTGGATTTCGGCTATCAACCGGACCGGCAGATTCTGTTCGAGGTCAGCTTCACCGTACCGCCGGGGCAAAAACTGGCGGTGGTTGGCGCCAGCGGGGCCGGGAAATCGACACTGGCCCGGTTGCTGTTCCGCTTCTACGAGGTTAACAACGGGCGCATTCTGATCGACGGCCAGGATATTCGCAACGCGACCCAGCGGAGTTTGCGCGCCGCCATCGGTATCGTCCCGCAGGATACCGTGCTGTTCAACGACACGCTGTATTACAACCTGGCCTACGCGCGACCCGAAGCCAGCCGCGAGGAGATCGC
>Ga0209253_10004732_pt1 | contig 11840 bp, 7 predicted proteins | sample FrelakmetBRP12BR_FD_187145 | JGI IMG/M metagenome (GOLD analysis project Ga0209253, IMG submission 187145) | Freshwater lake sediment microbial communities from the University of Notre Dame, USA, for methane emissions studies - BRP12 BR (SPAdes)... | ecosystem: Environmental > Aquatic >...
CCCTCCCGAACGACCAGTCCAGACCGCCGCCGCGGCGGCGGCCGTCCAGGCGGAGAGCGAACGGCGGCGCGCGGAACGGGCGGAGCACATGGTCGCCCTCGCACGCGGTGAGGCCCTCCAGTTTCCGGTGAAGCGGAACGGCCTGACCGTGGGGGCCATCAGCGCGACGGTGGACCGCGACCGGGTGATCGAGACCGTGCTGTCGCTCGGACGGCGCGAGCGTGGCGAGATTCCGTTCGTCCTCGATGCCGGCGGTGAGCTGCACACCGTGGATCCCGAAGCCGCCAGGACCGTCGGCGCCCTGAACCTCAAGGAAACGGCCCGCACGGCTCTCGACTCCTCGTCGACCCAGCTGGCGGGCGACTGGATCGTCGTCACGCGGCGCGACCCGTCGGGCATCGTCTTCGGCCTGGCCCGCCCGATCCGCGAGTCGCTTCGGGAGATGCGGCAGGCATCACTCCGAAGCCTCGCGATGGGCCTGCTGCTGATTGCCGGGGCCTTCGCTGTCATCCTCCCTCTGGCCTCCCGCCTGACGCGCCACCTGACGGCGCTCAACGGGGGCGTCCAGCGGCTTGCGGCGGGCGACCGGGCCGCGCGGGTGGACGTGAACACCGCAGACGAGGTCGGCGAGCTCGCGCAGTCGTTCAACCGCATGGCCTCCGAGCTCGAGTCCCACGACCGGCTCCTCGTGAAGCAGGAGCGGCTGGCGCGGGAACTCGAGCTGTGCAGGCAGATTCAGAACGAGATGCTCCCCCATGGGCCATTGAAGCTCGGCCTCGCGGAGATCGCCGGCGTCTCGATCCCGGCCCGCGAGGTCGGGGGCGACTTCTTCAACTACTTCCCGCTGGCGGACGGCCGGATCGCGGTGCTCGTCGGGGACGTGTCGGGCAAGGGCGTCGGCGCCGCGCTGCTGATGGCCAACATCCAGGCCACGCTGCGGGCGAGGCTGCAACTCGAATCCGACCTCGCGCAGTTGGCCGACAGCGTCGACCGTGATATCGCGGCCAACACGCCGCCCGAGGTCTATATCACCCTGTTTGTCGGGCTTCTCGATCCGCCGCGACGCGAACTGCACTACGTGAACGCGGGACACAACCCGCAGTTCCTGCTGCGGGCGGACGGCGGAATCGAGCGGCTCGATTCAACGGGCCTGCCCATCGGGCTGCTGCCCGGCCGGGGCTTCGACGCGCGCACCGTGGCTGTTGAGCCCGGCGACCTGCTGTTCCTCTACACGGACGGCGCCGTCGAGGCGCCGAACGAGGGCGGCGATTTCTTCGATGCCGACCGTCTCCAGCAGGCCCTCGTGGCCGCGTCTGGGGAGGGGATCGACGACGTCCTCGTGAGCGTCGAGCGGGCCATCCGCAGGTTCCGGGGCGAGGCCGATCCGGCCGACGACGCCACGATGCTGGCGCTGCGCCTCGGCAAGCGGCCCCCGCCCCTGTGAGGCCGTCCGGGAGCCGGGATCGTCGAGGCTAGAACTACAATGGGTGGTTGAGGTACCGACCGTGAAGTCACGCCTGTTCGTCATTGCCTGTCTCGTCGCCGTCGTGGTCCCGGGGATGGCGCTGGCCCAGCCCGCGAGCGCACGGCTCACCATCCTGCATACGAATGACACGCACGGCCACCTGTTGCCGTTCAGCTACCCGTCGATTGTCCCGGCCGGCTCCGATCTCGAACAGTTGAAGGAACGGCGCGACATCGGCGGGATCGCCCGCCGGGCCGCGCTCGTGCAGAGGATCCGGACCGAGCAGAAGGGGCGCGGAATCCCCGTGTGGTTCGTCGATATCGGCGACTTCTCGGACGGCACGCCGTTCTCGACCGAGTACAAGGGTGAGGCGGACGTCGCCGCGATGAACGCGGCCGGCTACGACTTCGGGACCTTCGGGAACCACGAGTTCAACAACCCGCTCGCGCAGCTGCAGAAGCTGCTGCGCCTGACGAAGCACCCGGTCCTCCTCGCCAACGCCGTCGATCGCGCCACGAAGAAGCCGATCGGCGAGGCGTGGCGCATCGAGCGGGTCGGGGGCGTGCGCGTGGGCGTGTTCGGGCTGGTGACGCGCGAATCCGCCACGTACCCGGCCGCCAAAGAAGGCGTCGACATCCTGGACGAAGTCGCCACGGCCCGGAGCGTTGTCGAGGCGCTCCGCACGCAGGCCGACATCGTGATCCTGCTGTCTCATTGCGGCGAAGGCACCGACGAGAAACTGGCCACCGAGGTGCCGGGCATCGATGTCATCATCGGCGGCCACTCCCACTCGCGGATGCCGATCGGCCAGATCGTGTGGCGCGGCGACGACCTGAAGCAGAACGACGTGAACGGCACGGTCATCGTACAGGCCTTCCAGTGGGGAGGCGAACTCGGGCGGCTCGACCTGCTCTTCGAGCGCGAGGCGGGCGGCGCCTGGCGGGTCAGCCGCTACCGGGCACGCCTGATTCCCATCACCCCGGACATGCCCGCGGAACCGATGGTGGCGGCGCTGGTCGACAAGTACTGGAAGCCGATTGCGTCCCGTTTCGGCGAGGTCATGGGCCGCGCGGCCGCCGACTTCAGCAGCCGCGGAGACGACGCGGCTCCCTACCATCTGGTCGCCGACGCAGTCCGCGAGACCTACAACGTGGATGTCGAGTTCGAGAACAGCGGAGGCGTGCGGGCTCCACTGGTCGGCGGCGACGTCACCCGCGGCGATCTCGTGACGATGGACCCGTTCGGCAACACGGTGGTCCTCTTCAAGGCGACTGGCGCCCAGATCAAGGACATCCTCACGCGCCATGCGCCACACGTTTCCGGGGTGCGCTACCGCCTGGTTGACGGGAAGCTCGAGGAGGCGACCATCGGCGGCAAAGCGATCGAGGACGGCCGGACATACACCGGCGCCACCAACTCCTACTTCGCGGGTTACGGGCTGCGGGGGATCACCCAGGAGGACACTGGCCGGACGCGGCTGGACGTCGTGACCGCCTACGTGAGGGAGAAGAGCCCGGTGACGCCGGCGTACGACGGGCGGCGCGTGATCATCGGCCGCCGGGGCCCTGGCGGGGAATGACCGCGAAGAGCGCCGCCGCGAGGGCGGCCATGAGGAGCGCGCTCCGATCGAGGCCGGCTGCCGGCACCAGCACGAGGGTCGCGACGACGGCCCCCACCGATCCCCCGGCGACGTCAGCGGCATAGAGCGCGGACGCCGCCCGGCGGCGGTCGCCCTGCCACAGCCGAGCGGCGGCGCCAAAGCTGACTCCCACGGACATCCCGGCGAGGGCGGTCAGGGCGCTCGTGCCGACGAGCCCTGACGTCGCCGGAAACCAGGCCGTGGCGACCCATGCGGCGAGCGAGGCGGCAAGCATCACCAGCGGGATGGTGAGGCGCTCACCGCGGGTAGCCTCGTGCCCCGCCGCGCCGCGGCTTGGCCCGCGTGGGCCGTACCACCCCCCGGCGGTCACGCCGGCCATGAAACACGTGATCAGCCAGCCGATCTGCTGATAGACGATGCCGCTGCGGATCTGGTAGCGAAGCAGCAGCACCGTTTCGAGCACCATGCCGATGAACCCCACGGCCACCAGCGCCGCGGCGACGCCCCGGTTCCGGCGGCGGCGGGCCCACGCGATCGCTCCCGCCAGGACGGCCGCGCCGGCGAGGGAGAGGGCCCATGGCGGCACACGCCCAGTCCGGCCCGAGGCGGCCGCCAGTCCGGGATAGAACTTCGACAGCCACGTCATCGCCGCATACTGGTAGCAGACCGGCGCCGCGTCACGATTCGGCCCGTCGACGGGTGTCTCCCGGAGCAGCCGTGCGACCTCGTCTCGCCGGTCGTTGGTGTAGAGGTACTCCAGGTATGGCGGCGTCGTCACGCGCGGCCTGACGCCGCGAGCGAGCAGCCGGCCCGACAGCACCGCAGGGTCGGAGGTGAGGGGACTCGTCGACGCGAAGACGTAGAGCGTCGCTCCGGCCAGAAACTCGATCGAACTGAATTCGCGCTGCATCGCGGCGACGATGCTTGCCGTGCGCCGCGCGAGCGGGTCGGGCCACACGTTCTCCGCCGAGGCCAGGCGGATGGCGACCACACCGCCGGGTGTGAGCCGCCGGGCGCACAGCGCGAAGAACTCCCTGGTGTAGAAGCGACTCGAAGCGCCTGAGGTCGGCTCCCCGGCGGCGACGAGAATCAGGTCGTAGGGTTCGGCGCGCTCGAGAAACCGTCGAGGCTCCCCGACGATCACGGCCGCCGGGGGGACCGACGTGAGTCTGCGCGCCAGGTCGTACGCCCGCGCATCGATCTCGAGATCGTGGATCAGGGCGATGCCGTGGCGGCCGACAGCGGCGGGCACGCCTTCCGCTCCGCCGCCGATGACGAGGGCGCGTCGCGGGTGCGGGTGCTGAACCGCTGCAAGGTCGGCAAAGGCCTCGGCGCCGGTGCCTTCGGTATCGAAGGCCAGCGCGCCGTTTTCGAAGACCGCATATTGAGACCCGGTCCGAGTGATCACCACACGCGCGTACGGCGTGTCGACCGCGCCGGCCAGCGCCGGATACGTCGAGCGGAGCAGGGCGAGGTCCCACGCTGGCGCGTAGAACGCGGCGGCAGCCGCCGCCGCGGCGATGGCGGGCCCGACAACGGCAAAGGCGCGAGCCGGCCGCCTGCCCGTGGCGGCCGCCGCCAGGAGTGCCACCGCGGGCGCAGCGAGGGCCACCTGCAAGGTTGACGCCCCCATCCAGACGGCGAGGGTGACGGCGGCACCGCCAATCGCGGCGCCGGCACTCTCGACGGCATAGCTTCGTCCCAGGCCGACTGCCGTAACGCGCGCGAGGCCGGCGAGGACCGGGAAGAGCACCCCACATGCGGCGGCCGGCGGGAGCGTGGCTGCGGCAATCCAGCCAAGCTGCGCGGGAAAAGGCAGATATGCGCCGGCGATGGCGCCGGTAGCGGGCCCCGCGGTGCGAATGAGGATCAGCTCGGCCGGAACGAGGATGCCGAGCATCACGCACCCCGCCCGCCCGACGGCTGAGGACGCGGGCACCCACCGCCCCGCCGCCGAACCGGCCGCGGTTCCCGCCAGCCACGAGCCGAGGGCCAGCACGTACAGCAGCTCCACCCCGAAGAGCGCCGCCACGAGTTCGCGCAGGATCACCACCTGCGCCATGACGGCCAACGCGCCGGCGGCAAAGAGCAACGTCACTTCAGTATGGACTCGTCGAAGACATCGGCGCGGAACGTGAGGAGCTTCGCCCGTTTGTCGCGCCAGGCGCCCGACGCCAACCCGGCTTTCTGCGCCAGATTGTCCAGCAGTTCCGTGCGGCTCCACCCTTGCTCGGTGGCCACCTGAGGGAGGAAGACCGCGGAGCGGTCGCCGACGACCAGCACGACGCCGTCCCGCCCGGGCTGGACGGCGTCCGGCCCGGGCACGCTCACGGGAGGCGTGAGCACTGACACTTCGATCTCGATGTCCTTGAGCTCGCCTGCGCCGACGGGTTTGAAGCGGCGGTCCCGGAACGCCGAATCCAATGCGAGCGTGCCGACAAGCTGAAGCAGCGGGCCGGCGGGCTGGATCCGTCCGATGCAGCCCCGCAACTGTCCGTGGGTCTTCAGGGTGACAAACGCCCCCGACTCGCGCAGCAGCCGCGCCGACCCGCCGCGCGGCAGCGGCACGGTTTCGGTCCGAAGATAGCGCGTGATCGTCTCTCGCACGAGGCGCAGCAGCGCCTTCTTGTCGGCGGCGTCGAGCGCACCGGCCGGATCCGCCGCGACCGGCTGGAGCGCGCGGAGATCGGCGCCGGCCGCTCCCCGGCTGAACGCCACGGCGCCATAGCCCACGACGCGGTCGGGATCGCCGATGGTGGTGTCGCCGGAGTTCGCATAGCTGACCACGGTGCCCCTCAGCGCGCCGAGCGCGCGGGCCGCTTCGATGGCGACGCGAATCGGGCCTTCGCCGCACGCAGACGTCTCGACGCCTCGCCCTTCCACATTCGCCAGCCGTGCCCGCATGTCGCCCACGTCGTCGGCGTTCATGCCCGCGATGGCCTCCAGCGTGCGCCGGTCGACGTCGGCGGCGACGCGCCGCTCCGGGTAGTGCGAGAGGTCCGAACTCGCCACGATGAGCACGCGGCGGCCGGCAGCGAGCGCGGCGAGCGCCCGGCCGAAGCGGCGGCACACCTCCGGGTCCGAGCTGCCAACGACGACGGGAACGACCGCGGCGCCCGGAAACACGTGCTGCACAAACGGCACCTGCACCTCGACGGAATGCTCGCGCTCATGAAGGCTCGCGTCGAACACGCCTCCGCCCTCCTTCACGAGCGCCGCCGCGAGGTCGCGGTCGACCCGGACCACGCCGAGCGGGGTGCGGTAGCCCTCCCCGTCGTACACCGACACGCGGCGAAAGGTGCCGCTCGTGTGGTTGGTCCCCAGGATCACCACCGTCTCGACGGGTGCCGCCGCGGCCTGCCGGTAGGCATCCGCCGCGATCTGACCCGAGTAGATGTAGCCGGCGTGGGGCACGACGAGCGCCACGGGCCCGTCCACGCGAGCCGGCAGCGCGTCCTTCATGAAGCCCTCGAGCGCAGCGCGCAGCGCCGCCGGGTCGGCCGGATAGAACTGCCCGGCGAACGCCGGCGGCCGGATCTCCGGGGGCGCCGGTTCCGCATGCAGGCGCGGACCTCCGGCCAGTCCGGCCGCGACGGCCGCGCCGAGCAGGACGACACGGGAGATTCTCATAGGCCGCCTCACGACCAGACTCCGGCAATCGGGCAGCCGCACGCGCCGCATCGCCCGCCCTTCAGCGTCGACTCCAGCACGAAGAAGTCCTGCCGCGCGATGACCCGCGCGCGGCATTTCGGGCAGTAGGTATGGTTGCCCGGATGCCCCGGCACGTTGCCGACGTACACGTACCGCAGCCCGCGCGCCATCGCCATGTCGCGGGCGCGCTCCAGCGTGGCGACGGGCGTCGGCGGCAGGTTCCGCAACTGATAGTCCGGGTGGAAACGCGTGAAGTGGAGGGGCACGTCGGCGCCGAGATCGCTCATCACCCAGTTCGCCAGGCGGGCCAGCGACGCCTCGGCATCGTTGAGCGTGGGCACCACCAGGTTCACGATCTCGAGGTGCACGCCGGCCTTTCGAATCTGTACGATGCTGCGGAGCACGGGCCCGAGCGCGGCCCCCGACACGGTCCGATAGAAGCCCTCGCTGAAACCCTTCAGGTCGATCTTGACGGCATCCAGCGCACGGCACAGGTCGGCGAGCGGCCGCTCGTTCATGAATCCGCAGCTGACCATCACGGACCGCAGCCCGCGGGGCCGGCCCGCGGCCGCGATGTCGAGGGCGTACTCGGCAAACACGGCCGGCTCGTTGTAGGTGAACGCCACAACCGGCGCCCCGCGACGGACGGCGGCATCGACAACGGCGGAGGGGCCCATGTACGCGGCATCGAAGTCGCCGGGCCGCGCCTGGGAGATCTGCCAGTTCTGGCAGAACTTGCAGCTCAGGGGGCATCCCACCGTGCCCAGCGAATACGCCGCGCTCCCGGGCAGAAAATGGAAGAAGGGCTTCTTCTCGATCGGATCCACGTGGACAGCCACCGGGCGTCCGTACACCAGGCTGCGCAACTCGCCGCCGACGTTCTTGCGGGCGCGGCAGCGCCCCGAGTTACCGTTGCTGATCGTGCAGCGCTGGGCGCACAGCTGGCACGCGACGGCCGTGCGGTCGTGGACGTGTGCGCGATCGAGGCCCCGGGCGCCGGGATGGCAGCCGCCGCACTCCCCGGTTACGGCGGCGCCTGACACCCAGTAGCGCGCACGCGGCGCCAGGCCGGTTTCGTCCTGGGGCTCGCAGCGCCAGACCGGGGCGGGGGCGGCGCAGGCAACGGTGCGAAGGAACGCTCGGCGGCTTGGCATGGCTCGGCCGGGGGTCGGCCCCCGCTCATCCTACATCCGCCGGCGGCCGCCCGCACCGCATATACTGGTGGCCTTTCGTTTCGCAGGAAGGACTCATATGGCTCACATCGACACCAAGAACCTGGGCTTCGACACGAAGGTCATCCACGCCGGTGGTCATCACGATCCGTACGGCAGCGCGACGGTCCCCATCTATCAGACGTCGACGTTCGCATTCGACAACGCCAAGCAGGGCGCGGACCGCTTCGCCGGCACGACGGACGGCTTCATCTACACGCGGCTGGGCAACCCGACCATCAACGCACTCGAACGGCAAATGGCCGAACTGGAGGGCGGATTCGCCGGGATCGCCACCAGTTCAGGCATGGGGGCGGTCTCGACGGTCTACATGGCGCTGCTCGACCAGGGCACGCACATGGTCGGCACGGCGAGCGTCTACGGACCGTCGCGGCTGCTCGCCGAGAAGCACCTGTCACGCTTCGGCGTGGAGTCGAGCTGGATCGACACCACCGATCTGGGCAACCTGCGCCGCGCCATGCGCCCGACGACGCGCATCGTCTACACCGAGAGCGTCGCCAACCCGACGATGGACGTCACCGACATCCGCGGCGCGGCCGATATCGCCCACGAGCACGGCGCGCTGCTGGTGGTGGACAATACTTTTTGCAGCCCGTTCCTGCACCGCCCGTTCGAATTCGGCGCCGACGTCATCCTGCACAGCGTGACCAAGTTCCTCAATGGCCACGCGGACGTCGTGGGCGGGATCGTCGTGGCGAAAGACGAGGCGCTCTACCGGAAGCTCCGCCCCATGATGACCACCCTCGGGTGCAACATGGACCCCCACCAGGCCTACCTGGTGCTGCGCGGCCTGAAAACGCTGTCGCTGCGCATCGAACGGGCGCAGGAGAACGCCGTGACCATCGCCCGGTGGCTCGAGGGGCGGCCGCAGGTGGAGTGGGTGCGGTATGTCGGGCTGCCCTCTCACCCGCAGCACGATCTCGCGAAGCTGCAGATGAGCGGCTTCGGCGCGATGATCGCGTTCGGCCTGAAGGGCGGTCTCGAGGCCGGCCGTACGGTGATGGACAACCTGCGGCTCGCCACGCTTGCCGTCTCGCTCGGCGGCGTCGAGACGCTCATCGAGCACCCGGCGTCGATGACGCACGCCGGCATGTCGCGCGAACACCGCGAGGAGTCGGGCATCAGCGACGGACTGGTCCGCCTCTCGGTGGGCATCGAGAGCGCCGACGATCTCATCGCCGACCTCGCGCAGGCGCTTGGGAAGATCTGACTCGGGGTTCGGGGCTAGGGGCTAGGGGTTAGGGGTTAGGGAAGAGAGGATAGGCGAGAGGGGCGAGAGGCGAGAGGGATCGTTCGGAGGAGCTGCTTCCCTCTCCCCTACCGCCTATTGCCTATCGCCTACCGGCCACGGTCTTTGCGGAATCGTTCCCTGAAGACTGAGAGCGTGCGGTCCATCGACTCGCGGGCCACGTGGCCGATGATCGGGCCGGCCACAGGACGCAGTAGAAGCGGAACGGTCCGGCTGAGCGTCACCGACTCGCACTCCACCACGACCCCCTGCGCGACCTGCTCGTACCGCCAGTAGGCGTTCCAGCGCCACAGCAGGCCGCGATCCTCGGCCGGCCGCTTGGGGCGCTCGTTCGGGGAGCCCGCGTCGGCGACTTCCACGATCTTCGTCGCTGTGCTCCAACTCGACGCGCGGCTCTCGCCGTGGCGCTCGAAACTCACTTCGTGCTCGGTGTCGAAGACGGCGGAGATGATGAGCGACCGGCGAACCCGGACCGCCACCCTGAGCCAGCCGGGCCGCTGCTCGAGGATGGAAGACGATACGACGTCTTCCTGCCGGGTGTCGGGCGGTTCCCGCTCGAGCCGCGACACGACAGCCTCGAGCTTGGCGCCGGGCACGAGCACGGTCCCGCGCCAGTGATGGATACTCGCGTCCGGGACCTCCAGATTTCCATCGGGTCCTGGCGTACTGACTTCCTCGATGAAGATCTCTCCGCGCTCGACGCCCGGACGGCGCGGAATGGCCTGGCCGCGCTCGCGCATGATGCGCGCTTCTGCGGCGGCCACGTAGGCCTGCCAGCCGGCGGCAACGGGCGGCCGCAGCGATTGCCCGGCCGGAGTGGCCGCCATTACGACAGCCCATAGCGCCAGCGCGCAGCACGTCCTGCCCATATCCGGTAATGCGTCGCCTTCCCGCCAGGCGGCTCACCTGGCCTCAGGGAACAAGATCGGTCTTCCGGAAGACGGCAGTCTTCGCGGCCACGTCGTGCAGGGCCTGCCGCTTGTCGCCGAGGACGAGGAAGCAGCCGACGAAGACGATGAGCCCCGCCACCGGCGCCAGGAGACCGACAACGTGGAATCCGGGCACCGCGCCGAGCAGGCCCAGGAGCGTACCCGAGTACTTGATGGCCCAGCGCCGGGCATAGACCGCTACCGAGGCTTGCCGGCCGTCTTCGAAGCCGACCTTGAGTCCGAGCGCCATCTTGCCCGGCGACGCCCCGGTGAAGGCTTCGATCAAACTGTACAGGAACACGAACCCGCCGAAGGCGGCCATGGCGCCGAGCACGGCTCCGACCACCGCGCCGGCGGCCGCTCCGGCCGCAGCCCCGTCACCGGCCACCCCTCCCAGGGCGCCGCCGATCCCGCCGCCCAGCATTCCGCCGATCGCGGCGCCCGCGACGAAACCCACGATGCCGACAATCAGCAGATCGATCAGGCCTGCCGCCAGCCTGGGGCCAAACCCGACGCGCTTCTCCATCTCACCTCCCGTCCGAGTCTGCTTCTAGCCAGGTCTCGACTCGAGGTTGCGCCGTACGCCGAGCGGCGCCCGCGGGACGAAGCGACCGCGTCCCGCGTCGCCCTGGACCGTCTGGCCGTCCCACACAACGTCTCCGCGCGAAATCGTGAAGGACGGCCACCCCGTCACCCTCATGCCTTCGAACGGCGTGTAGTCCATCGCATCGTGCAGCGCCGCGTGACTGACGTCAGCCTCGCGATCGGGGTCCCACACGACGAGGTCGGCGTCGGACCCGATGGCGATCGCGCCTTTCTGCGGGAACATCCCGTAGAGGCGGGCCGGGTTCGACGAGGCCAGCCCGACGAACTGGCAGGCGGTGAGACGGCCTTTCACCACGCCTTCCGAAAACAGCAGGGGAAGACGCAACTCGAGCCCCGGCATGCCGTTCGGAATGCTGGTGAACGCCGCATCAGTGCCGTGCACCCGCTTGCCCTGTGCGTCGTTGAGCCGGTACGGCGCGTGATCGGAAGCGACCAGGTCGAGCGTCCCTGTTGCGAGAGCCTCCCAGAGCGCGGCCTGGTCAGCCTCGGAGCGGAGCGGCGGACTGCAGATGAACTTGGCCATGTCGAAGCCCGGCCGGTCCATGTCGGCCGCCGAGAGCAGCAGGTACTGCGGACAGGTCTCCGCCCACACGCGCTGCCCCAGCGCCTTCGCCTGAATGATCGGGGCGAGCGCCTCCCGGCAGGACACGTGCACGATGAACACGGCTGCCCCGGCCAGATTGGCCAGTGCGATGGCGCGGTGTGTGGCCTCGCCTTCCGCAAGCGACGGCCTCGACGCGGGATGATGGCGGGGCTCGGTGAGCCCCGCCGCCAGCAGCCGGCCGGTCTGCCACGCCACGGCGTCGCTGTTCTCCGCGTGCACGAGGACGATCGCGCCGAGGCGGCTGGCGGCCTCGAACACCGCGAGAAGCTGGCGGTCGGTCAGCTTCAGCGCCTCGTACGTCATGTAGACCTTCAGCGACGGGCAGCCCTGCGCGACCAGCTCCGGCAGTTCCTCGCGCAGCACGGTCTCCGTGGGATCGGACACGATGAGATGGAACCCGTAGTCGATGAAGGCGCGGTCTCGCGCGCGGCGGTGATAGTCGGTCACGACATCGCGCAGGCACTGTCCCCGATGCTGGGCGGCGAAAGGCACGACGGTCGTCGT
>Ga0209253_10004733_pt1 | contig 11839 bp, 12 predicted proteins | sample FrelakmetBRP12BR_FD_187145 | JGI IMG/M metagenome (GOLD analysis project Ga0209253, IMG submission 187145) | Freshwater lake sediment microbial communities from the University of Notre Dame, USA, for methane emissions studies - BRP12 BR (SPAdes)... | ecosystem: Environmental > Aquatic >...
CCCTCCGCCCATTTCAGGGATCGCCGGGCGGCCGCCGGCGAGGGCGGATCCTGATACCGTTCCAGATCGACCCCGTTGGGAGAGACGATCGAGAACGGCGGTCGCAGCGCCAGACCGTACGTCTGCGTCAGCCAATCCTGCAGCGCGTTCGTCGTCGGCAGCAGGCGGCGAACGCCGCGCCCGTGCAGGAAGCGCCGCAGCAGCCACGGCCCGACGCGCCCCGTCGGTCGATCGTGCACTTCCAGCAGCGTCGCCATCCCCAGGTCCGAGGCGGCGACTGCTGCCTGAAGCGGCCAGGCGTAACACAGATCGGCCTGCCAGCGCCGCGCCGCCAGGACCGCCCGCAGGCAGAAGTCGTAGCGTCGCGCCGGTGGGAAGGTTCGCAGCCAGCTCACCGGGAACGGCCTAGCCAACCCGTAGTGTGTCGCCAGCGCCTGCCAGCCTCCCGCCGGCGCACGGCCCGCCGTCCACAGACGCACCTCATGCCCCAACTCGACCATCGCCTGACAGACCTTCATGACCTGAATCGAGTTGGCGGTGAGGGAAGGGACACGCGAGGTGGCGATGCAGGCGATGCGCACGCCTCTTACTCCAGGGGATCCGGGGCAGCCAACTCGGCCCGGCGCAGCTCGAGGCCCGTCTTCCACACCAGGATGCCGGTTGTCGCCGCGTAGAACGCGCTGAGCAAGGCCGCCATGGCGACGGCGCCCCCGCGCGGCACGATGGCGAGGATGCCCAGCGTCTTGGCGATCGCCGCGGCCAAGTGCACCTTCGTCGGGAACTCGGGCTTGCCCAGGGGCAGCAGCACATTCCGGTTCCAATACAGGATGTTCACGACCACGACACCCACCAGCAAGATGAGCAGGATGTTGTAGGCCGGCAGGAAGGCCTCGCCCCAAACCGAGGCGATCAACCAGGGCCCAAGGACGATCACGCCCAGACTCGCCGGCACCGTCCACGCCGCGGAGAGCAGGCTGCCGCTGCGCAGGAGATAGCGTACGTTCGCCCAGCGGCGGTGGGCGACCTCACGCGTCACTTCGCGGTACGTCGTGGAGATGAGCGGATCGACCGGGTTGATGAGCAGGGTACGGATGGCCAGTGCCAGCTTGTAGTACCCGACCTGTACCGGAGTGCTGAACGCACTCAACCACAGGATCTCACTGTCCCGCGTCACCAGATTGAGCGAGGTGGTCAGGTTGGTGTTGACCGCGAAGCGGACCAGGTCGCGGCGCCGCTCGGCCAACAACGACAATGGCGCCCGCCACCAGCCCTCGCCCCACCGCCTGTGTGCGTGCACCAGGGCTGCCAGCGTCGTTGCCAACGCCCAGGCGACCTTGCCAGCCAGGTAGGCCACCAGCACCTCGGTCAGCCCGCCGCCGGTGATGAAGAAGACCGCGATCATCGCCAGCGTCAGCGCGCTCTGGCCGATCGTGATCCCGGCCAGCAGGCGGAACTGGTTGAACACCTGCAGCAACCCGGTCGAGCTCTCGGCCATCAGGTTGGCCAGGATGATCAGGCCATACAGGACGTACAGGCCGGCGTTGGCCGGGTCGTTGGGCGCCAGGTAGCGCGCGGCCAGCGGCGCGCAAAGCAACAGCAGGCCATAGGCGATCAACGAACTGACGATCTCGGCCAGCCCGGCGGCTTTGAACACCGCCGCGGCGTGCTGCTGCTGGTTGCGAGCGCTGAACTCGCTGACATAGTTGACCACGAGCTGGCCCATGCGGAAGGAGGTCAGGCCGTTGACGACCGTGGCGAACTGCGTCACGATCCCGAGCAGGCCGAACCCGGCGACGCCCAGCATCCGCGCCGAGAGCGCGCTTTGCCCCATGCTGAGCAGCGCAGCGATCGTGCTCCCACTGACCAGGTACCCGGAGTTGCGGATGACTCGCCGGACCAGAGGGTTGTCCAGGAATCGACGGGCGAGGGCGCGGGCGGGAGGCTGCGGTTCGGCGCGCACGATCCGCCTCAGTCCGAGGTCTCAACCTGGCTGGCCCAATCCCGCTGCGCCCTGTACCAGTCCACCAGCCGGGGAAGGCCGTCCTCTAGCGACTCGGTCGGCTCCCATCCGAGCAGACGTCCGGCCTTTGTGACGTCGGCCCAGTTGGCCTGCATGTCGGCCGGGTGGGCCGGCCGGTATTCGACCCGGGCCGGCTGTCCGATCAGATCCGCCATTCGGGCGACCAGGTCGTTGATGCTGATGGTCTCGTGTCCGCCCAGGTTGATCACCTCGAAACCCAGCGGCCGCAGCGCCTGGATCGTGCCGCGGGCGATGTCGTCCACGTAGGTGAAACCGCGCGACTGCCGGCCGTCACCGTTGATCCGCACCGCACGGCCCTCATGGATCCATTGGCAGAAACGGAACATGCTCATGTCCGGCCGGCCGGCCGGGCCGTAGACGGTGAAGTAGCGCACGACCGTGACATCCAGCCCGTGCAGGAAATGGTAGGAGTGCGCCAGGTGCTCGGCCGCCTTCTTGGTGGCGGCGTACGGCTGCAGCGGCCGATCGCTGGGTGCGGTCTCGGGCGTCGGCAGCGGCGCATCGGCTCCGTAGACGCTTGAGGTCGAGGCCAGGACGAACTTGGGCACGCCTCGCTCTCGGCACAAGTCCAGCAGGTTAAGGCAGCCGGTCACATTCGTGTCGACGTAGGCCCAAGGGTTCTCGACCGATTGCCGGACGCCGGCGCGCGCAGCCAGATTGACCACTGCCGCGTAGCGTTCCTCGCCCCAGGCGCGCGCCAACTCCTGCCGATCAACGATATCCACCCGCTGGAACGAGAAACCGGGCAGCGCCTGCAGGCGGGCCAGCCGCCAATCCTTCAGGCGCCGATCGTAGGCCTCGTTCAGGTTGTCGACACCGACGACCCGATGGCCGTCGGCCAGCAACACTTCGGCCACGCGTGCGCCGATGAAACCGGCGGCCCCGGTCACGAGGTAGCGGGCCATCAGAGCGTCTTCACCTTGGGATCGTGGACACCGGCGGCGGCCAGCGCGTTGCGGCTGTCGAAGATCAGCGCCGCCTGGCGTGCCAGCGCAGCGTAGTCGATGGCGCTGTGGTTGGTGACCACGACGACGCAGTCGGCGGCGCGCGCCGCAGCCATCAGGTCAGGGACCGACGTCAGCTCCCAGCCCTCATGCTCCAGGCTGGCGACGTACGGGTCAAAGTACTCCACCGTCGCGCCTTTGGCACGGAGCAGGCCGATGATGTCCAGCGCCGGCGACTCGCGCAGGTCGGATACATCCGGCTTGTAAGCCACGCCCAGGACCAGCAGCCGCGCGCCGCGCAGCGCCTTCTCGTGCTCGTTGAACAGGTCCTGGATGCGCTGGACGACGTAGCGCGGCATGTTGGTGTTGATCTCGCTGGCCAACTCGATCATCCGGGCGTTGTACTTGAGGCTCCTCAACTTCCACGACAGGTACAGCGGATCGATCGGGATGCAGTGACCTCCCAGCCCCGGTCCGGGCGTGAAGCGCATGAACCCGAATGGCTTGGTCGAAGCCGCCTCGATGACCTCCCACACATCGACCCCCAGCCGCTCGCACATCAAGGCCATCTCATTCACCATGGCGATGTTCACGGCCCGGAAGGTGTTCTCGAGCAGCTTGGTCATCTCGGCCACCTCGGCCGTCGAGACCGGGACGATGGCCTTCATCGCCGGCGCGTACATCGCCGCCGCCACCGCCGAGCAGACGAGAGTGATCCCACCAATGACCTTGGGCGTGTTCTCGGTCGTCCAATCCTTGCGGCCTGGATCGACGCGTTCCGGCGAGAAGGCCAGGAACACATCGGTACCGACCTTCAATCCCCCGGATTCCATTTCCGGCAGCAGCAGTTCACGCGTCGTGCCCGGATACGTGGTCGATTCGAGGATGACCACCATGCCGTGGTGCAGCAATGGACGCAGCGCCTGCATGGCGGACAGGATGAATGACAGGTCGGGGTCGCCGGTCTTGCGCAGCGGCGTGGGGACACAGATGCTCACGCCGTCCATAGCACCGAGCACGTCGAATGAGGTCGAAGCCGAAAGGCGGCCAGCGCGCACCAGCGGCGCGATCTCGGCCGCTGGCACGTCCTCGATGTAGCTCTCGCCGCGGGTCAGGGCCTGCACCTTGGAGGCGTCCAGATCGACGCCGGTGACCTGCAGGCCGGCCTTGGCCAGGGCGACCGCCAGCGGCAGGCCGACGTAGCCCAGGCCGATCACGCCGACGCGCGCTTGGCGCGACTCGAATCGCCGGATGAGCTCCCGGGCAGCCGGCGGCAGGGATGCCGTGTCCATCATCGTCGCATGTCCTTCTTCCGTCCCTCGAGTCTAGAACAGGTTGAGCTGCTGCGGGGGCGCGGCCGCCTCCGAATCCGGCGGCGGCGCGGCGCGATGGATCAGCTCCGGGAGCCGGGCGAAGTCGGCTTCGATCTCGCGGCGCAACGATGGCTGATGCAGCGCCGCCGCCGGATGGTACATGGCCACCACCAGCCGGCCGTTCACCATCCTCGCCTGGCCGTGGATGTCGCTGATGCGAGCCGTGGGGAAGAAGCGCGCCATCGAGAAACGTCCCAGAGCCACAATCACGCCCGGCTGGATCGCCTGGACTTGCCTTTCCAGGTACGCGGCACAAGCCTGGATCTCCTCGGGCAGAGGATCGCGGTTGCCCGGAGGCCGGCACTTGACGACATTTCCAATGAAGACCTGATCCCGGCTGAGGCCGATGCTCCCCAGCAGTTCTTCCAGGTACTTGCCGGCCGCGCCGACGAAGGGACGTCCCTGCTCGTTCTCGTGGAACCCCGGTCCTTCACCGATGAACATCAGTTCGGACGCCGCCGGACCTTCTCCAGGGACGGCGTTCTTGCGCGAGGCATGCAGTTTGCACGCCTTGCAGACGCGGACTTCGGCGGCCACGGCGCGCAGTTCGGCTTCCCCGTTCACTCCCCACCTCCCCTGGTCCGCGTCCGCCAGGCGGACAGTCCGGTCAGGGTCATCAACAGTGCGTCTTCGTTGTTGTCGCGGTAGTAGGCCCGGCGGCGGCCCGCCAGCTCGAACCCGTACTTGCGGTATAGCGACACGGCGGCGGTGTTCGACGGCCGAACCTCAAGCGTCGCCATGTCTGCTCCCTGGCGCCGGGCCTGCCCCAGTCCGGCCACGAGGAGCCGCTCGCCGAGACCCTGGCCGCGCAGTTCCGGATGGACCGCCAGCGTCGAGATGTGCATCTCATCCACCAGGAGCCAGTACCCCAGGTAGCCTCCGACGCGCGTTCTGCCCGCCCAGGTCACATCCGCCACCAACAGTTGGGCGGCCTCGTTCTCCGTCAGCTCGAACCGGAAACTCCGCTCGGGCCACGGCAAGGCAAACGACCAGCGATCGATCTCCAGCACGGCGGGCAGATCCTCCACCGTCATGGCGCGGACGGTGGCCTGCAGGAGCACAGCGCTCATGGGGAGGGCACACCCGAAGTCCGCAGGTAGACCGGGACCACCTGGGAGGGGTGGATATCCCATCCCGAGCGGATCTTGTGCCAGGCGATCTCGGCCAGGACGCCAGGCCGCCGGACACACAAGGCCGGCGGCGCCAGCTTGGCGCGAGCGTGGTTGGCGAGCGCTTCGCGGCCTTCCTCATCCAGCTCGCCACACACGTAGGTGGGCGACTCGAGGCGATCCCTGAGCTCCGACCAGGTCATCACGTCCGGTTCGGTCGTCGCCTGCCAGCCGGAGGCCTTCCATTTGTACCACACCCCGGCGATGCGCCCACGTCCGGCGTGCAGGATGGCGAGCATCGGTTCATCACGCCGGGGTTGTCCCCAGGCGAGGATGTCGAGGGTCGGTACGCCGACCAGCGGCAGGTTGTGCGCCAGCGACAGCCCTTTCGCCAGGGCAACGCCAATCCGCAGCCCGGTGAACGATCCCGGGCCGATCGCCACTGCTACGCCGCTCAACGCGCGCGGGGTGATGCCCGCGCGGCGCAAGGCCAGTGCCACCTCCGGCGCAAGCTCCACCGACTGCCGCCGGCTGCCTACCCAGGTGCACTCCGACAGGATGGAATGCCCGTCGTGCAGGGCGATGCCTATGCGTTGCGTGGCGGTGTCGAGCGCCAGTAGCATGCTCAGCCCCCGAAGGCCGCCTTGCGGAACAGGCGCAGGAGCGTCTCGCTCCGTACGCCGTGTGCCTCCAGACGAAGGGCGCGCCGCGAGTCATCCACCCAGCGCAGGTGGACCCACAGCCCGTGCTCCGGCAGCATCGATTGAACCCGTTCGGGCCATTCGATCAGCAGCGGCCCGCCCTCCTCGATCATCTCCTGCAGCCCGAGCGAGGCGGCCTCGGCGCCATTCTCAAGCCGAAATCCATCGAAGTGGACCAGGCGCGCCTCGTCCGCCCTGCGGTACTCGTTGATCAGCACGAAGGTGGGACTGGTGACCGGATCGAGCGAGCCCCAGCCTCGGGCAATGCCCTGCGCGAAGGTCGTCTTGCCGGCACCCAGGTCGCCGGCCAGCAGGACGAGGTCGGCCGGCTTGAGCAGCTCGCCCAGCCGGACACCCAGCCGCCGGGTTTGGTCGGGGCTGTGACTGACAAAGTCGAGGCTGTGCTCATCCAGGATCGGCATGTGCGCCGGGCATTATACGTCCGGCAGGAGTCAGGGACAACCGAAGCGGTCGCTTTGCCATCCGTTCCGTCCGTGTTACCATCCCCCCAATGCGCGTGCTCGTCCTCTCCGACATCCATGCCAACCTCACCGCACTCAACCGGGTCCTCGATGACGCGAGTTCCTTTGACGCGGTCTGGTGCCTGGGCGATCTGGTCGGCTACGGACCGGATCCCAACGAGTGCATCGACCGGGTGCAGGAGCTCCCTCAGCTGACCTGCCTGATTGGCAACCATGACCTCGCCGCGCTCGGGAGCATCCCGCTGCACCGCTTCAACGCAGACGCCAGCGCCTCGGTCGCCTGGACCCGAGACCACCTGACGGCGGCGAGCAGCGCCTACCTCGCCTCCCTCAAGGCCAAGGCGCTGGTGCCCCCGTTCACCCTGGCCCACGGCAGCCCGCGCCAGGAGGTCTGGGAGTACATCCTGGACCACCACGGTGCCGACCGCAACTTCGACATCCTCGAGACCGACTACTGCCTGGTCGGACACTCGCACCTGCCGCTTGGATTCGTTCGCTTCCCGGGCGAGAGCTACTGCCTGCCCGTCCAACTCCCGGTCGACGTCCATCTCAGCCTGACCCCGCGCATGATCCTCAATCCGGGCTCGGTCGGCCAGCCTCGGGACCTCGACCCACGCGCGGCCTATGCTCTGCTCGACTCCGAGGCCCTCACCTGGGAACCGCGACGGGTCGCCTACGCGGTGGCTGATGTCCAGGAACGGATCCTCGAGGCCGGACTTCCCGAGCGCCAGGCTATCCGCCTCGTCGGGGGCTGGTGACGGGAACCGTGGACGCGGCGACGGCGTCCATCAAGGTAGACTGTCCGCTTCTTTCAGGAGGAGAACCCATGAAACGCCGCCTCGCCTTCGTGTGCATGCTGCTGGCCGCCATCCTGCTGGGGGCCTGCGGCGCTGCCGCCCCTTCCTTCCAGAGAGCCGAGATCCTGGCCGGCGGTGCGCCGTCCGCACCTGAGATGGCTGTCGACTCGGCGATGGTCGCTCCCGGCGAAGCGGGCAAGGCTTTCTACTCCGGCGAACCCGTCAGCCAGGAGCGCCTGGTCATCCGCAACGCCAACCTGACGTTGATCGTGGTGGACCCGACCGCCTCGGTTGAGACCATCAGCCGGATGGCCGAGGGCATGGGCGGCTTCGTCGTCTCGTCCTACCTCTACGAGACCGCGTTCGGAGCCGGCGACCTGACCGCTACCCAGGGTACGCTGACCATCCGCGTTCCGGCCGACCGGCTGGACGAAGCCCTGCAGACGATCAAGGCCGGCGCCATCGAGGTCCGCTCCGAGAACATCAGCGGCGAGGATGTCACGCAGCAGTACGTAGACCTGCAGTCGCGGCTGCGCAATCTGGAAGCCGCCGAAGAGCAGCTGCAGGAGATCATGGGCTCGGCCACGACGACCGAGGACGTGATGATGGTCTACAACCAGTTGGTGCAGGTGCGGGGTGAGATCGAGAGCGTCAAAGGGCAAATGCAGTACTTCGAGCAGTCCGCCAAGCTCTCGGCCATCACGCTCGAGCTGATCCCGGATGCCGGTGCCCAGCCGCTGCAGATCGCCGGCTGGCACCCACAGGGAACCGCCAAGGCAGCCGTCGAAGCCCTGATCCGGGCGCTGCAGTTCCTGGCCGACGCCGCCATTTGGGCCGTCATCTGCATCATCCCGGTCGGCGTGATCTTCGGACTCCCGGCCTACTTCGTCGTGCGGGCCATTCGCCGCCGCCGCAAGGCTGCCAAGGCTCCGCCTGCAGCCGCCTGATCCGCGCACGCAAGAATGAACGAGGGCGCAGGGGTTCCTGCGCCCTCGTCGATTCGGGAGGTAGGCCGCCGTCGGCCTATTGAATAGCCTCGCGCACACGGCGCGCCAGATCACCAAACTCGGGTGTGTGGGTGACCGCCAGGCTGCGCGGCCGCGGCAAGGCAATGGGGAGATCGAGGGCCAGGCGTCCCGGGCGGGAGCTGAGCACCATCACCCGGTCGGAAAGCAGCACCGCCTCCGAGATCGAATGCGTGACCAGAACGACCGTCACCTGGCGCGCCTCCCAGATGCGCATCAGCTCCGTCGCCATGCGCTCGCGGGTGAGCGCATCCAGCGAACCGAAGGGCTCATCCAGCAGGAGCAGATCGGGATCATGAACCAGCGCCCGGGCGATGGCGACGCGCTGGGCCATGCCACCGGACAGATCGCGCGGGAAGGCGGCGGAGAACCCTTCGAGCCCGACCAGCGAGACCATGTCTTCCGCGCGCTGGCGCACGATCTCCCCCGGCTGACCCTCCAGTTCGAGCGGCAGCTCGATGTTGCGCAGCACTGTGCGCCAGGGCATCAGGTTGGCCTGCTGGAAGACGAACCCGGTTCGCCGCCGCGGCTGCAGCAGCGTCTCGCCCTCCAGCCTCACCTCACCCTGGGTGGGCCGCAGCAGCCCGGCCAGCAGCCGCAGCAACGTCGTCTTGCCGGAGCCCGATGGTCCGACGATGGCGACGAATTCCTGCGGGTCGACATCGAAGCTCACCCGATCCACGGCGTGCAGGCCTCCGTTCCCGTTCGGGAACCAGACCGAGAGCTCACGCGCCGAGAGGAGCGGGTGGACAGCGCTCATGGCTGCGGCAGGTACTCGTTGGTGTAGGCCCGGTCGAGGTCCAACGGCGCCTGGATCAGATCCATGCCCAGCAGGACCCGCTGCATGTTGTCCCAGGCCTCGGGCTCGGAGATGCCCAGGGGGCCCGAGTCCCAGAAGCGCATGCTGGCCTCGAGGACCTTCTTCTGCACCGAGGTGTCGGCCTGAGCCAGGCCCTCGACATAGGACTCGCAGACGGTGAACGCCGCTTCGGGATCGGCCAGCACGTCCTCCAGGCCGCGCATCGTCGCCCGGAGCATGGCGCGTACCAGGTCGGGATCCGAGGCCAGCGTTGCCTCGTTGGTCACCAGCCCATTCGATGCCAGCGAGACGTAGTCCGCCACGCGGATCAGGTTCACCGGCATGCCCTGGGCCTCCAGCTGGAAAGGCTCATTGTTGGCATACACGACCGCGGCGTCGACCGTCCCGGCCAGCATCGCTTCGACCTGGGTGAACCCGATGACATCCAACCGGGCGACATCCGGCGGCAAGCCGGCGGCATCCAGCAGGGCGCGGTAGCCGATGTACGAGGCGCCGCTGAGGATGGGGATGCCAACGCGCTTGCCGGCCAGGTCGGCCGGCACGCGAATCCCGCCCGCGGCAGGCGCGACTACCGCCACCGGAAAGTCGTTCCACCAGTTCATGACGTAGACGACCGGCAGCCCTTGTGCCCGGGCGAGGACGACCTGTTCCGCTGACGCCAGCGTGAACGGCAGCTCGTTGGCCGCTACCAGTTGGATGCCATCGGTTTCGAACGAGTAGTCGAAATCGATCGTCAAGCCCTCGTCCTGGAAATAGCCGCGCTCGACGGCCATATAGAACGGGGCGTACTGGACGTTGGGGATGTACCCCATGGGCAATCGGATGGTTCGCACGCTGGCGGTCGGCGTTGTGGCAGCCGGGACAGCGCATGCGGCCAGGAGTGCCGTCAGCGCCAGCGTGCAGGCTGCCAGGGTGCGCTTCTGCGTCATGACGATTCTGCCTCCGTGCGCCAGGTCAGGCGCCGCTCCAGCCAGGCGACGAGTCCGTAGAGGACCAGGGCCATGGCGATGAGAAGGAAGACGGCGACGAAGACCAGCGAGGTGTCGTACAAACCGCGCCCGATGTTGACCAGGAAGCCCAGACCCTCGTCGGCGCCAACGAACTCCCCCACCACGGCGCCGATAACGGAAAGCGTGGCGCCGATCTTCAACCCGCCGAGCAGAACCGGCAATGCGGCCGGGACCTCCAGCTTGGCGAAGACCTGGGCGCGCGTGGCGCGCAGCGAGCGCATCAGCTGCCGGAGGTCCTGGGGCACGGAACGCACGCCGACCACCGTGTTGACGAGCACTGGGAAGAACACGATCAGTGCCGCGATCAGGATCTTGGACAGGCGTCCCGGGCCGAACCAGATCACGAGCAGAGGGGCGATGGCCACGATCGGGATCGCCTGTGAGGCGACGATGTACGGCGAGAGCAGCCGCTCGACGGACGGTGATTTGGCGATCCAGTAGCCGAGAATCGCCGCAGCGAGCACCCCCAGCATCAACCCCGCCAGCACTTCACTCAGCGTGACCAGCGTGTGGCGAGCCAGCGAGGCGTCCCCGAGGCCGCGCACGAAGCGATCGGCGACCGCCGCCGGCGAAGGCAGCAGGAAGGCCGGGACCGTCCCGGTCATCGTCAGCCCCTGCCAGGCCGCCAAGGCCGCCGCGAGCCCGATCGGCAGCAGGGCGCGCGTCCAACGCCGAGGGCGGCGATGCGCGGCTTCCTGGGTTGGGTGTTCGAGTGCGTCGCCCGTGTTCATGGCAGAATCATCACGCGCCCCGGCGTTTGCCTCGGGGCGCGGCAAGTGCGGCTGTTCCCGTCCCAAACGAAACCCGAAGAGGACGACTCTTCGGGGAGACAGGAAGCCCCGGGCGCGCGTCGCGCCCGGCTGCCAGCCTTCTCCCATCCGGACTGTACCGTCGGCCCCGGAATCGCACCGGGTCATGCGCCAGAGGCGCTCGCGGGCTGTACCGCCGGTCGGGATTTGGGCCCTGCGGCCCTCACCCTGCCCCGAAGGCTTCTAGAAATGCATTATATACCAACTCAAGTCGCCCAACACATCACCGCCCCGGGGCCAAAGTGCCACTCGCCGCCCTACGTCGGCCAGTCGCTGCGCCTGGCACGGCTCTTGGCTCACGGGGCCGGCCTCCCACCCGCCAGTTCTAGGCGGTACACGGTGACAAACTTATCCCGAAATACGACCTGGCCGTTCACTGTCGGCCCCGACCCCCACATGACAAGGTAGGCTGGGCGGTGGGGCGCGCAGGCTCCGGATTGGATACACGCGTCGACAAGCCCATGCTGGGCGATTGCCGATCGCACTGCCTCGATCTCAGACTGTAACGCGAACTTCTCGATGTCGGGATACCAGAACGACGCGGCTACTGCGCCCGAAGGGTCGATGTATCGAACTCGCTCCAGAGTTCGGAACCCCCACCCATTGGCTGTGGCCGGCTCGCCGTCCTCTAAGACGATCGCATCGCTAGGGGTGTTCGCGTTCAGCCAGTGGATGTAGGCAAAATGGGCGGGGTACTGGGACTCGACATCCACCCACTCCACGCCTGA
>Ga0209253_10004734_pt1 | contig 11839 bp, 12 predicted proteins | sample FrelakmetBRP12BR_FD_187145 | JGI IMG/M metagenome (GOLD analysis project Ga0209253, IMG submission 187145) | Freshwater lake sediment microbial communities from the University of Notre Dame, USA, for methane emissions studies - BRP12 BR (SPAdes)... | ecosystem: Environmental > Aquatic >...
CCTTGCTGCGCGCGTTCTCGGGCGAGTCGAAGTTGATCTGCCCGACCTTGAGCAGCGCGAAGTAGCGCTCGCCGTCCTTGGGAGGCCGGATCAGGCCCGAGATCGTGTCGCCGGTGCGCAGGTTGAAGCGGCGGATCTGCGACGGACTGATGTAGATGTCGTCCGGACCCGCGAGGTACGACTGCTCGGGCGAGCGCAGGAAGCCGAAGCCGTCCTGCAGGATCTCGAGCACGCCGTCACCGTAGATGTCCTCGCCGTTGCGCGCGTGCGCCTTGAGGATCGCGAAGATGATGTCCTGCTTGCGCGAGCGGGCCAGGTTCTCCATGCCCATCTGCGCCGCGACCTTGAGCAGCTCCGGGATCGGCTTGTGCTTGAGCTCGCTCAGGTTCATCGACCGGCGGCTCGCCTCGAGCTCCGCCGGGCTGATGACGTCGAGGTCTTCGCCGCCTTCCAGATAGTCGTCCGGCGGCAGCTCGTCCTGCCGCGGTCCGCGATTGCCGTCCGGACCCCCGCCGCCGCCGCGGCCGCGCTTGCCGGGGCGATTGCGGCCCGGATTTCCCCCCAGGTAGCCTCTCACAGCTTGCTGTCCAGGAACGCCGCCACGTCCGCCTTGCGGACGGCGCCGATCTTCTGGCCCTCGGCCTGGCCGTTCTTGAACAGGATCAGCGTCGGGATGCCGCGCACGTTGAAGCGCATCGGCGTCTTCGGGTTGTCGTCGACGTTGATCTTGGCGATGACGACCCGGCCGTCATAATCCGCAGCGATCTCGTCGAGGATCGGCGCGATCATCTTGCACGGGCCGCACCATTCGGCCCAGAAATCAAGGAGCACCGGGCGTTCGGACTTGAGCACGTCCTGCTCGAAACTCGAGTCGGTGACGTGAATGATCTGCTGGCTCACCAGAGACTACCTCCGCGGGCATTTTTGGCTGGTATGGACGGGCGTGGGATTTGGGAAGCGCGGGCCGGGCGCGAGTTATCGAGTGACGGCGCGTTCCGCGTAAGGCAAACTATTGCGATTGCTGGCAAATACCCTGAATTCTGGAGTCCCGAGTGTGCCGAACGGGGGTGCCAGGTCTAACGACTTGGCGAGCCGGCTTCACTTATGTCGGGAGCGGACCTAAGCCGCGAGTTGCGGCGTATTTGAACCCGCTTTCCACCAATTTGCAAGACCATACCTCAAGACTGACAACCTGATGTCTGAAGCACACCTGACCGACGTCTCATTCACGAACCTCAACCTGCCCGAATCACTCGCGCGCGGCATCGCCGACGCCGGGTTCGAGCGCTGCACGCCCATCCAGGCCCAGACCCTGCCGCGGGCGCTGGCCGGATTCGACGTCGCCGGGCAGGCCCAGACCGGCACCGGCAAGACGGCGGCGTTCCTCGTCGCGCTGTACTCGCGGATCCTGCGCAGCGAGGTCCCGCCGACCCGCAAGATCAATGCCCCGCTCGCGCTGATCATCGCGCCGACGCGCGAACTCGCGGTGCAGATTCACCACGACGCCGAGATCCTGGGCCAGTACACCGGCCTCAAGCTCGGCCTCGCGTTCGGCGGCGTGGACTACGAAAAGCAGCGCCGCGACCTCGAGGAGGGTGTCGACATCCTGATCGGCACGCCGGGCCGCCTGATCGACTTCTACAAGCAGCGCGTGTTCGACCTCGCCTCGGTGCAGGTGCTGGTGCTCGACGAAGCGGACCGGATGTTCGACCTCGGCTTCATCACCGACATCCGCTACATCATGCGGCGCCTGCCCGCGCCGGACCAGCGCCTGAACCTGCTGTTCTCGGCCACCCTCGCCCAGCGCGTGCTCGAGCTCGCCTTCGAGCACATGAACGACCCCGAGCTCGTGCGCATCGAGCCGGACAAGATGACCGTGGACCGCGTCACCCAGATCGTCTACTTCCCGTCGATGGAGGAGAAACCGCGGTTGCTGGTCGGCCTGCTGCGCTCGATGGACCCGCACCGCACGATGGTCTTCGTCAACACGCGACGCGGCGCCGAGGAACTCGAGGGGCTGCTGCGGGCCAACGGTTTCAATGCCGAGGGCATCTCCGGTGACGTGCCGCAGAAGAAGCGGCTGCGCATGATCCGCGACTTCCACAGCGGCGAGCTCGCGATCCTGATCGGCACCGACGTCGCCTCGCGCGGCCTGCACATCCCGGACGTGCGCTACGTCTTCAACTACGACATGCCGCAGGACCCCGAGGACTACGTTCACCGGATCGGGCGCACGGCCCGCGCCGGCGCCGAGGGCGACGCGATCAGCCTCGGCTGCGAGGATTACGTGCAGTCGCTGCCGGACATCGAGGCCTACATCGGACGCAGCATCCCGCGCGGTGCCGTCACCGAGGAACTGCTCGCCGAGATCACCGTGCCGCACCGTGAGCGTCGCCGATTCGGCGGCCCCGGTGGTTCGCGCGGGGGCTCCGGTGGCTCCCGGGGCGGCCCGGGCGGTTCGCGCGGCGGCTTCAGTGGCGGCCGTGGCCGCAGCAGCAGCGGCGGAAGCGGCGGCGGTCGGCGCGGTCCGCCGCGCAATGATCGTCACGACGATCGGCCGAGCACGCCGGTTGCGGCGCCCCCGCCGGCAGACGCCCCGCGCAGTCCGGATCAGTCGGCAGCGCCGCCCAGCGGCGACGGAAGCGAGCAACGCAAGCGGCGCCGCAGGCGTCGTGGCAGCGGCGGCGGCAGCACGCCGTCGGGCGGTGCGGCACCCGGCAGTCCGCCCGCCACACCGACCGAAGGCTGAATCGGCCGGGCGCGTCGCTCAGGGCGCCAGATCGCCCAACGCCCGGATGCCGCAAAAGCCGGTCGCGGCTGCATGCGGCGGCCGGGTGGAGTCTGGCTGCAACACCTGATAGAGCCAACGCACGCCCGCGTGCCGTGCCGCCTCGAGCACTGGCCGGCTGTCGTCGACGAACAGCGTGGACGCCACGGCCACGCCGTGCCCACCCGCGAGCCGCGCCCAGAATTCCGGCGACTCCTTCGGCACGCCGAACTCGTGCGACGAGATCAGCTCGTCGAAGTGCCGCGCGAGCGCCGTCTGGCGGTTCTTGATGTCGAGGCTGATCGGGTGGGCGTTGGTCGTCAGCAGCACGCGCATGCCGAGCGAGCGCACGCGATCGAGGAAGTCCGTCGCGCCGGGCAGGTAACGGATGTCTGCGCGCATCTCGGCCTTGAGCGCAGCGACGTCGAAGCCGAGTTCCTCGCTCCAGTGATCGATGCAGTACCAGTCCAGCGTGCCGCGTTTGGCATCGAAGCGCGGCTTCAGCTGCGCGAGGGCCGCAGCCGCGTCGAGCCCGCGCTCCGCGCCCCACCGGTGCGGCAACGCCTCGAGCCAGAACAGGTTGTCGAAGCGCAGGTCGAGGACCGTGCCGTCCATGTCGAGGCAGATGGTTTCAACCTGTGACCAGTCTGGCGCAGCGTGCATCGTAATTCAGGGGTTCGGCGACAATTCGGCGGCTATGATACGGGCTGCGCTCTGCGCACTGGAGACCCGCCTTGCCTGCCGATCCCGCCGCCCTGCTCCCTGGTGTCCTCGACGCCGTCGCGAAGGCTTCGACGGCCATCCTCGAGGTCTACGCCTCCGCCCACGGAGTCGAGTACAAGGCCGACGAGTCGCCAATCACCCGCGCCGATCGCGCGGCCCACGAGATTCTCGCGCGCGAGCTCGCGGCGCTGACGCCGTCGATCCCCGTGCTGTCCGAGGAAGCCGAGGCCGCGCACGCCTTCGGGGTCCGCGGCGCCTGGCCCGAACTCTGGCTGGTGGACCCGCTCGACGGCACCAAGGAATTCATCGGCCGCAATGGCGAATTCACCGTCAACGTCGCTCTGGTGCGCGACCACCAGCCGGTACTCGGCGTGGTGGCCGCGCCGGCGCTGGGGCTGACCTATTACGCCGCCGTCGGCCACGGCGCTTTCCGCATTGAGGACGGGCAGGCGCCCGAAGTGATCCGCGTGCGCCCGGCGGGCGATCCGCTGGTCGTCGTGGGCAGTCGCTCGCATCGAGGTGACTCGCTGGACGAGTTGCTCGCCAGGATCGGCGCCCACGAGCTGCGTCCGATGGGCAGCGCGCTCAAGTTCTGCCTGGTCGCGGAGGGCTCGGCCGATTTTTACCCTCGGCTCGGCCCCACCTCGGAGTGGGACACGGCAGCGGCCCAGGCCGTGCTCGAGGTTGCCGGAGGCGCCGTCACGACGCTCGACGGGCAGCCGCTGCGCTACAACCGCCGCGACACTCTCTTGAACCCGTTCTTCCTGGCTTTCGGCGACCCGAGCCGCAACTGGGCGGCACTCGTCTGAGCGATGGAGCTGTCGTGGTCCCTGCTGCTGCTGCTCGTGGCCATGCTGTCGGTGGCGTGGTTCTGGCACGACAGCCTCGGTGCCCGCGAGAGCGCCAACCGGGCGGCCCTCGACACCTGCAGCCGCACCGGCGCCAGCCTGCTCGACGGCACCGTAGCCTTCAGCCGGCTACAGACCGTACGGATCGGCGGCGGATCGCTGCAGTTCCGGCGCACCTACGTGTTCGACTACACGCGGGACGGCGCAACCCGGCAGCAGGGGTTCGTCGTGCTGACTGGCCGTACCGTGGACATCGTCGGCCTTGGTCCCGAGCCTATCCCCTTTTCCGCCCCCGGGGGCTAAGCTACCCGCTTCTCTTCACCGAGCGACTCGAAGGCCGGCCCAACATGGCGGAAGTGAGCGATAACGTCGACACGCAGACCTTCCAGCACCTGCAGCGGCTGCGCCAGCTGCGCATCGAGCACCGTGACCTCGACGACGTGATTCATCGCCTGCAGCTCGACCTCTACATCGACCAGGTGCAGATGCGGCGGCTCAAGAAGCGCAAGCTGATGCTCAAGGACCAGATCGCGCGCCTCGAGAGCCAGCTGATCCCGGACCTCAACGCCTGACCGCGATGGCGAAGCCACTGGATGCCGCCAGCGACCTGCTCGAGCGGCTGCTGCTTCCCGCCAGCCTGCTGCAGTTCGCCGTCATTGGCGCGTCGATCGCGCTCGGCTGGTGGATCGCCCGGCTGCTGCGCCCCCACTTATCGAGCCCCGTCGCACCCGATGACTTGCGCAGCCGGGCTCGGGAAGCCGCCTGGGTGGCATCGCCGTATGCGATCGTCCTGCTGATCCTCGCCATGGCCGACGGCCTGCTGCACGCCTCGGGCGCCGCCGCCCGCTTCGTGGACGTCGCGGTGCAGCTCACCGCGCTGCTGCTGTTGATCCGGCTGGCCGTGTACGTGGTTCGCGTGTCGCTCGGCGCCCGTGCGCGCATCAAGGGCTGGGGCACGACGATCGCGTTCATCCTGTGGATCTTCCTGTCGCTGCACTTGCTCGGCTGGGGCGAGAACGTGATCGCCGCGCTCGACGGCATCGGCATCAACGCCGGCAAGACGCGCATCTCGGTCTGGTCGGTCGCGAAGCTGCTGGTCACGCTCAGCCTGTTCGTGCTGGTCGCGATGTGGGCCTCGCGGTGGCTCGAGGGCCGCGTGCTCAAGCTCGACGGGCTGGCGCCGAACATGCGCATCGGCATCGCCAAGTTCCTGCAGGCGTTCCTGGTCGGCCTGTCGGTGCTGGTGGGCCTCAACGCGGCGGGCCTCGACCTCACGACGCTGAACGTGCTGACCGGCGCGATCGGCATCGGCCTCGGGTTCGGCCTGCAGAGCATCGCCGCGAATTTCGTCAGCGGCTTCGTGCTGCTGATGGACCGTTCGATCAAGCCGGGCGACGTGATCAGCTTCACGGGCACGACCGGCACCGCCACCGAAGGCTTCGGCTGGGTCGAGGCGCTGCGCGGTCGCTACGTCGTCGTGCGCGACCGCGACGGCGTCGCGTCGCTGGTGCCGAACCAGAACCTGATCAACAACTCGGTGATCAACTGGAGCTACACGGATCCCCGCGTGCGGCTCAAGCTGCCGGTGCGCGTGAGCTACAAGAGCGACCCTGAGCTCGCGATGCGCCTGATGCTCGAAGCGACCGTGGGCCACCGCCGCATTCTCAGCGACCCGGCACCGGTCGCGCGGCTGATGGGGTTCGGCGACCACGGCATCGAGCTCGAGCTGCGTTTCTGGATCCCGGATCCGCAGGAAGGTGTCAACAACGTCCGCTCGGACGTGAACCGCGCGATCTGGCGGCTGTTCGGCGAGCACGGCGTCGTGATCCCGGTCGCGCAGCGCGAGGTGCGCCTCGAGATGGCGAACCCCCGCGTGGGCGAGGCGGCACCCGCCCGCGACGACTGAAGGCGCGCCGTGCCGGTCGAAGTCTCCGGGTCGTTGGCGATCCCCGACGAATTGATCGAGGTCCGTGCCGTGCGCGCATCGGGCCCGGGCGGACAGAACGTCAACAAGGTGTCGAACGCGGTCGAGCTGCGGTTCGACTCGGCTGCCTGGACTGCGCTGCCACCGGCCGCCCGTCCGCGCCTCGCCCGGATCGCCGGCCGGCGCATGACGGCCGAGGGCCTGATCGTCATCGACGCGCAGCGCTTCCGTTCGCTCGAACAGAATCGCGCCGACGCGCTCGACCGTCTCGTGACGATGATTCGCGAGTCGCTGGTGGCGCCGAAGCCACGGCGGCCGACGAAACCGACGCGCGCGTCGAAGGAGCGGCGGCTGCAGGGCAAGTCGCTTGCTGGGCGGACCAAGAAGCTGCGCAGCCGGGTGCGGAACGACGACTAATGAAGTCGCCAGCGATAGCGCCAGACTCAACAGCCAGATTGATTTGCGGGCGCGAAAAGTCCGCTTACTGAAGCGCGCTACGACTCAAGTCGACCCGTTGCTGCCTATGTCATCCGGGAGAGGCGGACGTTCGCGGACCTCTCAGGCCCGCAAACGCGGGCCTGCCGTCACTTTCGCCGAATGCGGCCTCAACAGGTCATGCCGTGTGGTCCGCATGGCACATCAAACACTCCATGTGCCCCTGCTGATTCCACTTGCGCGCCTTCTGTGTCGGCGTGTCCGGCCCGTGGCACTTGATGCAGTGCTGGATTTCCGGCGAGGGATTCCAGACGGGCGCGACCCACTTGCCATCAAAGAATTCATTGAGCGCCGTCGTCACGATGTAGACGACCTCGCCGGCCACTTTGGCGCAGCGCTCGATCTTCGCCTGGTCATGCAGGTCCTTGACGCCGGCGGCCAGTGACCACTTCGACACCGAGGTATGGCACAGCGGCGACATGGCCTTGACCTTGATCTGCTTCGGCAGCGGTGAGAGGTCGTCGAACCGCTCGGTCGGAAAGTCCTGCTCCGCATACCACCAGAACAGGCGGTCCACGATGGCATTGTTCTGCAGGTACTCGTCGCGCTTCTCGCCGTAGGTGACCATATTGATGATCACAGATGCCCCGGCCAGAGCGCCACACAGTGTCCCATGACCACCGAAGCCTGCCGCCGCGTGGACCATCAGCATGTCCGGCATCGTCGTCCACGGATGGCCGACTTTCTCTTGCAGCAGGCTGAGTAGCGACAGGTAACTGGCGGATCCGCAGCCCCCCTTGTCCTTATAGAAACGATAGCCTCGCCGCCCCGCCTCGACGGGGTCGAGCTTGACCCATTTCCAGGGCAACGGGGGAGTGCTCAACGGAGTCGCGGGAGCTGCGGCAAGTGCCGTGATTCCGGATCCAACGCCACCGCTGGCAAGAAGTGCTGCGGAACCGGCAAGAAGGGTGCGACGGGAAACGGGGCCGCCGTCATGGGTTTCCATGTTGACCTCCGATCGTAGAATTGCGCCTGGCTGCTGCGGCTTGGCAGTCACTGCGCTCGGCATGTCCGGGATGGATTATCGCGCCAGCAGCGATCCTGCGGTCTCAGGTGAAACCACTAGCGACCCACTTCGTCGCCGGACTGAGAGGATGTCTGCCGACTCCAACCCGCACGTCGAAAGAGTTCATCTCAAGATCTGCATTTGCGGCCAGCTCAACCGACGCGCTTCACTCTCCAGGCGGCCGGCGTCGTGCCACTCCAGCGGCGGAATGCTCGAGTGAACGCACTCGCGCGGGCGTAGCCGAGCGCCTCGGCGATCTGGCCGACCTCCAGTGACGTGTCTTCGAGCATCTGCCGGGCGATCTCGAACCGAACCTCGTCGACGAGTTCCTGGAAGCTCGTGCCGAAATCTTCCAGTCGTCGGCTCAGCGTGCGCACGTGCATCGAGAACAGCGCGGCGATCTGCTCCGCACCGGCCTGATCGGTCAGAAGCGCGGACCGCAAGATGCCGCGCACGATCTGCGGAAACTCATCGCCGTGTTTGGCCTCGAGCACGGCGATCTGCTTCTGCAGCAGACGCTCCAGTTCGGCATCGTTTCCCGGCACCGGCCGATCCAGCCAGTCGCACGAAAAGACCAGCGCGTAGTGCTCAGCGTCGAAGCGCAGCGGAACCTTGAAGAACTGCCGAAACGGTCGGGCGTCGTCCGGCTTGCGGTGGGCAAACCGGGCCTCGATGGGCTGAAAGTCGGTGCCACACAGCGTGCGCATGACGTTGAGCATCATGGCGGTCGCGCCATCCCCGGTCTGGTCGGTGGCCTCAACGGCAGGTTGATAGGCGTCATAGCTCAGCGTCGCCAGGCCGGGATCGACCGTCAGGTCCATCACCGCGCCACGGGCGTGGAGATGCAGGAAGGTGACGAGGCTGCGCAGCGCCGAGCCGACATCGGGCGCGTTTCTTGCCAGCAAGCCGACGAGCCCCAGCGCCTGCAGGTTCATCCGCTGACCGACCAGCAGTCCGAAATGCGGGCAACCGGTTCTGACCACGCTACGGGTCATGAGACGGCCTCGGGCCCGGTAGGTGATCAGATTGTCGGGATCGTCGAATACCTGCGGCGCGATTCCGGCTTCGACGAGCACCTCGAGCGGATCGATGCCGAAGTCTCTGAGGACCGCCGTGATTGCCATTGCGCCACCGACGCGAATGGTCGCCTCGCTCGGTTTTCGCCGCAACTTATCGCCTGACATGGTGCCCGACCCCTCACCACAGATACGGGTAAATACTAGTCCTTGCCGTCAGAAGATGTGCAGAAGTTGTCGGCATTTGTGCTGCCCAGTCGCGCGGGCAGTGTTGAACTATCACTCGGTGAAAGACGCGGTGCTGCTTGAGCAGCAGCATCAATCCAAGAGTCGCAGGCATGACCAAAGACAAACCCAGCACGAGCGGTCAACCGACCGCGTGCTTCCCCGGGGATCTATCCGGAAAGGAACTGACCATGGCGAACAAAGACATCAAACTGAACACGGTGAAGCTCGACTGGAAAGAGGTGTACTACACCAACTGTCCGCTCGTATCCGCCAGCAACGTCGACCAGGAACTCGGCTGGACCCGTGAGGAGTACAAGAAGATCGGCGTCAAGTACGCGTTCCTGCGCTCCACGCGCGAGAACGACTGGTATCCGCACTACATCCATAACCTCGACAACCTGATCCGTTTCGGCGGTCTGTTCCCGCCCGTCCACGTTCACGCGGACATCCGCCGCACGCGGCTGCTGGGTGTGACGCACGCGCCGCACGAAGGCGGTTGCTTGATGGTGCGCGCCCGGGACGACATCTATCGAATGTCGGACTTGAAGGGCAAGAAGATCGGCCTGTCGAAGAGCCTCAATACCCTCAAGAACGACTGGTGGCGCATCCAGGAGGAACAGGGCATCGAGTTGATGCTGAGGATGAACGGCATGACCCGCAAGGACGTGGAGATCGTCGAGTTCCCGTATCCGGACGATTGGTACAACAAGCCCGAGATGCTGGACCCGATGGAGAACCCGTCTGAATTGTGGCTCAAGCGTGACCACAAGCACGACCTGGCTTTCCGTCCGCTCGAGACCGCGCTGTTGAAGGGCACTGTCGATGCGATCTACACGCAAAGCAAACCCTTCCAGCACCTGCAGGAAGCCACGGGCAAGATGAAGGCGATCGAGGACCTGTCCCGGTATCCCGACTGGACCCTGCAGGTCGCCAACATCCCGGCGGCGATCACCTGCAGCGACGTGATGGCCAAGGAGCACCCGGAACTGGTGGTCACGTTCATGAAGGGCATGATCAAGGTCGGGCGCTGGGCCAACGAGCACAAGCACGCCGCGGCCGCGATCCTCGACAAGCAGACGTTCTACCTCGACGTCGAGGACACGTACGAGGGCATCAAGCACATCGACATGGTGCCCAACCTGTCGGCGCAGAAGCTGGCCTCGGTCGAGATCGGCAAGGACTTCATGAAGAGCCACGGCTACATCAAGAACGACTTTGACGTGCAGAAGTGGGCCGCGCCGGAGTTCCTGGAACAGGCGGCGAAGGAACTGCTGGAGGAACGCTGGAAGAAGGTCACCGGAGACAAGGTTCCGACCCTGCCTGCAGCACGGGTCGGGTAGCCGGTCGGAAGCCCGGATGTCGGCGCGTACCCATTCCGAGGGGCGCGCCGGCGTCGCGAGGCCTGCAATCAGTGCCCAGGAGCGGCGCGGTTCCGGCCCGATAGACGGCTGCGGGAACACGCCAGCGACTTGCGCCCGACGTGGATAAGGAGCACTTGTGGCAGACAACAGCGATACGCGGATGCATCAGCTCGGTTACCGCACACCCGCCGATGTCCCGGAGCCTGATCAACTCGTTCTTCTCGAGTACGATTCCGGCGGGCAAGTGGCGATCATCACGCTCAATCGCCCGCACGCCGACAACGCCATCACCACAGAACTGGCGGCACAACTGATCGAGGTCCTCGAGACGATCGCGGCCCGTACGGCCGTGCGCGTTGCCATCATCACCGGGGCCGGTGACCGCGCGTTTTCTGTCGGCGGCGACCTCTATCAGCGCAAGAACATGACCAAGGAGCAATGGCTGCGCCAGCGCCAGGTCTTTGATCGCGTCCTATACACGCTGCGCCTGCTGCGCAGACCGATCATCGCCGCAGTCCAGGGCATGGCCTATGGCGGCGGTTGTGAGATCGCCATCAGCACGGACTTCATCATCGCTGCCGACGACGCCCGATTCGGACAGCCGGAGGCGATGGTCGGCTTGTCCGCAGGCGGTGGCGCGCCCGTATTCCTGCCGCGGGTGCTCCCGCCTGGCCTGGCCATGCAGATGCTGATGACCGGCCAGCCGATCACTGCGCAGGAGGCGCATCGGCTCGGCATGGTCAACGAGGTGCATCCGCGCGCCGAACTGATGAATGCAGCGATGCGAATCGCGAAGCAGATAGCGAGTAACTCACCGACGGCGGTACAGGCGGTCAAGCGCGCGGTGCAGATGGGACAAGGCGAGCCTGTCGAGCAGGCCGTCGCGATCATGATGGAGGCGCACTGGCGGTCGGTGGTTCATCCGGATCGCGTCGAAGGCATCCGTGCGTTTACAGAAAGCCGGGAGCCGACTTTCCCGGACCCCGACTTCTGAGGCGCAAGACGACCTGCCTGGAGACTTCTTCATGAACAACATTCGACGGAACTCGATCTCGATGGCGTGCCTGGCGCTGGTCGCCACGGTGCTTGCGCAGGGTCAGACTACGGCTCCTCCCCCGTCGAAGCCACTCTCCACATCGCTTGGCATGGTCGTGTTTCCGGCGAAGGGCCAGACGCCGCAGAAGCAAGCCCAGGACGAAGGAGAGTGCTACGCCTGGGCGAAGGGCCAGACCGGCGTGGACCCGATGGCGCCGCCGCCGGCAGCGGCCCAGCCTGCAGCGCCGTCGGCATCACAGCCGGCCCCCGCCGCGGACGGATCGCGTCTCCGAGGCGCTGCGCGCGGTGCCGCGGCGGGCGCCGTGATCGGTGAGGTCGCCAACAATGATGCCGGTCAAGGCGCGGCAGTCGGCGCCACGGTCGGCGTCGTGGCCGGCGGTCGGCAAAGCCGCAAGAACCAGCAGCAGGCCGCTCA
>Ga0209253_10004735_pt1 | contig 11838 bp, 10 predicted proteins | sample FrelakmetBRP12BR_FD_187145 | JGI IMG/M metagenome (GOLD analysis project Ga0209253, IMG submission 187145) | Freshwater lake sediment microbial communities from the University of Notre Dame, USA, for methane emissions studies - BRP12 BR (SPAdes)... | ecosystem: Environmental > Aquatic >...
TCGATCGGCATCGGCCAGGGCTACAACGCCTTCACCCTGCTGCAGCTGGCGCACGCCACCGCCACGCTGGCCAACGACGGCGTGGTGATGAAGCCGCACATCGTCAAGGGCGTCGAGGATGCCGTCACCGGCGAGCAGCGGCCGACGGTGCCGAAGGAAGGCCATCGGATCCCGGTCAAGCCCGAGCACATACGCCTCGTGCGCGAGGCGATGGTCGACGTGAACATCAGCGGCACCGGCCGCGGCGCCTTTGCCGGCGCGCCGTACAAGGTGGCCGGCAAGACCGGCACCGCGCAGGTGGTCGGCATCAAGGCCAACGAGAAGTACGACGCCAGCAAGATCGACGAGCGCCACCGCGACCACTCGCTGTACATCGCCTTCGCGCCGGCAGGACCCGGCGAGAAGCCGGTGATCGCCATTGCGGCGCTGGTGGAAAACGGCGGCTTCGGCGCGCGCGCGGCAGCGCCGATCGTGCGCGCGGCCATCGACTACTACCTGCTCGGCAAGCTGCCGCAGGAAATGGCGCCGCTGAAGAGCGACCGTCTCCCCGCCGAGGCTGCGCGGCCGCAGGAGGCGCCGCGCCTGGCGCAGGCGGCGACAGGTGCGCCATGAATGAAGTTGCACTGAAGCAGCCGTGGCAGCGCTCGCCGTTTGCGCTGTGGCTGCGCGACCGCCTGCTCGTGCTCGACCCGGCGCTGCTGGCGATCGTCGGTGCGCTGGCGCTGGTCGGGCTGGTGACGCTGTATTCGGCGGCCAACGATTTCCCGTGGCGCTTCACCGACCAGCTGCGCAACTTCGCCATCGCCGCCGCGGTGATGTTCGTTGCCGCCAACGTGCCGCCGACGACGTTGCAGAAGCTGGCGGCGCCGGTGTATCTCTTCGGCGTACTGCTGCTGGTCGGCGTCGAAGTGGCCGGCGTCACCGTCAAGGGGGCGACGCGCTGGCTCGACGTCGGCGTGACGCGGATCCAGCCGTCGGAAATGATGCGGCTGGCGCTGCCGCTGATGCTGGCCTGGTACTTCCACAAGCGCGAGGGCGCGCGCAAGCCGCTCGACTTCCTGGTCGCCGCCATGCTGATGGCGGTGCCGGTGGCGCTGATCGCCAAGCAGCCCGATCTGGGCACCGCACTGCTGGTGCTGTCGGCAGGGGTGTACGTGATCTTCTTCGCCGGCCTGCCGTGGAAGTGGCTCGCGGTGCTCGGCGTGGCCGGCCTGGCCATGCTGCCGGTGGCCTGGACGATGATGCACGACTACCAGCGCACCCGTGTGCTGACGCTGATCGACCCGACCACCGATCCTCTCGGCAAGGGCTTCCACACGCTGCAGGCGACCATCGCCATCGGCGCCGGCGGCGCCTTCGGCAAGGGCTGGATGCAGGGCACGCAGACGCACCTGGAGTTCATCCCCGAGCGCACGTCGGACTTCATCTTCGCCGTGTTCTCGGAGGAGTTCGGCCTGGTCGGCAACGTGGTGCTGACGGTCCTGTTCCTGTCGCTGGTGGGGCGGTCGCTGCTGATCGCGGTCAACGCGTCGAGCACCTTCTCGAGGTTGCTCGCCGGATCGATTGGGCTGATCATCTTCACCTATGCGTTCGTCAACATGGGCATGGTCAGCGGCGTGCTGCCGGTGGTGGGTGTGCCGCTGCCCTTCGTCAGCTACGGCGGAACGGCGCTGGTGACGCTCGGGCTCGCCTGCGGCATGCTGATGAGCATCAACCGTCACAGGAAGCTCGTACAAAGCTGAACGAGATGACGGCGACTCCGTCGCCTGCGAAGCGTGCATGCGTGCGCACTGGCGCCGCATCACCGCCGCGCGCGCTCTTCGCCTTGGCGATGGCGGTCGCCATCGGCATTGCCGGCTGCAGCACGGCGCCGAAGCCTCCGCCGGCGGCCCAGCCGCCGCCATCAAAGCCGGGCGGCTTCTACCAGGATGACGGCCCGCCGTCGCAGGTGCCGGCCGACATCATGTCGACGCCGGACGCGGTGCCGAAGATCGAGCCGTTCCACAGCGGTGCCAGCCGCCCCTATGTCGCGCTGGGACGCAGCTACACGCCGATCACCGACGACCGCCCATTGGTGCAGCGGGGCTTCGCCTCCTGGTACGGCCGGCAGTTCCACGGCAACCGCACGTCGACCGGCGAGATCTACGACATGTTCTCGATGACTGCGGCGCATCCGACGATGCCGCTGCCGAGCTACGCGCGGGTGACCAACCTGCGCAACGGTGCCTCGGTCATCGTCCGCGTCAACGATCGAGGGCCCTTCAGTGACGGGCGGGTGATCGACCTGTCGTACGCAGCGGCGATGCGGCTCGGCATTGCCGCCACCGGCACCGGCGAGGTCGAGGTGCAGCGCATCACGCAGCGCGAGATTGCGGCCTCCTCGACGGTGCCCACCGCCGCTGCCGCGCCGCCGCTTCCTTCATCGGCCGGATCTGCAGCAGCCGCCACGGCGCCGGCGGCGACGGCGAACGGTCGCTGGGCCGTGCAATTGGGGGCGTTCACCGGGGCGGACCGCGCGCAGGAACTGCTGGCGCGCGTGCAGGCCGAACTCGCCAAGCCGCAGGCAGGCAGCTTGCCGGCCGACCTGCAGCCGCGAATCGAGAGCGACGGCGGACTGCATCGCGTATTGCTCGGCGCGCTGCCGGAGCGTGAAGCGGCCACGACGCTGGCCACTCGCATAGCCGCCCTGCTGGGCGGCGGCATCGCGACGTACGTAATTCTGCGCTGAGCGCCGACTGCGGCGCCGGCAGCTTCGCCCGTATAGTCCCTTTCCCTCTTGTTACGGCCTGCCGCCTGACCGGCAGCCGTTGAGCCGATGGAACTGATCCTGCTCGGTGTGCTGATCCTTCTGAACGCTGCCTTCGCGATGTCCGAGATGGCGGTAGTCTCGTCGCGCAAGGCGAGGTTGCAGCGCCTGGTTGACGACGGCATGCCCGGTGCCGGCATGGCGATATCGCTGCATGAATCCCCCTCGAACTTCCTGTCGACGATCCAGGTCGGCATCACCAGTGTCGGGATTCTGAGCGGTGCGATCGGTGAAGCAGCGTTGGCCGATCCGTTGACCGATTGGATCGCTGGCTCGCCGCTGCTGGCGCCGTACGCGAGGGCACTGGCCCTTGGCGCGGTGGTCGTCGGCCTCACCTATCTATCGGTGGTGGTTGGCGAACTGGTGCCCAAGCGTCTGGCGTTGCTCAAGCCGGAGGTGATCGCCGCTTTCATTGCGCGGCCGATGCACTGGCTGGCGCGGATCGCCCGTCCCCTGGTCTGGCTGCTGTCGGCCTCGAGCGACGGCATCCTGCGCCTGGTCCGCGCGCGGCGCGGCGGCGAGCCGCCGGTGACCGACGAGGAGATCGAGGTGCTGATGCAGCAGGGCGCGGACGCTGGCGTGTTCCACCGCAGCGAGCAGGCAATCGTCGCCAACGTGCTGCGCCTGGACGAACAGCGCATCGGCGCCATCATGACGCCGCGCGCCGACATCTACACGATCGACCTCGACGAGCCGGAAGCCACCGCTCGTGAGCAGTTGGCGGCCTGCCAGCATCATCGGGTGGTGGTCGTCCGCGGAGGTTTCGAGCGGGTGCTCGGCGTGCTGCACGTCACCGACCTGCTGATGCCGGCCTTCGAGGGCCGGCCGCTGGAGATAGAGCGCATCCTGCGGCCGCCGCTGTACGTGCCCGCGTCGGTCACCACCACCAAGCTGATGGAGCTATTCCGCAAGGCACGGGCGCAGTTCGCGCTGATCGTCGACGAGTACGGCGAGGTGCAGGGACTGGTGACGCTGACCGACGTGATGGCATCTATCGTCGGCGACGTTCCCGCGGAGGGTGTGGCTGTCGAGCAGGACGCCGTGCAGCGCGACGACGGTTCGTGGCTGATCGACGGCGCGGTGGGAATCGAGCGCTTCCGCAGCCTGCTCGATCTCGATCCGTTGCCCGGCGAGGATGAGGGCGCCTTCAACACGCTGGCCGGCTTCGCGCTGCACCAGCTCGGGCGCATCCCCGTGGTTGGCGAGCGTTTCGATGCCGCCGGCCTGCGTCTTGAGATCGTCGACATGGACCGCACCCGTATCGACAAGCTGCTTGTGTCGCGGCTGCCGGAAACGGCTTGACGCTGGCTCGTCAAGGACACCGGATCGCCGGGCTGCCGGGCCGCGACAAGGCTGTCGTGGTGCGCTAGCCTGCTGACCCTCTTCCTCGGAGCCGTTGCCATGAACCTTGCCGAAGCCCGCCAGTTTCTCGATCGCCGCTGGGACGAGGAACTGATCCCGCGCCTGGTCGACTATGTGAAGGTGCCGGCCAAGTCGCCGTCCTTCGACGCCAGCTGGGCGGCGCACGGGCATCTGCAGGCGGTGGTGAAGGACGCGCATGCCTGGGCCGCGGCACAGCGCATTGCCGACATGACGCTCGAAATCGTGGTCATCGAAGGGCGCACGCCGTGCCTGTTCTTCGACGTGCCGGCAACGAAGGGCCTGGGCAGCGACCGCACGGTGCTCTTCTACGGCCACCTCGACAAGCAGCCGGAGATGGAGGGCTGGCGCGAGGGCTTCGGCCCATGGCAGCCGGTGATCGAGGACGGCAAGCTGTACGGCCGCGGCGCGGCAGACGACGGCTACGCGATCTACGCCGCGCTGTCGGTGATCGCCGCGCTCGATGCGCAGGGGGCGGCGCGGCCGCGTTGTGTGGGCATCATCGAGACCTGCGAGGAGTCGGGCAGCCCGGACCTGCCGGCCTACCTGGAACTGCTGGCGCCGCGCCTGGGCGCCGTGGCGCTCGTTGCCGGGCTCGACTCCGGCTGCGGCAATTACGAGCAGCTGTGGGTCACCACCTCGCTGCGGGGACTCGCCGGCGGCACACTGACCGTCGAAGTGCTGTCCGAGGGCGTGCACTCCGGCAACGCCAGCGGCATCGTGCCCAGTTCGATGCGCATCGCCCGCCAGCTGCTCAACCGCATCGACGATCCGGCCACCGGCCGCGTGCTCGACGACGTCTTCCATGCCACGATCCCGGCCGAGCGCCTGGCGCAGGCGCGCGCTGCCGGCGAAATCCTCGGCGAGCAGGTGTGGCGGCAATTCCCCTGGATCGGCTGCTCGCACGGTGAGGGTGGCTATGCACATGCCATGCCCACGACCACCGATCCGGTCGAGGCGATCCTGAATCGCACCTGGCGGCCGGCGTTGTCGGTCACCGGCGCGTCCGGCTTCCCGGGCATCGACTCCGCCGGCAACGTGCTGAGGCCAAAGACGACCTTCAAGCTCAGCCTGCGGCTGCCGCCGACCGTCGACGGCGGGCAGGCGACCGCGCAACTGAAGCACCTGCTCGAGGCCAACCCGCCGTACAACGCGCGCGTGACTTTCGATCCCGACTGGGGCGCAACCGGCTGGACTGCGCCGACCACCGCGCCGTGGCTGGCGCGCGCGGTCGATGACGCGTCGCGTGCCGCCTTCGGCCGCGAGGCGGCCTGGATGGGCGAGGGCGGCACGATCCCGTTCATGAACATGCTCGGCGAGAAGTTCCCGCGCGCGCAGTTCCTGATCACCGGCGTGCTCGGCCCGAAGTCGAACGCCCACGGGCCGAACGAGTTCCTGCACATCGACTGCGTGAAGAAACTCAGCGTCGCGGTCGCCAGCATCGTCGCGCACGTGCCCGCCTGAGCACCGGCACGGATGGCCGCCGACTGGCTCACGCGCGCCGGCATCCTGGCGCGTCGCTACCCGGCGGCCATCGCGGTGACCCTGGCGCTGGTGTCAAGCCTCGGCGCCTGGGTCTACTCGGGGGTGCGAACGGCGCTGGTCGACCTGGCGGCCGCCAACCTGCGCTCGCTGGCGGCCAGCGAAGCGCTGGCCATCGAGACCTGGATCGGCGAGAAGCGGCTGAACGTCCTGCGCTGGGCGCGCGACGCGCGGGTGAGGGAGGCCGCCGAGCAGCTCCTCAGCGCCGCGCTGCGGGGTGACGCATCGCTGCGCGCGGCCTGCGCCGGCGCGCCGGGCGCACGGCTGGTGCAGGTGATCGATGCGCTGCGGCTCGAGGACGCCGCGGCGGCGATCTACCTGATCGATCGTGAGGGCCGGGTGCTGGCCGCGCGCGATTCCACCAAGTGCGCGCTGCAGGTCGCGCCGGCGTTGCGCCGTGCCTTCGAGCCCGCGCTGCAGGGGCAGGCGCAGTTTGCCGCCAGCCGCTACGCGGCCGAGCGCATCGGGGTGGTCGAGGCTGGCGACGCACCCAAGGTCTGGATCTCGGCACCGGTGCGCAATGCGGCCGGCGAGGTGATCGCCGTGCTCGACATCGGCAAGCCGGCGAACGAACGCTTCACGCCGCTGTTCTCTGCCGCCGGCATTGGTGACACCGGCGAGAGCTACGCCTTCGACGGCCGCGGCGTGCTGCTGACAGAGAGCCGGTTCCTGGACACGCTGGTCGAGCGGGGTGCGCTTCGGTCCGGCGAGGGTAGTGTGCTGCGCCAGCGGCTCGACGACCCGGATTCGAACGGCGAGCCGCAGCCCATCCGCCTCGTTGCGCAGGCGCTGGAGGGGCGCAGCGCCACGCCGGCCCGGCTGCAGGGCGACCTGTCGGAGCCTTACACAACCTACTACGGCGAACGCGTGGTCGGCGCCTGGCGGTGGCTGGAGCCGCACGAGTTCGGCATCGCGGTGGAAGTATCCGAAGGCGAAGCCTTCGCGCCGCTGCGGCGGATCGAGCTGGCGTTCCTGGCGCTCGGCGCGGCGGTCAGTGCGGTTGCGTTCGGCTTCCTGGTCGCGCTGCTGCGCATGCAGCGAATGGCCGAGGAAGTCGAGGCGGCGCAGCGGGTCGGCAACTACGAGCTGCTGGAACAGGTGGGCCAGGGTGGCATGGCGCGTGTGTATCGCGCCCAGCACCGGCTGCTCAAGCGACCGACCGCGGTGAAGATCATCGAGCTGGCGATGACCAGCGACGAGATGCTGGCCCGCTTCGACCGCGAGGTCCGGCTGGCCAGCCAGCTGATGCACCCGAACACGGTCGAGATCTTCGACTACGGCCGCACGCCGGACGGACAGCCGTTCTACGCGATGGAGTTCCTCGACGGCCTGACCCTGCAGCAGATCGTCGAGCAGCACGGGCCGCTGCCGCCGGCGCGCGCGGCCCATGCGCTGCGCGGCATCGCCGGCTCGCTTTCCGAGGCGCATGCGCGCGGCCTTGTCCACCGCGACATCAAGCCGGCCAACGTGATGCTGTGCCGGCGAGGCGGCGAGGACGACGTGGTCAAGGTGCTCGACTTCGGGCTGGTCAAGGACACGCGCTCACCGCACACGCGCGACCTGACGCGCGCCCTGCGCGTGCTCGGCACGCCCGCCTACATGGCGCCCGAACGCATCGAGCAGCCGGACAGTGCCGACACGCGGTCCGACCTTTACGCGCTTGGCGCGGTGGGGTTCTTCCTGCTCACCGGGAAGGCTCCTTTCGAGGGCGACTCCGACCTGGCGCTGGCCTACCGGGTGGTGCACACGCCGGCGCCACGGGTGTCGTCGGCGACGGCCGAAGCGGTTCCGGCCGAGCTCGACGAGCTCATTGCGCGTTGCCTGGAGAAGTCAACGGAACAGCGTCCGGCATCTGCCGCCGAGGTGGCGGCCGGGCTCGATCATCTGCTGGGGGCGCTGCCCTGGACTAACCTGCAGGCGCGCCACTGGTGGGAAGCGCCTGGCGCGCGCAGCGCGCCGGTCAATGGCGCCGGCCGGCCGCCGTCATAGGCGCGGCTGCGCCGGCCGGTCGCCTGATCCTCAGTCCTTCGCCAGCAGCGCGTACAGCTGCTCGCGCGGCGCGCCGCTGACCTTGGCAGCGAGCGCCGCCGCGCGCGAGGCGGGCAGCACTTCGGCGAGCGCCGCCAGCCAGCGGCGCGTGACGGCGTCGATGTCGGCGGCAGCCGCATCACTGGCATCGACGAGCAGTACATACTCGCCGCGCGGCTCGGCGCCGATGGCCTGGCGCAGTTCTCCCGCCTTGCACGCCAGCAGCGTCTCGAATTTCTTGGTCAGTTCGCGCGCGATGACGACGCGCCGCTCGCGCTCGAGCACATCGGCCAGCTCGGCGGCGGTCGCGGCGACGCGATGCGGCGCTTCGAACAGCACGAAGGCCTCGCCGCGCGCTGCCAGTTCGCGCAGCAGGCGCTGCCGCTCGCGGGCGCCCGCCGGCAGGAAGCCGGCGAACGTCAGCAGGCTGCCACGCAGTCCGGCCGTGCTTGCCGCCGCCGTCAGTGAACTGGCGCCCGGTACCGGGACCACGCGCAGCCCGGCTTCCTGCACCGCGCGTACCAGTCGCGCGCCGGGATCGGAGATCGCCGGCGTGCCGGCATCGGTCACCAGCGCGATGCGGCCACCGGCACGCATGCGCTCGGCGATGGAGGCGGCCATCTCCCGCTCGTTGTGCTCGTGCACGGCAAGCAGCGGCGTGTCGATGCCGTAGCGCCGCAGGAGGGCGCCGGTGGTGCGGGTATCCTCGGCGGCGATGGCATCGACCCTCGACAGCACCCACAGGGCGCGCAGCGTGATGTCGGCCGCATTGCCAATCGGCGTGGCCACCACGTACAGCGATTGCGCCGGCAGGTCCTGCTCCGCGGCGCCGCTGGCGACGAGCAGCGGATCGGCTTCGATTTCGGGGCGATTCATGCGGGGCGTGCTGCTGTTGCTCGGGCTGCTGGCCACGGCATTGTCGGCGGCCGCCCAGCAGACCGCAAACCAGCCGGCGGAAACGCTGCCGGCGATCGTGCTGCTGCTGCCCGGCGCGACGACACCGTTCGCCCGCGCGGCCGAAGCGGTGCGATCGGGCTTCTTCGCCGCGCATGCCGCCGCCGGGGCGCCGATGGCGATCGAAGTCAGCGAGACCGACGAGACACCGGCGGCGGTCGCGGCGGCAATCGAGGCAGCGGCCGGGCGTGGCGTGCGGATGGTCGTCGGTCCGCTTTCGCGCGACGCGGTCGATGCGCTGGGGCGCGCCGGCGGTGCGCGGCTGCCGGTGCTGGCGCTGAACACGCCGGCGGGCGCCGCGCCGCTGCCGTCGTCGATGCTGGCGCTGGGCCTGCGCGTCGAGGACGAGGCGCATGGCATCGTGCGAGCGCTGGTGCGTGGTCCCCTGGCCGTCGGCGTGTCCGGCGAGTCGGTGCCATTCGCGGTCGTCATCGGCAGTGGCAGTCTCGAACGCCGTGCCGGCGCTGCGTTCGTCGCCGCCGCGCGCGAGTACGGGCGGCGGGCCGAGACCTTCGAGCTTTCGATCAGGCAGCAGCGCCTGGCCGATCTGTCCAAGCGCCTGGCGGCGCAGCCGTGGCGGGCGATCCTGCTGGCGCTTGATGCCGGCGAGGCGGCGGCGGTGCGGCCGTGGCTGCCGCCGGAGACGATCGTCGTGGCCACATCGAGAATTCACCTGCTCGAGCAGTCGAAGCTCGGGCTGGCGCAGGAGCTGGAGGGCATCGCCTTCGTCGACATGCCCTGGCTGGTCGAACCGGACCACCCGGCGGTGATGGTCTATCCGCGTGCAGCGACGCCGTACAGCGCCGAACTGGAACGGCTGTATGCACTCGGTATCGATGCGTACCGCATCGCGGCCGAGTGGATCAAGGGAAGCCAGCGCTTCGAACTCGACGGCGTGACGGGGCGGTTGCGCGTCGATCCCGCGCTCGCGGGCCGCGTTGAGCGTTTGCCGACGATCGCAGTCTTCGTTGACGGCAAGGCCGAACGAAGGGATGTGCTTCGATGAGTCTTCTGCGCCGGCGCAAACACGCGCGCCCGGCGGTGCGTACGCCGCGCCAGCGCGCCGGCGACGCGGCCGAAGCCGAGGCCTGCGCCAAGCTCGAGGCCGCGGGTTGTCGTATCCTCGGCCGCAACGTCCGCTTCCGCGAGGGCGAGATCGACATCGTTGCCGATGACCGCGGCACGCTGGTGTTCGTCGAGGTGCGCATGCGCCGCAGCGACAGCTTCGGCGGCGCCGACGGCAGCGTCGATGTCTTCAAGCGCCGCAGGCTGGTGCGCGCTGCACAGCATTTCCTGCTGCAGCATTACGGCGCCAGCGTGCCCCCTTGCCGATTCGACGTGATCACTGCCGACGGCGACGGCATCCGCGAGTGGATCCGCGATGCATTTGCTGCCGACTGACCTGAACCTGGGAGAACTGATGATGATGAACACCCGGCGCGCGATGCTGGCCGCCCTGGCGGCCGCTGCCGCACTTTCTTCTGCCGGCTGCGCGCCGCTGCTCGTCGGTGGCGCCCTCGCCGGCGGTGCCATGGTCGTCACCGACCGTCGCTCGTCGGGGATTCAGGTCGAGGACCAGGCGATCGAGCTGCGGCTCGTCAAGGCGCTGGGCGATGCCTTCCCGAGCGACCGCGCCCACATCAATGTCACCAGCTACAACCAGCGGGTTCTGCTGACTGGCGAAGTGACCACCGAGCAGGCGAAGCTCGACGCACAGGCCATTGCGCAGAAGTCGGAGAACGTCCGGGCGGTGGTCAACGAGCTGCATGTCGGCAGCCTGTCGACGATGAGCAACCGCAACTTCGACACGGCGCTGACCTCCAAAGTGCTGGCCGCGATGCTGCAGGCCAGTGACGTGCCGAGCAGCGCGATCAAGGTCGTCTCAGAGCGTGCCGTCGTCTACCTGATGGGACGTGTCACGCAAAGCGAGGGTGACGCCGCCGCGCGCGTCGCCAGCCGCGTCTCGGGGGTCCAACGGGTGGTCAAGATCTTCGACTACCTGTCCGAGAAGGAGGCGGCGGCAGAGGCAGCCAAGCCCGCCGAAGCGGCACCCGCCAAGTAGGGCGTCGCTCCGGCGGCAGTCCGCCGGCGTCGCCGACACCCAGCGGAAATTCATTGCGCTGCGACGCGTTTCTCTTATAGTCCGCCGCGACGCCGACGGCCGCGGTTCGCGACCCGGGCGCACCACTAGGAGAGGACAGCATGGGCTGGATCATCTTTCTTGGATTGATCGCAGTGGTCGTGTTCTGGGTCATCGGCGCCTACAACCGGCTGGTGAGCCTGCGCAACGTGTTCAAGAACGCGTTCGCGCAGATCGACGTGCAGCTGAAGCGCCGCTACGACCTGATCCCCAACCTGGTCGATACCGCCAGGGCCTACATGAAGCACGAGCGCGAGACGCTCGAGGCGGTGATCAAGGCGCGCGCCGGCGCGGTGGCCGCCAACACGGTCGCCGCCGCCAACCCGGCCGATCCGGCGGCGATGAAGCAACTGGTGGCGGCCGAGGGCCTGCTGTCCGGCGCACTGGGCAAGCTGTTTGCGCTGGCCGAGGCCTACCCGGACCTGAAGGCCAACCAGACCATGATGCAGTTGTCGGAAGAACTGACCAGCACCGAGAACAAGATCGCCTTTGCGCGGCAGGCGTTCAACGACTCGGTGATGAGCTACAACACGGTGGTCGAGCAGTTTCCGAGCAACATCATCGCCGGCCTGTTCTCGTTCAGGCAGGCCGAACTGCTGGCGGCCACCGAAAGCGCCGACGAGAAGAAGCCGGTCAAGGTGCAGTTCTGAGCCTCACCGCGGCCGCCTGACCCGCCGCGATGAACTTCTTCGAACACCAGGAAGCCGCGCGCCGGATGAGCCGGCGCCTGGTGGTGCTGTTCGCGCTGGCGGTGATCGCAATCGTGATCGCGGTCAACCTCACTGCCACCTTCGTCTATCTCGGCTTCTTCCCGCCGCCGCTGCCGCGCGGCTTCTACCTGACCAACACGCTGGTGACGCTGCTGATGATCGGCGCGGGCACCTGGTGGGAGACGGCGCGGCTGGCCAGCGGCGGCGAGGCGGGGGCGCAGATGATCGGCGCGCGGCGCGTCGATTCGTCGACGCGGGACCTGGCCGAGCGCCGGCTG
>Ga0209253_10004736_pt1 | contig 11837 bp, 11 predicted proteins | sample FrelakmetBRP12BR_FD_187145 | JGI IMG/M metagenome (GOLD analysis project Ga0209253, IMG submission 187145) | Freshwater lake sediment microbial communities from the University of Notre Dame, USA, for methane emissions studies - BRP12 BR (SPAdes)... | ecosystem: Environmental > Aquatic >...
GGATGGCTTTGAGTCGTGCTTCCGCAGGAATCAGGCTGATCTTTTGGACCATCCTGGCCTTGTGCATTTCAACCGGCAGTTCCTTGCCGTTCGATAACTTTATGATCATCCCAAACCTCCTTGTATGTAGAGATATATTAGAGAACGCTTTTGAGGGCCCTGATCAATTTTCGGTTTTGCTTGTCCGTGCCGATGGTAATGCGCAGGGCATGGGGAAAGCCGTATTCTTTGATCGTTCGGGTGATGATTCCTTTCTGCTGAAGGGCTTCAAAGACCGCCTGGCTGTCTCTGGCAAAATCGACAAAGATGAAATTGGCATAGGTGGGAAGATAGAAGAGTCCGAGTTTCCGGTAGGCCTCATAGAGAAATTCTTTTCCCGCATCATTGATGCCCTTGCCCCGGCGGACATGCTGGTCATCGTCCAGGGCGGCCGTCCCGGCGATTTGCGACAGCCGATTCACGTTGAAGGAGATTCGGAGCTTGGCCAAATTGGCCATGATCTCCTTATGGGCGATTCCATAACCAAGACGGACCCCGGCCAAGCCATAGATCTTGGAGAAGGTTCGCAGGATGAGAATGTTTTTTCGTTCCTTGAAGGTTTTGAAGGAATCCGGATAACGAGGGTCGTCGATGTATTCATAGTAGGCTTCGTCCATGATCACCAGGACGTGATCGGGAACTTTCCGGAAAAACTCTTCAACTTCTTCCTTGGTGACGATGGTCCCTGTCGGGTTGTTGGGGTTGGCGATGTAGACCAATCGGGTATTCTTTTTAATGGCCTCGAGCATCCCCTTGAGGTCGTGAGTGTTATTCTTCATAGGAACTTCGATCAGCTCACCGGCGGCAATGCGGACGGCAATTTTGAACCAGATAAATGCGCTTTGGCTGCAGACGGCGCTCAGCCCCGGATCCAGATAGGCCAGGGTCGCTAGAGGAAGGATTTCGACGGATCCGTTGCCGACAAAAATATTCTCGGGGTCGAGGCCCAATTTCGCGGCCAGTTTTTTTCGGAAGTAGAAGCAGTTGTCGTCCGGATAGAGGTAGGCTTCCTTGGCCGCCTTTCCGATGGCTTGGAGGGCCAGGGGCGAAGCTCCCAGGGGATTTTCGTTTGAGGCGAGCTTGATGATCTCGCCTTTTAAATTCAGCTGCCTGGCCACTTCCTCGATAGGCTTGCCCGGCTGATAGGGCTGGATCTTTTTCAAAAAGCCTCTGGCTCGGATCATGGGTTTTGTCAAAGGACAAAAATTATACCGAAAATCGGCAAAAATGGAAAATACTATTATTTTTTGAAAGGACTTGCGGTCTCAGCCGACGACATAAGTAAGCCATTTTTCATATTTTTGGATTTTGCCGTGAACGATATCCTTGTACATTTTTGCGAGCCTGAGAGTGATCGGACCGGCCTGGCCCGAGCCGATGGTATATTCTTTTTGGCGAGTCTGCGGATCGGAGCCGTCAATGACTCGGACGATGGGCGTGATCTCAACGGCCGTCCCAGAGAAAAAGGCTTCCTCCGCCCCAAAAAAATCGGCCTTGGTGATCGGGGCAATGACGGTCTTATAGCCCAGGTCTTGGGCGATCTCCAAGACGCTCGTCCGGGTGATTCCTTCGAGGACCGACTCGGTGCCGTCATTGGTCTTGACGGCGTGACCCCGGACGATGAAGATGTTCTCACCCGGGCCTTCGGCTATCCGGCCTTCGAGGTTCAGAAAAACGCCCTCGTCAATGGCCGCCGACCGCGCCTCCATGGCGCAAATAGTCGATTGGATATAGAGCCCGCCGAGTTTGGCGGTCATGTCCAATTGGCTGCGGTGGATGCGCCTCCAGGGAAGAATGCAGACCGTGGCTCCCTTTTCGATCTTGTCGCCGAAATAGGCGCCCCATTCCCACGTGCCGATCGCCAATTCCACGGGACAAAATTTCGGCACGAGGCCCAGGTTTCCGTAGGAATAGAACAACAGAGGGCGAAGATAGGCGGAGCGAAGCCCGTTTTCCTTGAGGGTCAGCTTGATGGCCTCGGTAATCTCGTTCTTCGTGTAGCGGACTTTCATTTTTGCCACCGAAGCCGAATGAAGGAGTCTGTCGACATGTTCCGGCAGCCTGAAAATCGCGGCTCCCTTCGGTGTCGGATAAGCCCTGATCCCCTCAAAAACGGAGCCGCCATAATGCAGGGCGAAGGTCATCGGATGGAGAAGGGTGACGTTCCAGTCGTAGAGTTTTCCCTCATACCAATATTTTTTGGCATTTGGGAAATGACCATGATCGGGCATCGGCAATCTCCTTAAAAAGATGTTAGCCAGGGTGGCTGCGCTTGATCGCAAACTCCCAGACGCACCAGGCGTCGGCGGGGTGGGGATCCGGCGGGCAGGCCAAGCACCGGGTTTCGATCCTGGGGTCGATGGTCTTAGCAAAATAGCTGTATTCGACAATCCCCACGGACCGGCAGGGAAAATCCTGAAGCTCCTCCCTGGATAGGTCTTTAAAGGGGTTCATAGTACTCCAGCCCTTTGTGGCTGAGACCCTTCAGCCGGCGCTGCCGGACGAGGCGAACCAAGTGGGCGCAGACCTCTTCAAGCGGTTTCCCCAGCGATAGAGAGATGTCTTGGGCCGTCATAGGCCGGCGTTTAACCGTCGACAGGATGGCTTCTCCGGTGTCCCTGTCCGAAGGAACCTGGTCTCTTGTCCCGAAATCCGCGATGATCTCCGTCGTTGGCCCGAGGAAGGATTTGATATTTTCGAGCTCCTCGATACTCAGGGCCCGGGCAAATTTTTCGGCCGGCGGCCGGACGACCGTGTTAAGCTGGACCTTGTCGGGCTTGATCAGGACGATCGCCTCCTTGAGCTTCTTGAGATGGGGAAGCCCGTCGTTCACGCCTTCGACCAGCATCACCTCGAGCCAGATTTGGCCTTTGTACTCTTTCCGGAACCGGACCAGTCCATCGATGATTTTTGCCAGATTTAGGCTCGGGTGGGGCCGGTTGACCTTGGCCAACACGGACGGCGTCACGGCGTCGAGCGATGGAACGACGATGTCGGCGGCCCGCAGATCGCGCCTGACTTTGGGATTGGACAAGAGCGAGCTGTTGGTCAGGACGACCACCGGGATCGCCGTGATTCTCTTGATCCCGGCGATGATCCTCCCCAAGCCGGCGTGCAGCGTAGGCTCTCCCGACCCGGAAAATGTCAGGCAGTCGATTTTCTGTCCGCCGGCCAGAGCCCGCTTGATCTGGGCGAGGACCTCGCGGACCGGGACGAGCTCTTTCCTGCCAACCCTTTTCTTTGGGCTTGGGCCGAGCTGGCAGTAGATGCAGTCCATGGAACATGTTTTATAGGGGAGGAGGTCGATTCCCAAAGAAAAGCCCAGCCGTCGGGAAGGGACCGGACCGTAGACAAAAGACTCCTGGTCGCTTGGCTGAGGGTGAGGCCGTGGCCGTGTCATGCGGTCTTAGCCCTGCTTCCCGTAGATTTCCAGGAACCTGGCCAGGGAGCGGTCGTACGTCCTCTCCACCGAATCCGGGAAGAAGCAGGCCGGCAGTTCCCGGTGGCTCCAATGGTACTGAATACATTCGCAGCAGAGGCCCTTGCGGCTGCAGGGCTCGTAGCTGCAATTGCACCGGCCGAGATTCTTGTCCTTATTGCATTCAGCCATGAGATTGTCTTAGGGACGGCTTTATTATATTATATGTTACCAAAAAACGAGAAATACAAATGAGCCGCACGACCGAAAAAGAGGCCAAGGCCGGCCTGAGAGCCAGGCTTCCGCAGATCGGCGTCTTTCCCAATCAGTTTCCGGGCTATGAGATCACCATCGAAATCCCGGAGTTTACCTCGGTCTGTCCTAAGACGGGCCTTCCCGATTTCGGCACGATCACCATTCGCTACGTTCCCCGACGGCGGTGTCTCGAGCTGAAGGCGCTCAAAGAATACATCCTGGCCTACAGGAACCTGGGCATATTTTATGAAAACGCCGTCAACCGGATCTTGGAAGACGTCGTTCGGACCTGCCGGCCGGTGCGCGCTTCGGTCCGCGGCGAGTTCAACCCGAGAGGAGGCATTAAATCCGTCATTGAGGCGCGCTATCCCCGGCTGAGGAAGTTCTCCGCGTAGGACCGGGATCGCGCTTTGGTTCCTTTCTTGCCCCTCTCTTCTTCCTTATTATTTATTAGGCGTATCCAGATTTAGCCATTGAAGGCATACAGAAAAGTCATGTCTCAGGCCCCCAACGGAAAGAATTCGAAATTCGGCGCCAGCGATGCGCTGATGCTCATCGCGGTCGTCATGTGGGGCGTTAATTTCTCTTTTATCAAGATCGCCCTGCGCGAGCTCTCCCCCGGCGGTTTCAACGGGGTGCGCCTTTTGCTGACGGCGCTTATTTTTTGCCTGCTCATGAGAATGGCCAAGGAGCGCTTTGCTGTCACCCGGAGAGACTTCTGGAAGCTCCTGGCGATCGGCGTTGCCGGGAATACCTTCTACCAGCTCCTTTTCATTAAGGGCATCAGCCTGACGACGGCCTCGAACTCATCCCTCATCCTCTCCACGTCCCCGATTTTCGTGGTCTTGATGAGCGCCGGTTTGAGGATCGAGAAGATCCATTGGGCGGCCTGGGGCGGGATTTTCATCTCCTTTTTCGGGTTGTATCTGGTCATCGCTGAGCGGAACGGAGGCCTTCGCTTTTCCTCTCAAAGCTTGAAGGGCGATTTCCTGATTTTTCTGGGGACCATCCTGTGGGCCTCCTACACGGTTTTGGCCAAGCCTTTTTTGGAAGAGATGTCTCCCTTGAAATTTTCCGCGATCACCGTCGGCCTGGGAACTCTTTTTTATCTGCCTTTCACGGCCGGGGACGTCATCCATATTCCGTGGGGGACGATTTCCTGGCAAGCCTGGGCGTCCCTTTTCTTTTCAGCCCTCTTCGGCCTCGTCCTCGGCTATCTCATCTGGTATTATTCGGTGAAAAAGGTGGGGAATGCCAAGACCGCGGTCTACAACAGCATGACGCCGATCTTCACGGTGTTCTTCGCGGTGATCTTTCTTCAAGAAAAATTCAGCGCCTTCCAGGCCGTCGGCGCCGTGATCATTCTGGCGGGTGTTTATCTAACCCGGGCAGGCTACCGGTTCTTCATCAGGTCTTCGTGAGGTTCCGTTAATCGAGCTCGGCCCCGTAGAACTGCCGGAGTTTCGAAAGCAATTCTTGGAAGACGTCCGGAAAAAGGGTGGATACGTCTCTCCGGCAGCGCGGGTCGGCCTCTAGGTCGAATAACTGGATGTTGATCTTTTTTCGCGGGTTGTTAAGGGGGGGCTCCCAGATCAGCTTCCAGCGCTTGGTCTGGATTGCCCGCTGCCGGTTCTTGATCAGCTGATCGAAGAATTCATCCCTGACGGTGATGATCCCCTTTTTATCGAACTCGTAAAAATTGATGCCCTGGTCGATCATTTCCTGGAGGGCCAGCCCGATCCCTCCGGGCGCATCCAGGGAAAATTCGGTTTCCATGATGATCCGGCTGTCCGCGAGCTCGGGGACGTCGCCAGCTCCTGCGATCAGCGGTTTCATGCTGAGACCGTCAAAGCGGGCGTGGGTCCAATTCCCCGGCAAAAGGTCCAGGATGGTCGGGGCGATATCTATGGTCCGGACGAGCGCATCGATGTTCTTGTTGACGGTCGGGCCGACCGGCTTCACGGCGAGAATGGCATGGTTTTGATCGCTGACCCTCAGGGTCGTCCCGTGTCCTTCGTTGGATTCTCCGTGGTCGGATAGGACAATGATCAGGGAATTTTCGTAAAGCCCCCTGCTTTTCAGAGCTTGAAGGAGCCAGCCGAACTGGTCGTCGGCCATCCGGATGGCGCCGTCATACATGTTCGTTTGGCTGTCGGGGCTGCCGCGAAAAAAGAAGGGATAGGGAGCGGCGGAAGCATAGGGCCAGTGCGCAGCGCAGAAGTGGACCATCAAGAAGAATTTTTCTCTGGCCTTGAGCTGTCCGAGAAAAGCGATGATCTCGTTCGTGAAATACTGGCTTTGATACAGAGGGGCGACGGCCCGGTTGAATTTGAGAAAATCGAAAATGAAGTATCCCAGGGGGCTGTTGAAGAAGACGTTGGTCAGGGAAAAGTCGTGGATACTGCCGAAGACAAAATCCTTGATGCCCATGACGGGATGGCGGAGATAATCGAAACCATCTTCCCCGAGGATATTGCTGAACCGGACCTCATCCGTAAAATAGGCGGTAAAATATCCGTCCTGGGTTTTCAGGATCCGGGGCAGCGTCAATGACTCCGGGTTGATGTGATGCCGTTTCATCAGGTTCAGCCGGACGCCGTTGGTCATGGGGTATTGGCCGGTGAGGATGGAGTAGAGGGCCGGAAAAGTCCTCGCGATCGGCGTATAAAAACTATTGAAGACGACGGCCTCGGAGAAAAACCGGTCCAGGTTCGGTGTTGTCGGCATGGGATAGCCGAAGTAACCCGTATGGCTGGGGGCCAGAGAATCGATCCCGATCAGGATGACGTTGGGACCCGTATTGTTGGACTTCGTGAACAGCGGAGAGAGGAGGGACTTGAAATGATAAACGGGTTGAAGGGGAGACACGAGAATAACCGCCCAGAAGGCCAAGGCGGCCCATTTCACCTTTTTGGCCTTGGCCTGGAGAGACACCCAGACGAACCCCAAAAGGTAGACGGCAAGGAGGATATAAATTGTGATCTGCAGAGGAACGGAGTTGTCCTTGGGCATGAGCAGGCCGGAGAGTTTCGAATAGGGATAGCGGACGGCGTTTGTCAGGTAGACGGTGATGATGAAAAAGACATTGATGCCCAGAAAGAGGAAGGCGGCCAGGTGCGGAGTCTTAGGGCAGAACTTCCTCAGAAGGGCGTCCCTGGCGAATATCACGTAGGCAGAGTTGATCAAGCCGAAGACGATGTATATGGCGACAAGAAGGATCAAATACATGACGACTTGGTAATTAAGGAACCCGGCGCTCTCCTTGAGCTTGGCGAAAAACGTCGAGTGGACTTTTCCGGTGGAGTAGGTCGTGACAAAGGCAAAGATGTTGAACCCGATTTCGGCCAGGAGCAGGCCCGTATACAGGAGGATCGAATAGACCACGATCCTTCTCGTCGAGGCAGGCTTCTCTTGGGGCTTCATTTTGTAAGCTCTTACAATAAAAAAGACGACGGGGGAGCGTCAATCCTCTCTGACGATGAATCCCGGGGTGATTTTTATCCGGATAAATCCTCCAGAAAGGCGAACAATCCCGTTTGAGGAGATTTCCGAAAAGCCCCAAAAGGGTCTAGCGCCAGCCGTACAGTTTGTGAAGCTGGGCGGAGAAACGGATGCTTTTCAAGCCCTCCTTCTGAGCCCGGCCGAGCATCCTCAGACTTTTTGTCACGCTCCAGGGTGCATTGGACTCCGGTTGGAGGAGGAGCGGGATCCGGGCGGGAAATTCTTTGCGCAGCCGTTCGACCGTCCCGAAGCTTAAGGATCTCGTCACGATCAACTTGACCTCTTTAGCCCGTTTCCGGTATTCCGGCCGGTACGAATACCGGGGAGGCTTGGGCGAGACCGTGTACCAATCTGCGGCCAACGGGCGGTAGAGGGTGGCGTTGGTCTCGACCTGGATTTTCATTCCTTCCTGCCTCAAATCCTTGACGAGTCCGGAGACGTCCTGGAGCAGGGGCTCACCGCCGGTCAAGCATACCCAGTCTGCAGGATACCGATTGCGAATTTTATGGATTTCTCTAAGAGCGTGAGACGGCGTGAGTTCCCTCCCTCCGTTCCAAGCATAGCGGGTGTCGCAAAAGGAGCACTTCAGGTTGCAGCCGGAAAACCGGATAAAGACGGTGGGTTCGCCCTGCCTGAGCCCCTCACCCTGCAGGGAGGCGAATATCTCAATGATTTTCAGTGTAGGTGGCCGAGGCATCTTCGGATTCCCAAACCGTGACGTTCTTGACCGGAAAATCTTTCCGCAGCTCTGTGTAAAACCGGCGGGCCAGGTTTTCTGCCGAGGGATTGAAATCATAGACTTCGTTGAGCAGTGTATGGTCGGGCAGGATGGCGGCCAGCTTCTGCTTGATGATGTTGAAGTCGATTCCGATGCCGGTCTCGTCGAGCTCGTGGACTTCGATATTTGCTTCCACATAAAAGGTGTGGCCGTGGATCTTTTCGCATTTCCCGCGGTATCCTTTGAGGAAATGGGCCGCTTGAAATTTGTCCCGGACTTTTAATATCCAGCTCATAGTCGTCCTTCCTTTTTGAGCCTCGGAATCAGGGGGTCTTCCAGGCCGGCCTCGGCGAAGGCCCGTTCCCGCAGCAGGCAGGCCGAACAGGACCGGCAGGGAATTTCCTCCCCCGCATAGCAGGAAACGGCATGCGAATAATCCGCACCCAGACCCCTTCCCTCCTGGATGATGGCGGACTTTTTCATCAGGATGAACGGAGCGGTGATTTTTATTTGCGGCCCGCCAAAGACGGCCCGGGTTCCGGTGTTAATAGCTTTTTCCATGGCCCTGACGAATTCCGGCCGCGTGTCCGGATAATCGGGCGAGTCGAGGATATTGAAACCACAGACGATTTCCGTGAAGCCGCGGGCTTCGGCCCAGGCTGCCGCCAGGGCTAAGAGGATGCCGTTTCGGAACGGAACGTATGTAGCCGGCGGGCCGTGTTTGATTTGCGATAAATTTTTATAGTGGGGCAGCGACAGCGAAAGGTCGGTCAGGGCGGAACCGCCCACCTGTTTCAGGTCGAGCTTGAAAATCGTCTGAGGAACTCGGATCTTCCGGGCCAGCTTCCGGGCCATCCGGACCTCGATACGGTGACGCTGGCCATAGTCGAAGGTGAGCGCATGGACCGAGCGCGCTCTGGCCAGGGCCCAATAGAGTGCGGTCGTCGAATCGATCCCGCCGGAGAACAACACCACGCTCTTGGTCATTCCGTTTGTCTTCCCAAGGGATTATCATAAGAGATACGCCGTTCCTTTTCAATGAAGCATGTCATGGCTGGCCATTCTAATGTAGACGCACTAAATAAAATGTCATCGCGAGGAGCGAAGCGACGTGGCGATCTCGCCTTTTTCTCGATGAGATTGCCACGCCGCAAGAACGGCTCGCATTGACGATGTAATTTAATTTATTGCGTTAGTATTAGCTGAAAGCCATCATCCTAAGAGGGGAGTATCTCGATCATGGGACTACGGAGCTCCCAAAGGAAAGGAGGCCTTTTTTAATCGTAGGACATTGAAGCTTTAAAGAGCAGCGAAGCCGTTTTCTATGGTTGGCCGTATTTCGTATCTTTTGCGCGATCCGCTGCGCCGGGGAATCGAGTTTTGATATATTCGGCGGCGCTTTCGGGACTGAGTTTCACGCTCCCCGGGCCGCTCCGGACATAAAAATCGCCGTCCGGGCTCTCCTCGGCTCCCTTCCATTTAAGGAATACCGGCTCCGGGCTGCGCTGGCAGCTCACGAGACAAACGGTCTTTCCCTGGACAATTTGAGTTCTCGGATCGATGCAGGTGCTGGCGCGGTCACCAAGACCGTTTCGGACGGCCTGGGCGAGATGTCGCATGAACTCGTCGTCATTCTCGAACTGGTCTTGCTCTATCCCGGTAACCTTTCCGTTATCGCTGACGCCAATCAGAAGATCGCCCCCGGCGGTGTTGAGGAAGGCGGCGATAGTTTTGAGCACGCTGTGGGTGATGGCTTTGTCGTCCTTGCGATTTTCGCGGAGATTCCAGCGCAGCGTCGCCTTGAACTCCAGGGTCTTCGACTCGCCGCGATTGATCAGCTCTTCGGCCTGGCGGTGGGCCCGCAGGTAATGGTCAAATAGGAAGTCCCTCAGCGCTTCTCCGAAGGCCCTGTCGTCGGTGATCCTTTTATAAAGTTCGAAGTTTGAGTCCACGATCTCCTGAATGACGTCCTCGACTTTATGGTCGAACGTAAGTCGGATGTTCTCGCGAGTGTTGACCCTGGCGCTGGCGTCGAGCGCCGCGTCGTCATCGAGCTTTCCCAGAATCTGCCCGAGAGTCACCCTGTGCTCGGGACCCAGGTTCAGTCCGAAACGCTCGTTCAATTCGGCAATGATCTGGGAGAGAGGCTCGAGCTGCTCGGCCGCCTGCCCATAATGTTCTTTCGTTAATATCGGCTTGAGCTGTCCGCCCTTCCGCTCAAGACTTATAGTACCGTTTCCCGTCTGGCGGATGCGGTAGGATTCCATGTCGATATTCTGTTGAACCTCCCGAGGGAGAGTCTCCCGGTCGGCGGGAATCAGCCGCCGTAGATGACGTGCGAAAACATAAAACTTCTCAAGGTCCACATCGGCGAAGGTCAAAACCTGCGCCAGGAAAGCATAGAGTCGCACATAATCGGTAATCTGTCCCCGAAAATCATGCTGCTCCTCGCCTGATAGCTCGGCGAATCGCGTTGTTACCGGGGCGAGAACGGCATAAAGCCGATCCTGCGTCGCCTTTTTATCAAAATAGACTTTCGCGAATTGATCGACATCCGCTTCGGTGAAGACTGGAAACGCCGCTAGCCTGCCCTGTATCTCATAGAGCAGGTTGGGGTCTGTCGCTTCCGACAGGAGCGTCGTCTCATAATAAGGCTCGAACGCCGCCTTGATCTCGTCCGCTTCATTGGCGAAATCCAAGACCAAAGTCCCGCGTTTATCCGGATGAATACGATCAAGGCGAGACAGGGTCTGCACGGCATTCACCCCGCCGAGCTTCTTATCCACATACATCGTATGCAAAAGAGGCTGGTCGAATCCCGTCTGAAACTTGTTGGCGCAGATAAGGAACCTATATTCGGCCCGGTCAAAAACCTTGGCCGTCTGCTTCTCCGAGAAGCCGTTCATCCCGGTCTCTGTGTAGGATTGGCCTTCATCCGGGACTGTTCCAGAAAAAGCGACCAGTGCCTTAAAAGGGAGCCCCTTTTCTCGCAGGTAGCGGTCAAGAGCCAGCTTGTAGCGTACGGCATGCAGTCGTGACCGCGTCACGATCATGGCCTTGGCCTTCCCGCCGATCTCGTTCTGGACCTGAGCGGCGAAGTGCTCGGCCATGATCCGCACCTTCTCGCCGATGGCGTGCGGATGAAGCTCGACGAACGACTTGAGGAGATATTCCGCTTTGTTCTTGTCGTAGCGGGGATCGTCTTCGATTTTCTTGAGAAGCCGCCAGTAAGCCTTGTAGGTCGTATAATTCCTGAGCACGTCGAGGATGAATCCCTCCTCGATCGCCTGGCGCATGCTGTAGAGATGGAACGGCTCGAACTTCCCATCCGCGCGCTTCGTCCCGAAAAGCTCCAGGGTCTTGGATTTGGGCGTCGCCGTGAAGGCGAACATCGAGAGGTTCGGGAGCCGGCCGCGCTTTTCCATTTCGGCCAGGATCGTGTTCTCGAGCTCCTCCTCGGGGGTTGCGGCCCCGGCCTCCTCGCGCTCGGCCTCTTCGAGGCTCCCGGCCGCGAGAACCGTCTTGAGACTCTTCGAGCTTTCTCCCGACTGCGAGGAGTGTGCCTCGTCGACGATGACGGCGAAGCGGTGACCGGGAAGCTCCCCGATCTCGCTCACTATCACCGGGAATTTCTGCAGGGTAGTCACAATGATCGTCTTCCCCGACTCGAGGGCCTGTTTGAGCTGGCGGGAAGTCGTGTCGATATTTTCGACGACGCCCAGTGTCTGCTCGAACTGGCGCATGGTCGTCTGGAGCTGGCGGTCGAGGATGCGCCGGTCGGTGACGACGACGATCGAGTCGAAAATCCGCTTATCCTCGTTGTCATGAAGCGTTGAAAGCCGGTGGGCGAGCCAGGCGATAGTAAAGCTCTTGCCGCTTCCGGCCGAATGTTGGATGAGATAGCGT
>Ga0209253_10004737_pt1 | contig 11836 bp, 9 predicted proteins | sample FrelakmetBRP12BR_FD_187145 | JGI IMG/M metagenome (GOLD analysis project Ga0209253, IMG submission 187145) | Freshwater lake sediment microbial communities from the University of Notre Dame, USA, for methane emissions studies - BRP12 BR (SPAdes)... | ecosystem: Environmental > Aquatic >...
TGGGAATCGCAGTGGGGCAAGTACGTCGCGCCCAAGAACTTCAACTTCTGGTACTACTTCGGCTCGCTCGCGACGCTGGTGCTCGTCATGCAGATCCTGACGGGCATCTTCCTCACGATGAACTACAAGCCCGACGCGCAGAAGGCGTTCGAGTCGGTCGAGTACATCATGCGCGACGTCGAGTGGGGCTGGCTCATCCGCTACATGCACTCGACCGGCGCCTCGATGTTCTTCATCGTCGTGTACCTGCACATGTTCCGTGGCCTCATGTACGGCAGCTACCGCAAGCCGCGCGAGCTCCTGTGGATCATCGGCTGCCTCATCTACCTGACGCTGATGGGCGAGGCGTTCTTCGGCTACCTCCTCCCGTGGGGCCAGATGTCCTACTGGGGCGCGCAGGTGATCGTGAACCTGTTCTCGACCGTGCCGCTGATCGGCGAGGGCCTGGGCGTCTGGATCCGCGGGGACTACACGATCTCCGACATCACGCTGAACCGCTTCTTCGCCTTCCACGTGATCGCGTTCCCGCTCGTGCTGCTGGGCCTCGTGGCCGCGCACCTGATGGCGCTGCACGAGGTCGGCTCGAATAACCCCGACGGCATCGAGATCAAGAAGCAGCCGAAGGACCCCAAGACCGGCCTGTACCTCGACGGCATCAACAGCCATCCGTACTACACGATCAAGGACATCGTCGGCGTCGTGGTCTTCCTCGTCGTATTCTCGGCCATCGTGTTCTTCGTGCCGGAGATGGGCGGCTACTTCCTCGAGGCCAACAACTTCATCCCGGCCGACCCGCTCAAGACGCCCGAGCACATCGCGCCGGTCTGGTACTTCACGCCCTACTACGCGATGCTGCGCGCGGTGCCGTCGTTCCTGGGCTCGCAGTTCTGGGGCGTGCTGGTCATGGGCGCCGCCGTGATGATCTTCTTCTTCCTGCCCTGGCTCGATCGCGGCGCCGTGAAGTCGATCCGCTACCGCGGCACGCTCTACAAGTCCTGGCTCGCGGCGTTCGTGATCTCGTTCCTGATCCTGGGCTACCTCGGCGTGGTGCCGGTCACCGTGTGGGGCCAGTTCGGCGACGGCTTCCCGTTCTACGCGGCCGACAAGGCCACGGTGGTCTCCCGCGTCCTGACGGTCGTCTACTTCCTGTTCTTCCTGCTGATGCCCTGGTACACGGTCCGCGACAAGACGAAGCCGGTTCCGGAAAGGACGACCTGACAGCATGAACAAGATCGCCTCCCTTTCCGCGGCGCTGCTCTTCGCCGTCGCCGGTGCGGCGCTGGGCTCCGGCGGCGCCGACCTGCGTCTCGATCCCGCGCCCGTGCACCGGCTGGACGTGGAATCGCTGCAGCGCGGCGCGCGCAACTTCGTCAACTACTGTCTCAACTGCCACAGCGCGAAGTACATGCGGTACGAGCGCCTGCAGGACATCGGACTCACCGAGCAGCAGATCAAGGACAACCTGATGTTCGGCACCGACAAGATCGGGTCGACGATGACGGTCGCGATGACCGCGAACGAGGCGCGCAGCTGGTTCGGCGCGGTCCCGCCCGACCTCTCGGTCGAGGCGCGCGTGCGCGGCAGCGACTGGCTCTACAACTACTTCCTGTCGTTCTACAAGGACGACCAGTCGCCCACCGGCTGGAACAACCTCGTGTTCCCGAACGTCGGGATGCCGCACGTGCTCTGGTCGCTGTCGGGGCCGCAGAAGCTCGTCGTGGCCGAGTTCGACAGCCACGAGAAGGCGCTCGCCGCGACGATCGCGCTCAAGGGGCTCGCGAAGCTCGAGCCCGCCCCCGGCGGCAAGTGGCTGGTGAAGACGGTCGCCGCTGACCCCGCCGCGCCCGGCAGCCTCACGCCCGTCGAATACCAGGCGTGGGTCTCCGACCTCGTGACCTTCCTCGACTACGTCGCGGAGCCCACGAAGAACAAGCGGATCAGCCTGGGCATCATGGTCCTGCTCTACCTCGGCGTGCTGTTCATCCTCGTTTACGCACTGAAGCGCTCGTACTGGAAGGACGTTCACTAGAACGGTCCGCAAGAACCTCCCGCGCGGGGCACGGGCAGCGCCCGTGCCCCGCTGCTTTGCAGGAAGCGAACGCGCGGCGGCCCCGTTTTCCGGGCGCCCGGCGTGCCGCTCACGAAAGAACCCGCGCGATCCACCGCGCACGGAGATGCCGACATGATGACGCTCTATTCCGGGACCACCGACCCGTTCAGCCAACGCTGCCGCATCGTGCTGCACGAGAAGGGCATGGATTTCCAGATCATCGACGTGGATCTCGACCACAAGCCCGAGGACCTCGCGGTGATGAACCCGTACAACCAGGTGCCGGTGCTCGTCGAGCGGGACCTCGTGCTGCACGAGTCGAACATCATCAACGAGTACATCGACGAGCGCTTCCCGCATCCGCAGCTGATGCCGGCGGACCCGGTGATGCGCGCGCGGGCGCGGCTGTTCCTGCACCGCTTCGAGAAGGAGCTCTTCGTCCACATCGACGCGCTGGAAGGCAACAACCAGAAGAACGCCGACAAGGCGCGCGGGCTCGTCCGCGACGCGCTGCTGCAGATCACGCCGGTGTTCGCGAAGCACAAGCACATGCTCGGCGAGGACTACTCGATGCTGGACGTCGCGATCACGCCGCTGCTGTGGCGCCTCGACTACTACGGCATCCAGATGCCCAAGCAGGCGGCGCCGCTCATGAAGTACGCCGAACGCCTGTTCGCCCGGCCGGCGTTCTCCGAGGCGCTGACCTCGGCCGAGCGCGGCATGAGGAAGTGACCCGCCGGGCGCGAAGCGCGGCGCCGGTCATCCCGAGGCGCGCAGCGCCGAGGGATCTCCCGGCCACCGATGCTGCGCGACTTGTGCTGCGCGCAGCGCCGCGGGATCTCCCGGCCACCGATGCTGCGCGACTTGTGCTGCGCGCAGCGCCGAGGGATCCGCGTTTCCTCCGCCGAAGCGAAACTGCTCGGCCGCGGCATCACCCCCAAAGCAGGTCCCTCGCCGCTCCGCGGCTCGGGACGCCGCAGGCGCGGGCCTTCGGCCCCGCGCGCGGCGCTTGACGCCGCGGCCCGCCTGCGTAGTATGTGTGCCCGATGTCCGAGCAATCCGCAAAGCCCTACCTGATCCGCGCCATCTGCGAATGGTGCGCGGACAACGCGCTCACCCCTTACCTCGCGGTCAAGGTGAACGGGGAGACGCGCGTCCCGGTCGCGTTCGTCAAGAACGGCGAGATCGTGCTCAACGTGAGCACGACCGCGACGCGCAAGCTGACGATCGACAACGAGTGGATCCAGTTCAGCGCGCGCTTCAACGGCTCGTCGCAGGAAGTCGCGGTGCCGATGAACGCGGTGTCGGGCATCTTCGCGAAGGAGACCGGCTACGGGTTCGCGTTCGCGTCCCCGCAGGACCCCGTGGCGGCGCTCGCCGCGGCCACCGCGCCGCGCGAGCCTGAAAAGCCCGCCGAGGACAAGGACGGCGGCGACGACGGCGGCAAGCGCAAGCGCCGGCCGTCGCACCTGCAGATCATCAAGTGATGCTGTCCGCGCGCAGCGCGGACAGCATCATCCCGAGGCGCGCAGCGCCGAGGGATCTCCCGGCCACCGACGACGAGGCGACGCGGAAAGCGCGCAGCGCCGATGGATCCGCATTCGCCTTCTCGGCTGTCCGTCCTTTCCACTCGCGGTAAAATCGCGGTCCCCGCCGGCATAGCTCAGGGGTAGAGCAGCGGTTTTGTAAACCGTTGGTCGTGGGTTCGATTCCTACTGCCGGCACCAGACAGCCAGTTCAGCCCGATTCCGCTGGGTTCCGGCGACCGTAAGCTCCCCCATCAAGTAGACAGTTCTAAACTGGAGTTGCCGCAGCGCTCGAGCCGGCGCGCAAACGCCGAACCAAGCCTTCAGCTACGTAACGCGGAACGCGCCGTCGATCGTTCGGATGTGAGACGTCGTCTTGACCGACACCGTGCGGCCTTCCACCGACGACACGATCGCAATCCTGCGAAACTGAATGTCGCGCAGCTCCGCGCGAGGGCTGAACGTGAAGTTACGGACGGCCTGCACGAGCACGCGCCCGGATTCACAGACGAACGGAAATGCGAATGTTTCGGTGAACTTCCCGTGGCCCTGCGGCAGCATCACGGCGTCGAAGGGCTCGATCGAGGCCACGCGAGGAATGCCGATCTTGCCTTCCGCTTCCGAATTCCAGACGAACTCGGTCCCCGTCCTGCGGAACGTGCCGACAGCGTCGACGTGGACGTCGTCGCCGCGAAGCCGCTGCGTGAACTCCAGGTCGCCGCCTGCGACGGTCAGAAGGTTCTCGGCGTCTCCGTGCACCTTGCCGAAGACCACCGTCGGCAGGATCAGGATGCCCAGCAGATTCGCGAACGGATCGACGTCAGCCGGTACCTTCGAGAACATCACGCTGAAGTCCCACTTGCCCGACGCGGCGTTACCGCTTCCCTTGCCGGACGCCTCGAAGGTGACGCCGTTGACCTTGCCCTTGCCCTTGATCACGACGGGGTATGCGCGATTGCCCATGGCTTCCACCTCTGATGGTCGGTAGCTCGCAGTCGTAGATTGTAGCCGACATTGCTGACTGTACAAGCGCCGGCGCAACACAGTCAGGCGTTGCGATCGACCCCCGCGAGGTGCGCGTTATCCCCGCACACGCCTCGCTGAGCCACAAGGTACAGAGAAAAGAGTGCCCGACGGCGCCAAGGCTGAAGCGATCATTTCCGCTGCGCAAGACCTCAATACGCCTTGCGAGGCTTGGCTCAACCCGTCGGAGTGGGTCGAGCATGTGCCCGACGTACGTAGTATCCGGATACCGAGATCGGGTCGTCGCGACATTCGGCCACGAAGCGGACGTCGCGAAGCGCACGCTGACCGACTTGTACAGCGCCCGACCGGCGTGCTTGGACTACGCGCACATGGCCCTCGCCGCTGCTGTGGCACCAGCCTACGGTTGGGCCGACTACACGCCGGCGAGGCCAGATGAGGAGATCTTGCGACGGCTTCTTGAGCTCAACCTGCAAAGGTCCTCGGCTCATTGACGCTTCCGCTTTCGACCCGTGTTCACTCCAGGAGGCCGTGTCGCCGATTCCAGAGGTCCAGTTCGTGACCAGGCTGGTCGCGGTCCGTGGCCCGACGGCGCCGCATTGTTCGCAGCGCACGTGCCGAATCTCGAAGCCCTCGACGTCAGCATTGACCGGAAGTGGCGGCGAATGGCCGCAGAAGAGGCAGGCACCACGTCGCGCGGCGCGGCGCCTGCGCGCCGCGCGCAACACCGCGCCTGCCTACAGCGGCACGCAACCCGCCATGCCGTAGTCCCCTTCCTGTTGCCAGCCGAGAAACACCATGTGTTGCAGCTCGGCCAGTTCGGTCACAAAGCGGTGGTTGGGCACGCCACCCAGGCTCCTGTTATAGGCGCGGTAGAGCGGCTGCGTCCCTGCCGGGCATGCCGCCGCGGGCGGCAGGATACCGAACACGTTGTCCTCGAACACCCAGTTCGGATTCAACTTCAACAACGCGCATTCGGGGGCGTTCGCCGTATAGAAGTGCGTGCTGATGAGCGCGCCGGGAATCACGCTGAAGAAGCGGCATACATTGAGCGTTCCAGTTGTTCCAAGCGTGTACACGTTGAACGCCTTGCCGGTGCGCGCCCAGCCCTTGAACGTGCCGTTGTCGAGCTTCGTGATCTCGTCGGCGATCGTCGTCACGAAGTAGTGGTTGAACGCGGCGTGGTAGTACTCGATGACCTTGATCACGTTGCTGTTGGTCACCGGCCCGCTGCCGGGAGAACGGACGCCGCCCGACGCGAGGAAGATGGCGGCATCGTAGATCTCATCCGCGGTGTCCGCGATCGCGATCGTCACGTGATTCGGCACATTGGGCGTGACGGCCGCGACGCAGTCGAGCGGCACGGTGAGGCCGTCCATCTCGGTGTTGCGGGTGCCGGTATCGTTGTCGATGTACAGCGCCTTGTTGACGTCGTTGTTGATCGAGTTCACGCTGACGGGGCGGCCGTTGTAGTTGGCGCAGTTGACGCCGTTCACGAAGATCGCGATCACGTCGTTGAACGGCGATCCGACGAATTCGTTGTATTCCTCGGACGCGAACACGAAGCGGATCCCGATCGTGTTGGCGGTCGGCGTCACGTCGAACTCGAGGATCGCGGCGTCGTACGTGACCTCCGGCGCGACCAGCGCGTCGAGCCGCGCGTCGCCCGGTGTTCCGTTGATGTCGCTCCACGAGTCGCTTTCGTTCGGACCGCGGACGTTGACGGCATGCCCGGTTGAAAGCACGACGCCGGTGTCCATGCCGACACTCGCCTGGCCGCCGGCGAAGGTCCCGGCCGCGTCCGCAGCCCCGGTGAATTTCGCGTTGCTGATCGTGACGCCGGGTCCGACCAGTTGCGCTGCCAAGGCCGCCGCGTTGTTCGATTGCGTCACGCTGCTGATCTTCGGGAGGGCCTTCGCGGGGTTGGAAGGCACCGTTCGCGCCTCCGCCGCGAGGGACGACAGCGAAGACAGTACAACTGCGGCCGCTACGATAACGCTCATGGGGGCGGGCATGGCAACTCCTCTGAGTGTTGACGACTGCGAGCATTGTGCCCCCCTCGCTCCGCCGTGACAACGGCATCGACGGTGTGCCAGTGCGCGAATATTCGCCACTGGCGATAGGGCCCTCCGGCAAGTGCCGCCTGTCGCGCGCCCGCGACGGCGCGTGGCGATTGCCTTAGAATCCGCCCGGCGCGATGCGCGACGGTGGTGGGCCGTCGCCCGCGCACTCGCAGCGCTAACCGGACCGCAACATGCCCTTGGTGGGATTCCGGCCGACGAAGGCACGGCTCGTCATCGAGGACGGCAGGGAAAGCGTCCTCGTGATGAAGGTCGTGCTGGATGCCGGGGACGCGGTCGAACTCGCGGCCGGCGGCACGCTGGCCGCGCTGACCGGCGTGCTGCGCATCCGCGAGCGCCGCAATGGCGCGGGCAATAGCGGCAAGGTGATCGGCTCGATGGTCTACGTGGCGGAGACCGGGCCGGACAACGGAACGGGATCCGCGCGGTACCAGGTCAACGTCGCGATGGCGGCGGACAAGTTCGCCATGCTGCTGCGCACCGCCAATACGGGGCGCCTTCCCACGAAATTCTTCGTCGACGCCGGTGGCCGCATGGCGGGCGCCAACACGCCCGTGCTCGGTTACCGCGTGCGCTCCGGCGTGCGCATGAAGGTGTGGGACAACCACGCGAGCCCGTCGCTGCCCGTCACGAACTTCGTGATGATCCTGCCGATCGAGCTGCCGCTTCCCGCGAACGGGCCCGCCGCCGCGAGCGACCCGGTGCTGCCGGTCGCCGCCACCAACGCGCAGGTCGCCGAACTGATGGACGACATGCTCGTCTTCCAGAGCGACACGCGCAACATGATGTTCGGACTCCTGTCGGTGCTCGCCATCGTCGCGATCGCGGCGCTCGCGATCGGGCTTGCCCTGTATTTCCGCTAGCGGGCGGCGGTTGCTGCCCGCGGCCGCGCGTTGCTATTCTCTCAGTCTTTCCTGCGCGCAAGGACCTATCGATGAACGAGCTCGACTTTTCCGGCCGTACGGCGGCCATCACCGGCGGCGCGATGGGCATCGGGCTCGCGGTCGCGCGGCGGCTTGCCGCAGGTGGCGCGCGGATCGCGCTATGGGACCGCGACGCGGCGGCGCTCGCCGCGGCCCGCACGGCGCTCGGCGGCGACACGCAGGTCTTTCAGCTGGACGTTGCCGACGCGGCAGCGGTAGAACGCGTTGCGCAGGCGACCGCCGCGGCCTTCGGCGGCATCGACGTCCTCGTGTGCTCGGCGGGCATCACGGGCCCCAACGTGCCCCTCGCCGACTATCCGGTCGACGAATGGAAGCGCGTGTTCGACGTCAACGTGCACGGCGTCTTCCTGTGCAACCGCGCCGTCGTCCCGCTGATGCAGAAGAAGGACTACGGGCGCATCGTCAACATCGCGTCGGTCGCCGGGAAGGAGGGCAACCCCAACGCCTCGGCGTACAGCGCCTCGAAGGCGGCGGTCATCGGACTCACGAAGTCGCTCGGCAAGGAACTCGCGAAGACGGGCATCCGCGTCAACTGCGTGACGCCCGCTGCGGTGCGCACGGCGATCTTCGACCAGATGACGCAGCAACACATCGACTTCATGCTGGCGAAGATCCCGATGGGGCGTTTCGGCACGGTGGACGAGATTGCGGCGCTCGTCGCTTGGCTCGCGACGGAAGACTGCTCGTTCTCGACCGGCGCGGTGTTCGACCTGTCCGGCGGCCGCGCAACGTACTGATCAGGTGCCAGGAGGCAGCTGACAGTTGACAGTCGCACCGGAGTTTCCGGTGGCGGCGCGTCGAGCGCCGATGTGGCGTGCTCCTGGAGTCATTGGATGCGAGGCGTTGCCCATGGGAACGCATTTGATGCTGACGTTGCGTGCGCTCGCCGACAGTTGTCCCGCCTGGCAACGCACGCCCCGGCGCTCAATGCGCCGCCACCGGAAACACCGCCGCCACTGCCAACTGTCAACTGACTCCTGACACCTGAAGGACGATCTTGCCGATCAGTGCGCCGGATTCCATCAGCGCGTGCGCCTTCGCGGCTTCGTCCAGCGGAAACGTCTGCGCGACGACGACCTTCAGTTTTCCTTGCGCGAACAGCGGCCACACGCGTTCGCGCAGCGCGCGCGCCAGCGCCACCTTGCGCGCCTGCGGGCTCGCGCGCAGCGTCGAGCCCGTCACGGTCAAGCGTTTCATCATGATGTGCCGCATTTCGATCTCGACGCGGCTGCCCTGCAGGAACGCAATCTGCGCGAGACGGCCTTCCGGCGCCATCGACCGCAGGTTGCGGTCGACGTAGTCGCCGCCGACCATGTCGAGCACGACGTCCACGCCGCGCTTCCCGGTGATGCGCCAGACCTCGGCGCCAAAGTCCTGCATCTTGTAGTCGATCGCGTGATCCGCGCCCATCGCGCGGCAGAACGCGACCTTCTCCGGTGAGCCCGCCGTCGTGAACACGACGGCGCCGAACGCCTTGGCGAGCTGGATGGCCGTGAGGCCGATCCCGCTGGTGCCGCCGTGAATCAGCATCGATTCGCCCGCGCTGAACTGCAGCCGGTCGAACAGGTTGTACCAGACAGTGAAGTAGTTCTCGGGCACGCCTGCCGCGTCGTGCAGCGACACACCCGGCGGCAGCGGCAGGCAGAAGCCCGCAGGTGTCGTGCAGTACTCGGCGTACCCGCCGCCCGGCGTCAGCGCGCACACGACGTCGCCGATGCGCCATTCGGTCACCCCTTCGCCGAGCGCGACGATCGTTCCCGAGACTTCGAGGCCGACGATCGGCGACGCGTCGGCGGGCGGCGGATAGGCGCCCGAGCGCTGCAGGCAGTCCGGCCGGTTGACGCCCGCGTAGGCCACCTCGATCAGCACCTCGCCGGCCTTCGGGGTGGGCGCCGGGCCGGTGGCAGCGACGAGCACGTCCGGCGGACCGGGCTCGCGAATCGCGATATGGCGCATCGTGCTGGGCAGCGGCATGACTTCGGCCTTGGTTCAATGTGGGGGGCATCGGCGCGCGCGGCTGCGCCTTTCGTGATCCGGCCGCGGTCAGTAGACGATCTGCACGTTCTCCGGCGCCAGCCATTCGCGCAGGCGCTCGATGAGCGCGTCGTCGAGATTCACGCGCCAGTCCTCGGACAGCGTCACTTCGCCGGCCACGCGCTCGTTGCGGTAGCTGACCGTGACCGCCTTGTCGCCGGGGCGGAACGGCTGCAGGATCTCGGCGAGGGCCGTGGCGGACGCGTTGCCGTTGCACGCGAGCTTCAACCCCTTCGCGTGCTTGCGGCGGATCGTCGCGAGGTCGTAGATGTTCTCGGCGATCACGCGCAGGCCCTGCGCCTCGCCATCCTCGGTCATCCGCTGCGTGATCTTGACCTCGGCGACCACGAGCTGGTCCTCGCGCAGCAGCGAGCGCACGCTGTCGAAGATCTCGTTGTAGATCATGATCTCGACCGAGCCGTGGCCGTCGTCGAGCGTCACGAACGCCATCTTGCCGCGCCGGCTCGCCTGCACGCGCATCTGCGTAACGATCCCGGCGACCAGCGTGCGCTCCTGCCGCGGCGCGAGGCTGGCGATCGTCGTGCGGATGATCGGCGCGAGCTCGGCCGCGTAGCCCGCGAAAGGATGCCCGGACAGGTAGTAGCCGATCGCAGCCTTCTCGTGCTGCAGCCGCTCGGCATCCGTCCACTCACGCGTCGCGACGAGGCCGACGGAGGGCTCCGCCGACTCCTCGCCGAACAGCGACACCTGCGCGGCATTTGCTTCGGCGCGCTCGGCGGCCTCGAGCGCGATGCCCACGGAAGCGAGCAGCGCGGCCCGGCGTGGCTCCATCGCGTCGAACGCGCCCGCACGGATCAGTGCCTCGATCGCCCGCCGGTTCACGACGCGCTTGTCCACGCGCCGGCAGAAGTCGAAGAGATCGCGGAACGGCCCGCCCTTCGCGCGCGCGGCGACGATCGCCTCGATGGCCGCCTCGCCGGTGCCCTTCACGCCGCCCAGGCCGTAGCGGATCTGCTGCGCGTCCACCGGCTCGAACCGGTAGTTCGACGCGTTGACGTCGGGCGGAAGCACCGCGATGCCCTGGCCGATCGCGTCGTCGCGGAAGATGCGCACCTTGTCGGTGTCGTCCATCACCAGCGACAGGTTGGCGGCCATGAACGCGGCCGTGTGATGCGCCTTGAAGTACGCGGTCTGGTAGGCGACGAGCGCGTACGCGGCGGCATGCGCCTTGTTGAAGCCGTAGCCCGCGAACTTCTCCATGAGGTCGAAGAGGAGCGTCGCCTTCGCGGGCGTCACGCCGTTCCTCGTCGCGCCGTCGACGAAGATCGACCGGTGCTTGGCCATTTCCTCGGGCTTCTTCTTGCCCATCGCCTTGCGCAGCAGGTCGGCGCCGCCCAGCGTGTAGCCGCCGATTTCCTGCGCGATCTTCATCACGTGTTCCTGGTACACCATGACGCCGTACGTTTCCGCGAGGATCGGCTCCAGGCGCGGATCGGGGTACGCGCTGCGCTCGCGGCCGGACTTGCGCGCGACGAAGTCCGGGATGAGCTCCATCGGCCCCGGGCGGTACAGGGCGACGAGCGCGATGATGTCCTCGAAGCGCGTCACCGGCGCCTGCTTCAGGAGCTCGCGCATGCCGCGCGATTCGAACTGGAACACGGCGGTCGTGTTGACCTTGCGGAAGATGCCGAACGCCGCCTGGTCGTCGAGCGGAAGCGCGTCGAGATCGATCACCGCCTGCGGGTCCAGCATCTTCACGTAGCGGACGGTCCAGTCGAGGATCGTCAGCGTCGTGAGACCCAGGAAGTCGAACTTCACCAGGCCGACGGCCTCGACGTCGTCCTTGTCGAACTGCGAGAGGATCGCCTCCGCGTTCGGCTGCACGTAGAGCGGGCAGAAGTCGGTGAGTTTCCCCGGCGCGATCAGCACGCCGCCGGCGTGCATGCCGACGTTGCGCGGCAGGCCCTCGAGCTGCTCGGCCAGTTCGAGCAGCTGCCGCACTTCCTCCTCGGCGGCCTCGCGCTCGTTGATGAGCGGCTCGACCTCGCGCGCGTAGATCACGTTGGCGTCGGCGTCGCCGGCGCGGCGCCGCAGCGTGACGAGCTTGCCCGGCTGGAACGGGATCAGCTTCGCGATGCCGTCGACGAACGGGTAGGGCAGGTCGAGCACGCGGCCGACGTCGCGGACCGCCGCCTTCGCGGCGAGCGTGCCGAACGTCGCGATCTGCGACACCGAATCCGCGCCGTACTTCTTCTT
>Ga0209253_10004738_pt1 | contig 11836 bp, 10 predicted proteins | sample FrelakmetBRP12BR_FD_187145 | JGI IMG/M metagenome (GOLD analysis project Ga0209253, IMG submission 187145) | Freshwater lake sediment microbial communities from the University of Notre Dame, USA, for methane emissions studies - BRP12 BR (SPAdes)... | ecosystem: Environmental > Aquatic >...
TGTCACTCATGGGTTCACTCCTGTTCTTCCTTGGCTGGAAAAACAAAGTGTACCTTATGTGGCAGTCGTCAATTGTTAAAAAAGTGTCCGGTGATCAAAACCTCCAATAAAGTTCTAACTGAACGTCAGTTCGGGATATCAAAAATGTCTATCTATGACAGCCTGAAGGAGCGTTATTTGTGACTGAAGGATCTGAAAACTGGTAATCGAGATGCTTCGCTTCGCTCAGCAAGACAAACTTAGGCTTATCCCGTACTCACGTTAACTGAAATCTTTAGGGAGTGGGGGTGTCTACCAGCCTTGGATGAACAGAAAAGGACCGCACGACGAACATTCCATCTAAACGCCACCGCTGGCAGGAAAGTTCCCGCCGTAAAGCATTCCCTTGATTTTTATGGAAAGCTGCGCTGGGGTAGGGGTCAGCTCGATGCCGAAAGGGCGTCGATATCTGCCGGGGAGCCGAGCGATAAGCACCTGACCTGGCGGTCGATCCGCTTAATCAAGCCGCACAATACCGAGCCGCTGCCAAGCTCAATGAAAGTGTTCACTCCCTGGCTGACCATCTCCTGAACGGATTCGGTCCAGCGCACACGGGAGGTGAGCTGCGCCTGCAGGTCACTGCGAATTTCTTGTGGGGTGCGCATAGGCCGGGCAGTTACGTTAGCAATGATCGGGATGCTAGGCGCAGCGACCGGTGCGGCGTCTACTGCCAGGGTGAAATCCTGTTGGGCATGATTCATTAATGGGGAGTGAGCCGCGATGCTGATTGCCAAAATCACCGCTTTGCGGGCTTTGGCTTGCTGGGCGAGCTGCACGGCGCGCTCCAGGGCGGGGCGTGCGCCGGAGATCACCACTTGTCCCGGGCAGTTGTCATTGGCAACCTGAACGATCTCATCCGGAGTGCTCGCCTGGCTGCAGGCATGCTCCAGTGTGGGGATATCCAGCCCGATGATGGCAGCCATCCCACCCGGATTTAGGTCACCAGCGCGTTTCATCAGCTCCCCGCGCCGTCGCACCAATCGGAGGGCATCCTCATACGCCATCGCCTCCCCTGCGACCAGAGCGCTCAGCTCGCCCATCGAGTGCCCGGCGAGGTATGCCGGGCGGAAATCTGGGTATATCTGTTGGAAGACAAGCAGGGCAGCCACCGAATGCACCATCAAAGCCGGTTGGGTGTTGATGGTCTCATTCAATTCGGCTTCGGGCCCTTCCCAGGCAATGCGCGAGAGCGGCAGGCCCAGCCAATCATCGGCTTGCTCGAATGCCTGGCGCGCCACAGGGTAAGCAGCAGACAGCGCCGCTCCCATGCCCAACTCTTGCGAGCCCTGGCCGGGGAAGATCAATGCCGTTTGTTTGGGGATGAGTGCCATCAGGGGAGATCGCTAAAATAACAGATTGGGGCGGCTCGCCGTCCGGCTTCACCGCCCGGTGGAACCGCCCCAATCCGTTCATGATTCCAGTTTTATTCTTTTTCGACTTCGAAGACTTCCCGCCCTTTGTAGTGTCCGCAGTTCGGGCAGACGGTATGCGGCAGGCGCATCTCGCCGCAGTTGCTGCAGGCGACCAGGTTGCGGGCTTTCAACGCATCGTGAGCGCGACGGCGATCGCGGCGCCCGCGGGAAAGCTTACGTTTTGGTTGTGGTGGCATAGCTTTCTTCCTATCATTCTATTCACTTTATCCAACAATGCGCCTGCCGACCGGCAGGCTACGGGATTATACGGTTTCATGGTCTGGATGTCAAGGAGTGAATTAGTTCAGTTCTCCTGCTTAATACTGTGGATCATCGCTCTGCATCTTGTAGACCCGGGCATATTCAAGGTCGCCAATGCGCGCCACGGAAGCAGGGGTGAGCTGCTGAAAATAATCGATCACCTCTCGACTGGGGAGCTGGCGCTGCCATTGGTTAAGATACAGCACCACATAATCCGCTTTCTCCAGGAAATCCACCCGGTCGTTGACATCCATGCTGATCGTCCGCCCTTTGAAAAAATAGGACACAGGACCGTCTCCGTACCAGGCGACCACCTCCAGGTCCTCGGGTGAAGGCAGGCTGTTCAGGTAAGACGCAGCCTGGTCGAGGCCTTCCCCCCAGCCGACCATCATGGCACCCAATGCTCCCCGGTCACCACCCAGGAGCGGATTGTAATAGTTGAAGTAGTACGGGAAGGTTTGCACAACCCCCACAAGCTGGGCAGCCACGATCAGTGAGAAAGCGCCGACCCCTGTCCAGCGTCTGGCGGCAGCAGACCAGCTTCTGGCATATCGATCCAGCAAGGCATAGACAGTTGCCGCCCAACCCAGGCCCGCCACCAGGTCGAGAGTTACATGGACGGGGAGCAGATAGCGGTCGAATTTCTTCGCGCCCAACGACATGAACACGGTGAAGGACACCGCAAAGAGGAACAGCGCCAGGATCGCCCGGCGCTGCGTCGGTTGGATGCCGAACCGGTGCGGAATGAACAGCCCCACCAGCGCCAGGAGCACCCCGGCCAGCGTCACCGGGGTAGCTCGCCAAATGTAGGAAACCGGGTAGAAATACCAGGCAGATCTCCCCACTGCATAGATCTGCCCGTTGAAAAAAGTTGCATTTTCATGCCCCTCGACAGCGTAAACCCGAGCCTGTGAGAGTACGTGCCCCAGGGTGCCCAGCGGGTCCACCCACATCGCCGGCCAAAAGACCACAAATACAATGGAGGCAATGGCGAGCCATCCAAGCATCAGCGGGACAGCCGACCACACCCGGTGCAGCCAGGGGTGTGCTGCCGGAGCTTGTTCGCCTGCCGCAGATCCGTTCCAGCGACTTAATAATGGGAACAGAATTGCAACCAGGCCCAGGAACGGTATCAGAAAGAAAGCGGGTGATTTGGTCAGCCAGCTCAATCCTGCGGCAATCCCGGAGAGCAGCAGGTAACCTTTCTGGTGTCCGCGCTCCAGGTAGCAGAGGAATGCCAGCATGGAGAGCAGCATCAGCGCGCTCATCAAACCGTCCACATGCAGCAGGCGCGATAATGCCACGTAAAAGGGATCGAGCGCCACCAGCAGAAATCCGAGGATCGCCGCCGGCAACCCGACCAGCCGCCAGGTGACCAGACAGGCCGCCAGCAAAACGGCGCTGATCGCCAGGACGACCACCTGGCGACCGGTTTTCAGTAAGCCAAGTGCAGAGATCGTGTGATTACGCAAGAAGATAAACAGCTTTTCGGGGCGCTCGATCTGTCCCGGACGGACATCGATATAACTTGGATAATTACGCAGGAAAGACAGCATGCCTGCCCAGGTGATGGTCACGCCGGGCTGCTCGTGCTGGTAGGTATCCTTCAGGCTGCGTTGGGAGAGCGCCATGTAAAAGTTGCCCGAGCGCATCAACCAGTTCGGCTCGTCGGTGGTGACGTAGCGGTCGAGCTCCGGCAGGCGCGGCAGCAGGACTGCCAGGAGGAATACCCCCATGAGACCAGCTTTCCAAAATAGTGAACGGTTCATCCTGCACTGCTCCTAATCGCCCAGGCTTTTAATCTCGTCCACGCCCCCCACCGGCATCTGGTAGATCGCTGCGACGATATTCCCGCCCACCTCGAATACCTTCACTGGCGAATAGTTCTTGGTCCAGTAGCGCACCTTGTCGTCGGAAAGCCGCTCTCTTAAGCTCTGGGGATGGTATATGTGAATGTAATAGCCCGAGCGGTTGATATCGAACGGGTAGGGGACGAAGTAGCTGGCGATGGATTTGTTTTCATTGGTGGAATAGTAGCCGCTGTCCGATTTGAGGGAGACAAAGTTCCCGATCTCATCCCAACGGCGGAAGTAAGGGAAACCGAAAGCCCACATCCGGTAGGTCTCATCCGGCTTTCCCACCGCCCAGAAGAGGATGCGCCGTTCCTCCCAGGGATATTCGGGGGAGTGGTCGATGAAAATTAAATGCGAAACCCCAGCCAGGAACAACACGACCAGGGCGATCAGGCTGTAGGTCGCCGCCTGGACGGCTCGCCCACCCCTCAGCCGGCGCAACAACGCCTCCAGGCTCTCCACGCCCAGGGCCAGCAGGATGCAGGCCGGCATAATGTAAGTGTAGATATGTGTCCCTGGGTCGCCGACCATGCGCTCAAGGATGACCCACGGAAAGGCGAACCACAGCCAGATGGGGTAGCTGCGGCGGATCTGGTACAGCGACAGAGCGCCTAATATCGCATATACATAGATAGCCAGCAGTGGATTATATAGGTTAAATGTAAAAATGGAGCTGGGCACCCCTGCGCCCGGCTCATCCCCGGTGATACGCAGCCACCAATATTGCTGTGTGCTGGAGCGCAGCGAAGCCAGGTATGGGATGAAATATACACCCAGGAGCAAGGCTGCCAGGACAGCCGGCGCTGCCAGGTGGATGAGACGCTGGCGGGGTGTCAGGCTGGGCGCTTCCCGGAACCAGCGCACCAGCAGGTAGGCTGCAAAGGGGGCGATAAAGATTCCGTCGAAATGGCTGAGGATCGCCACCGCCCAGCACAGCATACCCACGTACAGCCCGGCGATCTTCCAGTGTGCCACTTTGAGCGCCAGCGAGAAGCAATATAACGCCAATATCGAGAAGAGGATGACAATCGACTGGTACTGGACGATGCGTGTCAGCCCAATCATTAACCCATTGATCGAGAGGAACAGCGCCGCGATCACCGCAACTTTGCTGCCGTAATGCAGCCGTACCAACCGGTAGAATACCCAGATTGCAGCGAACCCCGCCAGGGCGAAAGGCAGGCGCACCAGGAACCGGTTGGTGAGCGCCGGGTGTGCCAGCTTAATCAAGTAGCTGGTCAGGAACTGCACCGGGCCTTTTCTTTGTTGGAATAAAAAATCAACCAGGCTTTGACCGCTGAGGGGGGACGCAAGGGCTTTGATCTCATCCCCCTGATAATCCGAGTAGCCCAGGTTAGCCAACCGCAGCCAGAGGGTGGTCAGCAGGAGGAAGAGCACGGGAACGATTTGTAGACTGGTTTTAAGTGAAGCCTTCGCCATGCCTCTCCATGCTAAACGATCATATGGGGGAATGATAACATATTAAAACTTGCCTTCATCCCTGGCAAAGCAATAGTATACTTAAACCATCTCTCGTATATGGATCGGAGTGATTTGTTCACCCCTCCGCCACGAACAGCATAATGAGAGACCAGGAGAAGAAACATGAAAAATAACGCAAAGGACATCCCTATCAAGGGGCTGAAAGCAGCTCGCCGGGTGGGTACGATTGCTTTGTTCGCGGCCTTCATCTTGAGCGCCTGCACACCCCAAGCAACACCCGCACCAACCGTGGATACCGCGGAGATCAAGACCCAGGCAGCACAAACGGTGATTGCAGACCTGACTGAGAATGCACCTCCACCCGCCACGCAGGCGCCTTCTGATACCGCTGCTCCCACTCCTACCCAGGCTCCCACCGCTACGATGCTAGCTTCCGCAGTGCCGGGAAGCGTTCAGAGCAGCAATATTCCGGTAGCGGTGTTCCCGCAGCCACGTCCAGGCGACCCAACGGCGGTAGCCAATTTCAACACGCTGGTTTACGGTGGACCGGGTGAAGATTATGTGACTTATTTTGCTTTCCTGGGTGGGCAGAAGGCCATCGTGGTAGGCAAGAATGATACTGGAAAATGGTGGGCGGTGAGCGTACCGCCAGCTCCGGGGGGCAGTGGTTGGGTGAGCGGAGAGATGGTGAATGTCACCAATGCCAGCGCTGTCCCGGTACTGCCGACCCCGCCAGTGCCTCCAACCACAGAGCTTGTCCCACCCGAACCGGACGATCCGCAGGCGACCACGCTGGTAAACACCTACGTCAGATCCGGTCCGGGGGACAGCTACCCAGCCTATGGCATTGCCCCCGCAGGTAAAACTGCCCGCGTCATCGGAATCAGCATAGATGGCAAATGGTACACTGTCCGCATCAATCCGGATGTTGTTGGCGCTGGTTATGGATGGGTGTCAGCTGGGTTTGTCCAGGTGCAAAATGTGGATAACTTGCAAGTGATCGCTGCTCCTCAGGTACCAGCACAGATCCCTCCATCCACACCTCCCAGCGGAGCCCCCACTGCCACTGCGGTTGAATATGTGAACGTACGCACCGGTCCAGGGACCAACTACCCATCGTTGGGGGTGGCAGCCCCGGGAGCTACGGCGGAAATCACCGGTAAAAGCTCAGATGGGCAGTGGTGGCAGGTTAAAGTGCCGGCTCAATACACAGCCGACGGCCTGGCCTGGGTATCCGCCAGCTATGTTTACACGGTCAATGCCGACAGTGTGAAAGTGGTTGACGCACCCCCTCTCCCACCGGTTGTCGATCCCGAGAAGCCGATCAATACCGGCAATTGCAGCCTGCTCTCGCAGACGCCAGAAGACAACACGCAGTTAAAACCGGATACCTCCTTCGCAACCACCTGGGTGCTGCAGAACAACGGCGCGGATGCCTGGAACACTAAGGATTATGACATCCGCTTTTTGGGCGCCTACAACAACGTGGTGATGCATCAAGGACCGGATGTTTATGACCTGCCCGCACAAATCGATTCAGGTTGGAACCTTCCGGTGAGCATCCCAATGCTGGCGCCTGCCGGGGCAGGCACCTACGCAGAAGGTTGGGCGGTCTCCTTGGGCAATCAAGTGGTTTGCCCGTTCTATGTGGTTATCAAGGTGAAATGATCGGTTAATACAAATAATAACAGGTGCCTGGGGTGATTGTTTCCAGGCACCTGTTCAATTTCAAAAGCCGGCTTAGAACAATATAGACGATAGCTCCTGCCGGTACTGCTGGGTGAGTGGATTCTCGTTTCCAAGAAGCTCCAGGATGCCGAGGAAAACCTTGCGTGCTTCTCCATCATGGTAGCGCTTATCCTCTCGTAGGATATCCAGCAGCCCATCCAATGCCGCCGGAAGATTACCGCGCTCAATCAGGCGGATTGACCGGTTGAAGGCGGCGTCCAGCGGATCCTCGGTGGGCGATCCGCCGTTATTCAGCCGGGATAAGGCATTCGCAAGGGGGAGCAGGCTCTGGGCAGTGTTGTACTCCCGGCTGGGAGGGAAGTTCTGCAGGATCGAAAGCGCTTCATCGCTCTCACCCTGGATCAGAAGCGATTTCGCCAGACCCAGGCGCGCAACCGGGTTTTCAGGATTCTTCTCCAATATACTGCGGTATGCCTGCTCGGCGCTGCGCCATTGATTTAACTGATACAGGCTGTTGGATTTTTCCAACGCCAGGTCCAGCTCGTTGGGCACGATGGACCGGATAAAATCTCTCAGGCGTGCCTCGGGGATCAAACCGGTAAATTCAGACATAACTTTACCATCCCGGAAAGCTTTTACAGACGGGATGCTGTGAACTTTGTACTGATTCGCCAGGTTTGGGTTGGCGTCCACATCGACTTTCGCCAGCCGGAATGCCCCGTCAGCCTCCTTTACCAGCTTTTCCAGCAGCGGTCCCAGGGTACGGCAAGGAATGCACCAATCTGCCCAAAAATCGACCACGACCGGCATTTGCTGGGAATACGCCAGCACCTGGAACTCAAAATCGCCTTCACTGACGTTGATGATATTATAGGAAGCCATATTATCGCTCCATAGATTATTGATACTTGAATAATATACCTGATACTGCTTATTGATATGCCGTTAAATCATACCATGAGGTCTTTTTAATGAGAACAAATGGGCGAATTCTTCCAGAAACTTTTACGATTTATTAACAAAATCAGACATTTATACAGGTTGGAATCCGCCATTCATTCCCCCAAATCGGCGCAATCATTCCCCATTATCACCGTCGGTCATTCCCGGTTGCTCGACATCGATCACCTCGCCGTGTAGATTGATGCGCACTTTGAATCCCATCATCCCCATGTAGGCGCGCGCCTCCGCCGGGATGCCGGTCTCCAGCAGAGTGTCGAACTGAGACTCGATCTGCTTGAGCTGGTTTGCCAGCATGGCGACTGAAAAGATATCATCCTGACCGAGCATCTTGGCTGCTTGCTCGCCGACGATGTCTTCGTGTCCTTCGATCATCTGGTGCATCAGTGCCAGCACCTGGCGATCTACCTGCTCCGACGGGATGTGACGGTGGAAGCCATCATCATCAACCACATAGCATGGCTCATCGCCTACATAGGCCATGTCCACTGAACGGTCATTTTCGTCAAATACCAACCCTTCAAACAGTGCTTTGGTTGCCATGGCATTTATGATACCAGAAATATCGAGCGCAAGCCATGCGTTAAAACCAGGTACTCCAATTTAACGGTTTATTCCAAAGGGAGTACCTCAGCTTAGGTCGCCAGATGTTTATGTATCAGCCTGCCAGCTTCCCAAGCATGATAGAGGCGTGAGTTCTGATTACTAATAATCTCTCTTCGGGTGTATACTCTTGCGTGGTTTCAATAACTTTCATCACCAATCAGATCTTGGGGAAATATTAATCTCAGTCAAAATGTATGCGGTATCGAAGCTTGTAAAATCCACCCGTAGACGGGTACTGCTAACTGCATTATTGTTCCTCAGCCTGCTTTCTCTCGTGGCCTTGCTTTTTTCCCCTCGCAGTCATGGCAAGGTTTTTCCACCGGTAGAAAACTTACCCCAAATTCCACTATCAGGCCATCAACGACTGTTGGTGTTAGCGCCGCACAGCGATGACGAGAGCCTGGGTGCAGCCGGTTTGATCCAGGCAGCAAATCGTCTTGGTATTCAGGTGAAGGTGGTTGTCGCTACGAATGGTGATGGCTCCTTATCCGCAACCATGGATGATTTTCGCCGGATCTATCCACGCCCGACTGATTTCATCCGTATGGGAAATCAACGACAAAAGGAAACGCTGGCCGCTATGCAAGTTTTAGGAGTAAATTCCGACCAGTTGGTTTTTTTAAGTTATCCCGACCGAGGGATTTCCCAATTATGGAGTTATCACTGGTCCAAGGGAGACCCATATCGTTCACCTTACAGCCATGCATCGGTCAGTCCATATCCAGTTACCTACGACGCAACGTCGGTCTATGCTGGTGAAGATCTGCTCGCTGATTTGAGCTCGATCCTCGACGATTACCGTCCGGACCTGATCGTTTACCCCCACCCCGATGACTACCATCCTGACCATTGGGCTTTGAGTGCATTTACCCAATTGGCTTTGGCTCTCCAGGAGCAGAAGGATGCATCCTATACGCCTGATGCTTATGCATACCTGGTCCACCGCTCTGATTTCCCAGTTCTAAAAGGTTTGCATCCGACGGCCGGGCTCTACCCACCTACTGCATTAAATCAGCCTACCTATACCTGGAACCAGTTCAGCTTGAGTCAGGAAGATATCCAGCAGAAAGAGGCAGCGGTACTCCAGTATCGTAGCCAGCTACCTTTACTTCATGAGCTTTTACAGAGCTTTGTTCGTAAGAATGAGCTGTATGCACGGGTGGAAGGCGTTGATATGTCAACGCTGGGGGAAGGTAAGATTTACGACCCGATGTCTTGGAAAGATGCTGAAAACAGGGCGGTCGAGCCGGTTCAACTGGATCCGGTCCGGGATGTCATCACCCGATCGATGATCGCTCCGACGGATATCGCTGCGTTGTACGCGTCCCAAGAGGGTCGAGATAATATCCTTGTGTGCGCGGAACTTCGGGGAAAAGCAGTCCCAGAGCTGTTTTACAGCCTGCGAATTTTAGCAATCGGACAGGATGGGATCACCCATCATGTTGCTCGTAACCGGGGTCTACGGAAAGGCTGGGTTCACGCAACATTATCCGGTAGATTTGTTTGTGATCAGGTCAGCCTGGCAGATTTGGGTGAACCGTGGGTGGTATTTCTAGGAGCCGATGTGATGCAAACGGGTGTGGGGATCCTGGACAAAATCGCCTGGCAGCAGGTGAACATCCAGGTTCGGTAAGGCAGGCTATGTCACTGGTGGACGTTCACGATGGTACCCACCCGGGAATTTTCGAAGATCCAACCTGCATCGACGGTGGGGAAATTCACACAACCGTGGCTCATAGGTGTGCCAAAGTTGTGGTGCCAGTAAGTGCCGTGTAAACCGTAGTCTTTGTAGAAATACATTACATAAGGCACATCGGGCAAGTAGTAACCCGGCCCGGACATATCTGCATATCGGTATCTCACATAGATTTTAAATGTCCCCGTGACGGTTGGGTGCAGCCAGGTGCCGGTTGAAACAAGGAATTCACGCATCAGCGTATCTCCCACATAAACATTGGAGCGCTGCGAGCTCAAATCTACATCGATCCACAGCTCATCATCGGACACCCCGGCTGGACGCCCAGGGTATTGGTAGCCGGCAGCTGGTTGTTTCTTCTTTTTCTTCGGCTCGTCCTTTGCCATCGACATCAGGTCGATGATGTACGAACCTTCCTTGCCAACGCTCACGATCCGCTCATCGCTCTGGGCCATCTTCTCGAGGTTCAGTTCATAGGTTCCGGGCGAGACGATCCGGATGGTCTCCACCCGGTCGTACATCTCGATCTCTTTTTTCATCTTCGCTTTCGGTTCAATGACCTCGAGGACTACCTCTTTTGACTCCTCCACGATCTCGCCGATGGACTTCTCCTCGAGCACGTCCTTGTTCAGCTGCTCCTCCTTGACATAGAGGAACTTCTTGTTACCGCAGCTTGCGCACCCTTTCAGGATCTCGGTCGACCCGTCCCTGTATTCCCGCCCGCATTTCGTACACTTGTGCGGCATCTTATCTCACCCGAAGTATTCGAGCATGGTCTCGTACAGGTCTTCCACGTTACGGCCTTCAAGCCCGGAGATCGCGACCACCGGGTGCTGGGGGAATGCGCTGCGGATCCTGCCCGGGGCTGCATCAGGCAAGTCGATCTTGTTGGCCACGATGATCACCGGCAGGTTGCGGGCTTCGATGATCCCGATCATCATGATATTGACCTGCATGAAGGGGTCCAGGCTCGAGTCAAGCATGTAGATGACACCGTTGATATCCTCGCGGAGCCAGTGCATCGCCTCGGCAACGCCCTCGGTCGCCTCCCGTGCACGGATGATCGCCTCTTCCTTCTCCATGCCGAACTCGAGGAACTCGTGGTAATCGACCTTGGTGGTGACCCCCGGTGTGTCGACGATATCGATCGTCACCGTACTGCCGTTTGCCCCGGAGATGACGATGTCTTCCTTCTTCCTTGCCCTGCGGGTCTCGTGCGGGATCTCGCTGACCGGGCCGACAGCATCTCCGGTCCAGTCACGGGCGATACGGTTGGCAAGGGTGGTTTTCCCGGCATTCGGCGGGCCGTAAATGCCGATGCGGGTCCGCTTCTTTTTAAAAAAGCGGGCAAGGAAGCTGGAAAATTTCTTTTTCACTTTGCCCACGGTCTGATAAAATCTCTTCAAACTCCACCTCATTGGCTGCAGAATGTACCGCGGTACAAGGCAGGTACTGTAGTGCTTAGTAATGTATAGAATACGCTCTTTATTATGTTTCTTGTACCGGCCGCACCTCCTCCGCCGAGAGAGCGCTGGTGCGTGCCGGGTGTTTTTCCCCGCGCGGTATTACTGTGACGCATTGCCGTTTGCCAACGCCAAATTGTATTTATACAAAGGAAAGGGAGTATGCTAATTGTAATCATCAGGTACAGCACTTCAAGGAGGTGACTCATGAAAAAGACTACAAACGAAATCCGGTTTGAGACCCGTGTTCCCATCCGTGAGGTGATGAACCGCAAACTGACCACGATCGGCATTGAGGCAACGGTTGCCAAAGCGGCCAAAGCCATGTGCCATGACGCGGTCGGCAGCGTTATCATCCTCGATCACAACAAGCCCATCGGCATTGTGACCGAGGAGGACATTGCCTGCAAAGTG
>Ga0209253_10004739_pt1 | contig 11832 bp, 11 predicted proteins | sample FrelakmetBRP12BR_FD_187145 | JGI IMG/M metagenome (GOLD analysis project Ga0209253, IMG submission 187145) | Freshwater lake sediment microbial communities from the University of Notre Dame, USA, for methane emissions studies - BRP12 BR (SPAdes)... | ecosystem: Environmental > Aquatic >...
TGCGACTCAACGGCAAGCTCTATCTCCTCGCGCCGGGTTGCATCATCCGCGACGATGCCAACCGCAAGATCGTCCACGGTGAGCTGCCTGCCGGCGCCCCGGTGATGTTCCTGCGCGACCCGAACGGCGAGGTTTCCCGAATCTGGGTCCTCACCGCTGACGAGCAGGCAAGCCTCGCCCGCGCTGGCAAGAGATAATCGTCTTCCTTCCCCGCCCCACTTCAGACCGTGGTCGCGAAAGTCTACATCAAGACCTTCGGCTGTCAGATGAACGAGTACGACTCGGGCAAGATGGCAGACCTGATGCGCGCCGCCGACGGCATGGAGACCACCGACAGCCCCGATGCCGCAGATGTCATCCTCTTCAATACGTGCTCGGTCCGCGAGAAGGCGCAGGAGAAGGTCTTTCACGACCTCGGTCGGGTGCGGCATCTGAAGCGCGAGAACCCGTGCCTCCTCATCGGCGTCGGCGGCTGCGTCGCAAGCCAGGAGGGGGCCGCGATCATCGACCGCGCCCCGTATGTTGACCTCGTGTTCGGCCCCCAGACCCTGCACCGTCTGCCCGCGCTGATCGAAGCGCGACGGCGCACCGGACGCACCCAGCTGGATATCTCGTTCCCGGAGATCGAGAAGTTCGACGCACTGCCGCCGCCGCAGGTAAGAGGCGCGAGTGCCTTCGTGTCGATCATGGAAGGCTGCAGCAAGTACTGCTCCTTCTGCGTGGTGCCCTACACCCGTGGCGAGGAAGTCTCCCGCCCTCTCGACAGCTTGCTGGAGGAGGTGGCGGGACTCGCCCTCGGCGGAGTCAAGGAGGTCACCCTGCTCGGCCAGAACGTGAACGCCTATCGCGGACCTATGGCTGAAGGCGAACTCGCAGACTTTGCGCTCCTGCTGGAGTATGTCGCCGCCATTCCCGGCATTGAGCGGATCCGCTTCACGACTTCCCACCCCCGCGAATTCACTCAGCGCCTGATCGATGCGTACGCTGCCCTTCCACAACTCGTTTCCCACGTGCACCTGCCGGTGCAGTCTGGATCCGACCGCGTTCTCGCGGCGATGAAACGGGGCTACACAACCCTCGAGTACAAGTCGATCGTACGGCGTCTGCGCGCCGCGCGGGCGGACCTTTGCCTCTCTTCCGACTTCATCGTCGGTTTCCCCGGCGAAAGCGATGCTGATTTCGAGGCGACCCGGCGTCTCGTGAAGGAGCTCGAGTTCGACACCTCCTTCTCATTCGTCTACAGTCCGCGCCCCGGCACCCCGGCCGCAGACCTGTCCAATCAGGTCGACCGCGAGGTAAGCCTGGCCCGCCTGGGCATGCTGCAGAAGCAGATCGAGCAGCAGGCTCAATCCGTAAGCCGCGCGATGGTCGGCACGGTGCAGCGCGTGCTCGTCGAAGGCCCATCAAGAAAGCGGACGTCCGAGCTCGCTGGCCGGACGGACAACAATCGAGTCGTCAACTTCGCCGGTCCTTCCCGCCTCACCAACCATTTTGTGGACGTGACGATCACGGAGGCGCTGCCCCACTCGCTGCGCGGCAAGGTTCTGGTTCGCGAGTTCGCTTGACTGAGCGCGCGCCGCCTTCGCCCTGCGCACGTCATTCGCGTAGAATCGGGCTGTCGCGGTAACTCCAGTGCCGGCGAGTGGACACCAAGTCTCTCGATATTCACTTCACACCCCTCGACAATCGCCGCCTCGCGAACCTCTGCGGGGCGCTCGACGAGAATATCCGTCAGATCGAGACCGCCTTTGACGTGGCCATCACCCGGCGCGGCGAACGGTTCATCGTGGCCGGTGACGCGAACCAGAGCCGGCTCGCCGCGCACGCCCTCGAGCATTTCTATCGACGCTCCGAACAGCCCCTCTCCGTGGAGGACGTCCAACTGGGATTGGTCGAAGTGGCCCGCCGCAGCGGTGGCCGGATCACGGGAGAGCAAGGACCGGGGTTGCTTACGCGACGGCCAGACCTGCATGGCCGCACAGCGGGGCAGATCGAGTATCTCGAGAACATCCGCGAGCACGACATCACCTTCGGTATCGGTCCGGCTGGCACGGGAAAAACCTACCTTGCGGTCGCGTGCGCGGTGGATGCGCTGGAACGCGAGCAGGTCAAGCGCATCGTCCTCACTCGTCCCGCTGTCGAGGCGGGGGAGCGGCTGGGTTTCCTGCCCGGTGATCTCGCCCAGAAAGTCGACCCCTACCTGCGCCCTTTGTACGACGCGCTGTACGACCTCATGGGGTACGACAAGGTTGGCAAACAGTACGAGCGGGGAACCATCGAAATCGCGCCTCTCGCCTATATGCGGGGACGCACGCTCAATCATTCTTTCGTCATTCTCGATGAAGCGCAGAACACGACCCCCGAGCAAATGAAGATGTTCCTCACCCGGATCGGCTTCGGCACGAAGGCGGTCGTCACCGGCGACGTGACGCAGATCGACCTCGCGCGCGGCCAGAAGAGCGGGCTGATCGCCGCGCACGGCATCCTGCGAGCTGTTCGTGGCATAGCCTTCACCCACTTCACGGCCGACGACGTGGTGCGCAATCCGATCGTGCAGAGAATCGTCAATGCCTACGAGCAGTACGAGCGCGACCAGCAAGCAGACTAAGCTCCGCGTGAGCGTCCAGTACGCGGTCTCCCGCAAGGGGTTGCCGTCGGCCCAGCGCTTCCACGGGTGGGCGAGGGCGGCGCTCGAGCGGCCCGCGCACGTGACGCTGCGAGTCGTCGACGAGGACGAAGGCCGCACGCTCAATCGCAATTACCGCGGCAAGGATTACGCGACCAACGTGCTCACCTTCGTCTACTCGGAGAAAGACCCGCTCGCGGGCGACATCGCCCTCTGCGCGCCGCTCGTGGCGCACGAGGCGAAGGCGCAGTCCATCGCGCTCGACGCCCATTACGCGCATCTTACCGTGCACGGGCTCTTGCATCTCCAGGGGTACGACCACGACAATCAACGCGATGCCGAAGTGATGGAGAAGCACGAGTCGCGCATCGTGGTCGCCCTTGGCTTTGCTGATCCCTATGCGCGGACGTGTGAACCGTGAAAGAGGTCGGCGCGACGAGAATGCGGTGTGCGAGACATATCCGCCCCGGCGTTGCGTGCGTCGCCTCGGCCTGCGTCCACCCCTGATCGTCTATGGAAGAAGAAGCCCCTAAACCGTCGTGGCTCGAACGGATCGGCGCGCTTTTGATGCGCGAGCCCGAGGACCGCGAACAGCTGATGCAGCTGCTGCATTCGGCCTACGACCGCGACTTGCTCGATGCCGACGCGCTCGCGATGATCGAAGGCGTCATGCAGGTATCCGAGATGCAGGCGCGGGACATCATGATTCCGCGGTCGCAGATGGACGTGATCGACATCATGGACTCGCCGGACAAGTTTGTGCCTTTGGTCATCGAGACCGGGCACTCGCGCTTCCCCGTGATCGGCGAGAACAAGGACGACGTGATCGGCATCCTCCTCGCGAAAGACCTTCTGCGCTACTACGCGGGCGAGGAAGAGTTCAATGTGCGCGACATGCTGCGCCCTGCTGTCTTCATCCCCGAGTCAAAGCGACTAAATGTGCTGCTTAAGGACTTCCGCTCGAATCGCAACCACATGGCCATTGTGGTGGACGAGTACGGCGGTGTCGCCGGTCTCGTCACGATCGAGGACGTGCTCGAGCAGATCGTCGGTGAGATCGAAGACGAATACGACTACGACGAGCCAGGCGACAATATCCTGCCAGAAAAGGGTGGGGGATTCCGGGTGAAGGCGATCACCGAGATCGCAGATTTCAACGACGCATTCGGTACGACCTTCAGCGATGAGGACTTCGACACGGTCGGCGGGCTTGTCATCAGCCGCTTCGGACACCTGCCCAAGCGCGGCGAACAAATCGCGATCGATGGCTTGAGTTTCCGCGTGCTGCGTGCCGACAGCCGCCGCTTGCACCTGCTGCGGGTCGAGCGCGTGAAGGAAGGGTAGCGTGGTTGATGTCACGGAGCGGACGCCGTGCGGCCGTCCGCTCCGCGATGTCATCGTAGCCCTCGGGCTCGGCGCGATCACGGTGCTCGGCTTCGCGCCGTTTTACATCTTTCCGCTGCCGGTCCTGACGCTCGCGTGTCTGCTTGGTCTGTGGGAGAGAGCTCGGGCGCATCGCGAACGGTTTTTCTTCGGGTTCGCATGGGGGTTCGGCTGTTTCCTCGGAGGCGTGTCGTGGGTGTACGTCAGCCTGCACACCTTCGGTGCGATGCCGGCGCCGCTCGCCGTGCTGACCACCCTTCTCCTCTGCGCGTTGCTCGCGCTCTTTCCCGCACTGGCCGGCCTTGCGACGGGCGCCCTCGCACCGACCCCGGTTGCCCGTTCGTTGCTCGCCTTCCCGGCATCGTGGACCCTCATCGAGTGGGTCCGCGGCTGGTTCTTTACCGGCTTCCCGTGGCTCGCCGTCGGTTACTCGCAGGCGCCCGCGAGCCCCCTCGCGGGTTTCGCTCCGTTGCTCGGCGTGTACGGCGTCTCGCTCGTGACCGCATTGTCCGCCGGGCTCTTGTACCTCGCGTGGCGCATGCGCAGAAAGAGGTGCGCGGCTGCCTGCATCGCGGCCCTCGTCCTGCTCTGGAGCGGCGGCGCGATTCTGCAGGCGCGCGACTGGACACAGCCCGCCGGCGAACCGGTCAGCGTGAGCCTGATCCAGGGAAACATCCCGCAGGAGATGAAATGGCGAGAAGATCAACTGCGCGCGACCCTCGACACCTATCTGCGCCTCATCCGCTCGACACAATCGAAGCTGATTGTCCTGCCGGAGACGGCCTTGCCGTTGTACTTCCAGGACGTCCCGCCGGAGTATCTCGGGCAGGTGGAGGCCTACGCGCGTGCGATCGGCGCCGACGTGCTGATCGGCCTGCCCGAGTATGGCACCGGCAAGGACGAATACTTCAACAGCGTGATCACGTTCGGCGCCTCGCCGCGGCAGGTTTATCGCAAGCACCATCTGGTGCCGTTCGGCGAGTTCGTGCCGCTGAAAGCGCTGCTCGGATGGTTCGTCGAGGCGGTCGCGATCCCCTTGCTCGACTTCTCTCGCGGGCCGCTTGGCCAGCCGCCGCTAGCGGTCGCCGGCCAGAAAGTGGCCGTGAACATCTGCTACGAGGATCTCTTCGGAGAAGAGATCATCCGCCAGTTGCCGGAGGCCACGATCCTCGTGAACGTGAGCAACGTCGCCTGGTTCGGCGAGTCGCTCGCGCCCGCCCAGCACCTGCAGATCAGCCAGATGCGCGCACTCGAAGCCGGGCGTCCGATGCTGCGCGCAACCAATACCGGTATGACAGCCGTGATCGACCCGCGCGGCCGCGTCGAGGCCATGGCAAAGCCGTTCACCGAGGCCATCGTGCGCGCTGACGTGCAAGGCTTTGCGGGCGCAACGCCATTCGTGCGGCTTGGCAATCAGGGCGCGGTCCTGCTCGCCATCGCACTTGCCCTCGCGGCCCTCGTCATTAGGCTGCGGGAACGTCCTCGGCATCGATCTGCGCAGCAACGATATCCGCTTCGTTGAGGACTGGAATAGGTGCCGCTGGAAGGCCGTACAAAACGAGTGGCTCCGCAGCCTGCCATGGGTTTACCTGAAAGGGATTGCGACCGCCCTGCGTCAGCTCCGGGGCTTGCTGACCGAGTGCGGGCCAGCGTTCGAGGATTCCTTGACTCGGATCAAGCTCGATGCGCGAAAATGCGCCTTGTAAGAAGAGGACAACACAACGGCGATGGCGGCTCCCCCTCCCTGGCACCTTGCGGGTGACGGTTACATCTGGCTGTTCAAGTTCCCTCGCGACTTCGTCGAACACTACGGTTTTCTGGCGGAGTGGCAGCGCTCCGCACTGCGGTTGACATTGGGCGCCGTGATGCTGATCGATTATCGGCAGAGCAATGTCGGCCCCTATCGTGAGCTGCTGTTTATTCCGGGACAGCTGAAGCTCGCCGGCCAGCGTGTCTTCTCGATCTCCAAGGCCTATGTCAGCACCAGCGACAGCGTCGTGAACGGCATCGAGAACTGGGGCATTCCGAAGCAGTTGGCGACCTTTGAGCGCATGACCAGCCCGGATGGGGGCGAGCGGTTCGGGGTTGCCCTGGACGGACGCGCGTTTTTCACTGCGCGCCTCGAGCCGTTCGGGCCGCGCTTTCCCGTGAGCTCGGAGCTGATTCCTCTGACCGTCGGCCAGGAAAGGCGCGGCGACTTGCTCATCACTCGCTCGACAGCTTCCGGTACGGGTCGCCCGTGCCGCACGCGCGAGCTGCAAGTGGCGGCGCCGTGTTTTCCCGATGTCTCGAAGCTCAAGCCCATCACTGCGCTTGCGGTACAGGACCTTTGCATGACGTTCCCCCTACCGCAGATCGTGCCCGGTTTCTTCGGTTCGGTTCGATCACCCTGACGCGCTGGCGGCGCACAGGGCGCCGGCTTTGCAGACCCGCGAGGAATGCGTTCTTTGCCCCGGTCGCGGGGGCGCCGGTAGAATTGCGGCTTTGTCCTCGCCACTGTCGTCGATGCTCACTTTCCAGCAGATTATCCTGCGCCTGCAGGCATTCTGGGATCAGCAGGGCTGTGCCCTCCTGCAGCCCTACGACATGGAGATGGGCGCGGGCACGTTCCACACCGCGACGTTCCTGCGCGCCATCGGTCCGGAACCCTGGAAGGCGGCCTATGTCCAGCCTTCGCGCCGCCCCAAGGACGGGCGGTACGGGGAGAACCCCAACCGCCTTCAGCACTACTACCAGTATCAGGTGGTGCTGAAACCGTCGCCGCCCGATATCCAGGATCTTTACCTCAGGTCCCTCGACATGCTCGGCATCGATCCGCACCAGAACGACATCCGCTTCGTCGAGGACGACTGGGAGTCCCCCACCCTGGGTGCGTGGGGGCTCGGATGGGAAGTCTGGCTGAACGGCATGGAAGTGACCCAGTTCACGTATTTCCAGGAGGTCGGAAGCCTCCCCTGCAAGCCGGTGCTGGGCGAGATCACCTACGGGCTGGAGCGGCTCGCCATGTACCTGCAGGGCGTCGAGAACGTCTTCGATCTCGTCTGGACCGAAGGACTCACCTATCGCGACGTCTATCACCAGAACGAGGTAGAGCAGTCGACCTACAACTTCGAGAAGAGCAATGTGCCGCTGCTATTCCGGCAATTCAACGAGTACGAACTGGAGGCGAAGCGCTTGCTGGAAGACGGACTGCCGCTGCCCGGTTACGAGATGGTGGTGAAGTGCTCCCACACGTTCAACTTGCTCGATGCCCGCGGCGCCATATCCGTCACCGAGCGCGCGGCGTACATCGGTCGCGTGCGCACCTTGGCGCGAATGGTCGCCCAGGCCTACTACGACTCCCGCGAAGCGCTTGGTTTCCCGATGTGTGTCACCGCCGGGGCCGCCGCCTAAACCGTTGGAAGCACAACGATGACCGATACGGTGCTGGTCGAACTCCTCACCGAGGAGTTGCCGCCCAAGTCTTTGGAGAGACTCGCGTCCACCTTTGCGCACAACGTGAAGGAACGACTCTTCGAAGCGACACTCCGCGCAGCCGAAGGTGGTGTGACCGCGTTTGCGACGCCGCGGCGCCTGGCGGTTCTCATCCCGGGGGTGCGGGCCATGCAGCCGGAGCGGACGATCGAGCGCAAGGGACCGGCGGTCGCCTCCGGGTTGGACAAGGAGGGCAGACCGACCCAGGCGCTGCTCGGATTCGCCCGATCGTGCGGCACGGTGCCCGAGGCCCTGGAGCGCCAGTCAGACGGCAAGGCGGAGTATTTCGTCTTCCGTTCCCGTAAGGCCGGTGAATCGCTGGATCAGCACCTCGAGCGCATCGTTCGCGAGAGCGTGAAGGCGCTGCCCATCCCGAAGCTCATGCGGTGGGGCGAGTCCGACGTCGAATTCGCGCGCCCGGTGCATGGGCTTGTCATGCTGCATGGAAGCCGGGTCGTTCCGGGCCGGGTGCTCGGCAGGGACAGCGGAAACCGCACCCAGGGCCATCGGTTCATGAGCCGCGGCGAACTGGAAGTGCACCACGCCTCAGAGTACGAGGCGACGCTGGAACGCGAAGGCAAGGTGGTCGCGAACTTCGGGAAGCGCCGCGAGACGATCGTGCGGCGCCTGGTCGAAGCCGCATCGACCCTGGGGGCATCCCTGCACCTCGAGGAGCGGGAAGCTCTGCTTGACGAGGTCACCGCGCTCGTCGAATGGCCCGCTGTATACGTCGGCGAATTCGAGCGGGCATTCCTGGCCGTACCCCAGGAATGCCTCATTCTCACGATGCAGCAGAACCAGAAGTACTTCCCGCTCTTCGACGCGCGGGGAAAGCTGCTGCCTAAGTTCCTCATCGTGAGCAACCTGGAAGTCGCAGATCCCTCCGCGATCATCGACGGCAACCAGCGCGTGGTGCGACCGCGCCTCGCAGACGCCCGTTTCTTTTTCGACCAGGACCGGAAGCAGAAGCTCGAGGCGCGGGTTCCGCAGCTCGGGACCGTTGTCTTCCACAACCAGCTCGGCACGCAGCGGGATCGTGTGCAGCGGATCACCAAGACCGCCACCGTCATCGCTGAACGCCTCGGCGCGAACGCCGGGCACGCGGAACGCGCGGCGCACCTCTGCAAGGCCGACCTGCTCACCGGGATGGTGGGAGAGTTTCCCGAGCTGCAGGGCATCATGGGCGCCTACTACGCTCGGCACGACGGCGAACCGGAGCCTGTCGCGAGGGCGATCGAGGCGCACTACCAGCCGCGGTTTGCCAACGACACGCTCCCGAGCGACAGCGTCGCTGCGTCGGTCGCCCTTGCAGACAAGCTCGATACGCTGGTCGGCATCTTCGGAATTGGTCTCGCCCCCAGCGGCGACAAGGACCCGTTCGCGCTGCGCCGCCATGGACTCGGCGTGCTGCGCATCCTTTTCGAGCGGGCGCTGCCGCTGGATCTCATGGATCTGCTCCTGCTCGCGAAGAGCCAGTTCCCCGCCGAAGTTCTTGCGGACAGCGTCGCCGTGGACGTGCACCAGTTTATGCTCGAGCGTCTGCGCAACTACCTGCGGGAACGAGGCTTCGAAGTATCCGAGATCGACGCGGTGGCAAGCCAGCGCCCCACCCGCATCGACCTGGTTCAGCCGCGTCTTGAAGCCGTGAGGAGCTTCCGGCGGTTGCCGGAGTCCGAGAGCCTCGCCGTGGCGAACAAACGCATTGGGAACATCCTCAAGAAGACTACGGCACCGGACGGTCCAGCCGAGTTAGCCCTGCTCGCGGAACCTGCAGAGAAAGCGCTCTTCGAGGCGCTAACCCGCTTGGAGCCAGAGGTGGCGAGCCTGATCGCGAACGAGGACTACGACGCTGCGCTGCGGCTGCTCGCGACTGCCCGCGAGCCCGTCGATCGCTTCTTCGACGAGGTGCTGGTGATGTGCGACGAGCCGCTCCTCCGCGCAAACCGTCTCGCCTTGCTAAAGCAGCTCGGTGACCTCATGAACCAGGTCGCGGATATCTCGAAGCTCGCGGCGTAGCGCGAGCCGTGAAAGGTAACGGAGAAGGGTACAATCCGCCTGGTCGGTCCCCGATTCGTTGTCACCGATCCCGTTTCCCGCATGAAGCTTGTCATCCTCGACCGCGACGGCGTCATCAACTTTGACAGCGCCCAGTTCATCAAGACGCCGGCGGAGTGGAAGCCCATTCCGGGCAGCCTGGAAGCGATTGCGCGGTTGACCCAGGGGGGATACCGGGTCGTGGTCGCGTCCAACCAGTCTGGCGTCGGTCGAGGCTTGCTCGACATGAGCACCCTCAACGAAATCAACGGCAAGATGCACAAGGCGCTGGCCGTCGTGGGCGGCCGGATCGACGCGGTCTTCTACTGCCCGCATGCCAACGACGCCGACTGCGAGTGTCGCAAGCCGAAACCAGGCATGCTCCAGGAAATTGCGCGCCGGTTCAACATCGACCTCGCCGGGGTGGCCTGCGTCGGCGACTCCCTGCGGGACCTCGAGGCCGCCCGCGCGGTTGGCGCGAGGCCGTATCTCGTACTCACGGGCAAGGGTGCGAAAACCGCCGAAACGGGCGGATTGCCGGAGGGTACCATCGTCGTCGAGGATCTCGGCGCCGCGGTCGATCGCATTCTCGCGGCATGAGGCGGGCTGTCGCTATCCTGCGCTCGATCTTCTACCTGCTCCTCCAGGCGATCATCACGCCCCCTTTCGCGCTCGTGGCGCTCGCCACGTTTCCGCTCCCGCCGCTTGGTCGGTACCGCATCATCAGCTACTGGGCGAAGACCATGATCTGGCTCGCGCGCGTCGTGCTCGGGATTCGCTACGATGTCTGGGGACGCGAGAACATCCCCTCAAGGCCAAGCATCATCATGCCAAAGCACCAGTCCGCGTGGGAGACCATGGTGCTCCAGGTGCTGTTCCCGCCCCATGTGTACGTGGTCAAGCGGGAGCTCCTGCGCATCCCGTTTTTCGGCTGGGGGCTCGCCTTGACGTCGCCGATTGCAATCGACCGGGCAGCGGGCATGCGCAGCATCAAACAGACGCTCAATCAGGGCAGGGAGCGACTCGCCCAGGGCTTCTCGGTCGTCATCTTTCCGGAGGGGACGCGAACCGCACCGGGCGAGCGCGGGAAGTACCAGCCAGGAGGTGCCTGGCTCGCCTGCAAGACGGGTGCGCCGGTCGTACCCGTTGCCCACAACGCCGGGGAACTGTGGGGCCGGAATGCGCTGATCCGCCATCCCGGCGTGGTCACGCTGGTGATTGGGGCGCCCATCGACCCGCGCAGCCTCGAGCCGGAGGAGCTGAACCGTTGCGTCGAAGAGTGGATTGAGGGACAGATGAACCGCATCACCGGCACCGCGGCGGCGGCAGCGTGAAAGCACCGGGGCACAGCGAAGAGAGTCGGACCGTCCACCTCGGCGACGCCGAGGTGAGCTTCCGGCTGCGCCGCAGCGCTCGCCGCCGGAGCGTCAGCCTGCACATCGACGAACAGGGTCTAACGGTCAGTGTGCCGTGGCGGTATCCCGAGCAGCGTTTGCAGACCGTCCTCCGTGACGCGGAAAATTGGGTGCTGAGGCGCCTCGCCACCTGGGCGGACCAGCGTCCCGCTCCGATCGCGTGGCGCACGGGAGATGTCCTGCACTACCGCGGTGGAACGCTCCTGCTGGAAGTTGCCATGGCCGCGGGTCGACCGCGCGTCGAACGCCTGCATAACCGGTTGTTGCTGGCGGTGCCGAACCCCGGGGATGTGGCAAGCGTGCAGAAGCTCGCCATGCGATGGCTACGCACTCAGGCGCTGCAGGTGTTCGCGGAGCATGCCGGGCGCCTGGCACCTCTCATGGGCGTGGCCGCGCCACGGATCTTTCTCTCGAACGCCCGTACCCGCTGGGCGAGTTGCAACGCGGATGGCTCCATCCGCGTGAACTGGCGTCTCGTTCAGGCGCGGGAGGCGCTCATCGAGTACGTCATCGTCCATGAACTCGCCCACTTCCACGAAATGAATCACGGGCCTCGCTTCTGGAGCCACGTGGGGCGTCTGTGTCCGGACCACCGAGCACGCCGCGCGGAGCTCAACGAGACCGGCCGCCGCCTGCTGCTCCTGCCAGCGCCCTGAGCCGCAGGTGCGCCGACGTATAATGCCGCGCATGCCGTGGTCCGTTTCGCGTTCGCTCGCCACTCTGCTCGTTGCCCTCCTCGCGTCGGGCTGCGGGATCAAAGGGCCGCTATACCTCGCAACACCGGAACAGAAGGCGCGAGCGGAGGAGCGCAAGCAGCGGCGCGAGGCTGCAGCGCTGCGGGACGCAACGCCTCCAGCGGCCGGCGGCCAGAGCCAGGGTGAGCCGGCCGCCCGTGGCGCG
>Ga0209253_10004742_pt1 | contig 11831 bp, 10 predicted proteins | sample FrelakmetBRP12BR_FD_187145 | JGI IMG/M metagenome (GOLD analysis project Ga0209253, IMG submission 187145) | Freshwater lake sediment microbial communities from the University of Notre Dame, USA, for methane emissions studies - BRP12 BR (SPAdes)... | ecosystem: Environmental > Aquatic >...
GCCCTGCGGGTAAGCTGGCAGCAGCTCCCGGACCGGTTTGCCCTTGATCTGCCTGGCGGTCACACCCAAAATCCGTTCCGCGGCCGGGTTCAGGCTGACAACCCGTCCCTCCGGATCCAGCACCAGCATGCCGGCATGCAGCTGCTGGATGGCAGTCTGGCGTGCCAGGGAAACCGGATCGAAGATGCGGAAGCCGAACAGGGCGATGGCATACAACAGGAATTCAAACGCGAACGGGGGCACGTCAAAGGGCAGGGCCGTTGGGAGCACCCGGGCTGCTTCCAGTCCGTAGAGCACGCGCCCCCCCCACCAGGCCGCTCAGCATGATCACCACCGGCCAGCGGTGCTGTGGGCTGCGCCGGAAGAGCCAGGCAAAGACCATGAAATTCAGGATGGCCAGCCCATATCCAAAAAGGACCAATAACCAGTTGCCCGGGCCGCGCAGTGGGATGACCCTGCCCTCATACGCGAACCCACGCCATGCCAGATGAGTGAGATTGTTTGTAACGATCATTCCCAGGCCCAGCAGGCTTGGAATGGACAGCAGGGCCAGGTTGCGGCGCGTCAGCCAGCGCCCGGGCCAGGCATATTCCAGGACAAAACAGGTGATGACGGTGGCAAGGGGTACCTGGCAGGCGCCCTGGAACTTGAACCAGAAGATCTTTGTTCCAAGATCCACCGCCGCAGCTTCCATACCAGAGCCGGCCGTCCACAGTGCGGCGAACAGGCAGCCGATCATGAACGGCAGCGCACCCGCCACGCCCCGCTGGCGTCCGCTGTAGATGGACAGCGCGATCAGCAGCAGGACCGTCAAGAATGACGGCCAGATGGTGGGTGTGTAGGCGTAGTTCCAGGTCATAAATGACTCCCTAATGCCAGGGGCGGTTTAAAGGTTGACAATTCGGAAAGAGAATTTGACTGGATAAAGCTCTCTACGTAATTTGATTGTATATTAATCCCGGATCAGCGTCAATCAAGGTGAGAGCTAAAAGTCTGCACCCCTTGACATTTTCGCACAAATGTTCTAAAATACTGCCAGACACGGGACGGCTTATGATTTTCCCGTGATTCTTATCTCGCCCCCTTTAGAGGGTCGCGCCCCCCGCCAGGAGGATCGAGGCAGCCTTCTCATGCCCGCCTGTCCCTACCCCTTCTTTTTTCTCCTTTTTCCCCTCGTACCCATCGTGGTTTTACTTGCAATCCACAATCATCGATCAAAAATCCTCAATCTCCTATTCCCACCCCTATTCGTTTTTTTTTTCGATAAGCGGAACGAATACATCACCCACATCACCCCTTCCAAGAGCATTTCTTACCCCTCACCCCCTATCCCTTCTCACTCCTCCATCCACAACCCTCCGGTGGCCTCCATCCAATCGGCGATCTTTTCCACTGCATAAGGGATATCGTTATCCGAGATGTCCAGCTCCAGCCTGGGCAGGATCGATTCACCCACCAGCCGCTTCATCAACTCCTGTTCGCGTACAAAGATTTGCAGATCATCATACTGGGATGGTTTCCCGGAGACCTTCAGCCGCTCCGCCCGTGCCGCCGCAAAAGATTCAGGCGAACGCTTCAGGAAAACCAGCCGGAAGTTAAGCGGCAGCAGGCGCTGCTCCAGCCAGCCGAAGTCGTAATCCTTGCCATAGGCCTGGAGTTGAAAGGCACGCGTGGAGATGTGGAAACGGTCCACGATCCAGGAGTAATAGCGCTGGAGCTCGAACAGGCGCAGCCATGCCGCGTAGGTCTCCATCGCCTGGGTCTCTTCCCGCGGCTCGAAGTTGATCGGTCCGCGCCCCCAGGGGTAATTGGTAAATGCGCACCATTCGGCCGAAATGAGCGGGGAAGGATAGCGGTACTTGCGCGGCCCGACGATGCGAGGATGCTCGTTGAGCGCAAAGGCGATATCAGTCTTGAAGGTCAGGCGGGTGCCTTCCAGGATGATCTTGGGTGTGAGTTTGTTTCCCATGGCTCAAATTATAAACTGCGCAGTCAGAATCTCATAATTCCTAAAGTATGGTGGGAAATTCACCACGCCTATACCTGCCTGCCCTGGCGCAGGCAGGCCAGGGCGGTACCGGCGCAGGCAGATGAACACACCTGTACCTGCCTGCCCTGGCGCAGGCAGATAAATTGGATTTGGATGCTTTTCGTTGAGGCTTTTTCCAAAAATCATTGTTCATCCGCGTTCATCTGTGGTTGGTTTTGACGTAGCAACCCTTTCATAGAGTGATTTCGTAGGCTGTACATAATGTGGTATCATGCTGCCACTACAGGTATGTCTTATGGATGACAAAATCACCATCATCGAAGGTCCCCCGCCCGTTTTCGAGCCCGTCCAGGAGGCCTGGGCGCTGGGTCTCGGCGAAGGGCCGCGCCTGCCGCTAACCCTGTTGACCCGTCTGCGCACGTTCAACGGCCCGGCGCTGGTGGAACGCTGTTACCGACGCTGGCACGCCAACCAGCCGATCCACCTGGAGTATCGCAATGACCTGGGCCTGGAGGAACAGGCTCCCATCGTGGCGGCGCGCTCGGTCGAAACAGACGACGGGCACGTGCTGCTGCTGTGGGTCCAGTTGGACCCCCAAAAAGTCCGGCTTGAGCTTGACTCGGGGGAGGATGAAGAGCCGGGAGATGATGATCCTTCGTGAGAGAGAATCATGGTCCGGGTTCCCGGGCCATGATTCTTTGTATCCATCCGAAAATTCCAGAGCAACTCGTTTTTTGAGTGTGTGCGTCGAAGCTCAACGCGCTCAAAATGCAGAATAGCTATAATCTTCGGATAGGCTCTTAATCTTGATTGTGAGTTTCATCACATTAATCATGGGGATGTATGGTTTTCGTCATATTGACTCCCGGCCTCAAATCGTGTACCTTTAAGTTGTTAGACAACCCAGAATTGCCTATGCAACGATCCTCCACATAAAAACCACACAAAGCGGGCTCCCTGTCTGGGATGCCCGCATACATTTTCACCAGTCTTTAACCAAATCATTATTAGGAGAAAAACAATGGCTGAAAAGTTCAATGAATTCGAAATGGCGCAGAAACAGTTCGATCATGTTGCCAAACTGCTTAACCTGGACCCTGAAGTGGCCGAAGTGCTGCGCTGGCCGATGCGCGAGTACCATTTCCGCATCCCGGTGCGCATGGACGATGGCACCATCAAGGTCTTTGAAGGCTTCCGCGTCCAGCATAACGATGCGCGCGGCCCCAACAAGGGCGGCATCCGCTTCCACCCGGCTGAGACCTTTGACATGGTGCGCGCCCTGGCAACCTGGATGACCTGGAAATGCGCCGTAGCCGACATCCCGCTGGGCGGTGGCAAGGGCGGCATCATTGTCGATCCGGCTGCGCTCACCGTCAACGAAAAAGAGCGCCTGTGCCGCGGTTGGGTCCAGAAGATGTGGAAGAACATCGGCCCACGCCAGGATGTCCCGGCTCCGGACGTCGGGACCACTCCCCAGATGATGGGCTGGATGATGGACGAGTATTCCCAACTCATCGGCCAGTATACCCCGGGTGTGTTCACCGGCAAGCCCCTGGGTGGCGGCGGTTCAGCAGGCCGCACCGAGGCCACCGGCTACGGCGTGGTTTACAGCATTCGTGAGGCTATGAAATACCTCAAGATCGATCCGAAGAAATCCGTGGCTGCCATGCAGGGCTTCGGCAATGTGACTCAGTATGCTTCCATCGGCTTCATCGAAATGCTGGGTGGCACGGTCGCATGCGTCTCCTGCTGGGACCGCACTGACAAGCAGGCTTATACCTACAGCAAGGAAGGCGGCATCGACCCGCACTTCCTGATGAGTATTACCGATCAATATGGCACCATCGATAAGAAAGCTGCCGAGCAGGCCGGTTACCTGGTCGAGGATGGCAACGCCTGGATCGCCAAGGAAGTCGACGTTCTCATGCCGGGTGCCCTCTCCGGCACCATCAACGACGAGACCGTCAAAAAGATTTCCAAGCGTGTCAAGATTATCGCCGAAGGCGCCAACGGTCCCTGCACCCCCGAGGCGGATGAATTCTTCGCCAGGAATAACATCTTCGACATCCCGGACTTCCTGTGCAACGCCGGCGGCGTGACCTGCTCGTATTTCGAATCGGTCCAGAACGACGCCAATTATTACTGGTCGAAAGAAGAGGTTCTGGAGAAACTAGACCAGAAAATGACTGTTGCCTTCCATGCAGTGCTCGATATGTCCATCCAGCAAAACGTCCCCATGCGCGATGCAGCTTACATGGTGGCCATTGACCGTGTTGCCAAGGCCATGCAACTGCGCGGCTGGGTATAAATCCTTTTGGAGCCGACCATACAGGGACGCCAGGATACGCCTGGCGTCCCTGTTGTTGTATAATAAGCTTAAAGATAGCGAGAATGCAATATGAGTTTTCCAGAGGAACAGCCCAAACCAGAAGATACTTCCTCACCGGAAGAAATCCCACCCACGGAAGAGACTGTCCTTGAAGAGGATATTCTGCCGGAAGGATTCACACCGCTTGACAGGAATTCCCGGCTGCCACGCGCCCGCCGAAGACGGGCGCGACGCATGCTGGTTCCGCCCAGCGCAGGTGAGCGTGCTGCCCTCATGGACAGTCTGGCCCGGCGAGCTTCCCCCTCCTTCGAATTCTTCCTGTTTGCCTTTTTTGGTGGGATCATTTTGGGCGGCGCCTACCTGTTGGATTCCCCGGCCTTGCTCCTGCTGGGAATACTCGTTGCGCCTTTGTTGACGCCTTGGGTGGGCCTGACATTGGCAATTCAGACAGGTTCATGGCGTTTCTTTTTCCTGACCCTGGCCAGTCTGCTGGTCGCCAGTCTGCTGGTATTTTTCAGCGGGGTTCTGGCCGGGTGGGCCGGGCACCTCTGGCTGCCCCTGCCACTCTTTCATGCCAACATTCATTCCCACCTGTGGTGGCCGGATCTATTCCTGGTGATGTTGGGGGCGGTTCTGCTGACAATCTCGTTCACCCGTTCCGAAAATAAGCCAATCCTGCCGAGTATCATGCTTGCATACGGGTTGTTCCTGCCGCTCAGTGCGGGAGGCGTTGGGATGGGGATTGGTGATGCACGTATCTGGCCCTATGGTGTATTGGTTTTCCTCGTCCACCTGGCATTGGCCATGCTGGTCAGTGGCATTGCGTTGGCCGCCATGCACTTCAAACCTGCCAAAAAAGGCGGATATCTGCTCCCGATCATGCTTGGCTTGCTCTCCCTGGCAGCCTTGTTCTATTTCACAGGATTGATAGATGTTGTTCGGGATAAAATCATCGCGACCCGCCGGTCTGCACCAACACCCACCATCCTTGTCTTACCTTCCATGACACCGATAGCAACGCGCCCCCCTGACCCAACTTCCACATTTACTCCGAGCAGCACACCCCAGCAGCCTACTATTACTCCTACCCCCCATCCGACTCCCTCCTATGCAATTATTACTGCTCCCCCAGATTATCTAGGAGCCAATCTCCGATCTGAGCCAGGCGGCGGGACAGTACTTACTGTTTTAAATAACGGTATCATCGTTCAGGTTCTGCCAGAAATACAGACTGCCGCCGATGGCACAAACTGGGTACACGTTGTATGGAATAATCTCGATGGTTGGGTTCTGTCAACTGTCCTCACCGCAACCACGCAGACGCCTCCCCCAACTTTCAAACCCACCCCCTGATATCGCCTGTGTTCTGCCTCACCAAGGCAATTTCCTTAGAGGAGTTTTTTTATGACCATTCATTTTGGCACGGACGGCTGGCGCGCAGTGATCTCGGACACATTCACTTTCGCCAACCTGCGCATGCTCAGCCAGGCCATTGCCGATGCCGTGGCATCCGAGAGCTGGGATAAATCAGGCAATGGCGGCCCCGTTCCGGACCCTAAAAAATTTGTGGTTGGCTTCGATACACGCTTCCTCTCCGACCGGTATGCGGGCGAAGTTGCACGTGTCCTGGCGGCCAATGGTTTTAAAGTCTATCTGACGCAGGGGGACGCTCCCACACCGGCCGTCTCGTATGCGGTTAAAAATCTTAACGCCATTGCCGGGGTAATGATCACTGCATCTCACAATGCCCCGCGTTACAACGGGGTCAAGCTCAAGGCCTCTTATGGAGGCTCGGCGCTGAACGATCAATGCCACCGGGTGGAAGTTTACCTTAACGATAATGAAGAACGGGCGCGCGGCCCCAACCTGATGGATTTTGATGTCGCACGCGAAAAAGGCCTCATCCAAAAGTTCAATCCGCTGCCGGCTTATTTTGATCATTTACGCACATTGATTAATTGCGACGTGATTGCCGAAAACCCGCAACATTTCGTCGTGGATTCCATGTACGGTTCCGGGCGTGGTGTGATCAAATCCTTTCTGCAAGGGACAGGCTGCGAGATTACTGAGATCCGCGGGGAAATGAACCCGGGCTTCGGAAACATCCACCCGGAACCAATTGCCATATATCTGGGCGCATTGGCCGGTGCAATCGGCTCGGGGATGGGGAATTTTGGCGTAACCACCGATGGTGACGCGGATCGGATCGGTGCCATGGACGAGCATAGCGCCTTCGTGGATCCGCATAAAATCATGGCGCTGGCTTTACAATACCTGGTGGAGATACGCGGCTGGAACGGTGCGGTGGTAAGAACTGTCTCGACCACGCGTATGATCGACCGATTGTGCCAGCGCTATGGCTTAAAACTCTTCGAGACACCCGTGGGATTCAACCATATCGCCGACCATATGATGACCCAGGATGTACTCATCGGCGGCGAGGAGTCGGGCGGCATTTCTTTCAAAGGGCATATCCCTGAAGGCGATGGCCCGATCATGGGATTACTATTGGTTGAAATCATCGCGGCGGCGCACAAATCACTGCACAACCTGGTGGAAGAATTGCTCGCAGATGTCGGACCGGCCTTCTACGAGCGCACTGACCTGCGCTTGCACCATCCGGTTGCCAAATCCGAGATGACCGACTATTTGATCAAAAAGGCCCCGGCGGAGATCGGCGAACAAAAAGTGGCCGAAGTCAGCAACATCGATGGGGTCAAATACATTATGGCAGATGACTCCTGGCTGCTTATCCGGCCCTCTGGTACCGAACCTGTGTTGCGCGTTTATGCCGAAGGCCGCGACCGCGCGATGGTCAAATCCCTGCTGGAATACGGAAAAACAATCGCCGCCAGCGTAACATAGCCTGGTCAGGCAAAAATCCGTCTGGGAATTCTGCTCAACCGGCTTTCCCCCGGTTTCATTTATCCTGTTAATTACCGCAGAACCTCCAGATTGGCAAGCGGGAGCAGGATTTGTTCTCCTGAATCCAACCTCACCTCCGCAGCCGCCACCCGCAATCCGCTGGGCATGGTCACCAATCCGGGCCGTAAACTGACCAGGGTCCCGACCTCCCCGGCGTGGGGAGCCCGCGTCAGGCGGATCGTCTGGTCAGGCGCGAACGATTCCACGTCAATCGGCGGAGGCGGTTCCAGTGGCACTGTCAAAGGGACATAAATTTCGGGCCGTACACCAGTATGCCGGTCAAACGGCTCGGCATTGAGGGTCGTTTCACGCCTGGCATTGGCGGTGAGCAGTTTGAAGGCTGTGTTATTCATTGGCCGCTTTCCAAAACCATCCAAAACGATGATTGGATAATTAACCCGGCATGCCAGTGGGATGAGCACGGGAGACATGCTGCCCAGAATGATGCCACGCACGAGAAGATCATTGGCTGCCTGTAATGCCGCCGGATCACTGCATGTTCCCGCCATCAACACCGAGCCACGCAAGCTGCCAACCAACTGTCTGGGAATCAGGGATTCCCCCGGTAAAAAGTGCATTGGTATCATTAAACCGAAATCCATCCGTCCATTTCCCCAGATTCCCTGGATAAGGGCGCCTTTGAATTTAATCTCCACGCCACGGTTTGAAACTACGCGCGTCACAATCCCTGGAATACCGGCCTGCAATTCAATCGTATCCTCGCTGACTTCCATCAGAATCTTGCCGGCCTCGACAATTATCACTCGCCCACTGCATGGGGCCTGGATGTCATGATGAAAGCGTCCTACTCCCTTGGTAATCACCCGCCCCTTGGGAATTGTTTCTCCCACATAGACGTGGATCAGATCCCGTGCTGCATCTGACCGGAGACCCAGCATACCTGCCACATCAAGTAGAAGGTGCTCGGATGCAATACTGGTCACAGCCAATACATCCAGCGGATTGACCTTCTGTTCCAGCCGAACATTGATGCGACCTGGCACTGGCAACAGTCGTTCGCGCCGGAAAGTAGTCAGTGGGAGGATATGCGTTACAGGAGCCAGCATTGAATATTTACCCTCCCAGCGTATGCAACCATTTTTCAAGATTTTCCCGCCGGCGGGTCGTCTCTTCGGGTAAACGCAACGGGCGGCCGCGCGCGTCAAATACCACACCCAGTTCAGTGCCTAAAACGGGAAGGCCATCGTTGTGGGTAATTCCAGGGCCAAGACCTATATCGGTCTGACGCGATGGTTGAAGATATAAACGGCCTGATTGTCCAATCCGCAGGGGCAATATTTCCAGAGCGCCCTGATTGACAACGATGCGGGTTTCACTTCCATTCTGATAAACCAGACGTCCTGTCAGGATGGGCAGGCCGGTTTGGACACTGGTATAAGGTGCGACTAGGGTTGCCAATCTAAGGAAAACGTCTGATTCCAATATCTGAACGGAAAGAATGGCCTTACGGCTTGCAGCCGCTCCTAAAGCTGGCAATAGGTTGTTCTGGTCCAAAATAATGGTGGTAATACCAACCGGCTGGATGGCATCCAGGAGGATGAGCAGGCTCTGTCCGAGAGTGGGGGCATGCGTTATGGCACTCCCGCATGCGAGAATGCGATCGAAATAGGGGGCCAAACCGGGAGCTGCACGAAGGGCATGCTGAGGAAAATCCCTGGAAAGATTGTTAAATGCCACCGACAAGGATTGGCGTGCCAGCGCTTGTTCGATAATCAAATCTTCGGGGGTGGCAGGGAGGCTGGCGGGGTAGATGGATTTTTGATAGAGATACTCAAGAACGGTTTCGGGAGGGACATCCAGCGGGATCCATTTCAGGATTTCATTCAAACTGGCATCGCGGAGAAGGTCGGCAAGACTTTCTCCGAACCCCGATTGGGGATAGACTCCCAGGGTAAGTTCTTCACCGAAAGCCGCGGCCACAGTAGTGGCAGCCGCACCCAGGTCGACACCAAGAATACCTCTACCCTGATCACATATCCGGCTGAGCAGACGGATCATACGGCCCTCAGCATAGGCTGTCGGCATCAAGGTATCTCCAGCCCAGGCATTAAGTTCATCCATGCCGCTCATTTGACTCCGACGGACTTGGGTGTAGAGCTTGGCCAGGGCTAATTGCGCAGGCGGGAGGTTCTCGGTTTCAAGAGCGGGGCGGATATTAGGGCTGATGCTCAAGGAGAGTGTCAATGGTTGCAGGCTGGTTTTGATCTCATCGGCCAAATTCATATTCCCGGCAAATAACAAGGCAGGGCGGTTCTCAGCTGGCAGAAGGTGGCATGCCAGACCGATGGTTTCGATTAATTGCCGAACGGCTTGCTTCGCCCCGTTATCAGTACCGCCAGTGACAAGTACCAGATCCGGACGGAGGCGGATCAGACTATCAATATGCTGTTCGGATTTGCGCTTATCATCCAAACCAATGGTATCGACTACGCGGGCATAGATCGTGCGCGCCAATCGCCGTGTGCTCGCAAGCGAGAAATCCTCCTTCAGACCAACCAGGACTGTCCGAATAGGTGGGCCGGCGGAGAATGTAGCGGCAAAAATATCCACTCCCATCCCAGCGTTGGTAGGTACGATCAAACGACGAGCCTCATCCAGGAACGTGCGTCCGGTAACAATTTGAAGGTTTTCGATAGCCTGGGAGACGCCTTCGCGGAGATCTTTATGAGGCGCAGCAGCGGTCGAGGGGGCATGTCCGGAGCTGATAAATCGGTAATGTCCCTCCACTACATCAAACAATGTAGCGCACGTGGTAACGGTGCCAACGTCAACCGCCAGGAGGGATTCTGCATCGATCAAGGATTCAGGCATACGCGTTCAAAGCAGTTTAGCAAAAAAAGCCCAGATGAAATTTATACGCTCGATCAGCGCCATCAAGGCGGCGGAAAAGACACCCGCAAACAAGGCGCCCAATGTTATTGCGATGAAGATCTGGCCAACCCGGCCCAATATAATCACCAGTTTGTTGCGCTGTGGTCCATGTGAGGTTGACTTGGTTCCAAAATGGAAGTAGACCAGAGTGGTGATCGTACCGATCAACATTATCGTTCCGAAGAACAATCGCGTCAGCCAATTTGCCCCGGCGCCTGAGAGGTCAAACAAATGGATGGCTGCCTGAGTCTGAGGGATGATGGTCCCCATTAATGCGCCGCCTACGGCCACCGCTGCACTGACTCCCACCAGGAAAGCGATGGCAGGATCGCCCAGCGCAGACGTGCGCGTAGAAATCTTCATCAGGAGGAAAATGCCCAAAACGATTGCGATCATGGAAAATAAACGGCCAGTTAAATTGCCATTTAGCAGGGGAAGCATGAGTCTTGGATAAAGCCACTGCCACCAGGTCACCGCGGCGGCATACCCGGCGGAGACACCGACAAAGATATAGATTGCCACTCTAAAAGCTGGATTATCACCAACCAAATAACTAAGAATCATCAAAGTCAGCAGGAAACTTACAATACCGGTGATCAGATCAGGGGTAAGCAAAGCAGGCATGCTCAGGCCTCCTGATTGGAATCTTTGCGATGAGCCCGCCATTTGGCAATGACACTCCAAATAGCGCCGGCAACTATCAAAGACTCAGCCACCAGCATTCCGACGCTGTACGAATTCCAATATTGATGCGCCAGGCCAGGATGGCTGTACATCTGTTCGTAGATCTTCGCATCGGACAATCCGGAGACAATGCCTTTGATCTGGGCGGAATCAAAATACGGTTGCATCATTGGCGCAGCCTGGGTGCTGACAATCATCAATATCGGCGTGGAGTCGAGATGCAGACTGACCTGCTCAACCCAATTGCGACCGGTATCGGCATTATCTGTCAGGATGATGATTGCCGCAAAGTTGCTCAAACTCCGGATACCTTGCATAGGCCCGGTTGTCCATCCAAAGTCGCCATCCACTGTTACCGGCATGGCCTCTCTTGGTGATTTGGCAAAATAAGACATTCCTGCCGGGCCTCCGGCTAGGTAGCCTAAATTGACATATTGCCCTCTACTTTGGTATTTTTGCCCGTTCGCCAGTGCAGCGTTTTGGACGAAACGTTCGGCCAGGGCTGGGCCAGTCAGCGATGTGGAAATCAAAGCCAGGGGTATTCCTTTTACGAACAACTGGTTCATTACCGGAGCAGCCACGGCTTCCAATTCGCCAGAGAGGGCTGGTTCGTAGTCGACTGCTACCAACACAGGCACATTTGTTGAAAGCCCATCAATAATCTTGGCTGATGCGCCCTTGTCCGATAATATCGATGTGGATGAAATTTGAGCACCGCTGGCAAATGGCAGTCCGACCGCCAGGACCAGGAGCGCAGCGATCAGCCAGCGCCACAACCGGGACGATAACCGGCGCGTCGTCTCTGCAGCGGTTGGTTTGGTTTCACCAGCCATCAGCTTTTCCAGGTAGGCAGCATAACGTTGCTGCTCTTCAGAAACCCGAAGTCCGGTTGTATAGGGCCGGGGCGTGCGCGGCGTCCCCAATCCCGCTCCTGCAGGAAGCACTCCGCGCAATCCAGCCAATGGATCTTTCTTCTCGACGATCAGATTCTCAACGCTGAGTTGTATGTCC
>Ga0209253_10004743_pt1 | contig 11830 bp, 11 predicted proteins | sample FrelakmetBRP12BR_FD_187145 | JGI IMG/M metagenome (GOLD analysis project Ga0209253, IMG submission 187145) | Freshwater lake sediment microbial communities from the University of Notre Dame, USA, for methane emissions studies - BRP12 BR (SPAdes)... | ecosystem: Environmental > Aquatic >...
GCCAGCGCCGCCGGAGCTGGTGCGCCGCGTCGATCGCAGCTTTCGAACGGCGCGGCCGGGCATCGGCTATGGCTTGACGGAAACGAACGCCTACGGCCCGGGCAACAGCGGCGACGACTACCTCCGCAAGCCCACGAGCTGTGGGCGCGTCGTGCCGAGCGTGGAGGTGCGCGTCACCGACCCAGAGGGCCGCGTGCTCGGCTCGAACGAAGTGGGCGAGATCTGGTTTCGCGGACCGCACCTCATCCGCGGCTACTGGAACCGCCCCGACGCAACGTCCGAGACGATCATCGACGGCTGGCTGCGCACGGGGGACATCGGTCGCATCGACGAAGAGGGCTTCGTCTTCGTTCAGGATCGTGCGAAGGACATGGTGCTACGCGCCGGTGAGAACGTCTATTGCGCGGAGGTGGAGGCCGCGATCTACGAACACCCGGATGTGTACGAGGCTGCGGTTTTCGGTGTGCCCCACGAGCGTCTCGGCGAAGAGGTGGCATGCGCCCTCGTGCCGAAGCCGGGCCGCAGCATCGACCCCGACGCGCTACGCGCGTTCTTGGCCGAGCACCTTGCAGCCTTCAAGATCCCGACACGGATCCGCAGCTACGTGCAGCAGCTGCCCCGCAACCCGGCCGGGAAGATCCTGAAGCGCCAGCTCCGAGACGAGTTCGTGGCCGAATAGCCCGGATCAGTCCGGATGGGTGGGCCCTCCTGGATTCGAACCAGGGACTATCCGGTTATGAGCCGGGTGCTCTAACCGCTGAGCTAAGGGCCCGAGGAGGGGAGGCTACCACGCTCGGATTGCTCAGGTCCGCCAGATCTGACATTCTCGGCTACCCATGACGCCCCACAGCCTTTCGCCTGCGAGCGCTCCCCGGCTTTCCCACGCCGTCGCCGTCATTGGCGGCGCCACCGCCGGCGCCGAGGTCGCGGCCCGCCTCGCTGCCCACGGCTGCGCGGTGGCGGTCTTCGAGCAGAATCCCCGCCCGTACGGCAAGGTCGAGGACGGGCTTCCGCGCTGGCATGTGGCTCTGCGGCGCAAGGAGTACGAGGTCATCGTCGGCAAGCTCTCGCAGCCTGGCGTGCACCTTTTGCCGCTCACCCGGATCGGCCGCGACGTCGAGCTGCGAGAGCTCACGGATGGCTGGGGCTTCAGCGCCGTGGTGCTCGCCTGTGGCGCCTGGCGCGATCGGCCGCTGGCGATCGAGGGGGCTGAGGCCTATGTGGGCCGGGGGCTGATCTACCAGAACCCGTTCATCATCTGGTACAACCACTCGGGTGAGAAAGCCTACGCTGGTGAGCGGTACGTGATCGAAGACGACGCCATCATCGTGGGTGGCGGCCTGGGCTCGATCGACGTGGCGAAGGCACATACGCTGGAGACGACACGCGCGGCCCTTGCGAAGCGCGGCATCGACGTTTCGCTCCTCGAGCTCGAGGTCGGCGGCATCCCGAAGCTCCTCGGGAGGCACGGGCTCTCCTGGCCGGATCTCGGCCTGCGCGGCTGCACGCTCTTCTATCGCCGCCGCATCGAAGACATGCCGCTGATGGAGGCTCCCGAGGGAGCTGACGCAGCGCGCGTGGAGAAGGTCGAAGCGGGCCGCCGCAGGATCCTCGAGAAGGCGATGGAGAAGTATCTCTTCCGCGTCGAGCAACTCGCGGCGCCGGAGGGGCTCGTGGTCGAGAAGGGACGCCTCGTGGGCCTCACGTTCCGGCGCATGCGAGTCGACCCGAACCAGCCAAGCCGGCCCACGAAGACGGACGAGATTTTCGAGCGGCGCGGCAGCTACGTCGTGAGCTCGATCGGCAGCATCCCGGAGCCGATCCCGGGCCTTCCGATGAAGAATGAGCTGCTGGCCTTCGACGACTGGGACCTCGGACGCATCGGCGCCTTTCCCACGCTCTTCGGCGCGGGCAACGTGGTCACGGGCAAGGGCAACATCGTGGCCTCACGCAAGCACGCGGCCCACGTCTCGGAGGAGATGGCGACGGCCTGGCTCGGCCTCGGTCCCAGTGGCCATGAAGGCGAAGAGATGCTTCTCGAAGGCGCTGCCGACGCCGCGCGCGAGGTGGCCGATGGCGTCGCCGCCGCGCTGCGCCCGATTCCGCCGCCCTCAAAGGCGACGCTCGCGAAGCTCCTCGCCCTCGTCCGTGAACGGCAGGTGGCAGTTGGCTTCATGGGCAGCGTGCCCACCTGGATCCAAGAGCACACGCCGCCGGATCTGGAGTAGGCGAATCTTCGATGAAGATCGAAGAGCTGACCGATGTCCGCTACGAGGTCGATCGCGGCCTCGCCTGGATCACGATCAACCGCCCGGAGCGCTACAACGCCTTTCGCGCCCGAACCATCGACGAGCTGATCTTCGCCTTCAAATGCGCGTGGGCCGACCGCAGCGTGGGTGTGATCGCGCTCACTGGCGCAGGCGAGAAGGCCTTCTGCTCGGGCGGCGACCAGAAGCAGCGCCTCGAGACGGGCGACTATGGGCCGTCGGAGTCGGGCCTCTTCGAGGTGGAGACGCTCCATCGCGTGATCCGCGACATCCCGAAGCCAGTGATCGCTGCGGTGAACGGGGTGGCGGTGGGCGGGGGACATGTCCTGCACGTGATCTGCGATCTCACGATCGCGGCCGATCATGCGCGCTTCGGCCAGGTCGGGCCGCGCGTGGGCTCCTATGACGCGGGCTTCGGCAGTGCCTACCTGGCGCGGATCGTCGGCGAGAAGCGCGCCCGCGAGATCTGGTATTGCTGCCGCCTCTACGACGCCGCCACCATGGAGCGCTGGGCTCTCGTCAACCAGGTGGTTCCGCTCGCGGAGCTGCACACGACGGTGCGGCAGTGGGCCGACGAGATGCTCGCGAAGAGCCCGACGGCGCTGCGGGTGCTGAAGCATTCCTTCAATGCCGACAGCGAGTCGGTGGCCGGCATCGGCACGCTCGCCTTCGATCACCTCGATCTCTTCGTGACGACCGACGAGGCGAAGGAGGGCGTGCGGGCCTTCAACGAGAAGCGCACACCGGACTTCGGGCGCTTCCGATGAGCCTCGCGAGCGCAGCGATCCAGGCAGACCAGGCAAACCGGGTGGCGTTCGTCACGGGCGGCGCGGGCGGCATCGGCGCCGCCATCGTGAAGGCTCTGGCCGCGCAGGGCGTGCGTGTGGCCGTGGCCGATCTCGACCCGGCAGCCTGCGCGCGGGTGGCGAGCGGCGTCGGCGAATCCAACCTGGCTCTCGCCGTCGAGCTCGACGTCACGAGCCCTGCCTCTGTCTTCCGCGCGGTCGCTGCGGCCGAAGCGGGGCTCGGCCCGATCGACATCCTCGTGAACTGCGCGGGCTGGGACGAGCTGCGGCCCTTCCTCGAGACGGACGAGCCGTTTCGAACGCGATTGCTCGAGGTGAATCTGGCGGGTCCGATCCGCGTGACGCACGCACTGCTCGGCGGCATGGTGGAGCGCCGCTTCGGGCGCGTGATCCAGATCGCGAGCGATGCGGGCCGCGTGGGCTCCTCGCTCGAGGTGGTCTACGCGGCCGCGAAGGGCGGGCTGATCGCCTTCGCGAAGGCGGTGGCGCGCGAGGTGGCACGCAAGGGCGTCACCTCCAATAGCGTGAGCCCAGGCCCAACGCAGACAGCTCTGATCGAGGCCATGGCGGCCGCCGACGAGCGCGGCCGTAAGATCGTGGAGGGCCTCGTGCGCGCAATACCGATGGGCAGGCTCGGCGCTCCCGACGAAGTGGCCGCGGCGGTTGCGTTCCTGGCGTCCGAGCAGGCAGGCTTCATCACGGGCCAAACGCTCTCCGTGAGCGGTGGGCTCACGATGGCCTGATCGGAGGCTCCGGCCGGCAGGGCTGGGGGTCGCGATGATGCAGTCGGTAGGAGACGCCGCACCAGCAACACGTCAGGGAGGGCCCGAAGCGGTGGCCGCTCGCATTCGGACGCGGCTCGGGCGCGAGCGGACGCAGCGGCGGACGAGCTTCGTGCTTTCGCTTTGTCACGGCGTTGGCCTCAGGCTCGCGCGCGGATCAAGGCCGCGACGCCGAGCCCGCAGAGTCCTCAGCGGCGCTCTCGTCGGAGGAGGAGGGCTCGAGACCGTAGCCGTCGAGATCCGCCCGCGTTGCAACGCGGGCAGCGTCGCCCGCAACGGGCTCGCGCTGGGCTCGGACTTCGCGCTTCTGCGCCGCCTTCTCGGTCTTCTGGCGCTCGCGCTCTCGCTTCTGGAAGGAGGCTCGTCCCTTCGCCATGGGATCCCTCGTGGCTCCGCCGCAAGGCGAAGCGAGAGACCGTGCGGCGGCCGGCGATTGGGGCCGGCCGCCGCACGGCGGTGAAGCTCTCTAGCGCCGGTTGCCGCCGTAGCCGCCGCCACCGCCACCGCCGCCCGCGGCGCGCTCCTGCGCCTCGTTCACGCGCAGCGAACGCCCGTCGAGCTCGCGGCCGTTCAGCACCTGGATGGCCGCCGCGGCGCTGCTCGGATCGCTCATCTCCACGAAAGCGAAGCCTCGCGGCCGTCCGGTCTCCCGGTCCATGATCACGTTCACCGACTCGACGGCGCCGTGCTGCTCGAAGAGACGGCGCAGCTCGGCGTCCGTGGTGGAGAACGAAAGATTTCCAATATAGATCTTCTTGCTCAAAGAATATGTCCTCGTGACGACGGTCCGGTACGAATTCGACACCGGAACACGTCGCCTGTCCGCAGATCCCGCGGCCGGAAGGTCCGGCAGCAGGGTCCACGCATGCTAAGGCAGAGTCGAATGGAGGTGCGGTCAGGCGGGTGGACACCCGTGGGCTGGCGCGTCGACCAAGGGAGACGCCTCGAGGCAGGAACGTAGCCCGTCCTGCGGGAAAGACAACCTACTTCTCGACGAAGCTCTTGAGCAGCCGGCTCCGGCTCGGGTGGCGCAGCTTGCGCAGCGCCTTGGCCTCGATCTGGCGGATGCGCTCACGCGTCACATCGAAATCCTGTCCGACCTCCTCGAGCGTGTGGTTCGCGCGCTCGCCGATACCGAAGCGCATCTTGAGCACCTTCTCTTCGCGCGGCAGCAGCGTCGCGAGCACGCGTCGCGTCTGGTCGGCCAGATTCTCGCTGATCATGGCCTCCTGGGGATTCGTCGAGCGCGTGTCCGCGATGAAGTCCACCAAGCGGCTGTCCTCTTCCTCGCCAACGGGCGTCTCGAGCGAGATGGGCTCCTTGGCGATCTTCAGCACCATTCGCACCTTGTCGAGCGGGAGCTCCATCTTCTCGCTGAGCTCTTCGGGCGTGGGCTCGCGTCCTAGCACCTGCACGAGGTGGCGGTTCGCGCGGTGGAGCTTGTTGATGGTTTCGATCATGTGCACGGGAATTCGGATCGTGCGGGCCTGGTCGGCGATGGCACGAGTGATGGCCTGGCGGATCCACCAGGTGGCGTAGGTCGAGAACTTGTAGCCGCGCTGGTACTCGAATTTGTCGACGGCCTTCATCAGGCCAATGTTGCCTTCCTGGATCAGGTCGAGGAATAGGAGGCCGCGGTTGGTGTACTTCTTGGCAATCGACACGACCAGCCGGAGGTTCGCCTCGATCAATTCGCACTTGGCGCGGTGCGTACGCTCACTGGCCTCGGCATGGCGGTCGAGAGAGGTCTTGATCTCGCCCGCGGTCATGCGGGCCTCGGCCATCAGCTTGCCCGCTCCCTCGTCGGTGCCAGCGAGCTGCGAGGCAGCCGCGCACACGCGCCCGGCGTCGTCGCCGAGGCGCGCGAGCGCCTCGCGGCCACGCTTGGTGGCGGTGCGCGCGGCGAAGGTCGCGAGTTCGCGGAACTCGTCCATGCCGACGTCGAACGGCGCCACCACCTGGCGCGCCTCGGCGGCAATGCGATCGAGGCTGGCACCGATCGCACTCAGGCTCTCGGTGATTTCCTGCACGCGGCCGTGGGCGAAGCGAGCCTCTCGCAACACCTGTACGACGTCTCGGTAGCGTTCGCGGACCTCGCCCCGTAACCGCTCGCGCGTCTCCTCGCCGATGCGCGGGTTGGCAAGGGTCGTCATGCGCATCGCAATGTCGGTCTCGATGCGCCGGGCGCGCGCCATGGCGTGCAGGATGCCCTTGCGCGCCTCCTCGGGGGTGATGGCCGTAGGGCTCTCGTCGTCGATGCCATCCGCCATGTGCCGCAGCTCGAGCTTGCCCTTGCGCAGCCGCTCGCCGAGCCGCAGCACAGCCTGTAGGCCGAAAGACGTGCCGAGGATGGCGAGCACCTGGTCCTCCTCGCCTGCTTCGATACGCTTGGCGATCTCAACCTCGCCCTCGCGCGTCAGCAGCGACACCTGGCCCATCTCGCGCAGGTACACCCGTACGGGGTCGTTGGTGTGCCCGGGATCCTCGTCACGTGCGGCTTCGGCGCGTGCCCCCGCCGCAACCCGCGCGTGACCGAGTCGCTCGGTCTCAACCACGGCGATCTCGTACTCAGCGAGCAGCGCGATCACGACGTCGAGTTTCTCCGACGAGAGCACGGGGCCCGGAAGGCTCGCGTTCAGCTCGTCGAGGGTGAGAAAGCCCTTCTGGCGCCCGATCTCGAGCAGCTTCTGCACACCGCCGAGCGCCAGCAGCGCTTCGGGGCTGCGCCCGTCGAGAAGGAGGGCGCCCTTCGGCTTCGGTTCCGTCGAGGTGGTCTCTTCCAACACGGCCGCCGCCAACACTGCCTCTCCCAACGGGAGCGACGGCTGGCAAGACCCAGTCAGCCGGGACGGCACGGACGGCCGCGACAGCCGGGACGGAGTCGTGGTCTTGGGCGCGGTGGGGGGCATCGCATCTCCTTCTGCTTCCTTCTATCTCAGCGGCTACGGCTTCACCGCCTCCCATCCGGGGGAAGGCCGACGGTTCCTGACGAGGCTGCGCGCTTCGCATCCAGCTCGCGCTGCTTCGCGGCGAGCAGCGCGGTCGCATCGACGTCGGGCGCCTGCCGGAACCGCAACGTGGTCTCGCGCATCCCATCGAGCAGGCGGCGCTTGCCGAGATGCGCGAGCGTCTGCTCCAGTACGCGAAGCTCTTCTTCCGCATCGCGTCCGGGTGCGCCGTCCACTGCCAGCTCACGCAGGGTGGCAGCCGCAATGCGATCGAGGCGGTCGTCGATCAGGCCGAGATCCACGGGCAGGCCGGCCCGTGCGGACTCGAAGAGCTGCGCGATCACGTCTCTCCAGGTACCGGCCGGCACGAGCGACAGCACCTCGCTCTCGACGACGTGCTCCGCAAGGTTGGGATAGCGGAGTAGCGCGCGCGCGATGTCCCGCGCGAAGCGGTCTTCGGAGCCCTGCCTGCGGGGTGCCGAGGAGGTGAGCAACTCGGGTGTCGCCGCGATGCTCTGGCCGTTCTTCGCGAGCCGGAGCGCCTGCTCGACGACGTAGGGATCGGTGTAGGTCGCGAGCGCCAGCCTTCGGGCCCACTCTCCGCGCTCTACCGGATCGGTCACGAGGGCCAGCAGCGGCGCCACGGCGCCGATGGCGTCCGCCTTCTCCCAGGCAGTGGCGATGCCACCCGCTGCAGCGCGGCGCATCACGGTCTCGAACGCAGGCGGTGCTCCGTCCACCAGGGCCTTCAGTGCCACGGCGCCTTCGCGCTCGAGATAGGTGTCCGGATCGTCGCCCGCCGGGAGTATGGCGGCACGCACGCGCAGGCCCTCGGGCAACAACACCTCGAGCGCTCGCGTCACGGCCTTCTCGCCGGCAGCGTCGCCGTCGAAGAGCAGCACGACCTCGCGTGCGCGGCGGCGCAGGTTCTTCACATGCTCCGGCGTGAGCGCAGTGCCGCAGGTGGCGACGGTCTCGGCCACGCCGGCTCGGTGGAGCGCAACGAGGTCAAAGTAGCCCTCCACGACCACGGCGCGGCCCGTGCGACGCATGGGCTCGAGCGCCATGGGGAAGCCGAAGAAGGCCTCGCGCTTGCGGAAGAGCGGGGTTTCGGGCGTATTCAGATACTTGGGCTCCTGATCGGGCGCGAGAGCGCGCCCGCCGAAGCCGATGATGCGGCCGCGCACGTCCTGGATCGGGAAGGTCACGCGGCCACGCAGGCGATCATAGGCGCCGCCGTCCTTGCGAGGCGCCAGCAGTCCCGCCCGCTCGCCGATCTCGAGCGAGATCTGGCGGGCAAGCAGCACCTGGACGACGGCATCCCAGCGGTCGGGCGCAAGGCCAACACCGAAGCGCTCGAGCGTGGCCGCGTCGAGACCGCGCTTCTCGAGGTAGGTGCGGGCGGCCGCCCCCTCGGGCGAGGCCAGCGCCTTGCGGTACAGCTCCTGCGCGGCCTCGTTGGCGAGGATCAGGGCCTCGACGCCACTGTGCTCGCCGGTCTCCTCATCCTTGATCTCGACCCCGCATTCCCGGCCGAGCTGCCGCACGGTTTCGGGGAACGTTAGGTTCTCATGACGCATCAGGAACGCGAATACGTGGCCACCCTCGCCGCAACCGAAGCAGTGCCAGATCTGGCGCTCGCGGTTGACGTTGAAGCTCGGTGTCTTCTCGTTGTGGAAGGGGCAGAGGCCAACGAAGTTCCGGCCGGAGGGTTTCAAGCTGAGGTAGCGGCCAATCAGATCGACGATGTCGATCCGTTCCCTGATCTCGTGGATGGTCGTCTCAGGGATCCGGGCCAACTCAGCTCCCCCCGGGTCAGCGCGCCATTCGCTTCAGCTTCTTGAGCGCCCGCTTACGTGCCGCGGCGGCCTTCTTCTTCCGGCGGACGCTCGGCTTGTCGTAGAACTCACGGCGCCGCAGCTCGGTGAGAACCCCGGCCTTCTCGCACTGCTTCTTGAAGCGCTTCATGGCAATCTCGAAAGGCTCGTTGTCCTTCACCTTGATCATCGGCATGCGTACAACTGGCTCCTACGACGGCAGGAGGGCCTCTTGCGCCCCCGGAGTAAGTGGTTTCGAAGCCCCTCAAATGTCGCGTCATCCTGCGGAAATTCTGCCGAAATCGGTCGCGAATCGGTCTCGAACGGATCGCGAACTGGTCTCGAATTGGCCGCAAAACCGGTGACTTGCGCCTTTGTGCCTCGGGCTCGCGGACGCTAGCGCAGGCAACCAGCCGCTTCAACTGACGGCCGGCGCACGGGGATTCCGAGCTCGAGCAGGCGCCGCTTCACCTGGCCTACGGTCGTCTGCTTGAAATGGAAGATGGAGGCGGCGAGGGCCGCCTGGGCATGTCCCCCATTGGGGCCATCGTCCAGGGCCGCGGCCAGATCCTCGGCGCTGCCGCCGCCGCCCGAGGCGATCACGGGAATCGCCACGGCGTCCGCCACGGCACGAACGAAGGCGAGGTCGTAGCCGGCGCGGGTGCCGTCGCGGTCCATGCTGGTGAGCAGGATCTCCCCGGCCCCCCGGCCGGCCATCTGGCGCGCCCATTCGACGGCGTCGATCCCGGTAGGGCGGCGGCCGCCGTGGGTGCAGACCTCCCAGCGCCTGCCGGGCTCGGTGGCCCGGGCGTCGATCGCCACCACGAGATTGGCGCTCCCGATCTTGACGGCCGCCTCGGAAACGAGGTCGGGGTTCTCCACCGCCGCGGTCATGATCGAGACCTTGTCGGCCCCGGCATTGAGCAGATCGCGGACATCGTCGAGCGTGCGAACGCCCCCGCCCACGGTGAGCGGCATGAAGACGCGCTCGGCCGTGCGCGAGACGACGTCGAAGAGGGTGCGGCGGCCCTCATGGCTGGCCGTGATGTCGAGGAAGGTGATCTCGTCCGCCTCCTGCGCGTCGTACATCGCGGCGACCTCCACGGGATCGCCGGCGTCCACGTGATCGACGTACTGCACGCCCTTCACGACCCGGCCGCGGTCGACGTCGAGGCAGGGGATGATGCGCTTCAGGAGCAAGAGACGGCCTCCAGCGCTGCAGCGAGGTCCACCGCACCCGTGTAGAGCGCACGGCCGACGATGACGCCGGCCACGCCGCGTGCGGCCAGCAACGCGGTACGGCGTATGTCTTCGAGGGAGGCGACTCCGCCCGAGACGATCACGGGGATCGATACCATCGCCGCGAGGGCTGCGCTCGCTTCGAGGTTTGGGCCCTGCAGCATGCCATCGCGAACGATGTCGGTGTGGACGATGGCGGCCACGCCCGCGTCTTCGAAGCGGCACGCAAGCTCGCCGACGTCGACGTCGCTGGCCTCGGTCCAGCCCTCGGCGGCGACGCGGCCGTCGCGCGCGTCGATCCCGACTGCGATTCGCCCCGGGAAGCGCTGTGCACAGTCGCGCACCAGGTCGGGCGCCCGCAACGCCACGGTGCCGAGGATCACGCGCTGCACACCCAGCGCCAGGCTCTCCTCAATGGCGGCGGCCGTGCGAAGACCGCCTCCGAGCTGCACGGGCACGCCCTTTGCCGCCGCGACGATGGCAGCGATGGCGCCGCGGTTCACGGGCCGCCCGGCCTTCGCGCCATCGAGGTCCACGACGTGGAGCCGGCGCAGCGCGTGCGCACAAAAGCGCGCCGCCACCTCCGCGGGATCGTCGCCGTAGAGGGTGGCCTCGTCGTAGCGTCCCTGCGCGAGGCGGACACAGCGGCCCCCCAACAGGTCGATCGCGGGAATCAGCTCGAACGGGGGCAACTACTTCGCGGAGACGGGGAAGGCGTTCGCGACCCCGTCCGCTCCCCACTTCGAGAGCTCGTCGGCCGTGAGCCAGCGCGTGCCGCCGCCCGGGTAGCGTCCCAGGTTGAAGAGATTCGAGGAGATCGGGGCCTGCGTCTCATCGAAGCTTGCGCTCCAGAGCCGAATGGCGGCCGGGGCCTGGTAGAGCGTAACGCTGAAGCCGACACTGGCCGGTGATGCCGCGCCCAGGTTCTCGCCTCTGCGTTCGCGGTAGCGCGAGACCTGCCCCATGAGCAGCAGGTTCGCGCCAAACTTCTCTTGCGCGATGGCGGCGATCTGTTCCGTCTTCGCGTCCGCCGGCACGCCGGCGCTCTGCAGGGCGCGCGCCACGTCCTCCGGCGGGATCACCTTCACGCCGCGGGCGGCGATGGCCTCGGCCACCTGTCGCGCCACCACGGGCGCGCCCTCGGCCTCCGGGCCTTCGGTCGCCGGCACGCCGCCTCGGCCCCGAGCATCGAAGGGCGCAATGGCCACGGCCGAGGCGCCCGTCTGGGCCTGCTCGAGCCCGGGAAAGGTCTGCGTCTTCACGACCTGCGCGCAGCCGGCAAGCGAGAGCGCGCAGACTGCGACCAGCAAGGGGCGAGCTAGCCGCGGCATGAGCTCACCCATGCGGCGTACGCGTCGAGCAGGCGCTTGCCTGCGGCCTGGCTCTTCTCGGGATGAAATTGCACGGCGAATATCCTCTCCGTCGCGACGGCCGCCGCGAAGGCGCCGCCGTAGTCGGTCACTCCCACCACGACGCTCCCCTCCTTCGGAACCGCGCGGTAGGCGTGCACGAAGTAATACTGATCCTCGGCCGGGAGCCCGTCGAGCATGGGATGGTTCCCCGAAAAGCGCACGTCGTTCCAGCCGATGTGCGGGACGAGCAGGCGCCTGCCGTCCCTTCCGAGCTCGGGGAAGCGCTCCACGCGGCCCCGCAGCAGCCCGAGGCCCTGCGTCCTTCCGTGCTCCTCGCTCTCCTCGAAGAGGAGCTGGAGCCCGAGGCAAAGGCCGAGGTAGGGCCTGCCAGCGTCTAGAGCCGCGCGTACGGCGTCATCGAGGCCTTTGGCCCGCAGGTGCGCGACGCAGTCCGCGAAGGCGCCGACGCCCGGCAGCACGACGCCATCCGCTCGGCGTACCTGCGCCGGATCCCCCGTCACATCGGGCCGCAGGCCCGAGCGCGCGAGCGCCTTCGCCACGCTCCGCAGGTTGCCGGAGCCGTAGTCGATGACCGCGATGCTGGGCTGTACTGTCAGCG
>Ga0209253_10004744_pt1 | contig 11828 bp, 8 predicted proteins | sample FrelakmetBRP12BR_FD_187145 | JGI IMG/M metagenome (GOLD analysis project Ga0209253, IMG submission 187145) | Freshwater lake sediment microbial communities from the University of Notre Dame, USA, for methane emissions studies - BRP12 BR (SPAdes)... | ecosystem: Environmental > Aquatic >...
CTTAATCCGTTGGTCGTAGTTTCAAATCCTACACGGCCTACCACTCCCTTCACGACGCCCGCCGGCGTACTCCCGCAAGTTGGAGTGACCCTCCATCTGCCGGTGCGCGCGCTCGGCGCGGGCATGAACCATACTGAGGCGCACCGTAGGGCCCCAGGCCCCCACCCGGAGGTGGAACCGACCGGGGAGGAAGACTTGCTGATGCGGCCGGCGGCTGGAATCCGATCGATGCGCCGTTACTCGCCTGTTTGGCCAGCCGACTCCACCCATTCCCGGAAGATTGTTGGTGTAATCACCAGCGCCTTGATGAGAATGTCGCGTTCAGTGACGAATGCTGAATTGTCGCGTCCCTCCCATGCCGTTGATCCTCCGGGAGTGTCACCCGGGGGCCGCCGCGGCAGCGGTCGGGGCGGCGGTGGCCGTGACCTCCGCGGTCGTCGGATCGATGGTGCGCAGCGTTCCGCCAGGCTGCGTGCCCGTCAATTACGGTGGCATGGCCTACCAGGAATGCGGCGGCACCTGGCATGCCCCGCAAGGGTCCCGGTTCGTCGTGGCGACTCCCCATACAGAAGCAGCGGCACAACTTTGAACGCCAACGCAAGTGGAAGCGTTCGGCAAACGCTGGAACTTCTCTAGCTGACTGCGCAGAAATCTAGGCTCGACCTACCGCGTCAATGGCCAGCACGCTGAAGTCCTCGGCACCATGCCCTGCTGCAATCAGTTGATCCATCCGCGAAGCGATTGCGGCCAGCGCCGCCATTGGCAGGTCGCCGGACGTCTCGAGCATCAGTCGCACATCCTTGCGCGCCATGACCAGCTCGAAATTCGGGGTGAAGTCGCCCGTTGCCATGCTCGTCCCGCGGCGTGCGACCATCGCGTTCATATCGAGAGCCCCGAGCAGATTGACGGCGTCCTCTGCATCGACGCTGCACGACTTCGCCAGGGTGAGGACGTCGGCCATGACGGCACAGACCCCGATGATCATGGCGTTGCCCAACAGCTTGTTGATGGCGGCAAGGTCGGTGCGCTCGCCCATGTACTGGAGACGGCCCGTCATCTTGGCGAGATCGACCTGGACGCTCTCGAACAGCGCCGTCGGCCCTGAGGCCAGCATCACACCCTGGGCGTTTCGCGCGGCTGGCGGCCCCATGAAGACGGGGCAGTGGAGATACTTGATCCCTTCGGCGCGGAGCCGCTCGGCCCGCTCTGCGGTGAGTCGCGGCAACGTTGTGGTGTGATCGATCAGTATCGCGTCAGTGGAAAGTCCGCCGCGCGCGGCATCAACGACGTCTTCAACCACGGCATCATCCTTGAGTACGAGGTGTACCCTCGATGCGCCTCGTACTGCGTTGGCTGGAGTTGCGGCTGGTTTGACACCGAACTGAGCCAGGGCCGCCACTTTGTCCGGTGAACGATTCCACGCAGTGACCGTATCGCCCCGCTTGGCGGCAGCCTCCGCGAAGGCGCTTCCGAGCAATCCTGTGCCGAGAAACGCTATGTGTGCCATGGTCGTTGTCCTGAAGGCCGATCCGAAGGAGTCTTCTCGACCCGTTTGCTATTCGAGCGCGGGCGCGTTCCTAGCAGGCTGTTGAAATTCGCGGCCCCACCAATCCTTGGCCTCATTTCGAGCCCTTCGCATTCGCTCAGGACAAGCTCCGCGCGGAACCTGCTTCTGAACGAATTCAATGGATTGCCAACAGCAGGTTCCTCGCTTCGCTTCGGAATGAGGCGGAGAAGAGGAACTCGTCGGCGAATTTCGACAGCCTGCTAGTGAAAATATGCCGGCGAAATCTCCGCACGGGATCGGACGGCTCCCTGCGGCCCCGTGCGCATCATCCTTAGTCGTCGCGACCACGGGCCCTGATGATGCGAGTCAGGAATCCATGCCGTGCGTACGACCGATTGGCTTGTTTGGGTAGGCGTCCTCGTCCTCGAGGTCGAGCGCAGCCGACGGCGGCAGCTTCGCGATGATCTCCTCGAGCATTCGAACGTGCTCGGCCTCTTCGTCCCGCAGTTCCTCGAACAGCGCTTTGACGTCCGGCTGTTTCACGTAGCGGAGCGCTTGGTCGTAGAACGCGAAGGCCTTCTGTTCGGAGGACAACGCCACCAGGTACGCATCCAGCGGCGCCATGTTCCTGTGAGGCGCGCCGAAATCGGGGGCCTCCACGTCGAAGATGTCGTCGAGCTTGACCTTTGGGCGTTCCTCGCCGAACAGGGCGAGCCGGCGCTCGGCGATCTGCTCACCGTGCTTGGCCTCGTTGACGGCCATGGATTCGAAGACCGAGCCGGCGTCGCCCGTATCACGGGTTCCGAGTTGTTCGGCGAATTGCGCGTACCGCCTTTGCGCTTCGACCTCGATCAGAGTGGCGAGATCGAGGGCGTCCATCAGCGTGAGTTTGGAGAAATCGAGTCTCGTCGGCATGGGGCCTCCTGCTCCAGTGCAACACGCCCCGTTACACGGGCGTGAGCCTCTCTTGTGAATTGGAAATTCGAACGACCGTCCCTGGTAAGAAGAACGGTATCACCACGCCGATCGTCCGGTCAAAGCAAGGTCTTGCCGTTGCCATCGTGGTTGCCCCGTTCGGGGAAAGCTCGGTGGCGATTTCCGAAGCCAGTCAGTTTGCTTTGGAAACTGTGATCGTACGTTGTCCCTGTGGCGGTCCGGGTCCGGGATAGGTTCGGCGGAAGAGGGACCGCTCGCGCCACGCGTCCGCACGTGCCGAGACCCGGCACTTCAACGCCCGCTCGGCGCCCGGACCGGGTGCGCGTCCCGGACGGCTTCGGCTGGGCGCCTTTCCTTCTTCCACCCGCGCGTCCTGGCCCGTGGTCCGGTTGTCACGGCCGGTCGTCGGCCGACCCTTCTCGTGGGCAAAGGTACGGGATTTGCTTAGCCAGTTCGCGGTCGACGTAGCGGGATCCGACAACACATTACAAATCGGCCGATCCGAAGTGCGAGCGAGGGGCAGCGCCCCCTTCATCCGTTTCGGCCAGCGAGGGAGAGCCATACCAATGACAGTGCCGATCGTTCGCCGCGGATCCAACCCGCCATCGCTGATCCAGTCCCTTCGACGCGCGGCGGGGCGGCTCATCGTGCCGGCGCTCGGGATGCTGGCGGCGACGGCAGCCGGCGCCCAGACCACCGCCACCTTCTCGCTGCAGGACAAGACCAACCTGCCCGCCGGGACGTACCAGATCTACGTGACCGGCTTCTCGACGGCCGGGCCGAACGGCCCCCTCATCCTGCAAGCGGACGGATCGTGGGCCGTGCCCACCCCGCCCGTATCTCCGGCCACGACGATCACCGGCACGCTGCCCTGCTATCGCTTCTCGCCTGGCGTGACGCCGCCCCCGCAGGACGCCATCAGCCAGATCCAGATCAACGGCACGCAGACGTCGATCAGCGCGCGCGTCTACTACTTCATCGTCACCGACACCACGGCGTTCCCGAACTGCAACCCGACCGCAGGCAACACCGGGCTCTTCAATATTCCCTCCGCGTTCACCTACACGTACACGTACCCCGCCACCTATCCCACCAATCCCACGCCGCTGCCCAGCATCGCGCTCTCCGAGCCCAGCACGACGTTCGTCTCCGGCATGACGTTTCCCGCGTGGACCTATTCCGAAATCGGCGCGAGCTCGAGCAACGGCACGATCGACCTCTCGCAGGTCGACTTCTATGCGTTCCCGATGAACACGACGGCGACCGTGCTCTCGGGCAATCCGTCCCGGATCGGCAATCCGATCGGGTCGGCGGCCAATCCCGGCGAAGTCGTGAACCACATGAGCATCCGCGACAGTTATCGCCATTACATCGAGGCGCAGGCCGCGAAGACCGGCCAGTCGTGCAGCGATCCTTCCCCGCCCGGCGTGTGCGCGTATCTGGAGCTCTTGCAGGACATCACGACACCGAACAGCGCGGTGCCGCAATACGTGATCCAGAATCCGGGCGGCTACCTGGCGCAATACACGCCAGCGACTATCGCCAGCACGCTCAACAACGTGTTCGGCAGCGTGACCCCGGTCCCGGGGGCGCCTGGCACTTACACCGCCAACGGTGTGATCGGCCAGCTGTGGTCGCCCACGGTTCCGCCCACGGTTCCGGTCACGGTCCCGCCCACAGTAATCCCCAACACCGGCACGCTTGTGCTCAATTCCGGCGGCCTGCTGGGAGGCACTGGGGGCGTTCCGCAGGACACGTTCACGAGCTCTGTCGTGTCGATCAACTACCCCGGTATCTCGCCGCCCTACCCGGTGAACGCCATGATGTTCAAGGGCACGACGACGTCCGGCAGCTACCTTGCCTACGTCGTGAGCCCGGCCGATTACCAGGTCGGATGCGCCAACGGCATCATTCCCAACTGCGTGAACGCCGGTTCCACCGGCTACCAGGTCTTCGCTGGCGCCGGCGCGTTCAATACGCCCGCCGCGGGCACGTATAGCGCCTTGTCGGCGGCCGGCCTGCTGTCGCCGACTGCGGGCACATACAACGGCGACACCGGCTACAACGCAGTAGTGGCGCGGCTGGGATTCCTGATCTCGGGCGCCATGAATCGTGGCGTGGCGCTGGTGAACTGCAACTCGCAGACTCCGCCCGTCGTTGCCCTTCACATCTGGAGATGTTGGCAGGACGAGACCTATTGGTATCCCACCGCAACCTCGTCGACGTTTCCCGACGTCACGCAGAACCAGTTCTCGCGGTGGATGCACACGGCCGCCATCGGCGGCACGCCGATGTTCCTGCAACCGCCGAATCCCATCAGCTCGGCGAGCAGCACCCCCGGCACAGGTAAGGCGCAGGGCATGGCCTACGGCTTTTCCAATGACGAGAATCCGACGCCCACGGCGACGGCTTCGGCGCAACCCGAAGTGCCGTCGAAGCTCGACGGAACGGTCGTCTACGGACCCAGCGGTTCGTCGTACACGATCACGTTCGGTCCGTGGGTGACGGCGCCGGCGTCGAATCCGACGCTGACGGTGTCCACGCTCGGCAACGGCGTGGTGACCAGCACGCCTGCGGGCATCAACTGCGGCGCGTCTTGCAGCCAGGCCTACCCCGCGGGCACTTCGGTGGTCCTGACGGCAACCGCGGGCAAGAGCGCGCTCTTCTATCGCTGGACGGGGGCCTGCTCGGGCGGGAGCACGACCTGCACGGTCGTGCTCAACGCCAGCGCGACCGTGACCGCCGAGTTCGCGGAGATTGCCGCGGGCGCGCCAAGCAAGTACGGACTGCACGTCGTCGTCAACGGCGCCGGCACCGTGACCAGCACGCCGTCCGGCATCAGCTGTGGCTCGGCCTGCAGCACGGCGTTCGCCGCCAACGCGTCGGTGAGCCTGAGCGCCGCGGCTGCCGCGGGCCGGACGTTCACCGGCTGGTCAGGTGCGTGTTCGGGCGCGAGCACGACGTGCACGGTCACGATGTCCGAGGCGCGGACCGTCGGTGCGGCGTTCGTCAACAGCGTGCACTACACGCTCACGGTCACCGGCGGCAATGGCGGCATCGTCACGACCACGCCCGGCGCGATCGATTGCGGCGCACGCTGCTCCGCAGGCTTTGCCGCGGGCACTGCAGTAAGCGTCGTCGCGCATCCGAACCATGGCTACCGCTTCGCGGGGTGGAGCGGCGCCTGCAGCGGGACGAGCACCTGCGACCTCGCGATGAATGCGAACGCGGCGGTGCAGGCGACGTTTGCGCCGGTACCGGCGGGACAGTTTGCCCTGACCGTGCACGACTTCGGGGAGGGCACGATCGTCAGCGTGCCGGGCGGCATCAACTGCGGGACGGGCTGCAGCGCGGCCTTCGCATCGGGAACGGAGGTCACCCTGCTGGCAACGCCTGCACCGGGCTACCGTTTCGCCGGATGGTCGGGCGCCTGTTCCGGCGCGGGCGCGTGCGTCGTGTGGATGGACGATCTCGCCAACGCCTATGCGTTCTTCGAGCCGATCCCCGTCCCGGTCGTGACGGAGTCGATTCCGACGCTGTCCGAGTGGGCCATGGTGCTCATGACGCTGCTGATCATGGCGGTCGGCTACGCGAACGGGAGGCCGCGCACTCGGAAGTCGAAGTAACGCTGAAAGTTGGGAGGACCGTCACCGCGAGGTGGCGGCCGGGGCAGCACCCACACGGACGCGCGGGCGTGCGTGGCGAGCGTGCGTGGAGCGCACATGCGGGAAGTGCGGCGGGCCGATCCTGTTCACGGACATCGGCTGCAGCCGCACGCAGCCCGGACGAGGCATACTTCTGCGGACCCGTCCCGAATCGCGCCGCCCGCACATGCCCGCCGATCCCGCGCCGAACCCGGCGCCAGCCGCTTCCGCCGCTGCCACGCCCGAGCCCCGCTACGCGTGGCAGACGTGTCTTGGCGCGGCACCGCGGGACGCCGATCACTATCACCACTTCAACCCGACGCTGCTCGAGGAACTGGCGCATCCGCCTCGACTGTTGCTGGACATCGGCTGCGCATCGGGGCAGCTGGGTCAAGTCGTCAAGTCGCAAAACCCCGCATGCCGGACGATCGGGATCGAGCCCGACGCGGCCACTGCAAAGCTCGCCGCGCAGCATCTCGACCGGGTACTGTGCGGCAGGTTCGAGAATTTCGATCTCGAAGCGGAGGGCATTGCGCCCGGCAGCGTGGATACCGTGGTGGCCGCGGACGTGCTCGAGCACATGTACGACCCGTGGCACGCGATGACCGGGCTGAAGCGCTACCTGTCGAGCGACGCGCAGGTCATCCTGAGCATCCCGAACACGCGCAATCTCGCGCTGATCAAGGCGCTGCTGGACGACGGGCGCTGGACCTACGAGGAAACGGGTGCGCTGGACATCACGCACATCCGGTTCTTCACGCTGCGTGAGATCGAGGCGTTCCTCGCGCAGACCGGCTACCGTCTGGAGCACGTGAACTTCATCATCGATCCGAGGTTCGAGAAGTTCTGCGCGCAGTCGATGGACCAGGCGGAAACGAACATTCGCGTCGGGCGGATCTCCATGGAACGCGTTCCCCAGAAGGAACTCGCCGAACTGTGCACGTGGCAGTTCTTCATCCGCGCCCGGCCGGCAACCGGTTGATCCGTCGATCGCGCGCGTAAGTCCGTAGCGCGGAAGCGGTCCCGCAGCGCGCGATTTCCCGTATCGTGCGACTTCGTGGCGATGCCGGGCGCCGTACGCGAACGCATAGGGAGATCGAATGATGAACGATGCTGTCACGGTAGTGGCGACGATCCGCGCCGCGAAGGACAAGGGCGACGCACTCGCCGCCCTCCTGGTGGAGCAGGCTGCCGTCGTGCGGCGCGAGGAGCCGGGCTGCCTCCTGTACCGGCCGCATCGCTCGACTGCCGATCCGGAGCTCTTCGTGTTCTACGAGGTGTACCGCGATGCCGCGGCCTTCGAGGCGCACCGCAAGGCGCCGCACCTCGCGCAGTTTCGCGATCGGCGCGAGCGCGAAGGCCTCACCGCCGGGCCCGCCGACGTGCACGTCTACCGCGCGCTGACGGACTGATCCTGCGCGGCCGGCGGGACCTCACGCAAGCACGGTTTTTCGCGCTGCGCGAGATCGACGCATTCCTCACGCCGACCGGCTGCCGTCGGGAGCGCGTCAACCGCATCCTACTGACCTTTGCCGAAATGAGTGACGGCATTCGCAAGACTCCCGTCGTCCCCGCGCAGGCGGTAACCCAGCGTCGTACGGGCAAAGACGCTGGGCTACCGCCTGCGCGGGAACGACGGAGTGTGTGTCATGCATTTCCGTAATGCTCGATAGGTCCGAGCTGCGGGAAGTGCCGCGCGCAGTCGATGGACAAGACGGAAGCGAGCATTTGCCACGGGCGGAACTCCGTGGAACGCGTCTTGCGGAAGGAATTGGCCGGGGTGCGCATGTGGCAGTTCTTCTTCCGCGCCCGGCCGGACTGATCCACGCCAGCGGAGAGAACTGGCAATGCTCCCGCGCGATCCCGCTCTCGACCGGGAGGGCGTGGCAACGGCACTTCCCGGCGCGTCCTCCCTCAAGATGGACGTCGGCGGCCATCGGGCTGAAACGTCAGCGTTTCTCGTTGGACTGCGAATGCGGTTGGGCTTTGCCCCTGGGCCGGATAAGATTGCCGGCGATTCGCCCCGCACCGGCTCCTGTCGGTGCGCGCATCGCAAAGTCCAGAACAATCGCCCACGCACCCGTGCTCGCGCCACAGCCACAATCCGATGAGTCCGCTGCCGGGCGTGAAGCCCGCCAGCGCCAGCTTTCCGCGGCGGACCTGCATCGGATCCTGAAGGTCACGCAGGCGCTCGCGTCGCCGTTCGACCTGACGACGATGCTGGCGGAAGTCGTCAACGCGGCCAAGCAGGTGCTCGGCGCGGAGCGCGGCTCGGTCTGGCTATACGATGACGCCACCGACGAACTGGTTCTGAAAGTCGCGACGGGCCTCGATTCGATTCGGCTGCCGGCCGGCAAGGGCCTCGTCGGCCTCTGCGCGCGCACCAAGGAGATCGTCAATGTGCCGGATTGCTATGCCGATCCGCGGTTCGATCCCGAGGTCGACAAGGCCACCGGCTACCACACGCGCTGCCTGCTGACGCTGCCTCTCGTCGATCACAAGGGTGCGCTCGTGGGCGTGCTGCAGGTCCTCAACAAGGCGGAAGGCAGCTTCGACGCCGACGACGAGGCGCTCGCGCTGGCGCTGGCGGCGCAGTGTGCCGTGGCTTTGCAGCGCGTGCGCATGACGGAGGCCGTCATCGAGGGCGAGCGGTTGCGGCAGGAACTGGAGATGGCGCGCACGGTGCAACTGAGCACGCTGCCGTCCACGATGCCGTCGGTGCCCGGCTACGACGTGTTCGGCACGTTCGAGCCGGCCGAACTCACTGGGGGCGACACGTTCGACCTCGCCGCGCTGCAGCAAGGGCTGCTGGTGGTCCTGGCGGACGCCACGGGTCACGGCATTGCCCCGGCACTGTCGGTGACGCAGATGCAGGCGATGGTGCGGATGGCGTTCCGGATGGGCGCCGACCTCGAGACCGCGTTCGTGCAGGTGAACAACGGCCTCGCGGAGACGCTGGCCGACGATCGGTTCATCACGGCGTTCATCGGGCTCCTGGACTCCGCGTGCCACACGCTGCGCTTCCACAGCGGCGGCCAGGCGCCGATCCTGCATTTCCAGGCGGCGTCGGGTACGTGCGCGCACTACGACCCGACCAGCTTTCCGCTGGCTGCGATGCCGCTCGAGTCGATGGGGCCCGCCGTCGTGGTCGAGATTCAGCCCGGCGACATTCTTGCGCTGCTCTCGGACGGCATCTACGAGTACCGCGACGCAGCCGACGAGCAGTTCGGCGAGGCGCGCGTCGAGGCGATTCTCCGGGAGCACCACGACCAGCCGATGGCCGCGCTCTCGGCCCTCCTGTTCGACGCCGTCCGCGCGTTCGCCCGCGGCGCGCCGCAGGAAGACGACATGACGGTGGTTCTCGTGAAGCGCGAGCCGGCCATGACCGGCGCCTTTCGTCGCAGCTTCGATGCGCTGCAGGCGCTCGTCGATTTCACGACCGGCTTCTTCGCGCGGCACGGCGTCGACAGGGCGCTGTTGCCGACGGTCGACCTCGCGGTGGAGGAGCTCTTCACCAACATGGTCAAGTACAGCCCCGGCGGCGCCGCCGAGATCCGGGTGGACATCGCCACCGTCCCGGGGGGCGTCGAAGTCACGCTGACCGATTATGATGTCGAGCCATTCGACGTCGCGCAGGCTCCGGCCGTAGACGTCGACCTGCCGATCGAGCAGCGCCGGCCTGGAGGACTGGGACTCCACCTGCTCCGGCGCATGCTGGACCGCATCGACTACGACTATTCGCGCGACGACCGGGTGAGCCGGATCACGTTTCGCAAGACGACAACCGGAACGACGACGCCGCGCAACGCGGCACAGACGGGGAGTGGGGATGTTCGCGATTGACGCAGGTGGGGAGGGCGTGGTCGTGGTGACCGGCCGGCTGGACGCCGCGCAATGCCCGAAAGCCCAGGCGCTCCTCGACGGCGTGCACGGCGCCGTGACGCTCGACTGCAGCGGCCTCGAATACCTGTCGAGCGCCGGCCTGGGCGTCCTGCTCAAGACGCAGAAGCGGCTGATGGCCTCGTCCGGCGGCTTGAGGCTCACGGGGGTCAACCGGCACCTGCAGGACATTTTCCGGTATTCGGGGTTCGACCGGATCTTCGAAATCGAGCCCGCGCGCTGATCCGCGCCAACTTTTGCGGACCCCGCGTGTAATTGTGGATACCGAGACCGACCAGGCATTGTTGGCGCGGTACATGCGGGGCGACCGGGAGGCATTCGCGGCCCTGGTCGTCCGCTACCAGAAGCCTTTGTACAACGCCGCGTTCTGGGTGTTGCGCAATGCCGAGGATGCCAACGACGTCACGCAGAACGTGTTCCTGCGGGTCGCGGAGCGGTGCGACGAGTACGACCCGAAGTACAAGTTCTTCAGCTGGATCTACCGCATCACGGTCAACGAGGCGCTCAACTTCCTGCGCCGCCATGCGCGGGAGGATGAGCTGGACGACGAGATCGACGTTCCGGCGGCGGAGTCCGCCAACCCGGAGTGGCAGCTTGCGGAGGGGCAGCAGGCGCGGCGCGTGCGTGCCGCGCTGATGAGCATGTCGACGAACGACCGGATGGTACTGACGTTGCGGCACTTTTCCGAATTGAGCTACGAGGAGATCGCGCAAATCCTGGACCTCGACGAGAAGACGGTGAAATCGCGCCTGTACGAGGCGCGGCTCCGCCTCCGCGACCTGCTCCGCGACTTGCGCCCGAATTGACATGGATGCAGCCAAACGCACCGCACTGATGCACGCGGTCCTCGACGCCGAGGCGTCGCCGGCCGAGGCCGGCGAGCTCGCGCGCCTCCTCGCCGCGGATTCCGTTGCGCGGGCGGAATTCGAGGAACTGCAGCGCCTCTTCGTCGAGCTCAAAGGTATCCCGGCCGCGTTTCCGCCGGAAGGCCTGTACGCCGCCGTGATGTCCCGGCTGCCGACCCAACCGGTGTCCCAGGACGGGTCGCGCCAACTATTGGCGTCGCCGGGTGTAATTGGTCCACTCAAGGGACATTCCTCGACGCAGCGTTCGGGGACATCGTCAACATCGCGGCGGCCGCTTGTGCCGGAACCGCAACCCAGGGAGCACTACATGAGCGAGCAGCAAAAGGGATCTTTCGGCAAGCGCAAGATCGCACTGATCGGTGCCGGCGTCGCCGTCATCGCCGGCGTCCTCGTGGCGACCTCGGGCATCGATTTCCCTCCGGGCAGCTCCGACACGGCCGGCACGATCGTGCCCGCGCAGCGCTTCCGCGCCGCCCAGCCGACGGGTAGCACCGTCCAGTCCGGCGGACAGACGGAAACGGCGCCGCGCGCGCAGGAAGGCGCGACAGGCGGCGTGAGCGACGGTCGCGCGGTCAATGCGCTGCAGGACGGCCGGGTCAACCAGCTGCAGGACGGCCGCGTGACGGACAGCATGAAGGACGGCCGCGTGACGGACAGCATGAAGGACGGCCGCGTGACGGACAGCATGAAGGATGGCCGCGTGACCGACAGCATGAAGGATGGCCGCGTGACCGACAGCATGAAGGATGGCCGCGTGACCGACAGCATGAAGGATGGCCGCGTGACGGACAGCATGAAGGACGGCCGCGTGACGGACAGCATGAAGGACGGCCGCGTGACCGACAGCATGAAGGATGGCCGTACGACCGACGCGAGGAAGGACGGCCGCGTCAACGACAGCCTGAAGGACGGCCGCGTCAACGACAGCCTGAAGGACGGCCGCGTCAACGACAGCCTGAAGGACGGCCGCGTCAA